>Ga0137308_102107_pt1 | contig 15083 bp, 15 predicted proteins | sample Inofrocosms_June_FD_97181 | JGI IMG/M metagenome (GOLD analysis project Ga0137308, IMG submission 97181) | Mouse cecal microbial communities from Vienna, Austria - N-Acetylneuraminic and N-Acetylglucosamine D2O microcosms_June | ecosystem: Host-associated > Mammals > Digestive system > Large...
AAGTGTCTGACAACTCAAACATCATCCATTTCCCATCATGATAAGTTTTAGTTTCATCATAAATTCTTTGAACTTCTTTTGAATAATTTTCTCTGTCATTTTCAAATTTTAAGCGCTCATCTTTTCCCAAGATAACCATAAACCCTACACAGTTTTCTCTTGCATATAATGCGCATAAAGTTTTGCCGCCCCTGCGGTATTTGTACTCATATGTCCATGCTTTGCCGCCTTCATTCCACATACAATCCATATCGTATTTTTCATCAATCAGGGTACATAGCTTATTCCAGACATCATATAGATCTTTCCCGATTAAATCTGTCATTTTTTCTTTATCAGGTATCTGATCAAGCATATAAGTCCTCCTATATCGTTTTCACAAAAAATAATCAGACTTTCAGCAGCGCCTCCGCAAGGATCATATCCTCGGGGGTAGTTACCTTCAGGTTCCCATAGCTGCCTTCTACCAGGCGAACGGGATGATGGGCCAGTTTCTCTACCACCATGGCATCATCGGTGACGCCATGCTGCAGGGCTTCTTCCTCCATCAGACGGTCATAGGCTTCCCGCACCAGAGCATAGGAAAATGCCTGGGGTGTCTGAATCTGCCACAAGCGGGAACGGTCCAGAGTCTCACTGGCACAGCCATCCTCTCCGGCCATCTTGATGGTGTCCTTCACTGGCATGCCAATCACGCAGGCGTCATAAGAGACAGCTCCCTCTATGGCCCGTGTTATGATAGCATCTGTCACCAGGGGTCTGGCTCCGTCGTGAATCAGCACATAGTCACACTTTCCCAGAGCTTTCAGTCCCTGATAGACAGAATGATAGCGTTCCTTTCCACCTTCTGCCATAAGCGGCTCCCTGGCCAGGTTACAAAGAGGCAGAATATGATCCCTTACATAATCTGTCTCTCCCTGGGGCACCACAAGCACAAGCCGGTCGGCAGATGAACGGTCAAATGCTTCCAGGGAATAGGTAATCAGGGGTCTGCCACCCAGAAGCATATATTGTTTCTGCACAGAGCTGTGCATACGGGCCCCATGGCCGCCTGCAAGAATCACTGCCCCAATAGATTTTCCGTTTATCATCTGTAGTCTCCTCCCTATTTAATCGATACCTGGTTCCAGAATGCCACAGCCGCATTTCTCACGATCCTGCGGTTTCTTAGTGAGCCTCCACGCGCCCGTCAGCCATCTGACATTACCGTTCCCCAAGCTTCAGATTCGGCACCGCGTTCAGATCCCAGCCGTGGCGGGTTCCTTTCAGGTATTCATAATAAGCTGCCACCCCGATCATGGCAGCATTGTCTGTACAGAAAACGGGGGATGGATGATAGAAACGGATCCCGGCCTTGTGGCAGGCCTCCTCCATGGCCCCACGGAGAGCGGAATTAGAAGCCACTCCTCCGGCAATAGCCAGCTTCTCACAGCCATACTCCTGGGCAGCCAGCACCGAACGGCTGACCAGCACCTCCACCACCGCACTCTGGAAGGACGCAGCCAGATCCGCCACTACGATCTCCTCCCCGGTCATCTTTGCGTGGTTGATATAATTCAAAACCGCTGACTTGAGCCCGCTGAAGCTGAAATCATAAGGGGAGCCTTCCACTCTGGCACGTGGGAACTCAATGGCATGGGGATCTCCCAGTCTGGCTGCCTGGTCCACCTTGGGACCGCCGGGATACCCCAGCCCCACAGCCCTGGCCACCTTGTCAAAAGCTTCACCGGCAGCGTCGTCCCGGGTCCGTCCGATGATCTCGAACTCCCCGTAATCCCGGACAATGACCAGATGGGTATGTCCCCCTGACACGATCAGGCAGGCAAAAGGCGGCTCCAGATCCGGATTCTCGATATAATTGGCCGATACATGGCCTTCGATATGATGAACCCCCACCAGCGGTTTCCCCGCCCCATAGGCGATGGCCTTGGCTTCCGCCACTCCCACCAGCAGCGCGCCCACCAGGCCAGGGCCGTAAGTGACCCCCACCGCGGTAATATCCTCCAGGGTCACCCCGGCCTCCTCCAGGGCCTGGGTAATGACCTGGTTGATCTTCTCAATATGCTTCCGGGAAGCGATCTCCGGAACCACACCCCCGAACTGGGTGTGGAGAGCGATCTGGGATGATATGACGTTGGACAGAACCTGCCGTCCGCCTCTCACCACAGAAGCCGCAGTCTCATCGCAGGAGCTCTCAATAGCAAGGATCAGTATGTCTTTCGCCCCATTATCCATGCTCATCCCTCCCCTTCCTGCCCCGGCTGCTTATGCGCTGCCTCGGCTTCCTCATCATCAAACAGCAGATCCCTGGTCCAGCCATCCCTGGCTGCCTTTGCCCGGGGGAAGATTCTGCGCACCTTGTCAATGTATTCCTCCGGATGGGTCAGGGAGGGACTGTAATGAGTCAGCCACATCTCCTTCGGCCGGGCCTTGGCCGCCAGAGCCGCTGCCTCATACATGGTCATGTGCTTGTACTCTCTGGCCTTGGCTTCCTTTCCATCCTCTCCATACATGCCTTCACAGATGAAAAGATCCGAATCCGCAGCATATTCCGCAATCACAGGCACAGGCCGGGTGTCAGTACAGTAGGTCACCTTCAGCCCCCGCCGCGGCGGCCCCAGCACCATGTCCGGTGTGTAGACCATACCCTCGATCTCCAGGGTCTCCCCCTTCTGCAGGCGGCTCCAGGCCTTCATGGGCACATTCTGTGACCTGGCCCGCTCCAAATCAAACCGGCCTGCCCGGGGGATAGAGATGGTATATCCGTAACAGACTACATTGTGATTCACCCGGTAGGCATCAATCACATAGGGGCCTTCCTTCAGCTGCTGCCGATTCTCCTCCAGCTCGATAAAGCGTAAGGGAAATGGCAGCTCCGGCGCGATCATCCTAAGAGCGGACACCACACGCTCCAGCCCCCTGGGGCCGATCAGAGTCAGGACTTCTGTCCGCTCCGCATTCCCCATAGTCAGCAGAAGGCCCGGAAGCCCACTGATGTGATCCGCATGATAATGGGTAAAGCATATCACATCAATGGGCTTGGGACTCCAGCCTTTTTCCTTTAATGCAACCTGGGTTCCTTCTCCACAGTCAATCAGAAGACTGCTGCCGTCACACCGTGCCATCATCGCGGTCAGCCAGCGGTATGGAAGGGGCATCATCCCCCCGGTTCCCAGTAAACAGATATCTAACATAGATCAGGTTTCCTCATTTCTGCATTTGATTGAAAGCGTATCTGAACCGTCTTAAATCCCGCCCCGCCTGCCGCAGAAAACATATGGCACAGCAAGGCAGGCTTGCTTGTCTGAATTGATACGCTTTATCAAATGATAACACACCCGTCAGATGAATTCAACCTGTTCCTCCACGTCTGCTTCAATTCGAAACTGGTTCAGCAGATTGTCATAGCAGCTTTCACACAGATCCCAGTGGTGCACCTCCCCGTCCTTTTCCGAAAAGAAATCCCAGGCATGGTTCACAGAAATGACGCCTTCCCGGATGATTCCGCCTTCTACTACCAGTTTCTTTCCGCAGCAGTTGCAGATCACTGTTTCCAAATCCCCGTTACTTTTGTATTTTTTCATTTTCCTCTCACCTTTCCGTTATCTTTTCCCATCCGGACCCCCTGCCCGTCCCGCTGCATCTGTAAGAAGCCGCGCGGCGGCGCATTTTCATTTCATTTTGAAATACAGAGAATCTGTCACTGGCGTGTTTCTCTGAATATGAAGACGCAAAAAAGGGACATCCACTGGTGGATACCCCTACATTATAACTGGTTCAAATGCAATTTTTAAGTGGTAAATGTTGTTAGATTTTGTCGAACTCCCGTTTCCACATGATCAACGCATCCTCTGACGGATTCCGGTAATAACCCTTGCGGACTGCTTCGGCCCTGAAACCAAAGGATTCATAAAGGTTTCTGGCCGGAAGGTTACCCTGGCGCACCTCAAGACTGATAGCCGACACCAGACTGGCTCTGGCACAAGTTACCATAGCCTCCATCATTTTTCTGGCCACGCCCAGGCGGCGGTATCCGGGCAGCACGGCAATGCGCTGCACTTCCCCCTCCCCCGCCAGGATCCGCAGGTTGCAGTAGCCCAGAATCCGCTCCTCCTGCTGGAATACATAATACACATCATAGTCGCTGTGAAGTCCGGCCTCCAGAAGCTTATAGGACCAGCTCTCCGTGAAGCACTGCCGTTCCAGGTCTGCCACCTGCTCCAGGTCTGCCGGTGCCATCCTGCGGATCATGATCCGGCTCCTACACAGTGACCGGCAGCCAGTTCTCCGGCCAGCCCCCTCTGTCTGGCCTCGTCCAGTTCCCGCTCTGCCTGGGACTTTCTCAGATAATCGGGTGTGTGCTCTGCAGCAGTCTCCACCTTGCCCTGGCGGTAGCAGACGGCTCCCAGGGCCGCAACAGCCGCTGCCCGCTGCCGGTTTGCATGGGCCGGGGCAAAGTCATGGGGAATAGTAAGCCGTTGACGGAAAAAAGATCCGTATACCGGGATCCCGTCACCCAGAAAAACCACCCGCTCTCCCAGACGGTTCAGCTCCCCGGCCAGTTCTTCCACATCCATGGCACACTGGGCCTTCACCACCTCAAACTCCCGTTCGAACTGGTACAGTCCTGTATAGACCTGGTTCCTTCTGGCATCCATGACCGGGCAGATCAGGCCGGATACACCATAGAGACAATAAGCCATGGCATCTACGGTTGGGACATGGATCAGGGGCTTGTCCAGCGCCAGCCCCAGCCCCTTGGCTGTGGCTGATCCGATCCGCAGTCCCGTAAAGGAGCCAGGGCCGCCGGAGACTGCGATGGCATCCACTGTCTGAAGATCCAGCTCCAGCATCTGCACCACCTGGTCAATCATCGGAAGCAGCGTCTGGGAATGGGTCTTTTTGAAATTCACTGTATACTCCGCCGTCGTCACGTCATCCGTGACCACTGCCACGGATGCCACCAGGGACGAACTTTCTATTCCTAATATTTTCATGGCTTTTACCTCCGCTGCGCCGTTACATTTGCCGCGCTTCCTTATGAAGACTTCCGGTCTCAGGTTCTGACGCTCCTTCCACCACAATCCTGCGGTAGTCAAAGCCTTTCTCCAGGTCCTTCTCGATCCGCACCCGGATGACCTGGTCCGGAAGGATCTCGGTCACCAGTTGTGACCATTCTACCAGACAGACGCCATCCCCGTAGAAGCAGTCCTCATATCCGATCTCGTCCATCTCGCTGACATCGCTGATCCGGTATACATCAAAATGATACAACGGCAGCCTTCCCTCCTCATATTGCTGGAGGATGGTAAAGGTCGGACTATTCACCGGCTCCGTGATGCCAAGTCCTGCCGCAAAGCCCTGGGCGAAAATGGTCTTTCCTACTCCCAGATCCCCGTCCAGACAAAATATCTGTCCCCGGGATGCCTTCTGGCCAAGACATCTGCCCAGTTCGTAGGTTTCCTGGGGGCAAAGGCTTTCTTTTACCATGGTTTCCTCCTGTAACGCTCTGCCGGAAGGCACTGCTGCACCATCTGGTCAAAGCTTTCTGCCTGCTCTCCCAGAACCCGCTCCGGGATCAGATAGGCGTGAACCCGGTCCATATACATAACCGCCATATCCTTCAGCCGGTCCAGACGGGCAATTTTGTCCCAGGTAAACGCAAGCTTCTGATCCCCCTGCGCCACAGTCACCTCTTCCCGGCCAAAGGTCAAACGGATGGTCTGGGCTATGGCCGGAAGTCTGGCCTGTCTCCTGGCTTTCCAGTACAGAAGCACCGGCTGCCACACAGAAAAGAGCAGGGCACAGACTACCAGCAGCAAACGCTGGGAGAATACCAGTGTGTTCCAGCGGACCACCAGCAGGAAGACTGCTGCTGCCGTAAAGATCAGATTAAAGATTCCCTTCATACCAGAATTGGCGTGATGCATGGAAAAACGCCACAAATCCACGGCTGTCAGGTTCAGTTCAATTTGCAGTTCTTTGTCCATCTATGAAATCCTTTCTCAGTTTTTACCATAACATTATTTTGTCCCCAGCTTCATGGTCAACGCGATGCGCTTTTTGGCCAGATCCACGCTTAAGACCTTTACCTCCACGATATCGCCCACGCTGACTACTTCCATGGGATGTTTGATGTAGCGGTCGGTCATCTGGGAGATATGGACCAGCCCGTCCTGGTGCACACCGATATCCACGAATGCCCCGAAATCGATGACATTTCTCACGGTTCCCTTGAGGATCATTCCGGGAGTCAGATCCTTCATCTCCAGGACATCGGTCCGCAGAATGGGCCTTGGCATCTCCTCACGGGGATCACGCCCCGGCTTTTCCAGCTCCTTCACAATATCCCGCAGGGTCATCTCGCCTATCTCCAGCTGGGCAGCCAGCTTCTTATAATCCGAAATCTTCTTTCCCAGTCCTGCCACACCGCCCTTTGCCAGACTCTCCATGGAATAACCCAGCCGCTCCAGAAGCGCTGTGGCCGCCCCGTAGCTCTCCGGATGCACGGAGGTGCCGTCCAGAGGATTCCTGCCTCCGGTGATCCGCATGAAACCGGCGCACTGCTCGTATGCCTTGGGCCCCAGCTTGGCCACCTTCAGAAGCTGGCGGCGGTCCGAGAAGGCCCCGTTCTCCTCCCGGTAAGCCACAATATTCTTCGCCACGGCTTTGGTAATGCCGGAAACGTATTCCAGCAGAGAGGCGGACGCGGTATTTAAATCCACACCAACCTTGTTGACGCAGTCCTCCACCACCCCCTGCAGGGCTTCACTGAGATTCTTCTGGTTCATATCATGCTGGTACTGACCCACGCCGATGGACTTGGGATCAATCTTCACCAGCTCGGCCAGGGGATCCTGGAGACGGCGGGCGATAGATGCCGCGCTTCGCTGCCCCACATCAAACTGGGGAAATTCTTCCGTAGCCAGCTTGCTGGCCGAATATACGGAGGCTCCTGCCTCGTTGACGATCACATACTGGACCGGTTCGGGGATCTCCCGGATCAGATCCACGATGATCTGTTCCGATTCCCTGGAGGCAGTCCCGTTTCCCACGGAGATCAGGGAAATGTTGTATTTGCGGATCAGTTTCTTAAGGACCGTCTTGGCTTCCTCCACCTTATTCTGGGGCGCAGTGGGATAGATGACCGTGGTGTCCAGCACCTTGCCGGTATCGTCCACCACTGCCAGCTTGCAGCCTGTGCGGAAGGCCGGATCCCAGCCCAGCACCACACGGCCTGCAATGGGAGGCTGCATCAGAAGCTGCTGCAGGTTCTTCCCGAATACCTTGATGGCGCCTGCTTCCGCCTTCTCGGTCATATCATTACGGATCTCCCGTTCAATGGCCGGCGCAATGAGACGCCCGTAGCTGTCGGCTACCACTTCTTTCAGGATGGGGGTCGTGTAAGGGTTGTCCTTCTGGATGACCCGTTTCTCCAGGTAGCGGAGCGCTATATCCTCCGGGGCATCCAGCTTCACCGTAAGGAGCTTCTCCTTCTCCCCCCGGTTCAGGGCCAGAACCCGGTGTCCGGCACAACGTTTCACGGTTTCCTCGTAATTATAATACATCTCGTATACGGAGGCTTCCTTTTCGTCTCTGGCCGCGGAGCGGATGCTGCCCTGCTCCATGGTGGTCCGCCGGATGTAGGTGCGGTAATCCGCATTGTCGGAAATCCGTTCTGCCAGGATATCTTTGGCTCCGTTCACCGCATCCTGGGCGGTCAGGACTTCCTTCTCCTCCGAGATATAAGCCTCTGCCAGTTTTTCTACCGGTTCTTTGGTCATCTGAAGGCTGATCAGGTCCGCCAGGGGCTCCAGCCCCTTCTCCCTGGCGATCATGGCCCTGGTCCGGCGCTTCGGACGGTAGGGACGGTACAGATCATCCACTGCCACTATGGTCATGGCCCCACGGATCTGGGCCTCCAGCTCCGGAGTCAGCTTCTCCTGATCCCGGATGGCCCCCAGCACCTGCTCCTTCTTCTCCTCCAGATTCCTGAGATAACGCAGCCGCTCATCCAGGCTGCGCAGGATCTCGTCATTGAGGGCCCCTGTGGCCTCCTTCCGGTAACGCGCGATGAAAGGAATGGTGTTGCCCTCGTCAATCAGCGCCACTGCCGCCTCTGCCTGCTTATATCCAATCTGCAGTTCATCCTGCAGAACTTTGATAATGTCCATCTGTATTCCTTTCTGTCATTCTGCCTTTGTTTTATTCGTTTAATGATTATAATTCATATCCGCAGGTTATGCAAGTGTTACGTGGCTGGTTTCGTGTGGCCCTATAACGGTTTGTAACAGCTGGCTACTGTTCACGGCTATTTTTCAAAAGTACTTGAGCGCTCTCTGTTTTCGTGATAGAATAGTTGTTTGTAGATATATTACTGCTATTTAGTTTTTACACCGGAGGATTGAACATGGAACCTTCCCGCTCCAGCCAGTCTGGCAGTTTCTATAGTATGCTTGCCATTTCCAGTATGGCTATGGGACTGATCGCGATTATCTCCTGCTTTTCCCCGCCCGTGCAGCTTGGCTTTGGGGCCTGCGCGCTGATCCTGGCTTATGCATCCAGACTGAAACAGCCCTTAACCATACCCGCTGTCATCGGAATCGTGCTGGGAGTTATCTCGATCATCACCAGTGTCATTATGTGCGTCACGGTCCTGTATGGGATCCGTATGATGGATGACCCTGCCAATGCAGCATTTATGAGGGAATTTCTCAAAGAATACCAGAATGCCCTTGAGTCCCTCAACACAAAATAATATGAGTACAGTACACAAAATAAGGAAAACTGGACGAAAACAGACCGCAAATTGGCTTAATGTCTGTTTTCGTCCAGTTTTTCTTATGGGGCGGATGCCCGGTATCCTTGTCTCTCACAAGGGTTCTGCCAGAAGATCCACTCCCAAAAGAAGCAGCACAGCATTCTTCACAACCCAGTTCAGAACTACCAGGGCGACTCCGCCGTAGACCAGCCAGATCTCCTTACCCGGACGCACAAGGGGCTTGCCCAGTGTCCGGGAAGTCAGGACTGACAAAAGCTCCAGGGCCAGGGCCGCGCCTCCGTAGAGTACCAGCGGATGATACACAAAGCTCTGGCCCCATTTCCCCTGGAACAGGTATTTGACGGCCCGTGTTCCCCCACAGCCGGGACAGTAGAGCCCTGTCAGCAGATGAAAGAGGCATGGCATACGGAAAATCCAGTAAATGACAGCACTCCAGTTCATACTGCTCAAAGCTCTGCCCGGATCATCTGGAGAATGCCCTTCTTATGGGCCGTCTGGAAAGGAGCATCAAAGGCTATAGCCTTCTCCTTAAAGTCTGCCTCCTTCATCTTTCCGGTCAGGAAGGCGAACTCGTCTGCGCCATCCAGAGACAAGAACTCTGCGGATCCGAAGCGCTGGGTCACCTGGGCCTCACTCTCAGCCTGATGGCCGGATACCCGGACAAAGTAGCGGTATTCCATCTCATCCATGCTGCCGATGGACAGCTTCTCCCCGGTCCATCCCATGGGAACATTGTGATCCTGATTCTGGACTGCCTCAATGATATCTGCCACTACCGCGCTGGCTGTGGGCAGCTTGCCGGCACCGCTTCCGTAGAACATGGAGGTGCCCAGCATATTGCCTTTTACCAGGATGCCGTTGTAGACATCGCTGACTGCATATAGGGGATGGGCCTTCCCGATCATCACCGGAACCACGCAGGCCTGGGCCTTCCCGCCATCAATCCGGCTGGTTCCAAACAGCTTCACAGAAGCCCCCAGCTTGTCTGCATAGCGAAAATCCATATCCGTAATCCGGGTAATTCCCTCAGTATGAATCTCCTGATAGTCTACCTCCCGGCCGGCAGCCATAGCCGTCAGGATCGCGATCTTACGGCAGGTGTCGTGGCCTTCCACATCCGCCTCCGGATTCTGCTCCGCGTAGCCCAGGGCCTGGGCTTCCTTCAGGGCGTTCTCAAAGGAAGCGCCTTCCTTATCCATCTTAGTGAGAATGTAATTGGTGGTGCCATTTAATATACCGGTGATCTCCCGGATCTCCTCTCCGGCCAGACAGCGGTACAAGGGGCGGATGATGGGAATGCCGCCGCCTACGCTGGCCTCGAAAAGAAAATTCAGCTGCTTCTTCCGGGCAATCTCAAGAAGCTCCGTACCATGGGCCGCCACCAGCGCCTTGTTGGAGGTAACTACATGCTTCCCGGCCAGAAGGCAGGCCTTTACAAAGGGATAGGAGGGATTGAGACCTCCCATGGTCTCCACCACTACCTGTACATCTGCATCTTCTTCTATGATCTTAAAGTCATGGATAACCTTGTCCGCTACCGGGCTGTCCGGGAAATCCCTTAAGTCCAGCACATATTTCAGCGCCACATCCTGGCCCGCGCTCCTAATGATCTGCTCCTGGTTCTTCTCCAGGATCTCTGCCACCCCGGAACCAATGGTACCATAGCCCATAATCGCAACATTCATCATCGTCTCTTCCTTTCTCTATTCCCTCGCCAGAATCTTCACATAATGGATCCCCTTCTGCTCCTCAATCTCCGCCACCATCTCGGAAATATTGCCGGTGTTGGCTTCGACCTCCACAGAAAGTGTCAATGTGGCCACTCCGTTGACCGGGATACTCTGGTGTATGGTCAGGATATTGGCCTTATACACTGCCACAATATGCAGGAGATCTGAGAGAAGCCCCTGCTCGTCATCCATCTGCATGACAAAGGTAACAGTCTTCCCCTTGGTATTGTCATAAAACGGGAAAATATCATCCTTGTATTTATAAAAAGAACTTCTGCTGATCCCTACCTGGCCGGTGGCCTCCTGGACGGTCATGACCCGCTCAGATTCCAGCAGCCGCTTAGCCTCCACTACTTTCAGCAGAACCTCCGGGACTGCTTTCTGCTTTAGCACAAAGTATTTGCTCTTATCTTCTGGCATTGTCATTCTCCTATGGTGTGAATTATCTTGTTCGCCTGCTATGCACATTTGTGCTCACGAGGAAGATATTAGCATAAAAAGAAGCAGGATGCAAGCACTTTGTGTGCCTGATCCTGCAAACACGCTTAATCATCGTAACAGTTCAGACGGACAGCAAATCACAGAAGAAAGTGTGTTGCAAACCTGCTTTTGGTTTGCATAAACGTTTTTTTAATGTAATTTGATATCGGGCCAGCCGCCGGCCGCTTCCCGTCCCCGACACGCTTCGGGAACAAAAAGATGTCCTGTCTGAACTGTTACTAATCATCCGACGCTGTTCTGCGGTCGGGACAGCCAAGGCTCAGCCATTTCAGATAAGCTCCGATGAAGGAATCCAGGGCGCCGTCCAGGACGCTGGTTACATTGCCTGTCTCTTCGCCTGTGCGCAGATCCTTGACCATGGTGTAGGGCTGGAGAACGTAGGAACGGATCTGGCTTCCCCAGCCGTTGTCCTTGACATCGCCGCGGATGTCGGAAAGCTTCTCCGCGTTTTCCTGCTGTTTCAGCATGTAGAGCTTGGCTTTGAGCATCTGCATAGCCTTATCCTTGTTCTGGAACTGGGAACGCTCGTTCTGGCACTGAACCACAATCCCGGTGGGGATATGGGTGATGCGGATGGCTGAGGAGGTCTTGTTGATATGCTGGCCGCCTGCGCCGCTGGAGCGGTAGGTATCGATCCGCAGGTCATCCTGGTTGATCTCCACATCCAGATCTTCCTCGATATCCGGCATCACGTCGCAGGAGACGAAGGAGGTCTGGCGTTTGCCTGCCGCGTTGAAGGGGGAGATCCTGACCAGGCGGTGAACACCCCGCTCTGATTTGAGATAGCCAAAGGCATTCTCCCCGTTGATCTGGATGGTCACGGACTTGATCCCGGCCTCGTCTCCGTCCAGATAATCCAGCACCTCGGTCTTGTAGCCCATCTTGTCTGCGAAACGGCAGTACATCCGGTACAGCATACTGCACCAGTCGCAGGACTCGGTGCCGCCTGCGCCTGCATTGAGCCGGAGAATGGCATTGTACTTGTCATACTCGCCGGAGAGCAGTGTTTCCATGCGCAGCTTCTCCAGACTGGTCTGGAATTCATCCAGCATCCCCTGGATCTCGGGAATCAGCTCCGGGTCATTCTCCTCGTAGCCCATCTCGATCATCACCTGGATATCCTCAAACTGCTGCTCCAGACCCCGGTAGAGATCTACAGTATCCTTCAGGCGCTTGGCCTCCTGAACCAGTCTGGTGGACTTATCTGCGTCGTCCCAGAAGCCCGGCTCTTCCATGGATTTGTCTAATTCGTCGATTCTTCTGACCTTGTTATCCAGGTCAAAGTGAATCCCTCACTTCCACTAATGGTTTTTCAAAGGTCGATAATGTGTATTTGAACTGATCTAATTCTACCACTTGTGTCACCCTCTTTCTTATATTTGGATTTTATAACAGTTCAGACGGACAGCAGATTAAGTAAGATGCCCGTCTGTTACTATTCTTACTGCTATACCGGCTTCCTGCCGCAGCACTGTTTGTACTTCTTGCCGCTTCCGCAGGGACACGGATCATTGGGGTAGATCTTCTGGATCTCCCGCCGCTTAGGCGCCTGGGCAGCAGAGGTGTCCTTGTTGGTGCCGGTCACCTTGGCTGCAGGCTCCCGCTCCACCTTCTGCTCCACGCGGATGTGGAACAGGATCCGCACCGTGTCCTCCGTGATGGCGGCCGTCATGGCCTCAAACATCTCGAAGGCGCTCATCTTGTACTCCACCACCGGATCCCGCTGACCGTAAGCCTGCAGACCGATGCCCTGACGCAGCTGGTCCATATCATCGATATGGCTCATCCATTTATTGTCAATCACCTTCAGAAGGATGACCCGCTCGATCTCACGGATCTGTTCGGCCTCAGGGAACTCTGCCTCCTTGGCCTCATAGAGCTTGATGGCCTCCTCCTTAAGCATATGCTTTAACTCATTCTTCTTGCTGACCGGATGGTTCTCCAGGTTAATGGTCCGCAGCGGAATAATGGGAAGCAGCAGGGAATTCAGCTCTGCCAGATCCCAGTTCTCGGGAGCCTGGTCATCGGAGATGGAGATATCGACGGCATTTTCTACAATATCTGTAATCATCTTCAGAATCACATCCCGCATATTGTCCCCATCCAGAACCTTGCGGCGTTCGGCATAGATGATCTCTCGCTGTTCGTTATTGACCTCATCGTATTTCAGGAGATTTTCCCGGATGCCGTAGTTGTTGTTCTCGATCTTCATCTGGGCTTTCTCAATGGCATTGGACAGCATCTTGTGCTCGATCTGCTCGCCCTCCAGCACGCCCAGAGCCTCGAACATACTCATGAGCCGCTCGGAACCAAAAAGCCGCATCAGATCATCCTCCAGGGAGATATAGAACCGGGACTCACCCGGGTCGCCCTGACGTCCGGAACGTCCCCGGAGCTGGTTGTCAATACGTCTGGCCTCATGGCGCTCGGTACCGATGATCTTTAGGCCCCCCAGATCCTTGGACTCTTCGTCCAGCTTGATATCTGTACCACGGCCGGCCATATTGGTGGCAATGGTCACAGCGCCGTGGATACCGGCATCGGCCACGATCTCTGCCTCCAGCTCGTGGTATTTGGCATTCAGTACCTTGTGGGGGATGCCACGCTTTTTCAGCATCTTGCTGAGCATCTCGGAAGTCTCGATGGTGATGGTGCCCACCAGAACCGGCTGCTTCCGCTCATAGGCCTCTGCCACCTCCTCCACCACGGCTTCAAATTTCTCCCGCTTGGTCTTGTATACCGCATCCTCGTGATCAATACGGGCGATGGGCTTGTTGGTGGGGATAGCGATAGCATCCATACCGTAGGTATTGCGGAACTCCTTCTCCTCGGTCAGAGCCGTACCGGTCATTCCCGCCTTCTTGCGGAATTTATTAAAGAAGTTCTGGAAGGTAATGGTAGCCAGAGTCTTGCTCTCCCGGCGTACATTCACATGCTCCTTGGCCTCAATGGCCTGATGGAGTCCGTCCGAATAGCGGCGGCCCGGCATGATACGTCCGGTAAATTCATCCACAATCAGAACCTCATCATCCTTGACCACATAATCCTTATCTCTAAACATCAGGTTGTTGGCACGCAGGGCCAGGATGATATTGTGCTGGATCTCTAAGTTCACCGGATCGGCAAGGTTGTCAATGTGGAAGAATTCCTCCACCTTCCGGACACCGTCCTCGGTCAGATTGACTGCCTTGTCTTTCTCATTGACCACATAATCTCCGGTCTCCTCTATGTCCTCACCCATGATGGCATTCATCTTGGTAAATTCTCCCGAGGCCTCGCCACGGACCAGCTGGTGGGCCAGCATATCACAGACCTCATACAGCTTGGTGGACTTGCCGCTCTGTCCGGAAATGATCAGGGGGGTACGGGCCTCATCAATCAGAACCGAGTCCACCTCATCGATGATGGCATAATCCAGATCCCGCAAAACCATCTGTTCCTTATAAATAGCCATATTATCACGAAGATAATCAAATCCAAGCTCATTGTTGGTCACATAGGTGATATCACAGCTATATGCTGCCTTGCGTTCCTCGGAGGTCATGGGATTCAAAACCACGCCTACGGTAAGACCCAGAAATTCATGGACACGCCCCATCCACTCCGCATCACGTTTGGCCAGATAATCGTTAACTGTTACAATATGAACACCACGTCCGGCCAGGGCATTAAGATAGGCCGGGGCCGTGGATACCAGCGTCTTACCTTCACCAGTACGCATCTCCGCGATCCGCCCCTGATGCAGGACGATGCCGCCGATAAGCTGCACCTGGTAATGCTCCATGTTCAAAACTCTTCTTGCCGCCTCCCGGACAGTGGCAAATGCCTCCGGCAGGATATCATCCAGGGTCTCCCCCTTCCCAAGACGCTCTTTGAAAATGCGGGTGTTGTCTTTCAGCTCCTCATCCGTCATCTCCATCATCTTCGGCCTCAAGGCTTCTATCTTCGCCACAACCGGGTAGATCATCTTCAGTTCCCGGTCGCTGTGAGTGCCAAATACTTTCTCTATGAGCTTCATATTCTGTTCTCCTAATTTCTAATGAAATTACTTTCTACTTTACCGCATACTA
>Ga0137308_102108_pt1 | contig 15053 bp, 14 predicted proteins | sample Inofrocosms_June_FD_97181 | JGI IMG/M metagenome (GOLD analysis project Ga0137308, IMG submission 97181) | Mouse cecal microbial communities from Vienna, Austria - N-Acetylneuraminic and N-Acetylglucosamine D2O microcosms_June | ecosystem: Host-associated > Mammals > Digestive system > Large...
TCCCGGCTGTACATATCATTAGTCAACCTTACATAAAGAATGATAAAAAAGCAGTGCTGTGGCGGTCGATTACCTCCGGCGGGACGGCATGGCATTATCGGTAGCGGCTACCAATAATCAAACCAGACTATCACATAGGGGGTAACTACCATGAGCGAATTGAAACAGAGAATCCATGACGAAGCCAACGGCCTTGATTATGTCCTTGCCGGGGACTACTACATCCCGGCTATCGAACTGCTGGAGACTGATGATCTCCCAATCGGGAAGTGGGGGCGGATGTACCGAGCATACCTGGAGGAAACGAACCCGCTTCTGCTGAACCACCTGATTTTGACGGGCAGACTTTACCGCTATCTCGCCGGCCTGAACGAGCAGGCGCAGGAACGCTACCGGCTCATTGTCCGTCAGTTGACGGAGGCAGAGGGCGTGACCGAAGACTTGAAGCGGCAGTCACTGTGGGAATGGATCAGGGTCATGAATGGTGTTGTCAATTGTGCCGAGGAGATTATTCAGTATGAGATGATTTATGTGTGATATTGCCTAATATGTTGAGCATGGGGGATGTTGCAAAAGTGGCCTGGGTCAAATTGACCCAGGCCACTTTCCTTGTCCATAAATATACAGAGAGCTGTTGCCATATAGTAATTTTTCAAAAAATTCTCCACAAGGACAGTAATTGTCCGCCTGATATGATATAATAAGTCTATCAGTCTTCCTCGAACATGAGAAATTTGTGCGGAGATACCTCAAGTATGGCTGCTATGTCAAACAGAGCATCTAACGACAATGCCTTTGTGATGTTTGGCGCCTCTAAATGTCCAATAAAGGCAGGGGCTAAACCTGCCTGCTCGGCAAGTTCCTCTTGCGTCAGACCTCGGAGCTTGCGATAATAGGCTATCTTTAGCCCGATTTGACGGTACTTATCTGCATAAATTTGTTTCATTGACAATTCCTCCACTCTTTAATATATGGTAAACAATCGCGACAGGAATTGACATGAGCAGACAGATATAGTATTATAATTAACAGATATAAATATGTGCCTGGCAGCACATATTCAGGAGAGTAGCGTATGGAAAAAACATCTGCCCTCAAATCCGACCGGATACTGCGTATCTATTTCAAACTGGTGCAAGGTGAAGCTTTTACTAAAAAAGAACTAGCCCAGGAGTTTCATGTCACTGAGCGGAGCATCCAACGTGATCTTGGGGCGTTGAGGTGTTTTCTGGATGAGCAGGACATAGGCCAGGAAATTATTTATGATAAAGTATCCTGCGGATACCATATTCAGGATGCCGCACCGCAGACCTTGAGCAACAGCGAAATTTTAGCCGTCTGCAAAATTCTCTTGGAGAGCCGCTCCATGAGAAAAGATGAAATGCTTCCCATATTGGACAAGCTGATTTCCCGCTGTGTGCCGGAGCAAAACAAAAAAGCAGTCCGTGGGCTGATTGCAAATGAAAAATACCATTACATAGAGCCACATCATAATAAACAAATCCTATGTGGTCTTTGGGAAATTGGACAAGCGATCCAACGACAGCAGGTAATGGAAATCCAGTATGAGCGGCTGAAGGAACCGACGGTTGTGACACGGCGAGTACGGCCTGTAGGTATCATGTTTTCCGAATACTATTTTTATTTGACAGCATTCCTTGAGGACAAAGCAAACTTTGACAATCCAGACGATTTGTTCCCGACCATCTACCGTATTGACCGTATCCATTCTTTCAACGTGCTGGACGAACACTTCCATGTGCCTTATAGAGACCGCTTTGAAGAAGGAGAATTTCGGAAACGGGTACAGTTCATGTATGGGGGAAAATTAGAACGCATCCGATTCCGCTACGGTGGTCCGTCCTTGGAAGCAGTGCTAGATCGCTTGCCCACAGCAGATGTAGTGAGGGCAGACGGAGACGGATGGATTATAGAAGCAGAAGTGTTTGGAAAAGGAATTGAAATGTGGTTGAACAGTCAAGGACTGTGGATTTCGGATATTTCCACAGCCGAACTGTAAATTGCTTCAAATAGTTGAAAGTGTGGAGTTTCTATGAATCAAAACGAGTTTACATATTTATGCAGATCATTCTATTTGAAAAGGCATCCTGTCTTACAGGAAAAACTCACCTATAAAGAGAACTACTGTCGAGCGCTTGCCTATTTTGTCAGAAAGTATTATAATAACAGTGATATGTTTGCGTTTTCAATGCTGGAGCATTACTGCTGCTCTCTTTTGGGAGAGGAATATTTACCGTCAGTCTTTACACCGCTTGCCGAATCAGAGATACGGCCCGCAATGGGAAAGGTAGCGGCGTTAAAAATTAAACAGTTTAAGCTGTTTACTTACCGCTTTGTGTTTATGGTTGATTGCCTTTTTCTGTGTGCCTTTTCTGATGAAGATACGGCTAAAGAGATTCTTCATGAGTTGGAATCTCTTTTCAATATACGCTATCACAGAAAGCTTGAAGTTTTGTTTTCGGCTCTGTACCATGGAGGCCCATTGGAAAAGGGTATGGACAGCGTTGCCGAGTTGATTTCTTTCTGGTTTAGAGAACGGGAATTTTTTGAGCAACCTATAAAAACTGTCTTAGTGACCGCTACCATGAGTGCTGGTAAGTCCACACTTATCAATGCGGTTGTGGGCAAGCGGTTAATGCGCACAGCCCAAGAGGCTTGCACTGGGCATATTTGCCGGTTATATAACAAGCCTTTTGAAGATGGGGAAAATGCGGTCAGAACAGATAGGCTGATTTTTGATGCAGATGCCGATACCGTGGTTGCGTCTGAAAATGTTGGAGATTGCCAAGTTGCCTCTGGCTACCGCACTTTTGTAGATGTGCAAAATCGTGTTTGTATCATTGACACTCCTGGCGTCAATTCTGCTATAAATCGAAGCCACGGCACAACAGCCAAAAAGGCGCTCCAGGATTACCAATACGATTTGCTGGTCTATGTTCTAAATGCGAATCAGCTTGGGACGGATGATGAGATTTCCTATCTGAAATACATCGCGGCAAACGTTCCAAAAGAAAAAGTTATTTTCGTTTTGAACAAAACCGATACATTCAAAAAGAGCGAGGACTCCATCAAAGAAAGCATACGGGGTGTAAAGGATGATCTTGTTCAGTTGGGATATGAAGCCCCTGCTGTTTATCCCATATCCGCATACTTTTCTCTTTTAATTAAGCTGAAACTGACAGACGTTCAATTAGACGAGGACGAGAAGGATGAGTTTGCGCATTATATAAAAAAATACGGCAAACCGGAGCATGACCTGACCCGATACTACGATGTTTCCTATGAGAACGCGAGCGAAGATATCCTGACGCAGATGAGCATTAGATGTGGACTGTACGGTCTTGAAAATATACTGTTTGGAGCGTGATAAAATGAAAAAAGTTTTTCTTAAGTACAATCCCTATAAATTGGAAACAGAGATTACAGTTGACGGGAAGCCCTTGGCTGATAACAGTAAACTTGGGGAACTTATCGTTGACTCTCGCTTGCAGGATTGGGTGGAAGATTTCCCCAGTATCTTGATTGACGAGTACAATGATCGGGGTTTTGAGGTGCTTTTCCACGGGACGCTGCTGGACTACGAAGATTTGACCGGTGTATTTACGGACGCTTATAACAAGGGCCTTTTGACAGCAAAACTGGATCGAATTCCCGCAAAAGAAACTGCAGACAAAGAAAGTCTGATTGAAGATGTTTTTCAGGAGATTATCGGTGACAGCTGTCCATTCCAGGAACTGCGTGATCCTCAAATTAAAGCCGCATTTGATTTGGCTATGAGTGATGATTTTGAGGTATGTGTTGTTGCTACCATGAGTGCCGGGAAATCGACCCTTATCAACGCTATGCTCGGCTCAAAATTGATGCCGTCAAAACAAGAAGCCTGCACCGCTATCATCACCCGGATTAAAGATGAAGACTGCGATGACTTCCATGCAGAAGTCTATGACAAAAGCGGACAGCTTATTGAAACCCATGAGCATCTTACTTACGCCACTATGGAGCGGTTAAATGGAAACGAGCAGGTTTCTGAAATTCGTGTTTTTGGTAAAATCCCGTTTGTTTCCATGGACGGAACGACGCAGAAAAAGGAAATCTCTCTAATCCTGATTGATACCCCCGGCCCTAACAATTCCCGAAATCCCGATCATGGAAAGAAACAGCGAGAAATGCTGGGCAAATCCTCCAAAGCGTTAGTGCTGTACGTTATGACGGGCGAATTCGGGACAGATGATGACAACACATTGCTTGCAAGGGTAGCCGATAGCATGGCCGTTCGGGGAAAGCAGTCTAAAGATCGTTTTATCTTTGTTGTCAACAAATTGGATGGGCGCAAGAAAGAAGATGGCAACACAGAGCAGACCTTGGAGCGGGTACGTTCTTACTTAAAAAGCCACGGCATTTCAAACCCCAATCTGTTCCCTGCCGCAGCACTGCCGGCTCTGAACATCCGGTTGATGAGCGATCCTGCTTTCGATATGGATGAAGATGACAGGGATGAAACCGAGGTCAAAATCAAAAAGCTGAACCGGAATGAGGAACTGCATTTTGAAACCTGGGCGGCATTGCCTCCCAGCGTCCGTGGCGAGATTAACGGGCGGTTGGCTGAAACTCGCAGAACATGGACAGGCCGGGACAACGAAAACCCGGAGGAGGCCCTGATTCACAGCGGGGTTATATCTGTGGAAGCCGCCATTCGCCAGTATGTTCAGAAATACGCAAAGACAGCAAAAATCAAGAATATCGTGGATACTTTTATCCATCGTGTGAAAGAATTGGGCTGTGAGGAGCAGGCTGTGCTTGCAATTACCGAAAGCGATAGAGAACGGGAAAGGATTGCCGGACAAATCCAGCGGATTCAGGCAAAGATGGACAGCGTTGGAGAGGCAAAGCGATTCAAGGATGCTGTTGATGACGCAGTTGTGCGAATCACCGATGAGTCAAGAGACGTTGTTGAGAACATTGTAGCCAAATTTCAGGCACGGATAACAAAGCGCATTGACAGTGTACGGGATACGGAACTTACCATTGATGAAGTAGATGATGAAGTAGAGCGGCTTACTCGGTTTGCAAAAAAACTTGAGCCGGATTTTGAAGAAGACTTGCGGGAGCTTCTGACGGAAAACTTAGTCAAAACCGGGAATGCGTTGATTGAAGAGTACAGGAAGAAAATTGCTGCGCTGAAAGACGAACTTGGTTCGGGGGATATGACAGGCTTCACGCTTGATCCGCTGAAACTCATGAGCGGCAGTATTCCCCTTGATTTTTCTGCTCAAGGTTTAATTAAAGAAAAAGAAGTTGAAGATGGGCAGGAATGGGTGAAAAATACCAGCAAAAAGTGGTACAAGCCTTGGACCTGGTTCCAAGAAAGCGGCTATTATCGCACCAAATATAAGAAGGTGAAATATGTACCTGCCTACGAGTTGACTCAAATGTTTTTTAAGCCGATTCAAGATGCGCTGTATGATAATCAGGAGCTTGCGCAGAAGTACGCTATAAAGCATTCCAAAGAAATTGCAGAGCGGTTCAACACGGAATTCGATAGACTGGACGCAGTTCTTAAGAAGAAACTTGCAGATTTGGAGAGCCTTACAACCGACCGTACGAAGGCGGAAAAAAGAGCTGAGAAAGCGCGGCAGAACAAAGCGTGGCTGGATGCTATCCAGGATAAGGTTGAATCTATCTTAGAAATATAGGAGGTATAAGCTATGGCTATTACAAAAGCGTTTACTGACGCTGTTGCTTCTGAAGATGTCAGGGGCATACGTATTATGATGAAGGATAGTCTGCTGGTAGACCTAACATTCCGCGATTTTAATGAAATGTCGAGCCTTGCCGCAAGGGTTCCGGGGCTGTACGATGCCCACGATGGACGGGCATTTGTTGAAGATTCTTCTGCCTGGAATGATGATTACATGAATAAGCTGATGGTGCAGGTAGTTGGGAACTTCTCCCGCGAACGGCTGGATCACTTGAAAAAGGTTGTACGGTATCTTCGCCCTGTACCGGAGAGCGTACGAACTGGGCCACAGATGCCGAGGCATGACACATCTTCTGCCACAGGCACGAGTGAACAGCGTAGACGCTCTGCTGATTACAAAACACAAAAGGCTGAGGACGAGCGTAATGGTCGGATTGTCAAAGTAGTGGGTGGAACTGCCGTTGGCGCTGTTATTGGCGGCGTAGGTGCGGCGGCCGTTGGCGCTACCACTGGGGCGGTTATCGCATGTGCGGCAGTCGGTGCAGCTGCTGGAGGGGTGATTGTTGCCTCCACCACAAAAGGAGTATAGCCGATGAGTGATTCTGTTGACCTGACTGGAAAACGACCAGATACACAGCTTTCACAAGCCCCCGTATTGTCCGCAACTCCGACATCTCCGGTAAGCAATGCGCCTCAGTATGCTGTTCTTCAAGAGCAGCTTGCGGAGGCCAGCTTGCTTGTCGATGATATTGTCCTTAAAAATTATCTGACCAGCTTGACTGACTTTGAAGTCATCCCGTTGGATGAAGGCCTGAAGCAGATTAGCGATATACGCTTCTTCAAAATCAGCGAGATGGTCTATCAAAGCAACGAATATTCAACATACAAATTCGCCTCTGTTTTTAATTCGCTGCAAAATTTGAACTGCGGTATTTTTATCATTGCTGACAGTGATGGAAAAAAGACCGAGTTTTATATGGGGGTTCGTTCTTTTGATAGTAAGCGCACAACGAAGTCGCTGAAAGATACATTGAGAAACGCTCTGTGCGGACAGTTTCCAGGTGTCAAGACAAAAGATCTTCTTGATCCGGAAGCGGAAAGTTTCCTGGCAAATATAGAGGCCAAAAATATTGCGGCTGTTTCTTGTGTGGCAAACAATAAAGACGATGAGTTCAAGGACAACGAGAAGTTTATCCAGGGACTTGAAAAACTCTCCCTTGCCATGCAGGGCCAGCGTTATACAGTGGTTATCCTCGCAAAAAGCACCTCACAGGAACAGCTTGCAGATACTCGTCGCGCCTATGAGCAAATCTATACACAGCTTTCCCCTTTTGCTAATATGCAGATGAGCTATGGGCAAAATCAGGCGGTCAGCATCTCCGAGGCATTTTCAAAGGGGACAACTCACGGGACATCGCACAGCACAAATATATCAACGCAGACAGGACGCAGCCACACTTCAAACGTCTCGACAAATCACGGCGAATCCAAGAGAGATTGGAAAGCCATGGCGTTAAAGGCCGGCGGTTCAGCCCTGTTAGGTATTGCCAGCTTGGCGGCGGCTCCGCTTACAGGAGGGGCCAGTTTAGCGGCGGCTGGCGTCATTATGGCAGGCCAGGTAGGCCTTAATATGATTGATCCCAAAACGACTTCTGATGGAACAACTGAGGGATCAAGCGACACGGACACCCACGCCGAGACGATTGGAAGCACCGATACCGTTAATGACGGGACCAGCGAAAATTATACTCATACCAGCGGGTTCACGGCCGGAACCTCGGAAAATCTTCAGCTGACAATGCAGAACAAGACGTTGATTGATATGCTGGAACGTATAGACAAACAGCTGAAGCGGATTGATGAATGCGAAAGCCTTGGTATGTGGGAATGCGCAGCATATTTTATGTCTGACAGCCAGGAAACTGTGGAAATGGCTGCCGGAACGTATAAAGCCATTATGCGGGGAGAACGTTCAGGGATTGAGACATCTGCAGTGAACTTCTGGGGGCGCGGGAGCTCTGACAAATTACCCGCACTTCGGGAATACATCACCAACTTTATTCACCCTGTTTTTGCGTATCGCTCCGAGCATAGCGCGATTCCTGTAACTGCCGCTTCACTGGTCAGCGGAAATGAACTTGCAATCCAGATGGGGCTTCCGAGGAAATCCGTCTGCGGATTTCCTGTGATTGAACACGCTGACTTTGGCAAAGAAATCGTGCATGCAGGCACACATCGGAATGATGAATTTCCCATTGGAAATATTTTCAGCATGGGGCAGCGAACCTCAACGCAGGCGCGTTTGATCCGGGATTCTCTTACTATGCACACATTTGTTACTGGTTCAACAGGCTCGGGCAAAAGCAATACTGTGTACGAAATTATCAATCAGCTGCGTGTGATTTACAATGTGCCATTCCTGGTGGTTGAACCGGCCAAAGGCGAGTACAAGAACGTGTTCGGGCAATTCCCCGATGTAAGCGTGTATGGCACCAATCCCAAAAAATTCTCCGCTCTGCTGCGCTTGAATCCATTCCGATTCCCAGCGGACATCCACATCTTGGAGCATCTGGATCGCTTAGTGGAAATTTTCAACGTATGCTGGCCTATGTATGCAGCAATGCCGGCAGTCTTAAAAGATGCGATGGAAAAAGCATATACTGCTGCGGGATGGGATCTTGCCAACTCAGAAAATCCAAAAGGGAATATCTACCCAAACTTTGCCGATGTACTGGAGCAAATCGAAAATGTGATTGACAATTCCAAGTATTCGGCGGATACAAAGGGTGATTATGCCGGAGCGCTTTGTACCCGTGTCCGTTCTTTAACAAACGGACTGAACGGTCTGATTTTCTGTAGTGATGACCTGCCTGACAATGTTTTGTTTGATCAGAACGTCATTGTAGATTTAAGCCGCATTGGTTCCATTGAAACAAAGTCTCTTATCATGGGACTGCTTGTAATGAAACTGAATGAGTATAGAATGACTTCCGGTAAAGTAAACAGTTCATTGTCTCATATCACGGTTTTGGAGGAAGCTCATAATCTTCTCAAAAGGACATCGACAGAACAGTCTGCTGACAGTTCTAATTTGCTGGGTAAATCTGTCGAGTTGTTGGCAAATTCTATTGCAGAAATGCGCACTTATGGAGAAGGGTTTATCATTGCGGATCAATCGCCGGGATTGCTGGATATGTCTGTCATCCGCAATACAAACACAAAAATTATTTTAAGGCTGCCAGAGCAGAGTGATAGAGAACTGGTGGGACTTTCTGCCGGACTTAATAAAGATCAAATTCAAGAGCTTTCAAAGTTGGAGCGCGGGGTAGCGGCAGTTTATCAGAACGATTGGGTTGAACCGGTTCTAATCCAGATTAACAAGTGTGGGATTCGTGAAGCGATATATGAAACCACTAACACTGTTCAAATGACGGATACAAGTAAAGTAAAAAAACAACTCATCCACTTTCTTCTTCAAGGCAGAATTTCAAAGCCCTTAGAGTTTGATGTTAGCGTGATTGAACGGTATCTTCCCTCTCTGAACATCTCCACTCGATATTTGGAATTCATTGAGGAACAGATTGAAGAGTATCGGGATAAAGGTGTACTGGATTTGTGGAGCGATGATAATTTCAAAAGGCTTTCGCGCTGGCTCACCGGGTTATTGGATATACGCGCCCGAGTAGAACGCTGTGTCATCACTGCGCGGAGTAACGGTGAATTGACCGAAAAACTTAAGTCAACCATTCGTGAAACAGTTCCCGAGGTTGATGAGGATGTTATTCTTACGCTATGCCACTGTACCCTGCGGGATATGAGTACAGTCCCAGACAGTGCGGAGACCAGAGAACGGATATACCGCAGTTGGTACGAAGCAACAGTGGAAGGGGGAAAGGACAATGATGGAGTCTGTCATTTGTGATGCAAGCGAGATAAAGAGCATTAGGCTTGACAGTTGTCCGCTTGCGATTGAGGCGGAGCAGAAAGTATTTGATAAACCTGAAATTGAATACGACAGACCCATACCGCTTTCCGACATAAGGAATTGTCCGCTTGAGGATGGACATTGGGAAGGCGAGCGTGGAAACTCCAAGTGGATTCCTGATCTGGATTATGTGCCGAAAAAATCAAATCCAGAAGGCAAGACTTGGGGAGAGATCCTGGAAAAGTATGGTATAGACGGAATTGCGTTTGTGGACGGAGAGCCAGTCTTCGATAACATATCCAAAGGGACCGTTACCATTGAAGGTTTTTCATCAAGCAGGGACGATAACTTTGATAAGGCCGATATTGAGTTGGCGAAACAACGCGGGTGTTCACCGGAAGAAGTTAAGAAATGGCGAAAAGAAAACGGTTATACCTGGCATGAGTGCAAGGATATGGCAACCATGCAAAAAGTGCCGAGTGAGGTCCATAATAACATCACACATCGGGGTGGAGTATCAAATTCGAAGTCTCTGGAGAATTGAAGGAGGAGTTGAGATATGATTGATTCTGTGTTAGGAAATCTGCATTTCAACACTGGCTGGAAAGTAGAAGCTGAAATGAATCTGTTTGGAATGACGCACCGCATTATTATAAAAGCTCATGCCTACTATGAAACCGATGGTCTCACCTCTGAGCAGAAAAGGGCTTTCGCTGATTACAAGTGTCACGATAGTGAGCGTCAGAAGGAAGCCGAAGCATTGCTTTACTCGTATGCAGGTGAGAGTTGTAAGATGCGCTTTTGTCCCAGGACTTTGCTGTTTGAGCGGGATGGAGAATACGCTCTACTTTGTGATGATAAGGATGATCCTGATGGTGGAATTGCTGTCGTACTTGCCCCTGAACCAAAAGTCATATCGCAGGATGACTATCTGTAAATGATGCTGTATACCGTAGCGGGATGAGTGCTAATCACCATTTGTTGCGATGCGTTTTTGAAAGCACCCTCCATACCAACGTTCGGTTTCCGAACGCGCAGCCAGCCCCGGCAAGGGGTTGTTCAAAGGGTTTGGGACGCTGTCCCAACAAGCAAAAACGGGCTTCCGGCGGTAACGCTGGAAGTCCGTTTTGAGCGTTTGTATATACAAACGCCCTGCTTGCCCAGTAGCGCACCTTCGGATTACAATGCGGTTGAAATCGCTGTTCAAAATGAACCGTTGACGGTAGTTCGCTACTTTGCAAGCAGTGTCTTTGTTCCCACAAAGACCAGAAACGGCAATTCCCGGTGCTGCCGGAAATCGCTGTTTCTGCTTGTTGGGACAGCGTCCCAAACCCTCTGAACAGACCGCTCCGCTGGTCTGGCTACGCGGCATTCTGCCGCTGTCAGGCTACCGCCCGCTGTTGATTTTCCGCTCCCTGTTCCGCTCCGGGGACTGCGGTTTTCCCGAGGGGACGGGGGCGGCTCCCGCAAAGTTTTCGCCCTCCGCACTCCCCGCCTGTTTCCGAAATTCGTAGAAGTCGCTCAGGAACGCCGGGAACTTGCTTTTCCAAAGGGCGTACTCCTCGTCAGTCATTTCCCCGGCGCTGTGCTGGGCGCAGGCTTTCATAAATCCCAGGATGCGGTATTGGAGCAACGCGCCGGGGCTTCTCGTGATGGCGTCTATGTCTGGCGTGAAATCACCCACCGCGATACTGTCACGAAACACAAAATGGATATGCCCGTTCACCTCGGTCGGGTACAGTCCGTAGATTTCTTCCAGTTTGTATAACGCCTGCAACGCCCCCTCCATCTCCGTAATCTTTTCTCCGCTGATGGCGGCGTAGTTGACCCGGAGTTTTCCGGCAATATCATGGAGCGTGAGGAAATCCGGCACCCGGTTCCCAAGTTCATAATTCCTGATAGCGGACTCGCTGACCTCGCACAGGCCGGCGAGTTCTTTTTGCGTCAGCCCGGCCTGCTGACGGTAAAACCGGATGCGCTCGCCCAATGTCGAGTTGATTGACAACAATTCCATGCCGCGCCCTCCCTTATCGTTGTGTCGATAGCAGTATAGCCTCTCTGCCGCCCATTATATCATGCCCCGTTCAAAAATGAAAGGATTTTTTGAAAATCCCTTGACAGCACATTTCTGAACTGTTATAATCAAAAACAGTTCAGAAATGAATTGCTTCCGCATATAGGAGAAATCCAGAACTGGCATACATGCCAAATCAGCGGCAAGCCCGGACAGAAAGGAGGTCAGCCAGGCCACACTGCCGCTCCACCCACTGTCTCCGGCCGGCGTTATGGTGTTCGCCGCCGGATGCCGTGAAAGGAAATATGAATGACGGAAGAAAAACAGAAAATTCTTGAACTGAACGTAATTCCGGCGGAGGAACTGCTGGACACGACCTTCGCACCGTCCGGCGCTTTGATTGACGGCCTGATGGGGCAGGGCGTCTACATCCTCGCCGGGGCGCCCAAGGTGGGCAAGTCCTGGCTAGTCCTCTGGCTGGCGCACCAGGTCAGCAAGGGGGAACTGGTCTGGGGGCTGAAAACGGAAAAGTGCGGTGTCCTCTATATCAGCCTTGAGGACACGTTCCAGAGAATCCAGCAGCGGCTGAACGATGTCAGCGGCGGCAGTCCCGGCAATATCTGGCTGGCGACCGAGGCCCTGTACATCGGCGAGGGCTTTGAGGAACAGCTTACCAACTTCCTTACCGCCCACCCCAATGTAAAGCTGGCGGTCATTGATACCCTCCAGCGTGTCCGCAAGGCCGGACAGGAGCAGTACAACTATGCCAGCGACTATGAGACGCTTTGCGCCTTGAAGAAAATTGCCGACCGCTTTCTGGTGACGGTGCTGGTAGTCCACCACACCCGCAAGGCCGGTTCCTCGGATTCCTTCAACATGATCTCCGGCACGACCGGCCTGCTGGGATGCGCGGACGGGGCGCTCGTCCTGCAAAAGTCCTCCCGGCTGGAGAACGCCGCCACGCTGGATGTGACCGGGCGGGAAATTGCCGACACGCAGTTGAACCTCCGCTTTGACAAACAGAGGAAGATGTGGGACTTTGTTTCCTTCGGGAGCGAGGCCCCGGAAAAAGAACCGGACCCGATTCTGACTGCCGTTCAAGCCTTTACTCAGGCGCAAGGCGTGTGGCGGGGCTATGCCGCTGTGCTTCTGGACGAACTGAAGGCGAAAACCGAAATCAACGCGGAACCGAATACGCTGACCCGGCTGCTGAATGCCAGGGTCTCGGAACTTGAGCGTGAGTATGGCGTCCGCTACCGTTCCGGGAAGCGCACCGGGAAAGGCCGGCTGGTCTCCCTGCTGGATTTGACCGCCCCTTGGAGCAGCACCGACATGGGCGATGTAGATCATGTAGGTAATGACGGTATTTCCGGCGGCGTAGCCGGTGGTGAAAATACCTGCAATATCTGCACAACCTACACACCCGCCCCAGATGATACGGAAGGGGCGTGACGGTATGGCTTATCTGAACAGGGGAAAGCAGGAGGTTCAGTCCCCGGCTGCAATGGAGAAAAAGCCGGGCAAATGCCTGAACGATTACGTTGAAATCAGCATCGGCGGCGTGGTCTACCGGGTCAAAAGCGTATTCGCCGATAAGGGGCAGATGGGCGAACTTCTCGACCTGGCGGTCATGGAAAAACTCAGCCGAATCGCGTAAAGGGCCTTTGCATCAGAGCGTGAGTGTGCTATAATGGCGGTAAGGTAATCGACCGCCATTCGCACTGCTCTTTGGGAGGTAAAATCAAAGATGCAGGAAACCTACAATGTTGGAATTTATTGCAGGCTCAGCCGTGAGGATGAGAGAACCGGCGAGTCTGTGTCCGTGGAGAATCAAAGGGAAATGCTCAGCCGCTATGTCCGGGAACAGGGCTGGAATCTCTACTCGACCTACTGTGACGATGGGGTCTCCGGTACGACCTTCGACCGGCCCGGGTTCAACCAGATGATCGCCGACGCCAGGGCGGGGAAAATCAACCTGATACTCTGCAAAGACCTCAGTCGCCTCGGCAGAGATTATATTGAGGCTGGACGGTTTACAGATATCGTCTTCCCTTCGATGGGCTGCCGGTTCATCGCCCTCAATGACGGCGTGGACACCATTCACAAAAACAATGAGATGCTGGTCATTCTGAAAAATGTCATGAACGACCTGTACGCCAGAGATACAAGCGCCAAAATCCGGGCGGTCAAGCGTTCCACATTCCAGACGGGAAAGTATATCGGCTGCTACGCCCCCATCGGCTATCTGAAAAGCCCGGAGGACAAGCATGTCCTTGTTCCTGACCCGGTTACCGCTCCCCTTGTCCGGCGTATTTTCGATATGCGCTGTCAGGGACTCAGTTACCGAAAAATTGCCACGACCCTAAACGAGGAAAAGGTATCTACGCCTCGTGACCTTTACTACTTGCGGAAGGGCATGGTCAATCCCCGGCAGGATGGTGGATATTGGCAAGCCCAAACCATAAAGGCCATTCTTCGGAATGAGGTCTATATCGGTCACATGGTGCAGAACAAAACGGGCAATGTGTCTTACAAGGTTCACAAGCAGGTAGGCAAGCCGGAGGCCGAATGGATACGGGTAGAGGGGACGCATGAGCCGCTGGTCTCCATGGAGGTCTGGGAACTGGTGCGGACGATTGAACGGCAGAACACCAGGAGCCGGACACAGGAAAATGGGGAGCCGACACTGTTCGCCGGGTTGCTCCGATGTATGGACTGCGGTACGGTGATGCGCAGTTACCATGACGGGCGAAAGCACAAAGACGGTACGCCCTCCACCTATCGCAGCTACGCTTGTGGTCGGTACGCCGCCGGAGGCAAGACCGCTTGCTCCGCCCATATTATGAACCAGCGTGTTTTGATTGAGGTCGTGCTGGCCGACATACGCATGAAAGCGGAACAGGCGAGAAATAACCCCGCCGCACTGATTGACCGGATACAGGCCCAGCGCAGGGCGGCGTCCGCCGAGCAGATGAAGCAGACCCGGCTTCTGCTGGCTGCCACCGAGAAGCGGCTTGCGGAACTGGGAAAGCTGGTGCAGGCCGTCTATGAGGACAAGGTATTGGGGCGCATCCCGGAGGCCGTCTGCGTCCAGCTGATAAACCAGTACGAGGCGGAACGTGCCGAGAAGCTGGAGCAGAAGGGGCGTTTGTCGGGGGAACTGGAGGCATACCAGCAGGAGACGGATGATGTCCAGCAGTGGATGGCGCTCATCCAGGACTACGCCAAACTGGAGGAACTTGACCGCCCCACGCTCCTGCGGCTTGTCCGGCGTATCGACATCGGGGAGCGCAAGGTCGAGGACGGGCGCGAGGTCAGGGACATCCGTATCCACTATAATTTTGTCGGGTATATCGAAGCCTGACACGAAAAAGCCCCGGTTCCATGCCGGGGTA
>Ga0137308_102110_pt1 | contig 15046 bp, 15 predicted proteins | sample Inofrocosms_June_FD_97181 | JGI IMG/M metagenome (GOLD analysis project Ga0137308, IMG submission 97181) | Mouse cecal microbial communities from Vienna, Austria - N-Acetylneuraminic and N-Acetylglucosamine D2O microcosms_June | ecosystem: Host-associated > Mammals > Digestive system > Large...
GCCATTGTGGAGCGGCACGGCGGAAAAATTGCCGTGCGCAGTACGGCGGGGGAGGGTACGGCGTTTACCGTTACCCTGCCGCAGGAAAAAAGGGGTTGACAGGCCCCTTTTTTCGGGGTATATTATTTTGAGGTTCAAATAATTTCGGAAGCCGAATATTTGAAATTCGGAGGAGGCGGGGCTATGAACGAGAGCCAGCGGGAAGAGCTGAATTATTTCTTTGTCCATGTGTTTAACCAGATCCTGGCCTATGAGGAACAGGCGCTCAACGGTATGGGCGCCCGGGATCTGTCGGTGAAGGAGCTCCATGTGCTGGAGGCGGTGGGGGGGCTTACCGCGGCGGGGCGCAACACCATGACCCAGATTGCCGACGCGCTGGCGATCCGGGTGAGCACGCTGACCACGGCGGTAAACACCCTGGTGCGCAAGGGCTATTTGGACCGGGGAGGGGAGCCAGGGGACCGCCGGGTGATCCGGGTGTTTCTCACCCCCAAGGGGGAGGAGGCCAACCGCCTTCACGCCCACTTCCACGCCCGCATGGCGGACAGCGCCGCCACCAAGCTGGAGGAGGGGGAGCTGGAAGCGCTGCTGAGATCCCTGCGCCGGCTGGACAGCTTTTTTCACGAGGTAAGTAGGCAGAATCAAATGTGATGAGGAGGACCATACCATGGCCATTTATATTTTGACAGACAGTACCGCCGATTTCCGCCCGGAGGAGGCCCAGAGCAGGGGAATCTGGGTGGTGTCCCTGAAGGTGCAGTTCGGGGAGGAGGAGTTCCCCGATGTGCTGGACCACGCGGCGTTTTTCCGGCGGCTGGCCGAGGCGAAGGAGCTGCCCACCACCAGCCAGGCGGGGCCGGATGACTTTTTGCCCTGGTTCCAGCGGGCCAAGGAGAAGGGGGACAGCGTGGTCTGCCTGCCCATGGCATCCTCCCTGTCCGGCACCTGCCAGAGCGCCCTGATCGCCCGGGAGATGGGCGGCTATGAGGACATCCATGTGGTGGCCTCCCCCCAGACGGTGCTGGGGCTGCGGCTGCTCATTGACCTGGCGTGCCTGCTCCGGGATCAGGGGATGGACGCGCCCGCCATTGCGGCGGAGCTGGAGCGGGCAAAGAGCCGGGTCAGGCTGCTGGCTATTGTGGACACCCTGAAGTACCTCCACAAGGGGGGACGGCTGCCTGCGGCGGTGTCCATCGCCGGGGAGCTTTTGAAAGTGAAGCCCATCATCACCCTGAAGGACGGCCAGCTGGGGCTGGTGGGCAAAGGGGTGGGCGTTAAGGGAAGCCTGGCCGCCCTGGTAAAGCTGGTGGGGGAGGAGCTGGCCTTTGACCAGCGCCTGCCGGTGTATTACGGCTATACCGCCCATGACGAATTGTGCCAGAGCCTGATGGCTCTGACCCGGGAGACCTTTGGGCCCCATCCCAGCCAGGTGCACCCGGTGGGCGCGGTGATCGGCACCCATGTGGGGCCGGGCGCGGCGGTGATGGTTTACTTAGAGCAGGAAAAATAAAGAGCATATGTCTCCAAGCGGCGGGACGGAACCAGGATCAAATGGTTTCGCCCCGCCGCTTGGAGTTTGTTTGAAAATTGCCGCCATGCCAAAACGGCGGGCCCCGTGCGGCGAATAAATTCCTGGTCGCCGGGCGCGCCGCCAATTTCCAGGCAGCGCCTCAAATTTTTTTGTAGGGGTATTGACAGCGGTAGGATTTTGAGTTAACATATGAGCAGATGTTCATATGTTTGTGGTGTGAAAGGGGTGTGCCATGACTGACCACAACGAGATTGAGCGCTGCGGCTGTCTGTTTGTCCATGAGGACGCCGTAAGCGAGGTGCTGGGCGAAATGCCGGACGACGAGACGCTGTATGATCTGGCGGAGCTGTTCAAGGTGTTCGGCGATTCCACCCGTATCAAAATCCTGTACGCCCTGTTTGAGGCGGAACTGTGCGTGTGCGACATATCCAAGCTGCTGGGGCTCACCCAGTCGGCGGTATCCCACCAGCTGCGGGTGCTGAAAAACAGCCGCCTGGTGAAGTTCCGCCGGGAGGGGAAGACTGTGTTTTACGCGCTGGCCGACGGCCATGTGCGCAGGATCATTGCCCAAGGGATGGATCACATTAAGGAATGAAAGGAAGTATCACCATGAAAAAGACCTTTAAGCTCATTGACCTGGACTGCGCCAACTGCGCGGCCAAAATGGAGGACGCCATCAAGAAGCTCCCCGGCGTCACCGGCGCGACCGTCAGCTTCCTCACCCAAAAAATGACCATTGAGGCGGACGATGTGGACGCCGTCATGAAGGACGTGGTGAAGGTCTGCCGCAAGGTGGAGCCCGACTGTGAGATCGTGCTGTGAGCCGGACCTTCTGGGACCGGGTCGCCGGGCTGTATGACCTGTTTGAGTGGAGTAACCGAAAGGTAAACGCCGCCGCCAGGGCCCGTGTGGGGGAGCTGGTTCCCGCCGGGGCCCGCGTGCTGGACTGCGCCGCCGGGACGGGGGAGTTTTCCCTGGCCGCGGCGAAACGGGCGGGCTCGGTGCTGTGCACCGACCAGTCGGAGGCCATGCTGGCCCGGGCCCGGAAAAAAGCGGCCAGGCGGGGGCTGTCCAACCTCCAGTTTGCCCACCGGGATATCACCGCCCTGTCCGACCCGGACGGGAGCTTTGACGCGGTGATCGCCGCCAACGTGCTCCACCTGCTGCCCCAGCCGGAAATTGCGGTGCAGGAGCTGTGGCGGGTTGCCGCCCCCGGCGGACGGCTCATCCTGCCCACCTACCTTCAAGGGAAAGCGGGGGCGGCCTACGGCTCCATGATTAAAATTTATCAGGGCGTGGGCTTTCACTACGAGCACGCTTTTACCCCGGAGACTTATCGGGAATTCTTGGAGCGCCTGAAGCTGGCCCCGGTGGCGTTGGAGGTCATTCCCGGCGGCGTGCCCGAGGGTATAGGGATTCTTGAGAAGCGCTGAGCAGGTGGCTGCGAGGAAGCTTGGAACGGAGCGAGGATGAAAAACCAAGATTTGCGGAGCAAATCTGTTTTTTATCCGAGTCGCAGCGAAAGCGGCCGAGCGTCCAGCCGCCTGCGAAGCGTGACAACAGTAGTGTTGTTAGGAGTGAAATGCTATGACCAAAAAACAAAAAAAGATGCTCATCCGCATCATTGCGGCGGCGGTGCTGTTGGCGCTGGCGGCGCTGCTGCCGCCGGTCCGGGTGCCGTTTGGCATTCCGCTGCTCACCAGCCGGCTGGACGGCGGCGTATACGCAATTTCCCCCATCTGGCTGTACCTGGCGGCCTACTTCACCATCGGCTGGGACATCCTGTGGAAGGCCATCCGCAACATCGGCCACGGGCAGGTGTTCGATGAGAACTTCCTCATGTGCGTTGCCACCGTCGGGGCGCTGGTGCTGGGGGAGACCGCCGAGGCGGTGGGGGTTATGCTGTTCTACCAGGTGGGCGAGCTGTTCCAGAGCGTGGCCGTGGGCAGATCCCGGCAGTCCATCGCCCAGCTGATGGATATCCGGCCCGACACGGCCAACGTGGAGCGGGACGGGCAGATCATTGAGGTTGACCCCGACGAGGTGGCGGTGGGCGAGGTCATCGTCATCCGTCCCGGCGAGAAGGTGCCCCTGGACGGTGTGGTCATTGAGGGCGCGTCCTCCCTGAACACCGCTGCCCTCACCGGCGAATCCGCCCCCCGGGACGTGGGGGTGGGCGGGGAGCTGCTGTCCGGCTGCGTCAATGTCACAGGGCTGCTGAAGGCCCGGACGACCCGTGCATTCGGACAGTCCACTGTGGCGAAAATTCTGGATCTGGTGGAGAATGCCGCCGCCAAAAAGGCCAGGGCTGAGAACTTTATCACCCGTTTTGCCAAGTATTACACCCCCTGCGTGGTGTTTGCCGCCCTGGCCCTGGCGGTGTTCCCCTCCCTGCTCTTCGGGGAGTGGGGGGTGTGGGTTCACCGGGCCCTCACCTTCCTGGTGATTTCCTGCCCCTGCGCCCTGGTGATCTCCATCCCCCTGTCCTTCTTCGGGGGGATCGGCGGGGCTTCCGCCCAGGGTATTCTGGTGAAGGGCGGCAATTATCTGGAGCTGCTGGCCAGGACGGAGACCGTGGTGTTCGACAAGACCGGCACCCTCACCCAAGGGGTGTTTGAGGTGTCCTCTCTGGAGCCCGCCCCCGGCGTCACCCAGCGGGAACTCCTGGAGGCCGCCGCCCTGGCGGAGCGTCATTCGGGCCATCCCATCGCCCAGTCCCTGCGCAGGGCTCTGGGCGGGGAGGTTGATCCGGCCCGGGTGACGCAGGTGGAGGAGATACCTGGCCATGGCGTGTCCGCCCTGGTGGATGGCAGACGGGTTCTGGCGGGCAATGAGAAGCTGATGGAACGGGAGAACGTGGCGTTCCAGCCCTGCGCGCAGGCGGGCACCGTGGTCCATGTGGCCCGGGAGGGACGCTACCTGGGCTGCGCCGTTATTGCTGACCAGATCAAGCCCACCGCCCCTGCCGCCGTCAAGGCCCTGAAAAGCCGGGGCATCCGCACCGTCATGCTCACCGGGGACAGCGCGGCCGTGGGCGAGACGGTGGCCGGCCGGCTGGGGCTGGACGAGGTGCACGCCCAGCTGCTGCCAGGGGACAAGGTGGAGCGGCTGGAGGGGCTGCTGGCCCGAAAGAGCGCAAAGGGTGTGCTGGCCTACGTGGGCGACGGGGTGAACGATGCGCCGGTGCTCAGCCGGGCGGACGTGGGCATCGCCATGGGGGCCATGGGGTCGGACGCCGCTATTGAGGCTGCCGACGTGGTGCTCATGGACGACGATCTGGCCAAGCTGGCTAAGGCCATGGACATCGCCCACAGGTGCCTGCGCATCGTGAAGGAGAACATTGTGTTAGCCCTGGGGGTGAAGGCGCTGTTCCTCATTCTGGGGGCGTTGGGCAGAACCTCCATGTGGGGAGCGGTGTTTGCCGACGTAGGTGTGGCCGTTATCGCTATCCTCAACGCCACGAGAATGCTGAAAACAAAGGCGTCCGATGGGCCGCGAACAGGCGGGGCATGAAAAAGTCCTTCCCCCGTATCAGAATATACAAAGCCCCCCTGGGAAGGGGGGCTTTTTTTGCCCTTCTGGGCATTGACAGAATGGGGGCGGAACACATATAATGAATATAATACGCTAAAGCGATAAAATGCAAGGCAGGATATCCTGGCCGCAAAGGGCCGGGTAAAATAAAGGAGGAAGAGATATGGGAAGCCAGCGCGTCTACAATTTTTCTGCCGGTCCGTCCATGCTGCCCCTGGAGGTGCTGGAGCGGGCGGGGAACGAGATTGCCAACTACCAGGGCTCCGGCATGTCCGTGATGGAGATGAGCCACCGCTCCAAGGTATTCCAGAAAATCTTTGACGACACCAAGGCTAATTTTATCCGGCTGTTCCATGTGCCTGACAACTACAAAGTGCTGTTTTTGCAGGGCGGGGCCTCCAGCCAGTTCTCCATGGTGCCGTTGAACCTCATCGGCAAAACGGGGAAGGCGGACTACGCCGTCACCGGCAACTTCGCCAATATTGCCTATAAGGAGGCCAAGAAGTACGGGGAAATCTCACTGGCCGCCTCTAGCGAGGACAAGAACCACACCTACATCCCCCGGCAGGACCAGCTCAAGCTGGATCCCCAGGCCAGCTACTTCTACTACTGTGCCAATAACACCATCTACGGCACCGAGTGGCAGTACGTGCCCGACACCGGGGACGTGCCCATTGTGTGCGATATGTCCTCCGACTTCCTGTCCCGCCCGGTGGACGTGAGCAAATACGGCATCATCTTCGGAGGCGCCCAGAAGAACTTGGCCCCGGCGGGACTGACCATCGCCGTCGTCCGGGAGGATCTGGCGGGCCATGAGCTACCCTATACCCCGCTGATGATGAACTACAAAACCATGATCGACAAGGACTCCATGTACAATACGCCCCCCTGCTGGTGCATTTATATGCTGGGCCTGGTGCTGGAGTGGCTGGATTCCAAAGGCGGCGTGGAGGGCATGGAGCAGATCAAGCACGGCAAGGCTGGGCTGCTTTACAGCGTACTGGACGAGTCCCGGCTGTTCACCTGCCCCGCCGAGCCGGGTTCCCGCTCCGATATGAACGTCACCTTCCGCTCCGTCAGCGGGGAGCTGGACGCCAAGTTTGTCAAGGAGGCGGCGGAGGCGGGCTTCACCAACCTGAAAGGGCATCGGAACGTGGGCGGTATGCGGGCGTCCATCTACAACGCCATGCCCGTGGAGGGCGTGGAGAGGCTGGCGGATTTCATCCGGGAGTTCGATAAAAGGAATTGAAGCCAGGGTGAAGCGCAGGGATGAACCACGCCCGACAGCCCGCAAAGCGGGCCGCGCTTGGCGCGTTCAAGTGTTTTGCGAAGCAAAACCTTGCCGCAGGGTGAATTCATTTCGCCCTGCGGGTGTAAAATCTGAGGGGCCCCCGCAAATGCGGATGCGTTTGCGGGGAGGGGCGTGGAGAGGCTGGCAGATTTCATCCGGGAGTTTGACAAAAACAACTAATATAAATCGAGGTTTTCCCCATGTATACTATTAAAACCATGAACAAAATTGCCCCGGTGGGCCTGGAGCGCCTGCCCGCTGAGCGCTATTTGACCGGCGACGGGGTGGAGAATGAGGACGCCATCCTGGTGCGTTCCGCCAAGCTCCATGACTATGTTTTTCCCGAGAAGCTGTGGGCCATTGCCCGGGCGGGAGCCGGGGTGAACAACATTCCCGTGGAGCGCTGCTCCGAGGCGGGCGTCGTGGTGTTCAACACCCCCGGGGCCAATGCCAACGCGGTGAAGGAGCTGGTGCTGTGCGCCATGCTGTTGGCCTCCCGGGATGTGATCGGCGGCGCGGCCTGGGGGAAGGAGCAGGCCCAGGCCGGGGACGTGGACGTGGCCGCCGCGGTGGAGAAGGGCAAATCCGCCTTTGTGGGGCCGGAGCTCTACCGCAAAACCCTGGGCGTGGTGGGGCTGGGGGCCATCGGCGCGCTGGTGGCTAACATCGGCCTCTCCCTGGGTATGGATGTGTACGGCTATGATCCGTATCTGTCGGTGGACGCCGCCCTTCGGCTGGACCGGCACATCAAGGTGGTGAAGGAGCTGGACACGCTGTACGCCAGCTCTGATTACATCACCCTCCACCTGCCCTATATGGAGGCCACCAAGGATACCGTCAACGCCGCGGCCATTGCCAAAATGAAGGACGGCGTGCGCATCATCAACATGGCCCGGGGCGGATTGGTGAACAACGCCGATATGATCGCCGCCCTCCAGTCCGGCAAGGCGGCGCGGTACGTCACCGATTTCCCGGACAACGAGATCACCCTGGCCGGCGGCGTGGTGGCCATCCCCCACCTGGGGGCCTCCACCCCGGAGAGCGAGGACAACTGCGCCGTCATGGCGGCTGACCAGCTCCGGGATTTCCTGGAGAACGGCAATATCAAAAACTCCGTCAACTTCCCCAACGTGATTATGGAGCGGTCCGGCGTTCAGCGCTTGTGCGTCATTCACCGCAATGTCCCCGCCGTCATCGCCCAGATTACCACCCAGCTGGGGGCCTGCGGGGTGAACGTGGAGAACATGACCAACAAGTCCAAGGGCGAGTACGCCTATACCATGGTGGACGCGGGATCTCAGGTGGACGAGAGCATCATCGAGGACATCCGCAGGGCGCCCGGCGTCATTCGGATGCGGGTGATTTAAAACCCCTTCTTTGCGTGAAACGGCGGGCGCGGCTCCTTTTTGGGAGCTGCGCCCGCAAAATTTTTCCTGATCACTTATACAGTGGGGAAAAACATCCGATATCATAACCAAGTGTAGGGAATTCACACAAATTCAACAGGTGCAGGGATGCGCAGGAAAGTGAGAATCCTGGTATGAACATGAGAACTACGACGCTGGAGAATGGGATGTGGGCTGTGGTGCAGGACCGGCCCTCCGCTCCCGGTAAGGCGGCTTCGTCCGGCTTTGCCGCCCAGCTGAGCCGGGCGACACAGGCGGCCCAGGCGGATCAGGCCGGCGGCGGGGAGCTGAAGGCGGCCTATGACCGGCTGTCGGCTGCCTCTAAGGCGGTGCTGAACCGGCTGAAGGCGGGGGAGGCCAACGTCTCTAAGGAGGAATGGGCCGCCCTGCGCAGGGAGCTGCGGGACGCGGGCCTTATCACCCAGGAGGAGTTTTTCCGCTCGGACCCGGACGTGGTGGTTGTGGGGTACACGGACGCCAACGGGGAGCTGGTCACCTATCCTCCCGTTTGCTGCCAAGGTGCGGCGCAGTCCAATGGAGGCGTGTTGATAAGCCGGTACTGGTCGCCGGAGGACTGGGCGGGCGACCCGCTTCGGTTTCTGGACAAATGGCTGGAGGCCATCCGGGAGTGGCAGGATGAAGTGGACGCCCAGTACCGGGCGGACGGGACGAAATATGACACGTCCCACCTCACAAAACAGGCTGAGGCCCACGAGAAGGTATCGGGCCTGGTGAAGGCAATGCTGGAACTGTGCTGAGTGGCGCGGCCCCTCCCACCGGGAGGGGCCGGTTTTTTTGTCCATTTGTGAAACCTGGGCGGCGCGGACTGTGATATGATAGGTGAAAGCAGCTTTTACCCACCGACAAGGAGCCGTTCAATGAGAGAAGAAAGCATTCTGCGCAAGCTGCGCGCCCGCGATCCTGCCGGGCTGGAGGGGCTGATGGCCCGCTACCTCCCCTACGTATCCGCTGTGGTTTGGGGCGTCCTTCGGGGCGCCATGACGGCGGAGGATGGGAAGGAGGTGGCGTCCGACGTGTTTCTGGCAGCCTGGGAGCAGCCGGAAGACCTGCAAGCGGGCCGGGTGAAGGCGTGGCTGGGCGCGGTGGCCCGGAACAAGGCGAAAAACAAGCTCCGGCAGGCGGGCCGCACCCTCCCGCTGGAGGAGGACGCGCTGGACCTGCCGGGCCCGGACGACCCCGCCGGGGCGCTGGAGCGGGCGGAGGAGCGGGAGCTGGTGCGCCGGGCGGTGGACAGCCTGCCGCCCCAGGACCGGGAAATTTTCCTGCGCCGGTATTACTATGCCCAGAGCGTGAAGGAGGTGGCCGCCGCCGTGGGGATGGGCGAGGCCGCCGTCAAAACCAGGCTGCACAGGGGACGGAACAAGCTGAAGGAACTGCTGACAAAGGAGGAACTGAGATGAACAAACGGATTTCGGACCTGCTGGACGGTTATGAGGACGGCAGCGTGGAGCTGTCCGGCGAAACGCCCCTCTCGTCCGCCCGGATCAAGGAGCTGACCATGAAGCGCGCCAAAGGCATAAAAAGGAATCCGTGGCACAGGGCGCCCCTGCGGGTGCTGGCGGCGGCTGCCGCAGCGGCCGCGCTCACCATGACCGCCTTCGCGGCGGCGCGGATATTGGGGGCGGGCGACCTGATGGCGGGGCTGTTCGAGGGGTGGGGCGGAAAGCCCCTCAGCGTCACCCAGGCGGAGACCCTCAACGGTATGGGCCATCTCTTTGACGGCAGCGAGCAGTTCAGCGTCACCAGCGGCGGGGCCACCATCACCCCCGTCTCCGCCCTGGCGGACGAGGACTGCTATTATCTGCACCTGCGCGTGGAGGCCCCCGAGGGTACTGTGCTGCCCGATTTGGACTGGGATACTCAGGGCCATTACGTGCTGTACGGCGAGGAGGAAGAGGGCTTCCTCCGGCTGGGCGTGGCCTACAGCAGCTGGGAGGAAATGGACGAAACCTATTATGGAAGGGGATGCGCCCTCTTTGACCCGGGGATAGTGCGCCTGACCGGCTTCGGCTATGGCTGTGAGACCCTGCCTGACGCCGACCCCACAGACAATGTGAAGGAGATTGTGCTGACAATTTGCTCTGCGGCGTTCCAAAGCATCCGATATAACGACGGCGGGGACAAGCAGCTGATCTTGGGGGGGCTGTGGGTTGAGCACTTTGACCAGGATCTGGATAAGTGGACATATACGCAGGTATTCAGCGGGGAGTTCAAGCTGGACATCGGCGGGCATTTTGAGAGCCGGGTTGCCGCCATTGACTGCGCCGGGGTGGAGTGGAGCGACCCGGAGAGCGGGCAGGTCAACCGCATGGACATGATGAAACTCTCTCCGCTGGGAATTAAATTCCAGTTCCACAGCAACGTGCGGGAGGAAAACGGGCGCGTCAAGCCCCAGTTCCCCGGCGATGTGCGGGTTGTGATGAAGGACGGCTCGGAGGTCAGCTTTGCCCAGGGCAACGCCATCTATGTGACAAAGGAGCACCGGGAGAGGTCGGACCCCTATTTCCAGGTGACAGCCGGTATGCTCACCCGGGAGCCGGAGTGGGCGCTGGGGAGCTATGCGGCATTCTCCGCGCCCATAGACCTGGCCCAGGTGGACTACGTCCAATTTGGGGAGGATGATATCTACCCCATCCGCACAAATTGACACTGCTTGGCCCCCTCCCCTGTGGGAGGGGGCCTTGACTTTCCTACCCCACGGCGTTAAAATAAAAAGAAATTCTGATAGTAAAGGAAATGATACCCAAATGGCAAAAATCGACATCGTATCCGGCTTTCTGGGGGCGGGCAAAACCACCCTCATCAAAAAGCTGCTTTCCGAGGCGTACCAGGGCGAGAAGCTGGTGCTCATTGAGAATGAGTTCGGCGAGATCAGCGTGGACGGCGGATTTTTGAAGGACGCGGGCATTGAGATCTCCGAGATGTCCTCCGGCTGCATCTGCTGCTCCCTGGTGGGGGACTTCGGGAAGGCCCTTCACGAGGTTGAGGAGCGCTTCCACCCGGACCGCATCCTTATCGAGCCCTCCGGGGTGGGCAAGCTGTCCGACGTGGTGGCGGCGGTGGAGAAGGCCGCGCAGGAGGACCCGGCGCTGCGGCTCAACTCCTTTGCCACCGTGGCGGACGCCTCCAAGGTAAAGGTGTATATGAAGAACTTCGGCGAGTTCTATAACAACCAGGTGGAGCACGCGGGCGCCATTGTGCTCTCCCGCACCCAGAACCTGACCCAGGACAAGCTGGAGGGGGCGGTGGCGCTGCTGCGGGAGAAGAATCCTGCGGCGGCCATCCTCACCACCCCCTGGGATCAGCTGGACGGCAAGACCATCCTATCCGCCATTGAGAAGACCTCCCTGGAGGAGGAGCTGCTGGAGGGCATCCAGACGGGATGCGCCCACCCGCACCACGATCATGGGCGCCACTGTCATGACCATGGGGAGCACGACTGCCACCACGGCCACGAGGAGCACACATGCTGCCATGGGGAGGGCCGCGATGGGCACTGCCATCATGACCACGGCAGCCATGAGCATCATCATGACCATGACCATGGAGAGGGGTGCTCCTGCGGGTGCGGCGGCCATGAGCACCACGGCCACCACCACGCCGACGAGGTGTTTTCCAGCTGGGGGAGGGAGAGCGTCAAGCCCTTTGCCAGGCAGGAGCTGGAGCGCATCCTGGACCAGCTGGATCTGGGTGAGTGCGGCGCGATCCTGCGGGCCAAGGGCATCGTCCCGGCGGGGGACGGGAGCTGGCTCCATTTCGACTATGTCCCCGGGGAGCATGAGGTGCGCACCGGCCCGGCGGACTATACCGGGCGGCTGTGCGTCATCGGCGCGGACCTGAAAGAGGACAGGCTGGCGGCCCTGTTCGGGCTGTAAAGGGGCGTACCATCCATGGACATCCCTGTATACCTGTTCGCCGGATTTCTGGACGGCGGCAAGACCACCTTTATCAACGGCATTTTGCGCGACGGCTTTGCCATTCAGGAGCGCACGCTGCTGCTGTGCTGCGAGGAGGGGGAAGTGGAATACGACCCCAGGGCGCTGAAGAATGTGACGGTGGTCCATGTGGAGGAGGAGGGGGAGCTGACTCCCGCCTATCTGAAGCAGCTGGAGAAAAAGCACCGGCCCAAGCAGATTTTGATTGAGTTTAACGGCATGTGGTCTCTGGCGCGGCTTTATCAGGAGGCGCTGCCGGATAATTGGGTGCTCTACCAGATCATGACCATGGTGGAGGCGGGCAGCTTCGATACCTACGCCAAAAACCTGGGCCAGATCATGATGGAAAAGCTCACCAATGCGGATATGATCGTGTTCAACCGCTGCGATGGGGCGCTGCGGGCCTCGCTGCGCCAGCGCAACCTGAAAATGGTCAACCGTCGGGCCAGCATCTACCTGGAGAACACCGACGGAACCAGCGAGGACTACGCCGATGACACGGTATGCCCCTTCGATTTGGAGCAGGAGGTCATCGACATACCCGACGGCGACTTTGGCATCTGGTACGTGGACGCGATGGAGCACCCGGAGCGGTACGACGGGAAAACCGTCCGCGCCAGGCTGGTGGTGTGCCACCTGCCCCAGTACCCGGAGGACGCGGTTTTGGGGCGGTTTGCCATGACCTGCTGTGAAGACGACATCACCTTCCTGGGCCTGGTGGCCAGGGGGGAGGGCTTCGGCGCTTTTGAAAACCGCGCCTGGGCGGATGTGAGCGGGGTTATCCGCATGGAGCCGCACAGGGCCTACGAGGGGGAAAAGGGCCCGGTGCTGTACGCCGCCTCCATCAGTTCCGCCGAAAAGCCGGAGCAGGAGGTGCTCACCTTCTGAGGCGGCGGGAATTTGAGAAAATCATATAATCGTGCGCGGCTTGCCGGGGAAACCCGGCAGGCTGTGTCATGCCCGGAAAATAAGACGGGGCAGGGATATTTTTCCTGCCGCAGAATGCTCATACTGACTGTTGCAATTGGGAGGATTCTCCGATATAATAGACGTAGTATGAGTTCCGCCTTCCGCCGCGGGCGGAGGGCTGCGGCGCCTTGGCTGTGCCTGCGGCAAAATCAATGAAGGAGGACTTAACATCATGGGTAAAAGCATCAAGAGATCTGTCAGCATCCGCATCATCTGCGCCATTGTGGCCGTAACGCTGTTCAGTGTGGTGACCACGGCGAATATTCTGCGCATTGAGGGCACCCAGGAGAAGAGCATTCAGGCAAACTCCATGCTGGACAGCATCCAGCGGGCAGAGGTGGCCCATTACAAATGGGCGGCCAACCTGAGCAACGCGCTGTATGCCGGGACAGAATTTACCGGCAGCCTGGACCACACCGGCTGCGTGCTGGGCAAGTGGCTGTACAGCGAGATGAGCCTGCACGACGATGCCATCGACACGCTGCGCGGAAAGATTGAGCCGCTGCATAAGGAGCTTCACGCATCTGCGGGCACTGTGCTGGATATGTACGGCGGGAACCGCAGCCAGGCCCAGCAGTACTACCAGGATACGATTCAGACCAACCTCACCACGCTGGTCGGCCTGCTGGACGAGGTGGTGACCCGCGGCCAGGAGCTGAGCGCGGAGTATAACGAGAGCATGAGCTCCACCGTCAGCCAGATGCACCTGATTACCAGCGTCTGTCTGGTCATCAATCTGATCTGCATGGTCAGCCTGGTGCAGTATGTGCTCAGATGCGTGATTAAGCCGATGCTGCTCATCACGGACAAGGTTCGGCCTCTCCAGGACGGCAACCTGACGCTGGAGATAGGATACAGCTCCAAAAATGAGCTCGGCCAGCTGGCTCAGACTCTGGAGCAGTCCCTGGGGCGCATCCATGAGTATGTGGACGATATCGACCGGGTTATGGGGGAGCTGGCCCAGGGCAATTTCGACGTGTCCACCTCCACCCAATACATCGGCGACTTCCAGTCCATTGAGACTGCGCTGGACCGCTTCACCGCTGCGGTGTCCGATGCCATGGGCAATGTGGTCCAGGCGGAGCAGCGGGTGAGCAGCCACGCCGAGCAGCTGTCCAGCGGGGCCCAGGCCCTGGCCCAGGGGGCCACGGAGCAGGCCAGCGCAGTGCAGGAGCTGTACGCCACGGTGGATGACCTGTCCAAGAGTGCCGACCGCAATGCGGAGACCGCCGCAGGCGCCCAGGAGAGCGCCCGGCTCACCAGCGAGCAGGTGAATGTGAGCAGCGGCCAGATGGATCAGATGGTGTCCGCCATGGCGGACATTGCCGACGCCTCCGAGCAGATCGGCAAGATCATCGCCACCATTGAGAATATCGCCTTCCAGACCAACATCCTGGCGCTGAACGCCGCAGTGGAGGCCGCCCGGGCGGGTACGGCGGGCAAGGGCTTTGCCGTGGTGGCCGATGAGGTGCGCAACCTGGCCTCGAAGTCCGACGAGGCGGCCAAGGCCACCAAGGATCTCATCGAGAACTCCATCCAGGCCACCCAGCGGGGCAGCCAGATCGTGGGCGAGGTGTCCGACTCCCTGAAAAAGACCCAGGAGCTGGTGGTGCAGTCCAACGACGCCATCGCCACCATCGCGGAGGCCATCAAGGAAGAGGCCGGGTCCCTGGCCCAGGTATCTGAGGGCATCGGCCAGATCTCGTCGGTGGTTCAGACCAACTCCGCCAGCAGCGAGGAATCCGCCGCCGTCAGCTCCGAGCTGTTCGAGCAGGTCCACGTGCTGGAGGACGAGACGAAGCGCTTCAAACTGAAGGGCGCCCACCAGATGATGGGCGGGATGCGGTAAGAAAAGTAAAAAGGGCGGGCCGGCTGCTGCCGGCCCGCCCTTTTATTAGCGCTGTTACTTGGAAATGTACCGCTCCACAATGGCGTTGAGCTCGTCCCAGTGCTCCTCCATGTCCGCCACCAGCTTGCATTGGGTGCGGGTGCGGTCCAGATTTTGGCCCGGGCGGCTGGTGTGGAAATAGACATCGCCCTCCAGATAGTCGGTGAGGAAGCGTATCCCGCACTCCAGGGTCATCAGCTTGGCCCCCCAGGGCAGGTAGCGGATCTCCGCTTCGGTGAGGGCGTCCCCCGCCTCCGACAGGAAGGCGGCGGTGTAAGTCTCAAACAGCCCTACGTCCAGATTTACCTTGGACAGGTCGGGCTCGTCCTCGGCGCTGTGGTTGGCGCCGAAGCGGATGGAGTCGCCGAAGTCGTTGATGGACAGCCCGGGCATCACCGTGTCAAGGTCGATGACGCATAGGGCCTCCCCCGTCTTTTCGTCCATGAGGACGTTGTTCAGCTTGGTGTCGTT
>Ga0137308_102111_pt1 | contig 15046 bp, 7 predicted proteins | sample Inofrocosms_June_FD_97181 | JGI IMG/M metagenome (GOLD analysis project Ga0137308, IMG submission 97181) | Mouse cecal microbial communities from Vienna, Austria - N-Acetylneuraminic and N-Acetylglucosamine D2O microcosms_June | ecosystem: Host-associated > Mammals > Digestive system > Large...
GTTTCACAGGGCGAAAGAGCCTGCCGAGGAAGAACTTTTGGAGCAGGCGAAAGGCTGCATCGACGCATACTGCGATGCGGAGTTTGGCGGCGATGCCGAAGTGGATTATACGGATTTGTCCAACGTCAAGATTGCTTTTAAGAATACCGAGGACGGCTTGCATGGGATACAGGCATCCGTCAACCTTTTGCAGTACCGCATGGAAACGTATGTGGACGGCGTTCTTGCAGAATATACGCAGTATAATGACCTTGCTGACCTTATCCAGAACGCACTTTCCAATCTGTACTACCACGATTTAGTGTCCTTGACGGAGGAACAGCTTGAGCCGTTCTATCGGGAGGAAAACACAAAGGCGGCTGAAAACCCAAGCCCAGATATTAGTTCTGATGCCACAGAGCAAATCCCGCATTACACGGTCGAACAGACTTCCGATGCCTTTGCCGACCCGTTTATCATACGGGATAACCAAGCCCCAGAGGACAGTGCCGACCGATATTACGACGTAGGCGGCATCTACCAGACCTTTGAAACCGAGGAAGAAGCGCAGGAATACGCCGACACCTTAAACAGTGCGGAGCATATCACGGAACTTTTTGCGGTGAAAGATGCGGAACGGAAAGCACAACAGGGCTTAGAGCCTGCTCCGTCTGGGACAGACAGAAAGCAAGATAATTCTGACCTTATCGGCAAAGAGCTTATGATTGACAACCGCCGTTATCTTATCGAGAGCGTCGGGAAAATCAGCGGCGACGTTTCCATGCGTGACATCACGTTTCAGAACAACGCAGGTTTCCCGATAAACCGTGTGGAGAAAGTCAGCTATGTCCGCAGGCTCTTGGAGCAGGAACAGAAAGAAACACAACCCGAAGAAAAGGCGGATATTCCTGCAAAACCGACCACGGAAACCGTGGCAGAATACCCTGCCGTGGAGAACGGGCTTCCCTACGACATTGTAGTGGAGAAGATAAAATTTGACGAGCCAGAGAAAAAGCCGCAGAGCCAGAATCTGGCAGGCACGCTCCACTTCCGATTGGAAACGGCGAAAGACAGTGCGGGATATGCCGCATTGAAAGAGGATATAAACACTCTTTTCATGGACAAAAACGGCGACAGCCTTGTGGGGATTGCTTCGGATGAGTGGCTGAAACAGCTTGCGGCAATGCCCGATGATGAGTTCCTCAAATATGCGGACAGTTACCAGAAAGGCACTCTGAACGCCTATAAGCTGCTCCCCCCTCTCCGCTGACCGCCGCAACTACCGCATTACCGATGATAATTTAGGCGTTGGCGGTGTAAAAGAAAAGTTCCGCAACAATATGTCCGCAATAAGGCTTCTCCACGACCTTCAGATAGAAAACCGCCCTGCCACGCCCGAAGAACAGGAAACCCTTGCAAAATACGTCGGGTGGGGCGGTCTGTCTATGGCGTTTGACGGAAACAATGCGGCTTGGGCAAATGAATATAAGGAATTAAAGTCAGCACTTTCCGACGAGGAATACCATGCCGCTATGGAATCTACGCTGACCGCATTTTATACGCCGCCAGTCGTTATCAAGGCGATGTATGAAGCACTTGACCGTCTGGGATTTTCACAGGGGAATATTTTAGAGCCGTCCTGCGGCACGGGCAATTTCTTAGGGCTTCTGCCCGACAGCATGGAGAAATCAAAGCTGCACGGCATCGAGATTGACCCGTTATCGGGCAGGATTGCAAAGCAGCTCTACCAGAAAGCCAGCATCGCCATTGAGGGGTTTGAGGAAACGAAGCTCCCAGACAATCATTTTGACGTAGTGATTGGCAACATCCCGTTTGGGGAGTTCAAAGTCAACGACAGCCGCTACAATGCCCAGAAGTTCCTAATCCACGACTATTTTATCGCAAAGGCACTGGACAAGGTGCGGGCAGGCGGCGTTGTGATGTTCATCACCTCTAAGGGGACGATGGACAAGGCAAGCCCAGAGGTGCGGAAATATATCGCACAGAGAGCCGAGCTTTTAGGGGCCGTCCGTCTGCCAGATAACACGTTTCGGGCAAACGCAGGCACGGAGGTCACGAGCGACATCCTTATTTTACAGAAACGTGACCGCATGATAGAGATAGAGCCAGAATGGGTACACCTCGACACAGACGGGAACGGTGTCACGATGAACAGCTACTTTGTCCAGCATCCAGAAATGGTGCTTGGCGAGATGAGGATGGAAAGCACAAGGTTCGGCATGGACAGCGTTTGCAAAGCCTACCCCGATATGCCGCTTGCGGGGCTTCTCCATGAAGCCATGCAGCGGATAGACGGCGGAATCCCAGAGATTGAAAATGAGGTTGACCGTATCTCTGACGAACAGGAGAAAGTCATCCCCGCCGACCCGAACGTGCGGAACTTCTCGTTTGCCCTTGTGGGCGGCAAGGTCTACTTCCGAGAGAATAACGAAATGACCCCTGCAAACGTGTCCATGACGGCGGAGAACCGCATCAAGGGGCTGTTGGCAATCCGTGACTGCGTGAGGAAGCTCATCCAGTACCAGACGGACGACTGCCCAGAGGAAATGATACAGACCGAGCAGGAAAACCTAAACCGATTATACGATGCCTTTACCAAAAAGTACGGCTTGATTAACAGTAGGGGGAACTACCTCGCTTTTGCGGCAGACGAAAGCTACTTCCTTTTATGCTCTTTGGAGGTGCTTGACGACGAGGGGAAATTCAAACGCAAGGCGGATATGTTCACAAAGCGGACGATAAAGCCCCACCGAGAAGTGACCTTTGTGGAAACCGCCAGCGAAGCCCTCGCCCTCTCCATCGGGGAGAAAGCCCGTGTCGATTTGCTTTATATGGCACGGCTCACCTGCAAGTCGGAGGAAGAAATCATCAAGGAATTGCAGGGAGTTATTTATAAAGTGCCATCTTCCGAGCCTGCAAGGTATGTGACCGCAGACGAGTATTTGTCGGGGAATGTGCGGGAAAAACTGAAAATTGCAGAGATAGCGGCAAAGTCAGACCCAGAGCTTGCCGTCAACGTGTCGGCTCTGGAAAAGGTCATCCCAAAGGATTTGCCCGCAAGCGAAATCTCCGTGCGTCTTGGCACGACGTGGATACCGCAGGAGGATATACAGCAGTTCATGGTGGAGCTTTTAACGCCGTCAAGCTATGCGGCGGGCAGGCTGCAAGTGCGCTACACGGCATATAACGGCGACTGGTTCATCGAGAATAAGAGTTCTGACATTGGGAATGTCAAGGCGGACAGCACTTACGGCACGAAGCGGGCGAGCGCATACCGCATCATGGAGGACACTTTAAATTTAAGGGATACTTTCATGTCATTTTGCTGCCTGATATTCTTCATCTTGTTCAACAATTTTGTTTAATCTATCCTCAGTAAGATAGTGGGTAAACATCTCTAATACTTCATTATCCATGTTTTAAAGTTCCTTTCTTATGGTTTTTGATACATTTTATAACAACATATTACGATATTTTACGCAATATAAATTATCTCAACGTAATTATATGTCCTATAAATTTTCGTTCCGTTTAGAGATAATATAAGCAAAGGAAGGTGATAAAAATGATAGATTATTCGCCACTTTGGCAGACAATGGAAGAAAAAGGAATATCACAGTATTATCTGATTCAGCATGGAATTGCCGGAAAGACGATATACAATATGAAAAGGAACTGTCATATTTCAACGGCTACTGTCGAGAAACTTTGTAAACTTATAGATTGTACACCAAACGATATTATGACATTTACAGATTAGTTTGGTAAAAATTTCTTTATATGGTGTGTAAATTGTATTTTGTACTATACAATATGAGAAAATATTGTTATAGAAGAAGGTATACATTTTGTAGAGGACGATATTAGGCGGTGTGTCAGGCAAATGCATTTATGTTGACTTTTATGCCTTGTAATCATATAATAACAAGCATAAAAATTGATAGAAATTAGATGATTATTGTGGGAATAACATAAGAGATTATCAAGATGACCAAAGAAAATAATGGTGGTTGCAGCAGGTTTTTCCCGTGGGAATATCAAATCAAATAATTTCTGGGAGAACTCGTGGTATAAGGAAGGTGAAATATAATGCTAGGAACAAATCAATATGATTTAACATGGGAGCATTTTGAACAGCTTCATGCTGATAAAAGAATTGTATTTGAAAACTTGTGCAGATCATTATTTCGAAGAGAATTATGTGCAGACTGTGTTATTCTTCATTCTGACCCGAACCATCCAGGGGTAGAAGTTGCACCTGTTTTATCAAGAGATGGTAAATCACTTATTAGTTTTCAAGCAAAATATTTTCATGATAGAATTGATTATGATCAGATAAAAGATTCTGCTAATACAGCGATAAGGCACTATACAGGCGTCTTGAATACAATTTATTTGTACTGTAATAAGGATATTACAGAAACAAGTGATTCCTACAAAAATATTAAAACAATCTTAAATGGTGCGGGAATAGATGTCATTTTAGTGACTGGACAAGAAATATTGGACTGTGCTGCAGAGTATCCGACAGTCTTATCATGTTATTTTGGACTTGACTTTTTGGATGAGGATTGGTTTCAAGGAAATCTTCAAATCAGCCTTGCGGATTTGGGGAATAGGTATAATTCGTTATTTAACATTAATACTGAAGCACAGCGGGATTTGTCAATTTTTTTAAGAGAAGATGCAGGAATCGAAGCTATTAATGGAAAGAAGAAGGACTTGTTGTCTGAGATAAAGAATATTCGATGGAGATGTGATGGTGAATATAAGAAGATAATAAGTTCTTTATCAAATATGGTAAGTAACATACCAGATATTACCGCAGCGACCATTTATGACGCACTTAGGTGGGAAGATGACTTTCGGGAACATGGGCAAACTATTTTTAATAATCTACAGGTAAAACGAGATGAATTATATGCAAAAATGGAGGGATGCCAGAAAAGGGATTCAAATTATGAGGAATTAAGAGATAGAGCTTTTCTTGTGGAACAGTTGATTGCATTGCCAGATTATCTTGGATTTCAGAAAAAAGAACTAAAGTATATCACGAACAGAGTGATGTTGGTTATGGGAGAAATGGGTACTGGAAAATCTCAACTTCTGGCAACCTCTGCTAAAAGAATGCTTGAAAATGCCCGTCCTGCTCTGCTCCTTTTGGGACAGACATATATTTCGGATGAAAAGATTGAAATACAGATTATGAATGGTCTTGAGGGATTAAGCACAGGACAATCTTTGGAGTCTTTATTGGCAGTTTTAGATGAAAAAACATATTTAGCAGGAGGAGATGCTGTAATATTCATTGATGCAATAAACGAGAGTAGAAATCGTGAAATATGGAAAAATGGAATAAACCGGTTAATAGTTGAAATCGAGAAATACAAAAACATACGGCTTGTTATTTCTTTGAGAAGTGGATTTGAAGAATTAACATTGAGTGAGAAAGTACTTTTAGATCGAAAGAATGGACTGGTTGCTGAAATAGTTCACAATGGTTTGAATAATGATTCTCCGACTAGCATATATGAGTTTCTGTCAAATTGTGGAATACCATTTTCACCAGAGTATTATCTCCAAACGGAAATGACAAATCCATTGTTTCTTACATGGTTTTGCCAAACTTATACAGGTGAAGAACAGGGATTAATAGATCTCATAGGAAGGATTATAGAACAGGCAGATAGAGAAGGTTCGAAAGAAGCAGGCTTTAGTGAAGCGGTTGGGATGCTTAGAGAACTACTTTACAGTTTGATTGATATAGAGGAAGAGAAAACAATTACTAAACCTGTGTTATTAAATTTACCTGTGTGGAATATGTATGGTGTGACAAAGAAGATAGCATACATTAAGGCTGTTGAACGTGCAGGTATTTTGACTTCTTATGTAAGAAAACAGGAAGAGATTTTTTATATTGGATATAACTTGCTTGAAGATTACCTAAAGGCAAGCAGGATTATTGACCGTGAACAAGATAAGGAAAAAGTTAGAGAGTACTGTACAACACGATTATTAGGAATAGATGAACAAGGAAATGTAACAAATTATGGAAATGAATCTATATGTGCAATGCTTTTGTCTTTATATGTGATGAAGTTTGGCGAAGAATGTATAGATATAGTTGACTGCATAACAGATGAATGGGACAAAAATCAAATAATAGATCAATACATCAGGGCATTTACTTGGAGAAGTTCTTATATTAAATTTGATGATTTCCTGAATTTAATAGATAAGTATTCTGTATACCCGAAACAGGTATGGGATGTCTTTATTGAAAATGCGACCAAAGAAAATAGTGAGTTAAATGCAATAGGTTTGACTAAACTTTTAAGCAGGTATAAGCTCAATCTCCGTGATTATTTGTGGACTACTGAAATCAATGACTTAGATGAAGAAGATCGTATTGTAAGTTTGGCATATTTCATAGAGGCAGGAAATAAATTTGAAGGTTTATCGGAGAACAAAGCATTTCTTTTGTTGACACTTTTTTCATGGATGCTTTCTTCTTCGAATCGCATTTTGCGAGACAGAATCTCAAAGTCGATGGTTGAGATAATGAAATTTCACTTTGGATTGTGTAAAAAATTGCTTGAGGATTTCAAGTCAGTTAATGATCCATATATTATTCAGCGAATGTATGGCACTGTGTTTGGTGCAGTTATGAAAAGAACAGCAGAATTCAGAAACGAATTTGCTGAATTGGCAAAATGGATTTATAACGAAATATTTGATCAGGAATATGTATATCCAGACATTTTGTTAAGAGATTATGCACGGTTAATCATAGAACGTTTTTTATGGGAATACTCAGAGGATGCGAATATTTTTGACATTTCAAAAGTTAGACCTCCTTATAAATCTGTGGTTATACCAAAGGTCGAGGAAGTAGATTACAGAGATGAAAAGTTTAAACAGCCAGGGGTATGGAAGTTACTATTTTCTATGAAATTTGATTTCCATGTGAAAGGTGTAGGACTTTATGGAGATTTTGGAAGGTATACTTTCCAATCAGCAGTTAGCGATTTCAATGATGTTAACGTGGCAAATGTTTATTATTATGCGTTAAGATACATTTTTGAAGATTTGGGTTATTGCTCAGAATATTTTGGTGAGTATGATTCGCATAAAGCGGGATTCGATAGACATCATGTTAAGAGAGTAGAAAGAATAGGAAAAAAGTATCAATGGATAGCTATGTACAATATTCTGGCTCGCTTGTCAGATGTTTATAGGGTAAAAGGCTGGGATTGGAATGATAAGACAGGTTATGTCTACGAAGGACCATGGAAGCCATATGTGAGAGATTTTGATCCTACCTTAAACATTAGAATAAGACCTATAAAAAATAAGCTTAGAATAGAATTGCCGAAGTATGGAGATGAGAGTTTTTTGGACTTTGGAGCAGCCGTTTCAGATGTGGAAAACTGGATAATTTCCGATGATAAGATGTTTCAGGATTTTCCAAACCGATTGATACACAAAGATGAAACGGGGGCTGAATGGGTTTCTTTGTATCTTTATCAGGAGAACAAGCTGCAGCCGCCAAATGAAGAAATACCTGTTACCGGATTTCCAGTTGGGGAACAACATATCTGGTCGATAGCATCAATGTATATTGTCGCTGATAAAATGGATAAACTTACAGAAGAAGAACTGATATCTTCGGGATTTATTCAAAGCCAGTCGTCTAATACAAGAGATTGTTATTCTTTATTTAGCAGGGAATATGCGTGGAGTCCTGGATATAAAGCAGAGTTTGCGATATCAGAAGAAGATGATAATAGAGTTCCAATAAATGCAGTCCCGGCATCAATAAATGTTTTATGGGAAGAAGAATATGATGCCTCGCAGGAAGAAACCACTTCCTTTATGATCCCGGCAGGAAATATCATTCAGGCAATGGCTCTTTATGAAAAATCTGTGGATGGCATCTATTACTGTGATGAAGAAATTGCAGCATTTGATTTATCCGTCATGGGAAATGAGCATAGTGAACTCCTTATTCGAAGGGATATTTTAAATCAGTACATAGAGAAAATAAATGTTAAACTATTCTGGACAGTAGTTGGAGAAAAGCAGTATTTTCTAGGAGATCATAATCAGAAGTGGCAGCGACGTGAGGGATACTTTGTTTATGAGAGCAATGGAATTAATGGTCATATACGTATTGTAGATAATATCTAAGATTCGTGTCAATGTAAAAAGAATATATAAAAATCATAAATTTAACTGTAAAAATGAGGAGAATGGACTATGGCTGAAGGAAAAGACTTATTGACCGTGTTATGGAGTGGTGCAGATGTTTTGAGGGGAAAAATGGATGCAAACGAATATAAGACCTATCTTTTAGGACTTGTTTTCTATAAGTATCTATCTGACTCCTACTTAGCAAAGGTATATGATTTACTAAATGATGCAAAACCCGATAGCCTAAGCGAGGCACAGTCAGTATATGAGGAGGCAATGAAATCAGATGATGCTCCTGACCTGATTGAAGAAATAAAAAAATCAATGCACTATACACTTGAACCCGATATGACATACATTAGTATATTAAATACAGCAAAAAATAATTCATTTAACAGGGAAAAATTACAGGCTGCCTTTAATCGGATTGAAGAGTCTGATGAACTTTTTAATGGATTGTTTGCAGATGTAGATTTATATTCAAACAGGCTTGGGACAGGTGACCAAAAGCAGAGTGCTACAATCGCTGAAGTCATTAAGGTCTTGGACGGTGCTGATCTTATCCATACAGAGGGCGATGTCCTTGGAAATGCATATGAATATCTGATTGGTCAGTTTGCATCTGAAACAGGGAAGAAAGCCGGGGAATTTTATACGCCGCATGGTCCTGCGCAGATTTTATGCAGGATTGTAATGGTCGGTCAGGAACAGAAAAAGGGATTGCAGGTATATGATCCCTGTATGGGTTCAGCATCTTTGATGTTAAGCTGCCGGAACTACTCAAAGGAGCCTGATTTTATAAAATACTACGGGCAGGAACTTATGCCATCAACATATAACTTAGCGCGTATGAATATGTTTCTGCATGGTGTTCTTCCAGAAAATCAACACTTGCGCAACGGGGATACCCTTGATGCTGACTGGCCGACAGATGAAGAAACAGAGTTTGATGCGGTAACAATGAATCCGCCATATTCGGCAAATTGGTCTGCGGCAGAGGGCTTTAAACAGGATGAGAGATTTATGGATTATGGAGGAAAGCTTGCTCCAAAGTCTAAGGCTGACTATGCTTTTCTGCTTCATGGTTTCTATCATTTGAAACAGACAGGAACAATGGCGATTGTTCTGCCACATGGCGTTTTGTTTCGGGGTGCTGCGGAAGGGACAATACGGCAGATTCTGCTTGAAAATGGATCGATTTATGCAGTCATCGGGCTTCCTGCAAATATGTTTTACAATACGTCTATTCCTACGTGCATTATCGTTCTGAAAAAACACAGGGAAGGGCGGGATGTCTTGTTCATTGATGCTTCTAAACTGTATGAAAAAGAGAAAAAACAGAATGTGATGCAGGAAAAGCATATTGACCATGTGCTTGAACTGTATTGTAATAGAGTGTCGGTTGATAAAGAAGCTTATCTGGCATGTTTTGAAGATATACAAGCCAATGATTATAATTTGAATATTCCAAGATATATTGACACAAGCGAGGAGGAACAGGAAATTGATCTTCACCAGCTTTCAGAAAGTATAAAAATGACAGATAAGGCGATCAAAGAGAGTAATGCTGCTTTACTTGAAATGTTGGGAGATTTGACCTTTTCTAAGCCGGAAACAAAAGATGCAGTAGAGGAACTCATCAGTGTCCTTCGGGAGGTGTGACAATGGCGAATACACCTAATATAAGATTTAAGGGATTTGCTGACGATTGGGAACAGCGTAAGCTGGGGGATACGCTATGCAGCTTGCAAAATAACACCTTGTCAAGAGCAGAACTGACATACGAAGAAGGCACTATAAAGAATGTTCATTATGGAGATATTCTTGTTAAATATGGAGAAGTATTAGATGTAAAAAATGAACAGATACCCAATATTATAGATACCACTGTCGCCGAGAAATACAAAGATTCTTTTTTACAAAACGGCGATGTGATTTTTGCGGATACAGCAGAAGATGAAACTGTAGGGAAATGCAGTGAAATAGCTGGGTTGACAGATGAAACAGCACTGTCTGGACTGCATACAATTCCATATAGACCGCAGTTGAAATTTGCTACAGGATATCTGGGATACTATTTGAATTCAAGTGTTTTTCATCAGCAGCTTATACCTCTTATGCAGGGGATAAAAGTAACATCAATTTCCAAATCTGCGATGCAGAATACAGATATTGTTTATCCTAAATCTTTTGACGAACAGGAAAAAATTGGTGCTTATTTCATGCACCTCGACCACCTCATCACCCTTCACCAACGTAAGTGTGATGAGGTGAAACAACTAAAAAAATTTATGCTCCAAAAAATGTTCCCCAAGAATGGTGAGTTAATTCCAGAGATTCGTTTTGCGGGCTTTACTGATGATTGGGAACAGCATAAGCTGGGGGAATTTTCTGATATTAAAACAGGTCCATTTGGAAGTACACTACATGCTGACGATTATATCAATGATGGTATGCCAATTATAACTACTGAGCATTTCAAAAGTGGGCAACTTCCGATAGTGAAAGATGGCATACCACAGGTATCAGAGAATGATTATTATAGATTGAGCAGTTATATATTAAATACTAATGATATTGTATTTTCATGAGTTGGTTCAGTTGATATAAATGCTTTGGTTACGCCATATCAAGATAGATGGCTTTTTTCAGGCCGGGTGCTTCGAGTGCGCCCATATGCAGAAATTAATAGTATGTTTTTACACACACTATTGGAAACCGGCAGTGTACGAAATGATATTATTTCTCGTGCGGTTGGACAAACGATGCCCTCCATAAATACTGAAATCTTGAAGATAACATCACTTTGCCTGCCACAAGATATAGACGAACAACGTGAAATAGGAGAATATTTCTGTATCTTCGACCGACTTATTAACCTTCACCAGCATAAGTGTGACCAGTTAAAAGAAGTAAAACGTTTTATGCTGCAAAATATGTTTCCACAGAAAGGATAATAACTATGGCAGAATTAGAATCTGTAATCGAAAAAAGGCTGATCGACCAGCTCTGTTGTGATGAGTCGCAATGGACATACCGGCCAGACATTAGAACGGAAGAACAGCTATGGGACAATTTCAAATATATTTTGGAACAGAATAACAAAGCAAAACTAGGTGATATTCCATTGAGCGAGTCAGAATTTGCAAAGATTAAGAATGATTTGTCACATGCTTCCTTTTATGATGCTGGCAAATGGCTAATTGGCGAAAATGGCAAGGTGTATGTTCATGTGCAAAGGGGAAATGAAACACTCCATCTTGTTGTTATGAATAACGAGCATATTGCTGGAGGAACAAGCGTATATGAAGTAATAAACCAATATCAGGCGTTTTACTCCAAGGAAGAGGAGGGGAGCAGAGACAGGCGTTTTGACGTTTCACTGCTCATTAATGGCATACCGTTGATACATATCGAATTAAAAAATAAAGAACATTCTTATATGGACGGTTTCCGACAGATAAAGAAGTATATTGCCGAGGGTAAATTTCATGGTATATTTTCAAATGTGCAGATGTTTGTGGTAAGTAATGCTGTAGATACAAAATATTTTGCCGCCGCAAGGGATACAGAGCTGAATAAAAAATTCATATCGGGTTGGCTTGACAAAGAAAACCTGCCTGTTTGTGATTATATTGATTTTGCAAAAGCTGTACTCAAAATTCCAGAGGCACATGAGATGGTGGCGAAATATACTGTGTTAGATAATGATAAGAAAAAGCTTCTTATTCTGCGCCCATATCAGATTCATGCGATTGAAGCAATGCGTGAGGCTTCTAAGAAAGGGAAATCAGGCTTTATCTGGCATACAACGGGTTCCGGCAAGACGATGACATCATACAAAGCAACTCGTAATCTGCTCATGGATATTCCGTCAATTGATAAGACGGTATTCCTGATTGACCGAAAGGACTTGGATACACAGACAAAATTGGCTTTTCAGTCCTATGCAGAAAATGATACGATTGATGTAGACGATACAGATTATGTTGATACCTTAATCAAGCGGATGACCGATGACAGCCGTCAGATGATTGTTACAACAAGACAGAAAATGCAGATTATGGTTAGTAAGCGGCTAAAAGAGGGAAGCAGACAGTACGAAAAAATAAAAGGCTTGAAACTTGCATTTGTGGTAGATGAGTGCCATAGGGCAGTCACTCCGCAGACAAAGCGTGATTTAGAACGTTTCTTTTCTAATTCGTTATGGTATGGCTTTACCGGAACACCCATTTTTGAAGAAAATAAGTATGAGAAAAAAGGGGATCTGCCTCAAACGACTGATCAGTTGTATGGGAATAACGGCAAGCCTTTGCACAGCTATACCATTAAAGAGGCAATTCATGACGAGGCTGTACTTGGCTTTATGGTTGAGAATCTTGGACCAAAAGGGATATCTTCAGAGGAAGAAGCGCAGCTGTATGATACCAAAACGCATATGCGCAGCGTTCTGAATGTTATTTTAAATCAATCCTATACCAAGTTTGGAATGCAGAATGGACGTGGAAGGACTTATGAGGCACTTTTGACAGTCAAGTCCATCGCCATTGCACAGAAATACTATGACCTTCTCAAGAAAATAACAAATGGTGAGGATGAGTTAAAAATTAGTGAGAATACGCACAAGGCACTTCCCGATTTCCCAAAGTTTGCCATAACCTATTCTGTTTCCGAAAATGAGGAGGCTTCTCAGGTTAATCAGAAAAAGATGAAAGAAGCATTGGACGATTATAACCAGATGTTTGGAACCCATTTTGGCATAGAAGAAATCAATGCGTATAACAGCAATTTGAATGACCGTCTTGCACGGAAGGACAAAAAATATTTTAACAGGGAGCAGCAGCTTGACCTTGTTATCGTTGTAGACAGGCTTCTTACGGGATTTGATGCCCCCTGCCTTTCAACCCTTTTTATTGACAGGCAGCCAATGACTCCACAGAATATTATTCAGTCATTTTCACGCACGAACAGGCTGTTTGATGAGGGAAAACAGTACGGACAGATTGTGACATTCCAATCGCACGATAAGTTCAAAAGTGCAATTAATGATGCCCTTATGCTGTACTCCCGTGGAGGCGATGGGAATCCGATTGCAGAGGATTGGGATGATGTGAAAAAGTCGTTTGCAATTTCACTCAAGGCGATACGGAATCTGGCACAGACACCTGAAGAAATTGCAGGACTTTCCCGTAAACAGAAAAAAGCATTTATACAGCTTTTCCGGGCGTTAGATCATGATTTTGCACATCTGAAGTCATTTTCCATATACAATGATAGCGTACTTGATGAGTGGGGATTTAGTGAGGCAGAATATGAAGATTTTGCCGCGATGTATAAAAACGTAATGGAAGAACTAAAAAAGCCGGGAGATGACACAGATTCTGCGGACGAGCCTGTCCGTGATGACTATGAACTTATAGCATACAGCAAATTACGTATTGATTTTGAATACATTGTAGAATTATTACGGGGATTTGTTGAGTCCTTAGACCAGTCTTTAGAGGACTATGACGAGGCATCTTTTGAAGCAAAAATAAGAACGCTTCGTGAGATTATTGTTGAGTTTTCGGGTGACAATCCGAAACTTAGTGCGCTGCTGACGAAGGTTGTTGATGAAATAGAAGCGGACAGGGAAAAATATGTCGTGCAGGATATATCGGTAATTATAAATCAGATGCGTTATGCGGCTATTGACAAAGAAATACAAAAGTTTGCCAAGAAGTGGTATCTTAATGTGGATGATGTCAAATATGAAGCATATAATTACAGAGATGGAGAACTTTCCAATGAGAATAAACTAAAGGATAGTGCGGATTATGCAGCTTATAGGGAAGTAACACCAGACGCTTTGCCCAAATTTAAATTCAGAACGCAAATGATTAATGAATTTAAAGAAGTACTAATGCCGGAAATTGTTCCATTGATTGATTAAAAGACTTGTGGGATTGCCAATCTGTTATCTTGATTGATATGCAATTTATGAGTTAAGGAGTATGATTTTTCAGAATTGAAACAATGAGATTTTTATATGAAATCTATAATTTAGCAAATCAAGAAAGATATACAAAAATTTCTGTGCTTTATTTTTTACTTTCGGACAGAAAAATCTCAAATTGGTCTTTATACATTGAATAATTTCGTGCAAGATTTCAAATTTGCTCATTTATTGATGAAAAAGAACTTGCTGTTGCAAATAACTTTTATAATGTTGATTTTTCCTAAATTACGAGGTTAAAAAAGTGAGCTATTAGGAATTAAGTAATATGGTAAAACACAAGAAAATAATTATGTAAGTTGTTGCTGTTAGAAAATTGATATTAAGTAAGAAGTTTTTCTGACTGTATAGTTGAATTTCGTAATTGTACACAAAATCAGATACATATATACAATAAATGGATTTCTTTTTTGACATTAAAAAAGAAATCCATTTATTGTAAAAGTAAGTATTTTCATACCCATTTTGATAAATGATTTCATGCTTTACCAACAGTTGTCATAATAGCATGGATTTTTTTGTATATCTTATTTTTTGCATCCGCTTATTTACTTCTTTTATATCGGTTGGTATATATTGTCTGTGGCATTTATACGCCATACAAACCGATTTAAATAGGTACTGATTTTATCAGTCATAGCATAATATTTCCAAAATTCTGATAGCTAATCTCATAGACAAAAACGTATATAATCAGATGCGTAGGAAAGCGGATTCGTATTTCATATTGGAGTCTATGAAATTTTCCTTTAGTATGTGAAATTCATCATTACTTAGGCATAGTGCGAAGTGGTTTTTGTGTTCTCTTTTCTCCATTGTTTGAGAAGATTCTTTTATTAAAAATGGTCTGATTTTGTT
>Ga0137308_102113_pt1 | contig 15028 bp, 18 predicted proteins | sample Inofrocosms_June_FD_97181 | JGI IMG/M metagenome (GOLD analysis project Ga0137308, IMG submission 97181) | Mouse cecal microbial communities from Vienna, Austria - N-Acetylneuraminic and N-Acetylglucosamine D2O microcosms_June | ecosystem: Host-associated > Mammals > Digestive system > Large...
TTTGCCCCATTTTAAAATTTGGAGAAAAGAAAAATCCCGGAAGACCTTGTTTTCAAGGTTTCCAGGATTCTCATTTAATGCGGAGAAAGGGACTTGAACCCTCACAGGATGAACTCCCACTAGAACCTGAATCTAGCGCGTCTGCCATTCCGCCATCTCCGCTCACAAAAAGTATTTTAACACAGAACTCTGATTTTTGCAAATACTTTTTATGATATTTTAAAAATAATTTTTAAAACCCTAAATCATCATTCACAAGTATGACCTTGATCCTCCCCGCAGCTTTTGAAAATCTGGTTATCAGGAACTGACAGCATATAGTGTCTTTTGACTTACAGTCAAAACAAGTTCCATATTCAGAACACGGCGTATCCAGACCAAACCGCTGAGCATTCACAGGCGCCGCCTCATTTCTGGCTCGGGACACCGCATTATCCACATCCTTTACTACCTTATTCATTCCGATGATCATCAGAACATTCCTTGGACCGTTGGCTATTGCAGATACACGGTTCCCAATTCCGTCTATATTGACTAAGATACCGTCTTCCGTGATTGCATTAGCGCTTGTGAGGAAATAATCGCAGTCATATGCGATCAGTTCGATTTCCCTCTTTTCTTCAGGAGTCTTGGCCGCTTCTCTGTTATATGTCTTATAATTTCCTTCGCAGACCGCCTGCTTTAATCCAATCTCATTGACAGACACAGAGCCGCCCCATGAGATACTGCTTCCCTCCGGGATCCACTCCAAAGCCTTTGCCAGGGCAGCTTCCTTCGTCTCGGCATAATAACCTTCCATGTTGCGGGACACAAGCCCTTTTATGATCCTTTCCCCTAACAAACGATTCCTCTTTGCGCGATTTTCATTCATCCTTTCATTCCTCCTCTGTCTTGCTCTTTAATAAAAATATTCTTTTCCCAGTCTTAATATGTAGATTGCAAGCATGATTTTCACACGATTCTCATTTTTCAAAATGTCGTACCCAAGAATCTTCTTGATCTTATCCAGTTTGTAGGCCAGAGTATTCTTATGACAATATATTGCTTTTGATGTTTTCACTGCACTGCATTCATTCTCAAAATAAATTTCCAAAAGCTTCATGTAATCGGTATGATTCTTCTCATCATACGTGATCAGACTGCCAACCGTCTCCTGTACAAATGCCGGATAGACAGCCTCTTCCTTCACATCCGCAAGAATCTTATAAACACCCAATTCGTCATAACTAAGCAGATTCTTAGGAATCGCCGTCTTGGTCAGTTGATATGCCGTATAAGCATTTTCATAGGAGCGGTGGATATCTCGGATTCCGTCCACCATCGTACCGATTCCGATATATACGTTAGGATCATTCTCGCAGATCTTCTGGGTTTCTTCCTGTATCTTTGCCATTACAGATCCGGCCGCAAGAATCGTAAGCCGCCCTTTCTCTTCATATGTGATCGTATTTCCCATAACGTAACGGATAGACTTCTCAATCTTATGCAGACGTTCATTTCCCTCATCATTGTCATATGCATGGCAGCTAAGTATAATGATCGTATATGCCATATCGCGGAAAAATCCATTTCTCTCAAAATGGCTGAGATACAATCCTTCATTCTCAGGATAGTAGATCGCATTCTTCAGCGCAGCGATCAGGTTCGTTTCTCTCTGTTCATTCTTCAAAAGTATCTCGGCAAACAGGCGCATAATATCTATATACGGTGTTGTCCAGGTTGCCGAAAAGATAGGGAATCTTATCTCGTTACAATAATCAACGATCTTCTGCGGAAATTTCTTCTTCCCACGGAAAGACATGACCATACCGCCCGCATGGACCTTGTTAAGCTCGTCAATATAGTCTCGTACCCACTCTTCTGAAGTGCTGCTCAAACCTGAATTAAAGACCAGTTCGTCGCCATGGAGCATCGGAATAAATTCTATCTCCTCTACGGTATGCATCCAGGCGATCGTCTTATCAAAGCAGCTATTGGTATGCAGCTTTACATTGAATTGCGGCGGAATCTTCGAATACAAATATTCCAATTCAACTGCCATCCTGAATACTCCCTTCTTTTTACACTCAATTCTATATATTCTTTTTTATAGTATATCATTTTTGTGCTCTAAGTACAATTATTTTTAAAATTTATGTCTCTGTAACCTATATCAAAACACGTTCTCCCATGATATATTGTATTTGGAACACAAATCATGCTTTCAAGCATCCCCCGAAATTGTGTTTCATAATTTTTACCTTTCAGAATTATTTTTCAAAAAAGACCCCTGAAGTTCTGCTTTTCGGGTCCTTTTTCTTTTATTAAGTTGTAAACTCTCCGCAAATATGCTAAGATTGAATACATTCTGAGAAGAGGAAGTGTAAGTAATTATGAACAAGAAAGAAGTATTGGAGATCCGCAGGCAATTTACTCCTGAAAATTGTGCGGTCACCCGTATCTGCGGCTGCTATGTGGATCATGAAAAAGAGAAAAAGGCAGAACTAAAAAAGGCATTTCTGTCCCTTCCGGAGGAAGAAGCGTTCAAATATTTTGACATTTTCAAACATACTCTTTCCGGAACGCTTGGGAAGAACCTGATCAATATGGAATTTCCGCTGGATCAGGAATTAAATGGCGGAACACAAGAATTCCTTCTGAAGCTGCGAGACAGCAAACTGGAGGATGATGTGCTGATCGAAGAGTTCTATGATAAGGTTATTGAGAATTATATTTACGCTGAGAATTATTATATCATCCTGATCCATGCAGTCTACGATATCCCGGGAAGATCCTCGGACGGACTGGAGATGTTCGACGCGTCGGATACCGTGTATGAGCATATTCTGTGCAGTATCTGCCCGGTGAACCTGACAAAGGCCGGACTTACATATAACGCTGAGACTAATAACATAGAAGACCGGATCCGTGATTGGATCGTGGAAGTACCTGCGAAAGGTTTTCTCTTTCCGGCTTTTCAGGATCGTGCAAGCAATGTACACAGCATCCTGTATTACACTAAGAAACCAGAAGATCTTCAGCCGGAATTGATCACTAACGTTCTTGGAAGCACGATTCCGCTGACGGCAGGCGATCAGAAGACAACTTTCCAGACCATCATAAGCGACACGCTCGGTGAGGAATGTGGCTACGAGGTCATCCGCAGCATTCATGACAATTTGAATGAGATGCTGGAAGAAGCCAAAGAAGAACCGGAACCGCTGGAGCTTTCCAAACCGGATGTTAAGAAGCTGCTCACAAGGAGCGGAGTATCTCAGGAGAAATTAGAGTCTTTTGATGAGGAATTTGAAATGGCAGTCGGGGAGAAGAAAACCCTTCTCGCGTCCAATATCGCCAATGTCAAGACCTTCCAGATAGAGACGCCCGATGTAGTGGTGAAAGTGAATCCAGAACGTTCTGACCTGGTAGAAACCCGCATGATCGACGGCCGCCGCTGTCTGGTCATTGCTATTGATGACCATTTGGAAGTGAATGGGATTGAGGTTCATTAAAAATAAAAAAGCCTAAGAAATTTTAAATTTCCAGGCTTTTTTAAAGGCGCAGACCGGATTTGAACCGGTGAATCAGGGTGTTGCAGACCCATGCCTTACCACTTGGCTACTGCGCCTTACTGCGAACATTCAGAACCTTGAATGTTCCAACAACAAATATTATAACAAATCTTCATGGTTGCGTCAAGATATAAATTATTAAAATCTTATGTTCAGAATAAGGGAGTGTTTAAAATGTCAGGAAAATTAATAACTGCAATTGTTACAATAACATTGGCTTTAGTTTTTTATACAATTGGTGTGTGGTCAGAACATCGAAGCAAACAATTGAAAAAAATTCATCTGATATTTTTCTGGTTTGGACTTTGCATGGATACAACAGGTACAATCTTGATGGGGCAGATTGCAGAACAGTCTATGTTTACAGGGAAACTATCACTACATGGTGTGACGGGTATGCTTGCGATTATTTTAATGATTGTGCATGCAATATGGGCTACGATTGTTTTGGTAAAGAATAATGAAGATTCGGCAAAGAATTTTCACAGATTTAGTATTGCTGTTTGGGCAATCTGGCTTGTCCCATATATTCTTGGGATGATTATAGGAATGAGATAAAATCTTTGATTTAAGAGTGAAGCCCATGTCGAAAGATAGGCGTGCGAGAGTTAAATCATTATAAATTGGCTTGAAAAACACGCTCGCTGACTTTATAATATATTAAGTTATACTTACGGTCGATGAAGTCTGCCGTGGGTCTCTCGTCAGATTTATCTGGCGCTCAGGATAACAAGTCGAGAAAGGGAGCGTAGAATATATGCTTGAAGTAAAGGACCTCACATTCAAGGTAAATGAGAATGGAATAGAAAGAAGCATTGTGAAGAATATCAGTTTCCATGTGGATGACGGTGAGATGCTTGTGATCACCGGACCCAACGGCGGCGGGAAGTCGACGCTTGCTAAGGTGCTCATGGGGATCGAATCTGCGGACGGCGGGCAGATCCTGCTTAATGGGGAAGATATTACCTCCTATGATATTAACCACCGGGCGAATGCCGGGATTGGGTTCGCGTTTCAGCAGCCTCCAAGGTTCAAGGGAATGACGGTTGACAGGCTGCTGTCATTAGCTGCAGGACACGAGCTTAAGGAGTGCGAATGCTGTGAATTGTTGAGCAGAGTGGGTTTATGTGCCCAGGAATATATCAGGCGTGAAGTAGATGCGACGCTTTCTGGCGGTGAGATGAAGCGCCTGGAGATCGCGACCGTGCTGGCAAAGCCGCATAAGCTCTGTATCTTTGATGAGCCTGAGGCGGGGATCGATCTGTGGAGTTTCTCGATGTTGATCCGGGAATTCGAGAAGATCCATGACAAGAAGAAGGAGAGCCTTATATTGATCTCTCATCAGGAGCGTATTATCAAGATGGCAGACCGTATCATGGTGATCGAGGACGGAACGATCGGGGCGATCGGAGCCAGGGAAGAGATACTGCCGAAGCTTATGGACAAGGGCGATAGCTGCAGTTGCATGAATCGGGCAGATATATAGCAGGAGGGCGTGAAGGATGACGAAATTAGATGAGATTACAGAGAAGATACTGCGTCAGATCGACGAATCCGGATTTAAGCAGAAGGGAGCCTTCAATCTGCGTCACAATGGGATCGCACTCTGCCACGGAGACAGCGAACACATTAAGATCAAGAAGAAGGAAGACCGGCAGGGGATCGATATTTTCATAGACGGACAGACGAAAGGGGAACAGGTGCATATCCCGGTGGTGGTGGATGCTTCCGGAATGCAGGACAAGGTCTATAATGACTTCTATATCGCTGAGGGTGCTGAGGTGACCATTGTTGCGGGCTGCGGGATTCATAACAGCGGCTGCAATGAGAGCCGTCACGAAGGAATCCACTCTTTCCACGTGGGAAAGGGAGCCAATGTGCGCTATGAGGAGAAGCATTACGGCGAGGGCGAAGGAACCGGCTCGAAGGTGCTGAATCCGGTTACGGCGATTTATCTGGAGGAAGAGGCCGTATTTACCCTAGACACGGCGCAGATTAAGGGGGTCGATTCCACTGTGCGCGAGACTGAGGTGGAGATGGGCGCAGGCTCTAAGTTATATGTGATAGAGAAGTTAATGACCCATGACGATCAACTGGCGGAATCCAACATGGAAGTGCGGATGAATGGAGACGGAAGCTCTGCCCAGATCATTTCCAGGTCTGTGGCGAAGGGAAGCTCCAGGCAGGTGTTCCATCCAAAGGCAGTGGGCAATGCCAGCTGCCACGCCCACGTGCAGTGCGACTCGATCATTATGGATCATGCCGAGGTAAGCTCGATTCCGGAGATCAACGCAAGGCATATAGATGCGGCGATCATCCATGAGGCGGCGATCGGCAGGATCAACGATGAACAGTTGGTGAAGCTGCGCACTCTGGGAATGACGGAGGAAGAGGCTGAAGGGATCATAATAGATAATTTCCTGAATTAGATATAAATGGGACATAGTAAAATTAAATTTAACTATGTCCCATTTGACTTATCGTACTGCGAATTTACGTACCAGGCAGCTAATGATACCGGCAATGCACAGAGGCAGCAGTACGGAACGCATGGAGCCGTATACCTTGAGGGCGCCCTGTATGCCCAGAAGCGGCGATGGGGAGACAGGAACCAGGCTGTGGAAGAAAAAAGCAAGGTATGAACCGGCATAGATAAATATGAAGGAGAACAGTCCGCTTCCGGTATCCACTTTGCGGCCTCTATAGTCGGTTCTTCTGCTCGTGGCAAGGACGAACAGGAGAGAGAAGAGTTGGAACAGAAGCAGGAAAGCGGCAACCGCAGCGTAGGCTGCGAGAATATAATTCTTATCGAGTACGGCATGGATGATATCGCCGTATGCCCTGTGGTTTTCCCAGAAATTAACTGCCAGCGTATAAGTAATAACGCCGATCAGGATCAGGGTTGCACTGCGCAGCAGCAGACTGATAAGCCGGTAAATGAATCTGATACTGGTTGCGGCCGTCTTAGAGGCGGGAGAGATCAGGTCGGGAGACAGGAGTCGCTTCTTATAGCGGCTGCGGCGGTTGTCATCATAGTCATCGTCATAATCTTCATCGTCATAATCGATGTCTTCATAGCGGTCATAACTGCGGCGGTCATAACTGCGGCGCTTGTATCTGCCGTCATAATCCGTATCGCGCTGTCGGTTGTTATATTCGGGGCCGTAACGTTCTTCCTCGTATTCAGAATCATATGGATCATCGGTAGATTCGTCATTTAATTCATTGCGCAGGAAATTAGAGTATTCCTCTTCCTGATATACGACTTCGAAGTCGTCATTGAAGAAATCTGCCGTATTTTCCCTGGATTTCCTATTATTTATACTCACGTGCCAAATCCTCCTTGAAATGTGCAACAGTTCAGACAAGCAGCCCTGTTACTAAAATGTTTTATATTATAGTATGATTTAGTAGAAGACTCAAGAGATATAACAAAATGTTCATGAATATATAATAATTTTTTTAGAAATTAACGAATGGGTATATCTTGTATTAATGGAGATAACAGCTTATAATAACAATTTGGAAAAGGAGGGACCCGGGATGAAGGTAAGATATATGGCACAGATGGGAATGCTTGCGGCGATTTCGGTTGTATTGATGCTGTTCGAGATACCATTGCCGTTTGCTCCGGCATTCTATGAGATTGATTTTAGTGAAGTGCCGGTAATGGTGGGCTGTTTTACGATGGGGCCGCTTGCGGGCGCGGGTATAGAATTCCTTAAGATCCTGCTGAATTTCGCTGTTAACGGAACGGACACGGCGGGAGTCGGCGAATTCGCTAATTTCCTGATCGGCTGTTCGCTTGTGGTGCCGGCGGCGGTGATCTATAAGAGAAAGCGGACCAAATCAGGCGCGGTGATCGGTATGGCTGTGGGAACGGTGTTCATGACGGTTGTAGGATGCTTCCTCAACGCGTTCGTATTGCTGCCGGCCTATGCCAAGGCGTTTGGGATGCCGATGGATGCGTTGATCGGTATGGGCTCGGCCGTCAACGGTTATATCAAGGATCTGGCTACATTTGCCATATTTGCAGTGGGGCCGTTTAATCTGTTAAAGGGATTTCTGGTATCATTGATCGTGCTGTTGATCTATAAGAAGATCAGTCCGATCTTGAAAATGTAGTGAACACAGGGCGGAGTCCGGCAGCGGAAGTCCGCCCTGATCTGAGATTCCCGCAGGTGAAATGCGGTGTTTTAGGATGCGGGGCAGATTTCGATCCAGTATCCGTCCGGGTCATTGATGAAATAGATGCCCATCTCCGGATTCTCAAAGCATACGCAGTTCATCTCTTTGTGAAGCGCCAGTGCGGCGTCCATATCATCTGTACGCATTGCCAGATGTGATTCGTTATCGCCCAGTTCGTAAGGCCTGTCCATATCACGGAGCCAGGTGAGTTCCAGGAGATGCGGGGTCGTCTCATCCCCAAGGAATGCCAGTTTGAAGCTTCCGTCTTCGGCAGCTGTCTCCCGTGTGACGGTCAGTCCCAGCGCCTTCTGATAGAAATCAATGGATTTCTCAAGATCCAGGACATTGATATTATTGTGGTAGAATGTAAATTTCATGATTTTGCCTCCTTAGTAAATTTTCATGGCTGTAAAATAAGTATATCATGAGTAGCACAAGAAAGAAAGATGTGATATAATAGGAGGCACCTTGAGGTTACAATTTACACCCGTTTAAAGCCGCCTTCGGCGAAGGGCAGTCCCTTTGGTTATGTAACTGTATTGGCTCCGCACCGATCAGCTTGGCGATTGGTGCGGGTGTGAAGAGTAACGCCTTGGGAACAATAATAGGACGGAGACGGCTTTATGATTATAGAGACGAACAGCGAACGTGAGACATATGAATTAGGTGTAAGGATGGGGCGGGAGGCGAAGGCAGGACAGGTCTATACACTGATCGGAGATCTTGGTGTCGGGAAGACGGTATTTACCAAGGGCCTGGCAGAAGGACTTGAGATCGGGGAGCCGGTCAGCAGCCCTACATTTACCATTGTGCAGATATATGAGGAAGGGCGTCTGCCCTTCTATCATTTTGATGTCTATCGGATCGGGGATGTAGAAGAGATGGAAGAGATCGGGTACGAGGACTATATCTATGGAGAAGGAGTCAGCCTGATCGAGTGGGCAGATCTGATCGAAGAGATTCTTCCGGAGCATTATACGGAGGTGCGGATCGAGAAGGAACCGGAGAGCGGATTTGATTATCGGAGGATTAGCATATGCGGATATTAGGGCTGGATAGCTCAGGTCTTGTCGCGAGTGTAGCGGTCGTAGAGGCCAGAGAGACAGAAGAGGTAACCATAGCAGAGTATACGATGAATCTAAAGAAGACGCATTCACAGACGCTGCTCCCCATGTTGGATGAGGTGGTCAGGATCACAGAGCTTGACCTGGATACGATAGACGTTATTGCAGTGGCGGCGGGGCCGGGGTCCTTTACCGGACTTCGGATTGGCTCGGGCACCGCGAAAGGACTTGGACTTTCGCTTTGGAAGCCTCTGATCCATGTGCCTACGCTTGCGGGGCTTGCGTACAATCTGTGCGGCACCGATAAGATCGTGTGTCCCATCATGGATGCCAGAAGAGGACAGGTATATACGGGAATCTATGAATTCCAGGGGGAAGAACTGATCATACTGGAGGATCAGATGGCGGTCAGTATTGAGGAATTGGGAGAGAGGCTCTGTGCATATGACAGAGAGGTCATATTCTTAGGGGACGGGGTTTCGGTTTTTGCAAATATACTTGTTGACAGTATCATGGCGGGCAGGAAGCTTTCGTTCGCACCGGCGCATATGAATCGGCAGCGGGCGGCTTCGGTGGCGTCGCTGGGTATCCGGTACTATAGGGCAGGCAGGATAGAGACTGCGGCAGAGCATCAGCCAGACTATCTCAGGATGTCGCAGGCTGAACGAGAGAGAAGGGAGAGGCTGGGACATGATTAGATTCGAAAGTGATTATCTGGAGGGGGCGCATCCCCAGATTTTAAATAGGCTGGAGGAGACGAATTTTGATCAGACGGCAGGGTACGGCAATGATCCGTTCTGCGACAGCGCAAGGGAGAAGATCAGAGGCTTATGCGGGGGCGCGGACGTTGACGTACATTTTCTGGTTGGAGGAACACAGGCGAATTTTACCGTGATCAGTGCGATACTCCGCTCCTATCAGGGAGTTTTAGCGGCAGTGACCGGGCATATCAATGTACATGAGACCGGTGCGGTAGAAGCAACCGGACATAAAGTCCTGCCGCTTCCAAGTGAAGACGGCAAGATTACGGCAGAGCAGGTGCAGCATGCATACGACGTGCACTGGAACGACGCAGACCATGAGCACATCGTGCAGCCAGGCATGGTCTATATCTCTCAGCCGACAGAGAATGGGACGCTCTATAGTAGGGAAGAATTACTGGCGCTTCATGATACTTGCGAGAGACTGAGGATTCCGTTATTCCTTGACGGAGCGCGGCTGGGTTACGGATTGATGGCAGAGCCGAATACACTGACGCTTGCAGATATAGCGGAGCTGACGGATGTATTTTACATCGGAGGAACGAAAGTGGGCGCTTTATTCGGGGAAGCGGTTGTAATATCGAATCCGGTGCTTAAGAAGGATTTCCGTTATCTCATCAAGCAGCATGGAGGGATGCTGGCGAAAGGGAGACTGCTTGGAATCCAGTTTGATACTCTGTTTGCCGGCGGGCTGTATTTTGAGATTGCGAAGCATGCGGACAGGCTTGCCATGCGGCTTCGCGAAGCATTTGTGAAGAAGGGGTATGGATTGCGGTTTGATTCTTATACGAACCAGCAGTTTCCGATCCTCCCCAACGGCCATATAGAGCGCCTTAGGAAGAAGTATTCCTTTGCATTCTGGGAGGCTGTAGATGATACCCACAGCGCGGTGCGGTTCTGCACGAGCTGGGCGACCCGGGAAGAGAGTGTGGATGAATTGATCCGGGATATTGAGGAGTTATAAGATGTGGGTTCTGCGTGAGGCCGGTGGGCAGGATGCGGCCTGGATTGCGGCTCTGGAGAGCGAGATATTCCCGGACCCATGGACGGAAAATGGGATCAGGGAGACCTTATGCCAGAATAATACGGCGGTGATCGGCGCATGGAAAGACGGGAAGCTGGCAGGCTATGTCATCTTATACTATGTGTTGAATGAGGGTGAAATCGCAAGGATCGCGGTAGACGCACGGAACCGCCGCCAAGGGGCTGCCGGTCTGTTGTTTGGACGGGTGCTGGAAGTGTGCGGCGACAGAGGGATCGAACGGCTGATGCTGGAAGTCAGGGAGAGCAATGAGGCAGCGATCGCATTCTATAGGAAATGCGGTTTCACAAGAGACGGACTTCGGAGAGGATATTATGAGAAGCCTAAGGAGGATGCGGTTCTCATGAGCAGAGAGATTGTCGGTGCGCAATAAAGCTTTGGAAATCAGGTGGCAGCGTTGACAGCAGTTCCCACTGGAATGCGGGAAACGAAGCAGATATAATGTAGGCGTAACAAATAAGAGAAAGTGACAGGATACTCACAGGAGGAATTGTATGCGCCAGTACAGAACAGAATTAGAGAAAACAGAGAAGATCGAGAAAATCATTTGCAATAAATGCGGGAAAGAGATTCTGGTACGCCAGGGGGTTCCACAGGAGGATGTGCTTGAAGTGGAGAAGCGATGGGGATATTTCTCAAGGAAAGATAACCAGGTAGACCAGTTCGATCTCTGCGAGGATTGCTATGATGAATTCGTTAGAAGTTTTCGGATAAAAATATAATCAGGATTGTGGAAGATCGAGGTAGAATATGCTGGATGTATGTTTGTTGGGAACAGGAGGTATGATGCCCCTGCCGTACCGGTGGCTGACGTCGCTTATGGTCAGGTACAACGGCAGCAGTCTTCTGATTGACTGCGGAGAAGGGACCCAGATAGCAATAAAGGAGAAAGGGTGGGGCTTTAAAGCGATCGATGTGATCTGCTTTACACATTATCACGGCGACCACGTAAGCGGACTCCCGGGGCTTCTGCTCACTATGGGCAATGCGGACCGGACAGAACCGCTGACGATTGTGGGGCCGAAAGGGCTGGAGCGCGTGGTGGGCGCTCTGCGCGTGATAGCGCCGGAGCTGCCGTTTCCGATTAGATATAAAGAGATTACCGAGCCGGAGCAGTCATTCGAGATGAATGGCTACCGGCTGAAAGCATTTCGGGTCAATCATAATGTCCTGTGCTACGGATATACGCTGGAGATCGACCGAGTCGGAAGGTTCGATGTGGACCGGGCCAATGCTGCAGGGATTCCGCAGAGATATTGGGGAATGCTGCAGAAGGGTGAGACGGTGGACGTGGATGGCAGTACCTATACGCCAGATATGGTTCTTGGACCGGCGCGGAAAGGGCTTAAGATCGCTTATTGTACGGATACGAGACCGACGGATTCTATCAGAAATAATGCTGCGGGAGCCGATCTCTTTGTATGTGAGGGGATGTACGGAGAGAAGGACAAGCTTAAGAAGGCCAAAGAATATAAGCATATGACATTCTATGAAGCGGCGCATCTGGCGAAGGATGCCAATGTCAGAGAAATGTGGCTGACTCATTACAGTCCGTCTCTTACGAAGCCTGAAGAGTATATGGAGGAAGTACGGGCAATATTCCCCCAGGCGATAGCGGCGAAGGACAGAAGAACAGTGGAACTTGTATTTTCGGAATAGGAGTGTAAACATGGGAGATAAGAAAGATACCGATAAAAAAGATACGTTGATTCTGGCGATCGAGAGTTCCTGTGATGAGACGGCGGCCGCGGTCGTCAAGAATGGGCGTGAAGTGAGATCTAATATCATATCTTCACAGATAGCGCTGCATACTCTGTACGGCGGGGTCGTTCCGGAGATCGCTTCCAGGAAGCATATTGAGAAGATCAATCAGGTAATAGAGGCTGCATTGGCAGAAGCGGAGGTTTCACTGGAAGAGATCCATGCGGTCGGCGTTACATATGGACCGGGGCTTGTGGGTGCTCTTCTGGTAGGAGTTGCGGAGGCGAAAGCAATCGCATATGCGGCGAAGAAGCCTCTGATCGGGGTACATCATATAGAAGGACATATTGCTGCGAACTATATTGAACATCCTGAGTTGGAACCGCCGTTCTTGTCGCTTGTGGTGTCTGGGGGACATACACACTTGGTACGGGTGAGGGATTACGGCAGTTTTGATATTATCGGAAGGACAAGAGACGACGCTGCGGGCGAAGCATTTGACAAAGTGGCGCGGGCGATTGGACTTGGGTATCCGGGAGGACCCAAGATAGATAAGGTGTCAAAAGAGGGGGATCCGGATGCGGTGATATTTCCGCGCGCCCATATGGAGGACGCTCCATATGATTTCAGCTTCAGCGGATTAAAGTCCGCCGTGCTGAATTATATCAACGGGTGCCGGATGAAAGGGGTCGAATATGATCAGGCTGACGTGGCAGCGTCTTTTCAGAAGGCGGTGACGGATGTGCTGGTAGAGAACGCGATGCATGCAGTGGAGGAATTTAAGGCGGATAGGTTCGCGATCGCGGGAGGCGTTGCGTCTAACAGCGCGCTTCGTGCGGCGATGAAGACAGCATGCGAAGAACGGGGGATCAGGCTCTATTATCCGTCCCCGGTATATTGCACGGATAATGCAGCTATGATCGGAGCGGCGGCTTATTACGAGTATATCAACGGAACAAGGCATGGGTGGGATCTTAATGCGGTTCCGAATCTGAAACTGGGAGAGAGATAACACATGAAGACGCGTGAACGAAAGAGATGTACGGCAATTATTCTGGCAGCAGGCCAGGGGAAGCGCATGGGGACCGCGGTTCAGAAGCAGTATATTGAGTTAGACGGGAAGCCTCTGATCTATTATCCGTTAAAGGTATTTCAGGATTCGGATCTGATCGATGAGATAATACTTGTCGCGGGAAGCGGCCAGGTGTCCTATGTCCAGGATGAGATTGTAAGAAAATATCACTTCAGTAAAGTAAGCGTAGTCACAGAGGGCGGAAAAGAGCGTTATGATTCTGTGTGGAGAGGGCTTAAGGCAATGTGTCGGGAGGGAGTCGGTCTGGAGGAAGAGCAGGGATATGTATTTATCCATGACGGAGCGCGCCCATTTGTAGATGAAGCAATCATAAAAAGAGGCTATGAAAGCGTAAAGCAGCACAAAGCCTGTGTGGCAGGAATGCCGAGTAAGGATACCGTTAAGCTGGTAGATGAAAATGATTTTGCAGTTAAGACTCCGGAGCGAAAATATGTATGGATCGTACAGACACCTCAGATATTTGAAGAAGCATTGATCGTGGAGGCATATTCCAGATTGGCAGAACAGGAATGCATTCATGTAACAGATGACGCTATGGTTGTGGAAGAGATGATGGGGACTGCAGTCAAGCTATATGAAGGGTCCTATGAGAATATCAAGATTACGACTCCGGAAGACTTGAAAATAGCGATAGCCTTTCTAAAAAGTCGTTAAATATCGGATTTTATAGCATTTATTAGAATAGAATAAAAAAATGTGGAAAAAATGGAAATTAGATATTGACGTCAGAATTGTTGTGTGGTAGAATCATCTATGTCGCTGAAATGCGGCGGGTTAATTGAATATATGGAGAGGTATCGAAGTGGTCATAACGAGGCGGTCTTGAAAACCGTTTGTCCGAAAGGGCGCGTGGGTTCGAATCCCACCCTCTCCGTTGAAAAAACTATCAGTCAATTGGACGGTAGTTTTTTCTGTGAGAAATCAGCAAGCTCTGGAGAAGTACCCAAGCTGGCCGAAGGGGCTCCCCTGGAAAGGGAGTAGGTCGTTAATAGCGGCGCGAGGGTTCAAATCCCTCCTTCTCCGTTTAATATGGTGCATGAAAAAAGATGTTGAAAAAAGTTAAAAAAAGGCTTGACAAACATAAAGATGCATGATATTATATCAAAGCTGACTCGCGAGAGATGCGAAAGCAGCGAAGAACCTTGATAATTAAACAATAGACAACATCCCTGAAAATTTCTTATAAGAGAAAAATTCAGAATGAGACATCGAAAGATGTTAACCTTAAAACAGTAAAGTAAACGGGAAAAGAAAAGCGAGCATTTTTCTTGACCCGGATTGGACTTGAAGGATGCTTCGGTAGTTCTAAGTTCGAGAATATCTCGCTGAGAACTGCGAAACATCTAAATGCTAAGGCTTGTGTAAAACCAAACCTAAGCTTTTTAGACGAGAGTTTGATCCTGGCTCAGGATGAACGCTGGCGGCGTGCCTAACACATGCAAGTCGAGCGAAGCACTTTAATTCGATTCTTCGGATGAAGATTTTTGTGACTGAGCGGCGGACGGGTGAGTAACGCGTGGGCAACCTGCCTTACACAGGGGGATAACAGTTAGAAATGACTGCTAATACCGCATAAGACCACAGTACTGCATGGTACAGTGGTAAAAACTCCGGTGGTGTAAGATGGG
>Ga0137308_102115_pt1 | contig 15014 bp, 12 predicted proteins | sample Inofrocosms_June_FD_97181 | JGI IMG/M metagenome (GOLD analysis project Ga0137308, IMG submission 97181) | Mouse cecal microbial communities from Vienna, Austria - N-Acetylneuraminic and N-Acetylglucosamine D2O microcosms_June | ecosystem: Host-associated > Mammals > Digestive system > Large...
ATAAAATTCCTCCTCAAATCTATCTAGGCATTCACTTCTTATATCGGCAGAAATTTTCCGTTTTTCGGGCGGAGGGAACGAAACGACCACTTTTCGGGAACGAAAGGCAGAAACGCAGTACAGAGTTTCGTACTGACCATTGCTGGAACTTCCCCAAACATATCTCCTTTAAGCGTAAAATCAGGATCATCCAATCCAAGCAGCGTTATGCAGGTCTGATACCTGTGCTATCCGAAAGCCGGAAAATGCGGCAGGGATACGGTTACCTGAAACCGTCAAAAAATAATTGCGTGTTTTACTCATTTTATTTCAAGTTTCAGAAAGTATAATGTTGCTAACAAAGCAAAGGAGGACTTCTTATGTCTGCATTATTAGAAGCAAAAGAAGTAACAAAAATTTATGCCAAGGCACAGCGCCCAAGCCTTAACAAAGTATCATTCAGTGTGTCGAAAAGTGAATTTATTGCTATCATGGGTGCTTCAGGTTCCGGGAAGACTACATTGCTTAATGTCCTTTCCACTATTGATACACCCACAGGCGGCAGTATCACAATAGACGGCATCAACATTAAGAACCTGACCGATTCAGGCGCGGCAGATTTCCGCAGAGATAAGCTGGGCTTTATTTTTCAGGAATATCTCCTGCTCGACAGCCTTACCATTTTTGAAAATATTGCTGTCCCTCTTACTTTACAGAAGCTCCCTCCGGAAAAAATAGAGAACATGGTCAAAAGTCTGGCGGAAACGTTTGGCATAGATACACAGCTTCATAAATATCCAAACGAACTTTCGGGCGGACAGAGACAGCGGGCTTCGGCTTTGAGGGCCATTGTAAAGCGGCCAAGTATTCTATTTGCCGACGAGCCGACAGGGGCATTGGATTCCAATTCTGCGACAGATTTACTAAACACCTTAAAAGAGTCCAATAAAACTCTGAATACCACTATATTGATGGTTACGCATGACGCCTATGCAGCGAGTTTCGCTGACCGTATTTTAATCTTTAAAGACGGACGCATTGTACAGGAGCTGTTCAAGCAGAATGATGACCGGCGTACATTCTACGAATCCATCGCACGGAAAGTGGCAAAATTAGACACAGAAAGGTAGGAGGGAATCTATGCATCATTTATCTATGGCACTTAAAAATCTAAAAAATAATTTTTCGTTTTATGCCCTCTATCTGCTATCCGCAGCATTTGTGATCACGATCTTTTTTGCATTCACTTCATTCTCAATGAATAAAGTCATGCTTGAAAAAATATCAAATGACGGGCGGGTTGAAACGATGTGTAACACGATTTCCGTATTTCTCATGGCTTTTGTAGTTTTCTATATGTCCTATTCAAACCGTTTCTTCTTGCGCCGCCGCACAAAAGAACTCGGTATTTACGCACTATTAGGATACAGAAAATCCACAATGCTCTCCCTGCTCATGACAGAGAACCTGCTCACCTGTACCGGCGCTTTTATAGCCGGGATACTTTTGGGCGGCTTTTTCCATAAGGGAATTGTCTTTGGCATTACCAAATTACTGGATCTGGCTGTCAATCATTCAGAAATACCTTTTTTCAATCCAAATGCCATTCTGAAAACAGCCTGCTTTATTTTCACTGTTGTCATCGTATTAGCCTTGTCCAATGGCAGATTTCTTTTCAAAACCTCACTCATGGATTTGGTGAGATATGAAAAGAGTGCCGAAAAAAAGATGAAATTCCATGCTGTTTTGTCTGTCATCGGTTTTTTGGCTGTTATTTCAGGATACTGCCTTGCACTCGATATATTACGAGGTACAAAATCTTTATGGATTACAGTTGGTTTTTATCCGGTCGGTATGCTGACATTTGCACTCATCCTTTCAGGAACAGTGCTTTTTATCGAATCCTCTCTTCCCTTTGCGGTACAGGCAGGGAAGAAAAACAAACGAAAATTTTACACGGAAACAAAGATTATTACTACTCCCGGATTTATATACCGCATCCATTCAAACTCCAGGACACTGATCATGCTTACCTTATTATCAGCCGCAACATTGACCGTTTCAAGCGTTATGGCCCTGACGTTATACTATCCAATCGCCGCGGTATCCCGTATGGCGCCATCGGAAATAGAATGCAGGATTGAAGAGGAAAATGAAATAACTGCGATCAAAGAAATCGTAAACACCTATTCTTCAGATGCGGATGTCACATTCCTGCAGACCGATCTTTATAAGGTCGCCTCCACTGCAAAGCAGCTCCCTATGGAGTACAGCATCGGAACCTCCAAAGGGGATGCGGATAACGAAAAAATCCTGCGGGAGGCTGGATTTGAATGTATCTCGTATTCGGCTTATAAAGCCCTTCTGGAAGCGCAGGGACGGACAAAGGTGCTGGAACATCTTGCCGCATTAAATAAAGACGAGTGTATTTTGATTAAGTACCAGCCAGATCCTGACAATAATGAAACAGACAGTGTTTATCCACTGCTCATAGGCAATGAGGAAATACCGGTCATTGTAACTTCGGCCACATTGGATAACCCCATTTCATTTGCAAACAGTGTCGGTACTTTAGTTATAAGTGACGATTTATATCATACGATAGCAGAGCAATCCGTTCCTGCAGTGAAAATCCTCAGCATAAACGGAAAATCCATTGAGGATAATGAGGCTCTGTTTCAGGCTCTGTCAGACTATCTGCCGGGAAGTCCATATCTGCAGGGAAACTCGCACAGGGTACACGAAATTTTTTCCCTGAACAGCTCCACTTTCCTGCTGATTGGCTTTCTTGTGGTGCTGTTCTTCATCGCTGCCGGAAGCATCCTTTACTTTAATAATGTTTCAGCCGTAACCGACTCGAAATCCGATTATGAGATTCTTTGGAAAATGGGCTATACGGATAAGCGGATTAAAAAGATCATCAAAAAGCAGACGGCGGCTTTTTTCAGCATCCCATTTTTATTCGGACTGGCAGACTGTATCTTCGGTACGCTGGTATACAAGTCCGCCCTCATGCAGAATATTCTGGGAAACAGTCCTTTACTGTATGCGCCCACAATGGCAGCCATTATACTGACATTCCTTATTTATCTGGGCTATTACCATATTACCGTCCATACCTGTTGTAAAGCCGTCCTGACAAAATAGAAGCTGTACGAAACCGCCACACTGTCATACGGCGGTTTTGTACTCATTTATAATAAATTTGGAAACCATGCAGGGACTTCTTCTTGTATGCCCGCAAATAAATGGTATAATGAAGTGTGAAAAAAAGGAGGCCGGATATGAAAAAGCATATGATATTTAATCTTCTTCTTTTTGCAAATTCCATTTTGCTCATTCTGTATATGGGACTGAATATAAACCGGAATATGGCATTTAACGCCACAGGGGCTGTCTCCTTGTTCCTGTCCTCATTGATGCTCATAGACATTACTTATATCAGTTCCTGCAATGTCAGGGGAAACAGGGTCATTTCCCTGTTTTGCGGTCTGCTGGCACTCCATAGCTGGTATATACTTCTGTCTGCGCAGGGCGATGCCCCTGCAGGTATGGTCTTCTCTGCGTTAAGCCCTGTCATATGGTATGTCTCCATAAATTTCATACTCATGTTTTTGTTTCAGGGCAGCGGGTATAAATTTAAAAAAGCAGTAAGCATCTGCCTGACCGGAACCTGCATCTGCTCCCTTATTGGCCTGCCGGTGTCAGATGAGATATTTGCCCTGTTCTACGGCATACAGTTTCTAGCGGGCTGGCTCTGTTTCGTTTTCATTGTTGTCTTCCACAGAAAGCGGACTGCCTTTGTTATTAAGGCGGAATGGAAATGTATCCTTTTCTCCCTTGTAACGGTAATCCTTTTATTCCTTGCCTATTACTTTTCTACAATGGGCGTCAGTGGGAATCTTTCTAATTTTGGAATATATCTTCCTGTTCTGCTGTTCTCTATGAGCACACACAGCATGATACGAAAAGAGCATAGCAGTGTCCCGCTGTCAGCCATATTCAGCGGGTTCCAGCGGGTATTAATTCTGCTTGCCGGGACAGTTATCTGCGGTCTGTCCGCTCTGGCTTCAGACACCCCTCTTCCACTGTTTTTCCTTATGCTGGATGCCATGTTTGTCTTTGTATATGCCTGTAACATTACATTAGATTTTAATTTAAGGCACGGGAAAAGTGTGATGGTCAGTGAAAGCAAATACCATGCCGCATTAGAGCAGCTGCAGCAGGAAGAACAGCTGAACCTCGAATTTGCAAATTTCCTCCATGATAACATTCTCCAGGATTTGCTTTCCATAAAGAACATGATGAAAAAGGCAGACCATCCCCATATCCAGAAGATCATCACGGAAAACCTCGATAACATGAACACTTATATCCGTGAACGGATGCAGGATTACCGCCCTGCAATGCTCCCCAAACTTACTGCGAAAGAGAATTACCAAAACCTGCTTGAATATATATCGCAGTCCTTCCCGCACCGCAATATCCGTATTACCTTTGAATGCCCGGACTCCCTGTTTTTAGCTGCCCCTTATGATATCTTCGTGTACCGCCTCCTGAAAGAGCTTGTCACAAATGTTTACAAGCACTCATCGGGAGAAAAAGCATGGATAACCCTTACACAAGACAATGAAGTCATAGGGCTGCGCATAAAGGACAACGGAACTGCTGATGCGGAAACCCTATCATCCGCCGATTTGTCAAAGCACAGAGGGCTTTCGCTGATCACTGAGCGCGTGAACAATATGGGCGGGTCTGTAAAAATAACTAAGAACTTCCCGTGCGGGGTCTGCATACAGATCACCCTGCCAATGAAAGGAGATGTTTCTTATCAATATTTTATTAGTCGATGACCACGCCTTATTTTCAAAAAGCCTGGAGATTGCCTTATCGGATTATCCGGAGATCACATCATTTGAAAGTATCAGTGATATTTCCCGGTTGGACAGCTTTATTGAAACAAACAGACCGGACATCCTGCTCATGGATATCAACTTAAAGAACATAGCATCCGAAGATGGCCTGGAATTGGCGAAACAGATATTAGACCAATATCCGGAGCAAAAGATAGTGATCCTGTCCGGATATGACCTGCCAATATACCGTAAAGAGGCAGAAAAAATCGGAACGAAGGGATTTATCAACAAAAATACAGAACCTGAAATACTGGTATCCTTCCTTTCCCAAGTATCACAGGGTGCAGTTATTTTTAACAGGGAGATTCCATTTTTAGAAGACTTGACTGAAAGCGAAGAACAAATCCTGCAGCTTATAGCCGATGGTATGAAGCGAAAAGAGATTGCAGCTGCACTTTATATCAGCGAACGTACTCTATCAAACCATTTACAGCATATATTTGAAAAACTTGATGTTACCTCGTCTGTTGAAGCTGTAACAAAAGCCATTCAAATGGGGTATATCCCGCCCCTTTGTTAAAAGAAAAAAAGCGAAATGCTCCATGACTGTATCGGCGGCACAATACCCGCTCTCTATCCCGGAAATTTCCTTATCCCTGCCAAGCTGTCACTTGATCTTATGGCAGCTGAATCGTGATTACGATGGTAAAGGGATTATGGAAATGCCATCTGCACGCCTCACTTTGCGGGAGATTTGCGCCAAATTCAGGTTACATAGCCCGCTATGCGCCCTTCGTTTGGCACAAATCTCCCACCAAGTGTGACGCACATCTGACAAAAAGCATTTTAAGATACGCTCTAACAAAAGATAATTATATTCCCTGCATAAGAAAAGATTTTGCCGGTTTTTTACATTATACGTCCGAAAATGTATTGCATCAAGTGCCTTTTGACGGTATTCTTTTGATATAGAAAAACACAGGAGGAGGATAAGATGTTTCAGTTGCTGCTGATTATTATTTATCTCGCCTTTATCAGTCTGGGACTTCCAGATTCCCTGCTGGGTTCAGCGTGGCCGGCAATGTATCAGGAGTTTTCTGTGCCTGTTTCCTATGCGGGCGGGATTTCTATGATTATTGCTGTGGGGACCATTGTTTCCAGTCTGCAGAGCGACAGATTGACGAAGAGATTCGGAACGGGGAAGGTTACGGCTGCCAGTGTGTTAATGACAGCAGCCGCATTGTATGGGTTTTCCATCAGCCATTTTTATGGAGCGTTGTGTCTGTGGGCAGTCCCCTATGGGCTTGGGGCCGGGAGTGTGGACGCTTCTTTGAATAATTATGTTGCCCTTCACTATGCAAGCAGACATATGAGCTGGCTCCACTGTATGTGGGGCATTGGGGCTTCCCTTGGCCCGTATATTATGGGGTATGCGCTCACTGGCGGGCAGGGGGGGAATATGGGGTATCGTTATATTTCCATTCTTCAGATTGGATTGACCGCTGTTTTGATTTTCAGTCTTCCATTGTGGAAAAGAAAAGATGCAGATGATACAGGACAGACAGACGGGGCAGGGAAAGAAAGGCCCCTTTCTCTGGGCCAGATTATTAAAATTCCGGGCGCAAAGGAAGTTATGATTACATTTTTCTGTTATTGCGCCATTGAACAGACAACTGGCTTATGGGCAAGCAGTTATCTTGTGCTGCGCAGGGGGATGCCGGAAGAAACTGCCGCTGGATTTGCCGGCCTGTTTTTTATCGGGATTACGACAGGCAGGGCTTTCAGCGGATTTCTGACAATGAAACTGAATGATACGCAGATGATACGGCTTGGGCAGGGATTTATGCTGTCTGGCATTGTGCTTTTGTTTTTACCGTTTGGCAGTGTCATTACATTGCTGGGTTTCCTTTTCATCGGGCTGGGCTGCGCCCCGGTTTATCCTTCCATCATACACTCCACGCCGGAACATTTTGGAGTGGATAAGTCGCAGGCCATGATAGGCGTACAGATGGCGTCTGCCTATGTGGGGACTTGTATTATGCCGCCCATTTTCGGATTTCTTGCAAACCATATCGGCGTTTCCGTATTTCCGGTTTATCTGCTGGCAATATTGGTGTTTATGGGGATTATGTACGAGAAAATGCTGTCGAAAGTATTGGTAAATAAGGGATAAGGGGAGGAGTCAGCATGCCGGTTTTTAAGCCAAATATTATTGAGATCAGTGATTTTGAAGCTCCTGAGCTGGATGTATATGCCCGCCTTACAGAGAGACAGCTGTACAATCACCATGAACCAGGGAAGGGGCTTTTTATAGCGGAGAGTCCCAAGGTGATTGAGCGGGCTTTGGACGCAGGGTATGTCCCGGTCTCTTTTCTGCTGGAGAAAAAGCATATTACAGGGGAGGCAAGGGGGATTCTCAGCAGGTGTGAGGGGGTTCCTGTTTATACTGCAAAGTTTGATGTATTAACCAGACTGACAGGCTTTTCCCTGACCAGAGGGGCGCTGTGTGCCATGCGCCGCCGGCCCCTGCCGAAGGTGGAGGAAGTCTGTGCCGGTGCCCGCCGGATTGCAGTGCTGGAGGATGTGGTGAATCCCACCAATGTGGGGGCGGTTTTTCGCTCTGCTGCGGCGCTGAATATGGATGGGGTATTGCTGACCACGGCCTGCAGCAACCCCCTTTACCGGAGGGCTGTGCGGGTGAGTATGGGAACTGTTTTTCAGATTCCGTGGACTTTCCTGGACAGGGAATCTGACGGGCATTCCCGAAAGGGAATGGAGTTATTGAAAAAACTGGGTTTTAAAACCGCGGCTATGGCCTTGAAGGAGAATTCCATCAGTGTTGACCATCCGGCTTTGGCGGCGGAGGAAAGACTGGCCGTGGTGCTGGGGGCGGAGGGAGACGGGCTGTCCTCTGCTGTTATCGCGGACTGTGATTATACGGTATGCATTCCTATGGCCCATGGCGTGGATTCACTGAATGTGGCCGCTGCCAGCGCGGTTGCTTTCTGGGCGCTTGGGAATAAGCCGGGGGCTTTCTAAGCCATCTCGTCTCTCAACACGTCAATGATATTTTCTTTGCGGATTTTCCCTGTGGCATACAGCATGGTCAGGAACACAATGGCGAATACGCCCAGTATGCTCAGGAGCATGGCTCCCCAGGGAAGTACAAAGGGCAGTTGGACTTCTTCTATAGAAGTAAATATTTTATGGATGCCCCAGGAAAGCGCGGTGGAAATGGGGATTCCATACAGCAGGGTCCGCATACCGTAGAAGAAGCATTCAAAGTTCATCATTTTGCGAAAGTCCCGGTCTGACATTCCCACAGAGAACAGCATAGCCAGTTCCCGCCGCCGCAGCCGGATATTGGTGGACATGGTATTGAACACATTGGCAACAGCAATCAGTGTGAGCATGGCGGCAAATACAAAGGTGAAGATACTGATGATAAAATCAGTATTGCGCCACAGGTCAAAGAAATAGGAGAGATTCATCAGGGTGTAGTCCGCTGTTATCTTTTCGTCTATGAGCCTGTTTTGTATTTTTGTCAGTGTCTGGGCAGGTGTTTTGGACCAGAACAGCCCGCCCATTGATACCGGGCCCTCTGGTTTTACAGCATCAAACTGAGCCTTGCTGGACAGAGGCGCTGTCATGACAAACATGTAAGCTGGGTCGTCTTCCAATGTGAATGTGGTATCCACAGGATAACTGTCCGCGAAGACGGCTGTCACTGTTTTTGCCTGTGTCCCTTTTTGGGAGGCGAGGGTAAGTTCCATGAAACTGCCTGCGAAATATGTGGTATGTTCCCTGGAATTCATCACGCAGATGGAAACGTCCGCTTCCTGGGGGGCAGGGCCGCCTTTGGCAGCTTTCTGGCTTTTCATAAATGCGTCATAGATTTCATCTTCAATGAACTGGGTATAAAGTCTCAGCGTCTGTGTCTGGCCGGTGGTGTCATCTTTCATAGCTTTCCGGTATTCCTTTAGGAAACCGCCGGGCAGCTGGTCTGTTGAGGCAGAATAGATAAGGTCTGTCTGCCAGGTGCTTTTGTAAACACCTTCTGTTGATCTTATTTTGTCATAAAGTTTTAGAAACTGATCTTCAGTCATATCCTGAGTGGCAAATGACAGGTCTCCGTCTGCCGTTTCTCCGGTATATTTTTTCCCGAACTCTTTTAATACAATGCCGAAGGCACTGCCTGTTACTATGAGTATGACGCTTAATGTGAGGGAGAGTACCACGCTTCGGAAGCGTTTTTTGTTCCGTCTGAAGTTTTTCAGGGCCAGGACTCCCTCCAGGCCGTACAGCCTCCAGACATATTTTCCCATGGGCAGTGTCCTGGCCGGGGTCCTGATCTCGTTGGTCTGGCGGATGCACTCCATCACGGGGGTGGATACCGCCTTTTTTGCCGGAATGTATGCGGAAATCAAGATGGAGGCCAGACTGATCAGGGCGGAGGCGGCCAGGGATGGCAGGGATAATGCCAGTGTCAGCGGCACCTGGCTGTTTAAGATGCCTGCGAACTGGGCAGATATTACAGGCAGTATCAGCTGGATACAGCCGATTCCTGCTAAAATCCCCAGGGGGATGCCTATGATGCCGATACAGATTCCCTCAAATAATACGGAATTTCGCAGCTGTCTGGCGGTGGCTCCCACGGACATGAGGATACCCAGCTGATGGGTGCGCTCCGTCAGGGAAATCTGGAAGGAGTTGTAGATCAGGAAAACAGACCCTGTCATGATAATGGCTGCCAGCACGCCGCCTATGGTGTATAAAAGTGTGTTAAACACTTTGTTGTCGGACACACCAAGAAAGCGCAGAAGGTTTTCATTGATGCCATAGGCGCTTTCCCCGCTGTTTCTCTCGGCGTATTCGTGTACCTGGCGGGGGTTTTTCAGGGTGAGGAACAGGCTGAAGCTGTCAGCAGGATTCTGGGTATCCGCCATGGTGATTACTGTATATCCCGGGGAAGAATGGGGTTCAAAGCCGGGCCTCTGGTAAGTGCCCACTACTGTGTAAGTTCTAGTGGCTGAGGCGGTGAGTTCTTCCCCTTGGGTATAGGGGCTGCACTGTGTCAGGGTGTTGTCCTGGTATCTGCGGTTCCCCAGGGTGAGTGTGAGGGCGCTGCCCACAGGGATTCTCACACCGGCCTTGATTCCAATGTGATCCGGGATAATGATTTCTTCCGTATTTTCGGGCAGTCTGCCAGAGCTTAAGGTGACAGGCAGACTGCCAAAAGTGTCCTTGTGGAAACCGGCCAGGAACAGGTAAGGTTTATCAGCACTTTGCTTCGCTGCTCCATCCAGCCGGGCATAGCCTATATTTTCATAGGCTGCGGTCTCTGTGATTTCTTTTTGGGCACTCAGTTCCTGTATTTGGGAAAAAGAAACGCCGGAGAACTGCACATGCCAGCTGCCGCCTTTGGCAATCTCCGCGTTTACCATATACTGAATCAGCGAGGTGCCAAAGGCTGCCACTGCCGTGAACATGGCGGTGGACAATGCGGCTCCGATAATGGTGGCCAGGGTGCGGGCGCTGCTTTTTGTCAGTCCCTTCAGGGCAGTTTTGTGAAAGATATTCATGGCTGGACCACCTGCCTTTCCGTGGGGATGATGCCGGTTTTTTGGATCGGCAGCGGTCCGGGGAGCATTTTGTCGTCTTTTACCACCCGGCCGTCAGCAATGGTGATGATGCGCTGGGCCTGGAGTGCGATATTCTCATCATGGGTGACAAGAATCAGCGTCTGGCCGTATTTTTTATTGCTTTCTTTTAACAGCCGGATAATTTCCTGGCCGTTGCGGCTGTCCAGTGCTCCGGTGGGCTCATCGGCAAGCATCACCGCCGGTGCGTTCATCAGGGCCCGGCCTATGGCCGCCCGCTGCTGCTGGCCTCCGGACAGCTGGTTTGGCAGGTGTTTCCTCCTGTCTTTCAGCCCCAGAAGCTCCAGCAGTTCCATAAGCCGCTCCTTATCTACTTTCCTTTTGTCCATGAGGATGGGCAGTGTGATATTTTCCACCACGTTCAGTGTGGGAATCAGATTATTGAACTGATAAATGAGACCTACCTGGCGTCTTCTGAAAATCGCCAGCTGTTCATTGTTTCCCGCGTAAATATCCTGCCCGTCCAGAAAGATTTTGCCGCTGGTGGGCACATCCACCCCCGCGATGGCGTGGAGCAGGGTGGACTTTCCAGAGCCGGAAGCGCCGATTAAGGCTGTGAACTCTCCCTTTTCGATGGTAAGAGAGACATGGTCAAGGGCAGTGACCTGATTTTCACCTGTTCCGTAGATTTTGCATAGATTGTGGACTGTTAAAAATTCCATGGTACGAACCTCCCTAATTGATTAACATTTCGTTATGAGCCAATTGTAAAACTTTTGGCTTACATCCCGGTGACTTTTATGTGAGAGATCTGTAAGGAACTGATTTTTCAAGCATGTTCCAGGAAAGTTTTGGGAAAACGCAGGCAAAACACTGCGCCGCCCTGGGGGTGGTTTTTGGCGGTAACCGTTCCGCCGTGTCTGGTTACGATGGTTTTACACAGAGACAGGCCGATTCCGTACCCGGCAGTCTGTGTGCTCTTTCCCCTGTAGAACCGGTCAAACAGCCGGGGAAGGTCTTCTTTGGAAAAGCCTTTCCCGCTGTCATGGATTCTGATTTCGGTGAAAATGGGAGTATCCTGGCAGACGACTGTAATGGTTCCGTTGTCTCCTGCGCTTTCCATGCAGTTTTTCAAAATATTCTGCAGAGCTTCTGAAAGCCAGTCAAAATCCCCTTCCAGTGAGGCTCCCTCTGGGATGTCTGTGTCCAGGCGGATGTTGTGCAGGTCCATGGAAATCAACAGGGGGCGCAGGGAATCGTTTAGCAGACGGCTCACATCAATGGTCTGACGCTGAAAGACTATGATGCCTGCGTCCAGCCGTGACAATTTCAGAAGTGAGGTGAGCAGCCAGTCCATCCGCACAAGCAGGTCTTCCATTTCCCGGAGGAGATTTTGATGTTCCTGCCCGCTGGGGCTGTTTTCCAACAGTGACAGGATTAAGTGGACGGATGTGAGAGGGGTGCGCAGCTGGTGGGCGATATCGGCCAGGGAATGGGCAAGATGTTCTTTTTCCTTTTTCAGGTTATCATTCTGCTCACGGATACGCAGGGTCATTTTGCCGATTTCGGTCTGCAGGATGGAAAGCTCGCCCTCCTGGTGGGCCTGGATAGACAGATGGCCGCCGTGGTGGAGAATCTGGTCGATTTGATCGGACATTTCCTCGATGCGGCGGTATCTTGTTCTGGTAAAGCAAAAGAAGCAGATGCCACAGGCTGCTGCTAAGATAAGCACCAGGACTGCCGCCGCCGGGGAGATGGCCAGTCCCATGAGAGCCGCCGCCCCATTAATGGCCAGAAAGAGGATGGTGAAGTGCTGAATTTCTCTATTGCGGAACATGGCTGCCTCCCAGACGGTATCCGGTTCCCCGGACAGTGAGGATGATATGGGGCTTGGAGGGATTGTCCTCGATTTTTTCCCGCAGACGCCGGATGTACACGGTGAGTGTGTTGTCGTTGACGAATTCCCCTGCTGCATCCCACAATTCTCTCAGCAGCTGTTCCCTGGTAATGATGTTTTTTGGGTTGTTGATGAAGATGAGCAGCAGGCGGTATTCCAGGGCAGAGAGGAACAGTTCTTTCCCATCTTTTGACACTATGCCGCTTTTGGTGTTCACAGATAGTCCGCCGATTTTGAAAACAGGGGAGGTTCTGCCGGATTTTCTCCAGGCGGCCCGGATTCTGGCGATTAATTCCCTGGGACGGAAAGGTTTGGTGATGTAGTCGTCTCCGCCCATGTTCAGTCCGGTGACCACGCTGGCCTCGTCGTCGGAAGCTGTGAGGAAAATCACCGGGATGTCCTGAACCTGCTTAATCTGTGTGCAGACTGTATAACCGTTTCCGTCAGGGAGGGAAATGTCCACCAGCGCCAGGTCAAAGGTGTCTTGTTCTATCATTTGGGCTGCAGCCGCCTTTGTGGGGGCAGTGGCCGCGGTGAAGCCTTCTGCCTGCAGTAGCAGTTTCAGGTTCCGGGCGATTTCTTTGTCATCTTCTACTATGAATATGTGGTTCATTTTTCAGGGTTCATTTTCCTTTCAATTTTTAGGTGCTTCGTAACAATTTCCTGCTTTTATCATGCATTCTTTGCGGTAGAAACATACGCCGTATTTTTTTATATGGACATATCCTTCGGCGTAAAGCCCGGACGCATAGTTTCTTTCTTCTATCTGCTGCAGTGCCTTTTGGCATGTCTGCTCCATTTTTTGAAAGGCATCTGCAGTTTTAATTTCCAAAATGAAAGCCATTCCCCGGACAGAGGGCGTCTTCAATATAAGGTCCGGCCTTCCCTCACCGCATTCCCGGTTTGACATAACCAGATAATTTCCCGCTCCCTTGAAAAGCCCGGCAAGGAAACCATGATAATAGTTTTCAGCATAGTCGAAAAAGCTGATGGTATTCAATAACTGGTCTGAGACATATGTTTCGAATGCCGTGGTATCTCCGGTTTCCAGGAATTTTATCAGGGAGCTTCTGTCGGTTTCCTTCATTTTTCTGTCAAACCATGCAAGGATTGTCCGTTTATAGATGGTGAGCACCTCTGTATTGGGAATCATCAGGTCCATAAATGTGGTGTCTCCAGAAAAACTTTCCCTCACTGCTTTTAAATATCCGGTAAAATAAAGGAAGTTCCAAAGGTTATCCTGAGATTCGTAGATATCTTCATAGGTAATATCTTCATGTACCGGTTTTTGTATCATACCGCCGGAAATGAGATGTTCGATCTCCTGTTTTGCGTTAAAATCAGCCCTTTCCACCAGTTCTTTGATAATGCTGTTGGAGGAGGTGTTGGACCAGTATGGATATGGGGCGGAATCCGGATTCTCTGAAACAGCGGCTGCATAATTGAGAATGCTCCATGGATTGTAAATCTCCTGATTTCCAAACCGGTAGCCATTGTACCATTTCTTGACTTCTGCAAACTTTGATTCTCGTCCATGGGAAGCCAGCAGCTGCTTTACTTCATCCTGGGTAAAACCGAAGCTGTCGGCGTATTGGCTGTTGAGAATGGAATATACGGATAAATTATTTAACCCGGTAAAGATGCTTTCCCGGCTGATTCTAAGACATCCTGTAATGACTGCGAATTCCAGATAGGGATTCGTTTTTAACGCTGACTCAAACAAAGGACGGATGAAATCAGTCATTTTTCCATAGAAGCCTTTCAAGCTGGCATTTTCCAATGGAACATCATATTCGTCAATCAAAATTAAGACTTTTTGTTTATGGTAAATGCCAAGACATGCGGATAGAAAATCCAGCGCAGTTATATAATCTGTCTCCGCTGCGTTTTGCTCCATAAGTGTTAGAAAACGTTTTTTATCAGAAGGCAGCAGATTTTCACAGGAGAGAATATAGGCATGCCGTCTGTATTCTTTGGCAATTTCGCCGGCCAGACAGGCATAAGCCATCTGGTAATCAGGCTGTTTGGATGATTTCAGGGATAAATTGATCACCGGGTATTTTCCCTGATGCGCCATATATTTTTTCCCGCAGGAAGCAATATCCAGATTATCAAATAGATATCCGTTGGAAATTACGCTGCCGTCCAAGTCCATTTCCTGTTCAAAAAAGCGGCGGATCATACTGAGATTCAAAGTCTTGCCAAAGCGCCGCGGACGGACAAACAGATTGACTTTGCCGCCTTTGTCTATCAGGTCCCGGATCATGTGGGTTTTATCAATATAATATCTGTCTTTATCTATGATTTCTTTTATGTCTTCAAAGCCTATGGCAACCGATTTTGGCAAAAAGATACCTCCTTGTGATTGAGATGTACAGCGGGGCAGGGGTGCGGTGTGAGTGATTTTTAAGATATGCTTTCAGTATAACATAAAATAAATGGGCCGCAAATGGCAATTTGTATACTGCGCGGAATTTGTTGTGCGAAATTATGCAAAGAAATGAATTGTGAATCTCAAGGCATGAGAAAAAGGACTGTGGAAACAGCCCCTTTACTGTTTCTACAGCATATTCTGCCTGTCTGCTGAAAAAGGCGTCGTCGGATATAAAAAGACCCATGGACAGGACGGCGGCCGCGGCCTTTTTGGAAATACAGGGGCGGAATCTCCGGAAAGTGGGGACG
>Ga0137308_102116_pt1 | contig 15013 bp, 18 predicted proteins | sample Inofrocosms_June_FD_97181 | JGI IMG/M metagenome (GOLD analysis project Ga0137308, IMG submission 97181) | Mouse cecal microbial communities from Vienna, Austria - N-Acetylneuraminic and N-Acetylglucosamine D2O microcosms_June | ecosystem: Host-associated > Mammals > Digestive system > Large...
GGGCGCCATTATGCATAAGGGCATTGTATATGGGACAACAGCTCTTTTGAATTTGTCAATAGACAATGCGGAAATCCATTTCTTCAATTTAAATGCTATTAAAAACACTGTCGTTTTTATTATTTTGATAATGTGTGTAATGGCTATATCAAATACCTTCTTTCTTTTCAGAACTTCGCTCATGGATTTGGTTCGGTTTGAAAAAAGTGGGGAGAAAAGAATGAAATTCAAAAAAGTACCTGCCATATTCGGCTTTATTCTAATCATTGTCGGATATGGACTGGCATTGGATATTTTCCGTGGCTCTGATTCCCTATGGTTTACTGTTGGATTTTACCCGACAGGGCTGTTGACTGCCATGTTGATTGTAGTGGGAACTGTCCTGTTCATTGCTTCTTTTCTCCCGTTTGCTGTGCAGAAAAGCAAACAGCATAAGAAAACATTTTATACCGAAACAAAGATTGTGACGGCTCCTAATTTTATTTATCGCATACGCTCTAATGCTAAGACTTTAATAATGCTTACGCTTTTATCAGCAGCGACATTGACAGTTTCAAGTGTAATGGCACTATCGCTTTTCTATCCTATTGCCGCAGTTGCTCGGATAGCTCCATCTGAGTTGGAATTCAGAATCGGGGAAGAAGGACAGTTAAACAATGCGAAATTGCTTGTCAGCCAATATGCACCCGATGATTCTGTAACTTATATTCAAACTGATATTTATAAGGTAACTGCATCTGCCGAAAAACTCCCTATGGAGTATAGCGTGGGAACTTCAAAAGGCAGTGCTGACAATGAAAATATATTTCGAGAAGCGGGTTTTGAGTGCATCTCATATTCGCAATATGTCTCTTTGTTACAGGCTCAAGGGAGAAATGATATTGTGGGTACACTACCGGTATTGCAGGATGATGAATGTATTTTAGTAAAGTACCAGCCAAATGCTGACGGGACTGATGAAACTGGCAGTATCTATTCCTTGAATATCAATGACGGCAGCATACCACTTACTGTAAAAGCAACAACACTCAACAATCCAATTTCCTTTGCAAACAGCATAGGCACAATGATTGTGAGCGATAATATTTATGAACAGATAAAATCTTGTACGGTTTTAGAAAACAGTATTGTGAGCATAAACGGCGAGGGCATTGAAGATAACGAAAAATTGTTCGAGGACATGAGTAATCTGCTTGATAATAGCCCGTATTTGCAGGGTCATTCCCACAGAGTGAATGAAATTATGTCGGCAAGCAGCTCAACTTTCCTTTTAATTGGATTTTTGGTTGTACTTTTTTTCATTGCAACAGGCAGCATCTTATATTTTAATAATATTTCTGCGGTTTCAGATTCAAAAGCCGATTATGAAATACTCAGTAAAATGGGGTACTCAAATAAAAAGCTAAAGAAAATTCTTAGAAAACAGATTTTGACCTTTTTCAGTATCCCATTCCTTTTGGGTCTGATAGATTGTATATTCGCAACAATTGTTTATAAAACAGGGCTTATGCAGGATTTGCTTGGAAATACGATTACTCTTTATTTCCCTACAATAATTGCAGTAGCATCGACAGCTTCCATATATTTCATATATTATTTCATTACTGTTCATACTTGCTGTAGAACAGTGCTAAGGCAATGACCATAACCGAACGGTCGGCTGCGTGTCGGCAGTTCGGTATACTTTATTTTAGGAGAATAAAGTGATATAATTATAGAAAACTCGTAAAGGAGCGAAAATGAAAAATATAGCAATAAAACCATTATTTCTGATAAACTATCTTTTGCTTATCTTTTATGTGAGTTGGAATATAAAAGGAGAACAGCCAGCCATAATTAGCGGTATTCCATTACTTATATCTACTTTTATGTTGATAGACATTACCTATATCAGCTCCTGCAATATCAAAGAAAGCAAAGTGATTAACTTGTTTTGTGGATTGTTGGCTTTAGACAGTTGGTATCTGCTCCTGTCCTTTGAAGAAGGACAATCCACGCAGGTTACTCTTACAGCACTACATCCTATCATATGTTATTTGTCCATTAAATTTATCCTAATGTTTCTGTTTCAAGGAAGCGGATATAAATTTAGGAAAGCAACTAATCTTATGCTTTTTGTAACTTGCATCAGCTCTCTTGTTGGTATTGCCATATCGGGCAGGGCATTCGCCTGTTTGTATGGAATACAGTTTTTGGCGGGATGGTTATCCTTTTTCTTTGTTTTGACTTATCACCGAAAAAGAGTTGCATTTGTCCTAAAGAGCGAATGGAAGTGTATTCTATTTTCCGTTATAGTTATTACGATATTCTTCATTGCATATTATATTGCTACAATCAATGTAAAAAATCACATTGCCAATTTTGGGATATACCTGCCCATGCTTCTGTTTCTTATGAGCATTCATGGTATATTAATTAAAGAACATGGTAGTTATCCGCTTTCTACCGTGTTCAACAAAAGACAAACAGCACTAATCTTATGTCTGTCATTACTTGCCCTTTGGCTGATGGCTGCGTTAATAGGCGGGGGTGATAAAGAACTGTTTGTTGCGGTAAATTCACTATTCTCTTTTATCTATATCTGCAATATCATATTGGGGGTAAGCTTAAAACAAGGAGAAAGCAGAATAATCAAAGAAAGTAAGTACAAGTCTTCTTTGCGACAGCTGCAGCAAGAGGAATTGTTAAAAACAGAATTTTCAAATTTTCTTCATGATGATGTACTTCAAGACCTTCTCTCAATTAAAAATATGATGACGAAAGCACATCGTCCAGATATACAGGACATTATTATTGAAACACTTGATAATTTGAACACGCATATCCGTGAACAAATGCAGGACTACCATCCAGTTATTTTGAAAAACTTAACCGTTAAAGAAAACTATCAAAATCTGATTGAAGCTATTTCGCAGTCTTTTCCGCAGCGAAAGATTGTGGTATCCTTTGATTGTTCCGCCGCCCTGTTTTTAGTCGAGCCATATAATGTGCTGATATATCGGTTGCTCAAGGAGCTTCTCACAAATGTTTTTAAGCATTCAGACGGCAGTAGAGTTTGGGTGATGCTCACGCAGGAAAATGGCATTATTGAGTTATATGTCAGCGATGATGGAAACGCTACCCCGGACAGCTTACTTGCAATTGACAAATCCAAACATAAAGGCATTGCTTCTATTACCGAGCAAGTAAATAATATGGGCGGTTCAATAACTATTTCAGATAACTCGCCACACGGCATTTGCATACAAATCACACTACCAATGAAAGGGGATGTTTCTTATCAATATTTTGTTAGTTGATGACCATACACTTTTCGCCAAAAGTCTTTCAGTTGCTTTAGATGAGTATAATGAAATTGAACATTTCTATTCAACACAGGACATTCAAGGCATAGAGAAAATGGTTTGCGATAAAAACATAGATATTATTTTAATGGATATTAACCTCGGCAATTTAAGCGATACAGATGGATTGGAAATAGCATCAAATCTACTGAAATCAATTCCTATGGTGAAGATAATTGTTCTTACAGGATATGACCTGCCTGTATATAGACACGAAGCAAAGAAAATCGGTATCAGTGGCTTTCTTAACAAAAATATCAGCCCAGATGACTTAATTTCTTTGTTAATTCATGTTTCTCGTGGAAATACTTGCTTTCCATCCGAAAGCAGCGAGATAATCATTGAAGATTTAACAAGTATGGAAAAGAAAATATTACAGCTTATTAGCAGCGGTAAAAAACGGAAATGTGTCGCTGATGAGCTATATATGAGTGAGAGGACGCTTTCTAATCACTTGCAGCACATTTTTGAAAAATTAGATGTTTCATCTGTTGTAGAAGCCGTAACAAAAGCCATTCAACTTGGATACATATCACCAATATGCTAAATTTCGTCCTGCCCTGTCAGCTTGTATGTGTCGGGATAGTCGGCAACAAGCGTGTCAAGTTTCCGCATGACCGCTTAAAACTAAATCGACACCACAATTTGCATAGGTTTCAAACAATTCTGGGCAGTATGAAAGCAAAACAGTGTAATCGTCCTTATCTCCGATTAGTCCCTGTAATTTCGTATCAACCATAGCAGGAACTTCTCCAAACATATCCCCTTTAAACGTAAAGCTTGGGTCGGAAAGTCCGATAAGCGTAATTTCCTCTCCATTATATTCTAACTGCATTGCCCCAGATAGTCCAAATAATCAAAGCAGCAATCAATGTGCAATATAGAACCAGCCTTACAAACAGATGAATTTCTGCTTACGGTTTCGTTAGGTAGCAAAGCAGGCGGCATTTCGAGAAGCCGCCTGCTAAAATAACTATTATTGTATATTGATTGTTTCTACAATAGACATATTATGAATTCTTTTAGTCGGTCTGTATATGGCAAAAGCTACTGATACCAAAACAATCAGAATAATTATCCCTACTTTTACCCAGGGTACTTCCCATGGTTCTCCCCATTGGCGGCTTACCAACATATTAAACAAAAACTTATTGCAAACCAAGCCGAAACACAAGCCTGCTATACTGCCAATGACAGCATAGGTAAAGGCTTCTGCCACAATCATTTTTGAAAGCTGTCTATTGCTTAAACCGATAGCACGAAAAGCTCCGTATTGTTTTGTTCGTGCCGCCACACTCATTGCAATGCTGTTAATAATGTTGAATATCGTAATCAAAGCAATTAAAACTAAAAAGCCATAAAGGAACAGCCAGACGCAGTAATACACACTCAATGTGCTACTGTTATCCATCCGTTTATCAATAAATGAATATCCTGCCCCATAAGTGCGATGTATCTCATCCACATCGGCATCTGTAGCTTTCCTTGTCAACTGCATATCGATAATTGTATAATCCGTCTGCCCTGTCGCCTGGCGGAAAGTATCTTCAGAGCAGATAACTGTTCCTACATCCGCAGCATTGAAAAAGGGGCTGTCAGACAACATACCAACAATCTTTATTTCTTTATACTGTCCATCAATGTTTAAGCTTACTGTGTCGCCCACTTGAATCGTATTCTGCGGCTCATATACAATAAGTCCCGTATTTACTTCATTTTGGACGGTATCAAGCGACCCTTTCAGTAAATATTTTTTTGCCCATTCAAATTGATGCTGCTCATAAGAAATCAAGTCTATTTTTTGCTCTGCATTACCCGTCACGGCAGGTACGCTATACAAAAAACTCCGCCCATAAATTTTATTTACAACGGGATTTTCTCTCAAATCATTCACAAAGTCACTGTTTACAGAACAAGTACTGTCTCCGCTTACAATAGATATATCCGCCGTCCACGGATGCAAAGGTCGTAAAGTATGATTCATGAATTCGATTGCTACGGAAAACGAAAGGAAAAGGATAATGCTAAGGGCAAACGAGCCTGCCATAAGGATAAAATTTTTGCGGCTTGCTTTCGCATGGTGGATTCCAAGTGCGGTATCCACCTTAAACCATTTTGTACCTGCCGCCTTTCGGACAGGCTGTGCCTCACTTGCGTTTCCAGAAACCGCCGCTAATGGTGAAACTTTTGCTGCCTTTTTTGCCGGGGAGTGAGCCGCCAGCAGGACAGTCAGAAGCCCAACAACTACACCCGCCAAAATACTTGGCAGGCTAATACTAAATGCAGGCATTGCGCCAAAATATTCTGGACTTAAGGCACGGAGAATGAGGCACAAAATCCATATTATGGCAATCCCTGTAAAAACACCAATCGGAATTGCAAAACGGCACCAGTTTAGTGCTTCTTTGCGGACATACCGCATTACCTGTTTCGGAGTTGCTCCGATACAACGCATCATACCAAAGAACTCTGTCCGCTGTGCAACATTGCTGTTAAGGCTGCTTGCAATCATCATGATGCCTGCAAATAGAACTAACACAAATAATACGGCAGCGGCAACATATACCTGCATCATAAAGGAATTCACGCTCTGCCCAAGCAAGCCAAGCAGTTTCGTATTTTCAAAGACTTGTTCATCCGACAAGTTGAATGCTGTTCTTAAATCCGATATTTTATCCTGCACATTCTTTGTGCTTGCAAATTGAACATAAAAGGTAGCGGCATTTTTTGTTAGATTAGTATCAGCGCAGATATTGTAAAATGCTTCATCTGTCACAAATATGCCATAAAAACCATTGCTCATTAAGTTTGATGTATTTTCCACAAACCCAGATATTTCAAAGGCATATTCTTTTCCATCTGGAGCTTTCATGCTTATTTGCTCCCCGATGCTTAATTCCAATATCCCTTTTGCATTTTCCGTAACTAAGGCTTCTTTCTCTGTCTGAGGGAATTTTCCGTCTGTAAGCATATTGGGGAATATCTTTGACAGCAGTTCTTCCTCTGCTCCACAAATGACAGTGTTTGTCCCATATAACGAATATCCCCCTTCGCCGTTGTAATTTAAGATTGAATATGAGGAAAAAGCTTCAATGTCTGGGCGAGTCGCTATAACATCTGCTGTCTGGGCATCTATACTTTGGATTCCTATATGCCAGTTTCCTGTTTCTGCCTGCGTTTTCATAATCTGGCTGCGGACGAACATATCAGCCATTCCAAAAATAGTCGTAACCAAAAGCACCGCCAGAATAATACAAAAAACAGACATCCTGTTCTGTTTTTTATGGATTTTTGCAGAAATAGGAACAAGGTCAAGATAATTTCTCATTTGCTTTCCCTCCCAAATCTGTCAAGACACCATCCGTTACACGAAACACACGGTCAACCATAGAGGTAAGGTTGTTGTTGTGCGTAATCATAAGAATTGTCTGCTGATAGTGCCGTGATGCCTTTATCAACAGTTCCATCACATCCTGGCTGTTCCTGCTGTCAAGATTTCCAGTGGGCTCATCGGCAAGGATTAGCTTTGGTCTTGTAATCAATGCCCTGCCAATAGCGACACGTTGCTGTTGTCCTCCAGAGAGCTGATTCGGCAGGTGATTTCTCCGTTCTGTTAAGCCAAGCATCTCCAGCACTTCTTCTACATCGGCTGCTTTGGGTTTGCGGTAATCCAAAAGAAGCGGAAAACTTATATTTTGTTCCACTGTTAATTCGGATACAAGCTGAAAAGACTGAAAAATAAAACCTATGTTCCGCCGTCTGAAAATTGTTCTTTCCTCTTCTTTCATGGAAAACAGGTTATTTCCATCCATTGCGACTGAGCCAGAAGTCGGAACATCCAAGGCACCGATGCAATTCAGCAGGGTACTTTTCCCAGAGCCAGACTCTCCAACAACAGCGGCAAACTCACCTTTTTCCAAACAGAACGAAACATTTTTCAAAGCATCGACTTTCGCCTCACCAGTTCCGTATGTTTTACATAATTTTTGTACTTTTAAGATTTCCATATACAAGTACCTCCCTTTCCCATAAGGATAGCAGGAGCAGCTTACAATCAGATGAATTTAACCTTACGATTCCGTAAGGAAAGACAACGTAAAGGTTGTTCCCTGTAATCGCTCGCTCTGAACAGAAAGAATACCGCCTTGTCCCTCAACAATCGCCTTTGCTAATGGCAATCCAAGTCCAATCCCTTGATTTTCTGAAGTATTTTTGCTTCGATAAAATCTCTTAAATATGTGGTGTATATCCTCTTGGGAAATGCCGTGTCCGTTATCTGTAATAAATATTCTAATCATAGCGGGCGTTGGTTCCCACGATATAGTGATTTTTCCCCCTGCATCTGTATGGTCAAGCGCGTTTTTGATAATGTTGCCAATGGCTTCGCCCGTCCACTCTATATCACAGTAAAGCATCTGTTCCAAATCACCATCTATTACTATTTCCTTTTTTTCATTGTCCGCCCGTGTTGTCAATTCACTAATTGCGTGATTAATAATATTCGAGATACTGTAATTGGATTTTTCAAAAGAGATGCTCCCTGCATCTATTCTTGTGATTTTCAACATAGATTGAATAAGCTGTTCCATTCTCTTTATTGCAGTTCCAATCTTTAAGGAAAATTCTTTGACCGTTTCGGAGTTTTCTGGCTCATTCTCAATAATTTCCTGATACATCATAAGTGCCGACAGGGGCGTTTTTAATTGATGTGATATATCAGAAATTGTATTTTTAAGAAACTCTTTTGTCTTTTGTTCTGTATCATTTTTTGCTTGAAGCATAGTAGCCAGTTGGTCAACAGAAGATAGAAGCTGATAAATAGTCCCCTCGTTTGATTGCGGCAGGTGAACAGTATAGTTACCATCTATGTAGTCCTTAATGATGTTTTCTGATTTCATATATAGTTTTTCTCTGTGATACAGGAAAAGCATTATACCCAAAAACAGGAGCAGCGTCCATAGAAATAACATCCCAAACAGTGATGTCAGCATTGTATTTTTAACAGCAGCTACATAAGGTAAATTTTCTATATCCGTGCTGTCAGAAAGTCCGATTTCGGCTAAAAGTCTACTTCCTGTAGAGTCTGTCTCCGTATTCATTAAGGCTGTCGCAATTACTTCCTTTGAAATTCCTTCTTCCAGTAAAGAAGTAGCAATCGCATTATTGTGCATTAAAAACATTTCTTTGGTAGTCGCCGTTTGCGTGTCAAGCACAGTTATTCCCATCAGAAAAAGCAGCAGAACAAGAGTAATAATAAAAATGCAATACCAACGGGTATGTTTATCATGTAAGAAGTTCATTCGTCCACCTCTTTCCATTGATAACCAAATCCTCGGACTGTTAGTAAATGTTCTGGATGTGATGGGTCTGTTTCTATTTTTTCACGCAATCGCCGTACATAGACGGAAAGGGTATTATTATCTACATAATCTCCTGTGCTGTCCCATAGCTCCTCTAAAATAACATCTCTTGTAATAATACGGTTTGCATTCTTTACCAACAGGCATATTAAGCGGTATTCTGCGGCTGTAAGTTCTAATATTTTTCCCTTTAACAGGACACGGCTTCCTAAAAGGTCTATCTTTATATCGCCACATTCCATATCTGCCCCTGTTCCTTGAGTAGACAATCCTGCCCGCCGCAGCAACGCTCGGATGCGTGAACATAACTCGCCTAACTTAAACGGTTTTGTTATGTAGTCATCACCGCCGCAGTCCAAACCACGAATAATGCTAACTTCTTCATCAGAAGCTGTCAGAAAAATAATCGGTATCTGACTTCCATTTTTTCGTACTTTTTCACATATCTCAAAACCTGTTCCGTCTGGCAATGTAACATCAAGGATGAACATATCGTATTTTTCTATCTCTGATAAATAAGTTAGCGCTTCCTGCACAGAACGGACAAAATCGACATCGAAGCCATTTTTCTTTAACGAATATTGCAGTCCGTCTATCAAACTTACATCATCTTCTAATAATAAAATTTTATTTTTCATAATTTGCAGCCTTTCTCCGTTTATCAACGGACTGCTTTGACTTTTGGGGAATAAGCCATACCCGATTTACATTTATTATTCCATCAATACGATTTTCTTTACATATTCCCACATTCCTGCAATCTCCTTAATGTCGTTTTCAGTCACAGTTCGCAGTATTAAATCGTTTGTTTTAAATTCCACTATTCATTTCCCTCACTATCTATAATAACTTTAGGCGCTTGCGAAACGCCTCTTTTCTGGAACAGGGAATGGGCAATATATACAAAATAAGGGCGACTTGCCACTGCATCGGAGCCCGTTTTTGTATATATTGACCAGTCCCGTCACTTGCGGAAATAGTTTCGCAATCGCCAATATAATAACTTTCATTTCATCAACTATTTGCTGAACACTTTTACTATCTGTATTGATAACATAATCGCCCTCATATGGTTTTAAATGTAGCCAGAAAAAAGAACATTCATTTGCATCTCCACGCTTTTTATGACGCTCACGCAAAGTTTGCTCTGAACAGGTCAGGGTAATGCCAATAACAGAATAATCTTTTGCCGTTATATCCCTTAGTATCGCTTCACGAATTGTTTTATCCACAACAACAACCGACGAAAAAAAGACATAATCAAAACTAGAGTTTAAATATGTAGATAACGCGAATGACATTGTTTTATCACCATTTCTCAACCTCGGATCATCAACCGAAAACGGATTGACACACCATGCCCAATCGCCATCAAAATAAGCACTGTTTTCATAAGAAGTAAAAAGTTTCTGTGTTACTGTCGTTTTCCCCACACACGGAGAACCTGCTATAATAATCAATTTTTGTTTTGACATCTATATTCCTCCCATCAATGATTTTAAATTCTACAACAATATGCCTAAGTATACCACTTCCATTTTCAATTTTCCACAAAAATACAGGGCACAGCAACCGCCACACCCCTCATTTCTTATCGTTCCAACGACTTCCCAATTCTCCACTTCTGCCCCTTAATTCATTCTGTTTCTCATACAGATTACTACGCCCTTGCATAACTCTTTCATTCGCTCCAACTGCGCCCGCACTCCCTCCCGGCAATCCGGCTCTATCTTCTTATATTCCCCGGTCAGATTACGGATTGTATTATTGTTTTCCTTTATCTGCTCCGAAAGACATACCCAGTCTATCAGATTTTGCACTTCCTTATCCGTTTCGTAAAGGTCTGTATCTGCCACGATTTTAGCGCACAGCCGTATCATGACTTTCTTCTCCACATCCGTCATATCCAATCAATCCTCTCTTTCTATCGGCTCATTTCAAAGGCACGTTTCGGGCGTTTCTTTGCCCTTTCTGCCTGCTCTAACGCTTTTGACCGCTCTACTATCGACTGTACCTGTTCCCTGCCGAAATGACGCTCCAAACGCCCCAAGTAAAACGCTTTTTCCTGCAATCGGTCTATGGTGTCGCTCTGCTCCATGACCTTATCCGTCAAGCGGCTAATCTGTTTCTTCTGTCCGTCCACTTTGGCGGTCAGCTTCTTGCCCTGCTTCGTAAGCTGTACGCACTTGATTATAGATTCGCAGGAAATTTTCTCCCGAAACTACAACAAAATTGCAGATTATCATCACTGTATCCAATGAAGAAGGAGCAGATAAAGTGCAGAGACCTTTGCACTTTACCGGCTCCTTTTTTAGAGGTATGATAGACATGCCGACAAAAAAGAAGGAGGATGTACGCCCTCGCAAAGCTCATCCTCCCCTAAAAGACACCAGCAGATGAAAAGACACCTGCCTTACAAAGATCATGGTAATCGATTTTAGCCATTCTTTCAAGGACTACCTCCAGGCTTCCCCTGCCCTTGTCTGCCTGTTTTTTCCAACTCTTCCATGAATACGCGGGGAGACTTGCGCTGTTTTTACGGCTGGAGGGTATGTGGGAGGAACATCCGCATCCGCTTAACAGCCAGCTTCTCCCCCTGCTTAAGGACCAGTCACCGCCCTGGCCCGGCTCAGGGCTCTTTGCCCGGCTGAAGATCCCGCTGTTCCTCCACCGGAAAAACAGCGTCTCCTACCCCCTGTTCTTTGGCGCGGCCCTACCCTGAGCCGGATACCCCCACATAGCTTCCGCATGGCTTTCTGTGCTGCCCGCGGCTGCAATAAGTGTATCAGACAAAAGAGCCGGGCTTTAAGAAAGAACGGCGGGAAAGGAGAAAAAAACGATTCAGGACAGTCCAGGGTGTTCTCCATTGACACGCGCAGGCAGATCGAGGCATACCGGAAACAATTCCCCCATATCACGGGCAGAAAATCTATGAAAAACTGGTGGAGGAAGGATATGATAGGCTCTCGGAATCATGAGCCTGCCGACCAAAGCCCAGCGGTCGGCTGAACATTGAAAAGTAAATATTGTCCAGAACGGAACAGTTGAAATGAATTTAGAGAAAAAAAGTGCGCGGTCTACCAGACTCTGCGCCGCACATGGTGAGGCTGTAAATTTTTCTGTGTCTGTGGAGGAAAAACCCTTCTGGTAGAATCCAGATATGTACAATACTGTGTCGAATCCTAGGCTTGATTTTGTTGTCGATTTATCTTACTGATTATAGTATTACCAATCTGCACGCCTTTATACAGATTTTTCTAATTTTTTACACCAAAATAAAACATCCTGGCTGAGTACCTGATCCCAGTTCCGGTATCTCTGTGTCCATTTCTTCGCCACATTCAGGCTGGCCAGATAGAGCATCTTTTCCAGTGAGCTGTCGCTGGGGAACACGCTCTTTGTCTTGGTGACTTTCCTGTACTGGCGGTTTAATCCCTCAATTATATTTGTCGTGTACATGATACGGCGTACTTTGTCCGGGAGCTGGAAGAAAGGGCAGACATCGTCCCAGTTGTCCTCCCAGTTGCCGACCGCATAGGGGTACTTCTTTCCCCATTTCTCCCTGACATCTGCCAGCGCCTCCAGCCCGGCCTTTTCATTCGGGGCATTGTATACCGCCTTGAAATCAGACGCGAACTTCTTCCGGTCACTGTAGTTCACATACTTGAACGAGTTGCGCAGCATGTGGATGACGCACCTCTGGATTTCGGACTGGGGGAACACGGCGCCGATCGCCTCCTTGAACCCAGGGAGCCCGTCCACGCAGAAGAACAGCACATCCTGCACTCCCCGGTTCTTCAGGTCGTTCAGCATCCCCAGCCAGAACTTCGAACTCTCGTTGGCGCCTACTGTGATGCTCAGGTCTTGATTCTTACCAAAAAGGAGCCATTTTTTACCAAAGACACAAATTTTTTACACTACCGCCAAACTCAATATCCACCAGCTATGCCGGTGGATATTGGTTTCTTTCTACTACGAGCCAGATTCCACACAAAACACAAATTCAAACGCAAAATCCGACCAACCAAATCCATCATGCACTATTTTCAAAGAGCAAGACTTATCAAAAAAGGTTTCATAATTATTTTTCCCATTCGTGTATACAACATTCCCCAAATATTCCGTTCCTTTATATGTAACCTTAAAATAAAGCGTGACATTAAAATCCGTCCAAATCCTCGTTTCCTGCATTTTATATGCAGCAGATTCAACTTCGGGAAAATTTAACAGTTCAATTTCCAAATCTTTGTTCACTTTTGTCTTCACAGTCTTGTATGCGTCAATTGTTACTCTGCGCTTCTTTGGCAATTTCATCTGAAGCACTGTTTCAAACGGAACATCTGCACCAAATGAATCGCTCCAAAAAATATTCGCTTTCCCTTTCCACTTCAAAGTAATCTCATTTCTGCCTACATCCATGATTTCTATTATTCCCTGCGTTACATTCTCATGCTCCAGCACACAAAGAAATCCCGCTTCCTCTCCTTGGTCATTATAGGCTTCTTCCCAGACATACTTTTTCCCTGCCAGTTCCTTTATCCTTTTTACCCCTGTTTGAAATCCATTATTATGGTATAAATGAATCTCTGACAATTCCTGTTCAACTTGGTCATTTTTAGCAGTCACTTCGGGGAATAATTGAATCCCCTCGTTTGTTTCATACACACCAATGCCTGAACTAACAATTTTATACGAAACATCATTTAAAATGAAATATTCTTTTTTCATACTAATCTCTCCTAGTCAGTGATTTGTATCGCTAATAGAATACCACAATCACAACCACATTTCTATCACATTTTCATTAAATTTCTTCCTTCCTCCGCTTAGTCCTGTTCTGTTGCCTGTTATGCTGTCGGCTCTCATTCTGAAGCTCCCTCTCAAGGTTCTTTTTGTTGTAGCCGATAACTTCCACATACGCTAATTCTGTGGCGGTCTTGGTCTGCTCTTTACTGATACTGTCATACTCGGACTGCAAAGACTGTATCTCGGCTTTCCACTGTTTCGGCGTTATCTTCTCGCCATTCTGTAAAAGGCTCTGCATACGCTCCTTTAATTCGGGGTACTTCAATAAGCTGTCCTTATGCTCCTTATCGTATTTCATTTTCGCAAATCCTTTGAGTGACTGGCTCTCCTTATAGGTGGCTTGGACTGGCGCAAAGAGGGCATACATTTTTGACAATTCCTTTAATCGGTTTAGTTTCTGCCCCTTTGAAAGATGTACCGTTTCCAACTCTTGGTATCTCTGTTCTTTATCCGCTGTAAATTTTGCAAGGATCTCAAAGCTGTCTATCTTCCTTGTTGTGATGAACTTCTCCGCATTGTCGGCTGACTGCAAGGCGGTTCGGTCAGATATTTTTCTTAGGTGCTTTCCGCTGACAATCGGCAGGTCAAGCCTGCCTTTGCGCTCCCTTACTTTTGCAATCATCTCCATGACTTCATTCTTTACGCTGACCGCCGTATTTTTAATCTTTTCGTACTGTGCGCTGTGAAGTTCCTGCTTGGCAAGCATGAGCATTTCTTTTACCTGTTCCAACAACAGATTGTTCTTGATGATTTCCCGATTGATGTTGCCCCTCTCGGTCTGTATATGCCCTTGCGTTCTAAAGCGTTGGCAACCGCACTGATATGGATAGTTGGCTCTCTGTCAATTCCCTGTTCCTTAAAAGAGCGGTGTTCCCAGTGAAGCGCAATCCCCAACTGTTCATTGGTGGCATTGATTGTGTCGGCTAAATCTTTTCGCCACATCTTGGCGTTTTCTTGGCTGTTCCAGTCAGTGTTTTCTACGGTGTGGCATTTCCATTGTTTCCTGTTGCGCTTGTCAACTTTCTGCTGTCCTGACACCTTTTTCTGTTTCGCTCCCCATTCCCCTTTTTCCGTAAGAGGGCGCAAGGTAAGCATTACATGGATATGGAGATTTCGCTGTCCTTTATCATTCTCGCTGTCATGGATTGCCCAATCCGCACACATTCCCTTATCAACAAAATTCCGCTGAACGTAATCCCTCACAACTTCCTCCGCAAGTTCGTAACTCCATTCGTTGGGGAGTGACGCTTTTAACATTCTCGCAAGCTGTGATTTCTGCCCTTTCTCTGACAGTTCAACAGCGTTCCATAAGGTGGCTCGGTCTGCATATTCTTTGGGCGCATTGGGTGGGAGAGAGATTTCGCTGTGGACTAAATCTTCATGGTACTTAGTTGGGGCGGTAGGTCTGCCCGTCAAACTCGCTGACAAGAACACTCCTGCTGATATAGGACGCTTTCTCAACCGCCGACTGTCCTTTGCTCCGCTTGACTATGGAAAAACGTG
>Ga0137308_102117_pt1 | contig 15012 bp, 5 predicted proteins | sample Inofrocosms_June_FD_97181 | JGI IMG/M metagenome (GOLD analysis project Ga0137308, IMG submission 97181) | Mouse cecal microbial communities from Vienna, Austria - N-Acetylneuraminic and N-Acetylglucosamine D2O microcosms_June | ecosystem: Host-associated > Mammals > Digestive system > Large...
TTTTCTCATCTGTCTCCTCCTGCGTTAATTTTCTTTTCATAAACAGAAGCTTTTCTTTTCTGATATCATCCTCTGACATCCCAACATTATCCCATCCCCTTGCCATAAGTTCCCGCAATGCTGGTTCCTTCACTTTCTGAAACCTATATTTAGCTTCCTCATCTGCCATTTCCAGGATATGAAGATTCAATGTCATCAACGTCTCATCATATATCGTTATATCATACATAAGAGTTCCGCAGACTTCCAGCATATAGGCTGTCAGCCATAAATATTTACTTTCATTCCTGAAATGCCTCTCCGAATGGCTATAAACTTCTCTAAATATTTGATGAACTGCCTGTGTCTCTTCTTCTGAAAAATAAATGAAACACGCATCTTCCAAATCAAAATACCAGCATTCCCAAAGCAGCCGCAATGTATATTCTAACCTTTTATTATTCTGTTTCCATTTCTGATACAAAAGTTTGCAGGCATTCATCCAGCTTTCTTCATTTTCCAGTAAAGTAACCTCTGGAATATCTTTAAAAATACTTTTTTCTTTTACCATGATATTGTTTTATTTCTTGTTTAAATGTAATGTTCCCATATCTCCTATGCATTCCAATATATACAAGTCCATATCATCATGGCATAGGAGATATTAATATTCATCCAAAAACTACTTCCTTCAAATATTTATTTAAACCAGACTGCTATTCTATACCAAATAAATCTTACTTTTTAACCCATGCATCAGATATCCTTGCAACACCATCTACTATCCTATATGTTACTTGTATTTTCTGCTTTATCTCATCTGCTCATCTCTTTATGAATATAATCCCTCAACTCTTTCAGCATTTTTTCTGCCCGTTCCACGTCCAGCGTCTTCTCATCTGCATCTTCAAACAGCGGAACAACTCTCTGAAATGGATAATCTTCCGGTTTCAGCCTGATTCCCAATGAAACAATAAAGTCATAAATCCACACCGAACGGATTTTTTTCGGATAATAATACCGTTTTATTTTTTCCTTTTCACCCAGCTTCTCCCTTACTTCATCCATAATTTCTTCTGCCGGATTTATCCCTGCAGAGCGCACCCAAATTTCATCTTTCATTTTATAGCTCAGATACTCCATCATCTGCGAAAGACCTGCATTTTCTTTAGAAACAATTAAAATTCTCGGCAATTCTTTCTTTTCCAGCAGCTTTTTTATGTCCTTATTTATTTTGCAGGAATCCTCCATAGATTCCAGCGCCCTTATTAAAATCTGATTAATTCCTGCCTCATTAAATACCGTACGGATATCCTCTATCTGACTAAACGCCATACTCTGGGAATCGCAAATATGGGAATCTTCCGGCTCCTTACACATCGCGTCCTTTAATCTCATCAGCCCTTTCTCGTAACCGCACAGATATCTCACCTTTTCGTAGAAATCCAATACCCAGACAATCTTCTCCTTTTTATACAATTTCTCCATCTTTCTCCAGCATTTCTTTACACTGGATTCTGTATATCCATATCTGTTAACCCAGACATAAAAAAATGCTCCCACCGCATATCCCCTTTCCATCCTTCCACCCGTACGCATCAATTCATACAGCCGTTTTAAAGTTTTTTCCTGTCTTCCCATTCCTAAAGATTCAATGGCCTCTATATTTACAAGTCCTGCTTTATCATAAGTCATTCGACGCAGCTTTTCCTCATCCTTCTCATTGCATCGTATCCCCAGCACTTCTGCCGCATCACATCTGATAGTCTCCTCACTGTCCATTGCACATTGATAAACTATTTCCCACTGTTCTTCATCTGGCATGGGTCTTGTATCTAAAAATTCTTCTAAAAATGTTGTTCTAAACCCATATTCTTCCCATTTATCCATCTTCCTGCCCTCCTGCTTATCTACTGAGGCATCTTTATACCATGGGTTCAAAGATGCCTCTAAATTTAGAAACCATATGAACTATCTACTATGATTATAGTTTTCTCTCTTTGCCCCATTCCTTTCCTTGTTTGCTTTCAGCTGCTTATTAATTGCTTTTTTTAACTCATTTAAGTCTTTTTTCTTTTTCGAATCTCGAGTCCTTTTGATTTTCTTCTCCAAATCCTTTTTCATTTCCAATAATTCTTCATTTTCTACCCCGGCAAACCTGCTGTCTTTCACGTTCTGCTTTCCGCCTTTCGAGAGTTGTATTGCCGTTTCGATAGCTCTGTTCCTCATTTTTACCTTTGTTTTTGTTTTAGCCATCCTCTTCACTCTTGCTTGTGCTTTCGCAGCATTCTGTGACTTGTATGCAGAATAGGAACTGGACTCCGCTGCCCGATATGTATAGTTAACTACCACATTAACAATTTCCCTGCCGCAATAATACAGCCCCTTAATCGTTTCCCATAAAGTATACGCAATTGTAACCGATAAACCAAACACAAAATATAATGTAACCGTTGTTGCCACAAATTCATGCCCGCTCGGATCTATATACCCAACCGGATTATTTGCACAATACGTATACAGGTTCCAGGTCTTATATTCTTCATCTTTTCCCCTGTAAGTATCCTGGCTGGTAAACCTCCCATCCTGCGGGTCGTAATACCTTGCATTAAGATAGTACAACCCCGTGCTTTCATCATAAATACCGCCTGTATAGCAGATTTCATTCTCCACATCCTCCGCCGCATATATGACCGTCTCGCCAAAGTCCGTATAACGGTAAGCGGCCGCACAGCTCCCGTCCGGCTTTATCAGGCTGGTGATGCTGCCTTTTAAATCTTTCCCGCTGGTGAGGTATTCCCCGGCGCAGCTTCCCATATACCTGCCGGATGCGATGACGTTGCCCTCCAGCCCATACAGGTTGAAGCTGGTTTTATTTCCTTCCGCGTCCGTAGTCGCCTGAACTGCCGTCCCCTGGTAGTAGTAGTTCGTGGTTTTCCCATCTTCTGTTTTCTGGATACGCTGGCCGCCGCCGTTATAGCGGTTTGTCTGGGTTAAGACAGCATCCCCTTTTTCTTTCCGGACGGCCTGTACCATGCGGTTCCCCACGTCATAGGCATACTCCGTGCTCTTTTCAAGTATGCTGTCTGACTCGCTTTTCAGGTTCCCGTTGGCGTCGTATACATAACTCCTGTCAGACAGTACTGTGGTTCCCTCCGTCTTTTTGGCAGTAAGTATCTGGTTCAGGCTGTTGTACGTGTTCCTAGTGGTTTCGTCGCCTGTGGTTTCGGTCAAACGGTTACCGTTTTTGTCGTACGTATATGTGGTCTTACTCTGCAGAGTACCGTCCAGCCCCCAGGTTTCCGTGGATGCCAGCCTGCCCAGCGCATCGTACGCATGGATCCTGCTTTCGCGTATCTGCCCCTCCTCCGACGCGAAATGTGTCTGGGAGATTCTTTCGGTCAGGATATTCGAGTTTTTGTCATACGTATACCCATAAGATTCTGTGACTTTCTCAGGGGACGCGCTGTCGCTGTATTCCATTCCCGTTACACGGTTCAGGGTATCGTAAGCATACGCTTTCCTGATATAGCTCTGGGAATCGCCCTCCGCAAAGCCCCGGTAATCCCTGATTTCGCTTACTTTCCCGTCCGCTGTGTAAAAATATGCGCGGAGCAGGTTCTTCTTCCCGCTGTCCATCCCCGCGTAGATGGATGCCAGCCAGCCCTTTTTATCGTAGTAGTATTCCAGGGATGACACATGGTTTTCTGCCTGGGGATAACGAATTTCTGTAAGCTTCCCGTCCTTATCATAGGCAAAGCTTGTCCGGCATTCCTCTTTCTGCCCTTCCGTCAGCTCCTGTTCCCCATCAGACTCAAGGAAGCCTGTAAGCTGCCCAAGCCCGTCATACTCATATGCCGTGTGGCGGTATCTTTTTTCTGCCCCTGCATCCACTTCAAAATCATCCATCGTCAGCACCTGGTCGGATGCCGAATATGTATATTTCGTCACGAGGGTTCCTGTGCCGTCCGCCCGGAAATACGATACCTTTGTCAGACGGTTGCGCCCGTCGTACTCATATGTCTTATAATCCCCATTAGAATACGTCTCCCGGATGTTGTTCCCTTTCCTGTCATACTGGTAAGCGGTCGCCAGCCCTGATACCGTGCCGTCCCCCAGATCGGCAGTTTTCACCGTCCTCCCCTCTCCATCCACATAGTCTTTGCTGATATTTCCAAGGGCGTCCGTGGTGCGGGTGCTGACCGTGCCGTCATTTTCATAAATATCGTATCCGTACAGAGTGACGTTCGGCTGCCCGGTGCCGTCCTCCAGGGAAACTTTCACCAGGCGGGACAGCTCGTCATAGGCAAATTCCGTCCGGTTCCCTTCCCCGTCTGTCTCGCTCAATTTGTTGCCCCGCTTATCGTAACTGCTGCTTTGTGTAATGGAATCTGCCGCCACTTTCCAGTGTCCGTCCTGGAAGCCGGGATTCTGGATTGTCATAGCGGGGTTTCCCGCATTGTCATAAAGGGTGAGGAGAACCTGCTGTTTCCCGCTTCCGTCCGCCGCGCCTGTCCTCTGCACTACAGCCTCCCCATGCCTGTTGTACTCTGTCTCCACGCACAGGCCGGAGGCGATGTTTTTCGTATTCCATCCCAGGACATTGTAGCAGCTTACCGTCACCTGGTTCTCAGGGCTTGTGTTCGTCACGGTCTGCATCCGTTCCTTCGTTTCCCCGTCGCCATGCCATTCCCAGGCATATGCCGTCCTGTAGCTGCGGCTCATGCCGCCTTTGGAAACCATCCGTCCTGTGAGCTTATTTTCCGCATCGTACGTGTATTCCGTCACTGTGCCGTCTTTTGCCGTCTCGCGGATGAGCGTGCCGTTGCTGTCATAGCTGCTTTCTGTTGTGGACAGGATGCCCCCCTCGTTATACTCCGTGCCGGTCAGCCTGCCCAGAAAATCGTACGTATATCCGATGGTAGTTCCCAGCCCGTCGTCATGGTAGATCAGGTTCCCCATTTTATCATATTTGTCCACTGTAGTTACTGCATTCCCATCTGTCGTTTCAGTCACAGTTTCCGTCAGCGTTCCCGATGCCCCGTCATAGCTGTACTGGTAGTCCCTCGTCGTCACTTTGTAAGCTGCCTGCCCATTTTCAGAAACCGCCCTGGTCTTTTCTACCTCCTGCCTGACTTCCCCTGAAAATTCGCTGTCAGCCCCATAGTAACTAGTTTCTACAGAATCCCCTGTCACGCTGTCCGTCTCTTCCAGCTCATTCCCATATGCATCATACGTATAGGTATAATCCCCGGTTACAATTCCGTCTTCTACCTCTGTCATGGAAGTTGGCAGGTCGTCTGCGTATATGTTTTCCTGCTCTGCATATTCATAAGTGACTTCGTTTCCCTCTTCATCGACTTCTGAAACAGGATTGCTGCCTACCGTCTCATCATACGTCGTATTTGTGGTGCGTACGCCCTCCTTTACAACCACGGTATCCTGTTCCAGCTCCAGGTATTCGGATTTCAGGGTTGTAGTTTTCAGCATGTTATCCTCATAGGTGTAGGCGCTCTCAGCCCCTTTTTCATCCCTGTTATAGAGCATATTTCCATTCCTGCTGCTCTTTACCAGTTCTCCGGTTCCATAAACTCCGTCCACGCCCTGCTGAATCAGCGTCTCGTATACGGAATCTTCTTCCCGGATATCCCGGTATGTAAACCGGATGGTTCGCTGTCCGCCCTCTGTTTCAGGATAAGCCGCTGTCTTTACCCTTCCCGACTCGTAGGCAAGCTGGTAAAGATTCCCCAGCGCATCGTAAACCGTTGAGAGCTTCCCGTCTTTATCATATGCATACCGATAGGAAACCTTGTCCTCCCCCGACTGGCGCGCAGCACACAGCAAATGATTTTTCTTATCATATTCATAGGATATCCTGCTTCCATCTGGAAGAATCATTCCCCTTACCAGAGAAAGATTCTCTGCCGCCTCCGCCACGGTTGAATTTGTATATGTTCCGCTCTTTACTGGGGTTGCCGCTATCTGGGGCATATTTAGTACATGCGCTGTATCCTGCCTGGAAGGAGGCTGCACCGCCGTTACCGGATCTCTGGGCTTAGTCCCTCCCGTATCGCCCTCGGCCGCATCCTGTACCAGTTCATCGATTTGTTCTTTTGCATTGTCTGCATACTGGAAGCGGATTCTCAGGTTCTGATTTGTAACTGCCAGGATAAGCCGCCCTGTTTTTGCATCATATTTCAGCAGCACGAAGCTTCCATTCGGCTCTTTCATATAGACGAGCTGCCCGCCCAGGTTGAAGCGGTATTCCTGGTTGTCTTTTGACAGCATGGTATAGACGCTCCCTACCTTTTCTTCTACTTTCGGGTTCCCGTTCTTTGCAGCGATTTTGATTTCCTCTGTTTTGTTTTCCTCCTGCAGAGTCAGGTATTTCCCCATAGAAGACGCATAGCTCCCGTCCGGCAGCTTTTCAAACAGGAAAATACTGCCCGTCTCATCCTTAAACGCCAGCCTTTTCAGAAGCGCGTCCGGTTCGTTGATGTTTAAAAGCTCCAAATCCAGGCTGTGGTTCCAGCCTGCGCCCAGGGATGCCGTGACGCTGCTCTGGCTGTTATATGCCCGTGAAATATCCACTGGGAGCTTCCTGTTCGGAATCGTCGCCTCTGTCTGGACATAGCTGAAATTCCCCCTGGATTTTTCAATACTTCCCGTCCCGTTAGGCGTAGAGAAATCCTCATAGCACCAGTATGGCTTCACACCCAGGAATTTATTATACTCATCCCCGTCTGCCACCCTAGTAGAGAAAATCTGTGAAAAGCTGCTATACTTCTTCTCTGCTTTTCCGGTTACCGCATCCGTTTCTGTCTTTACGGCACGGATACGATAATAGAAAGATTTTCCATAATTAATGTTCATCTCACTGAAGTAATCCTCCCGGATTCCCTCTGCGTCAGGCGTGGTCTTCTCTTTCACTGCCTGCTCGCTGATATCGCGGTAAATCTCATAACTCACCCCCTCCGGCAGCTCCACTGCCTTCTCTTTCTCCATATCAGCCGTATCCAGCTCGCCTGCACGGTTCCAGGTCAGGTATGTCTTATAGTTTATCTTACTCACCGCCGACAGGAAAGTGGGCACGTAGTTATCCATCTCCGAAAGGCTAAATGTCTCCGGTTCCACGGTATTCCCCACCAAGCGGAAGGAACTCAGCCCCTTGACGCTGCTTCCCCACTCTGCCTTTACTGACATAGAAGTTACCGTGGCGCTGCCGGACAGCAGTTCGCTGACGCTGTATTCCTTTCCTGCCAGCACCTTTTTCCATACGGACGTACCAAACCTCACATAATAGGACGGCGTTCCGGTGCTGCCTGTCTTTACACCAGATTCCAGAGTAAATCCCGACAGAGGCTCTTTGAACGCCAGAGTCTTCACACTTCCAGAAGTCACTGGAAGATATTCCAGGAGCGCCCTTTTATATTCCGGGACGGAATATGTCACGTTCCCGGACTCATCTTTACATTTGACGATAATCGTATGCTTTGTCCCCTCCGGGTAGCCTGCCTTGATTTTGTGGAAATCCAGAATCCACGGCCTGTCCGTGTGCTGGTATAACGCCCCAATCTTCTGGTTGTCGATGTACCATTCCACGCTGGACAGTTCCTGGCTTGACCGGGATTTCAGCTCCAGGTAGTTCGTATTCTCCGGCAGGGAATACTCATTTTTCCCGACCTGCAGATATGCGGGATGCTCCAAAAACCATACTGGCTCCCGCTTCTGCGCCGTGCCATCCCCGTCTTTCTTTGTGTAGCTGTAAGCTGCCGTGCTCCTGTTCCCCGCCTCGTCCCATGCTTCCAGAAGGAATTCATAAAGAACTCCCGTCTCGTATTCACTGCTTCCTACATTTACGATATGCAGGATATCATTCACAACGGGATATGTCCCTTCTGCCAGCTTCTTATATGTGGTATCCCCCTGTTTCCTTACTTTCAAGCTCCACGATTTCAGGTATGTATCTGTCACGCTCCCCTTCAGTACGCCCTGCTGCATGGAAGAAACCGCTGCTGCGGGGGCTGTCTTATCGTAGACGCACTCCACCTGCGCTTCTTTTCCGGGCAGGCCGCTGGCGTCCACTGCGCGTACCTTCACAACATATGCTTTCTCTGCCGCCGGCAGTGTGAAAGAAAACCCACCTGTGCCCGTACCGGAATTTAATACGGAAGTCCATCCGCTATTGCCCTCTATCTGGTATTCCATCCTTTTCAGCCCATTGATACCCACGCTCTGACTCCATGTAATATAACCCGTTCCGTTATTTTTATTGCTCCCTGTCAAGCTGGGCGCATCCACCTGGTTTGTAATCGTGATTGTATCCGTTACAGTTGCCGTATACCCCGCATAATCCTTAACCGTCAGCTCTGCCTTGTAAGAACCGTTCCTTATATTTTTTGTATTAAACGGCCTTGTCACGGAGCTGGTGGTAAAGTTACTGTAGACAGTGTCCACCGCCTTCCCCGTACTGTCTTTGATTACCAGGCTGCTGCTCTTGACGCCGCTGCCTGTCCCGTCGCTGCACGCCGCCGTAATCTGTACCGTATCTTTCAGGCTGCTTTTCGCCTGGGAATAGGTAAGAACGCCTGTCGGCGGCGTCCTGTCTTTTTTATAGGAAAGAGTTTTCATTACTGCATTCCCTACCTTATCCTCCAGCCGTACATGAATCGTATAATTCCCATCCGGTTTGCCCTGGTCTGCGCTGTCCATCGTAAAGCTTCCCGCGTATGGGTTTGCCGAAGAGGTAAAACGCACATTTGCCGCCGCCTTATATGCGGACGCAGGCTGCCCCGCCGCTGTGATACAGTATTTCACCCCAGACGCAATCATCCCACTGTGCAGTTCTGTGATATTCTTAAACTCTATTGCAGGATTGGCATTCCCTGTCCACTGCCCCGCCGCCGGGGTGGAAGAGAGCGTCCCAAACGTCGGGCAGGTCACATCCACCAGATAGTTCAGCGTCTTGACCGCGCTGACATTCCCCGCATGATCCACCGCCCGCACATGGATGGGGTATGTCCCGGAAGCCGGAAAATATGTTGCCGGTATTACCACGCTGCCTGACGTTCCCGTCCCTGCCCGCACATAAGGGTTGCTGCTCCCTACCTGGTACTGCACTTCCTTTAAATGCCTGTCAGAAACACTGCTCCAACTTAGCACAGGATTCTTAATAGAAGTGTATCCTGCGGGAGAGACAGATATGCTGCCTACCACCGGAGCCGTACTGTCGATATGGAAGTTCCAGCTCCTGCCCTCCCCGGCAATGCCGCCTTTGTCCACGCCGCGCACCCAGATGCGGTAACAGCCCTCTCCCCAGGTATTACTCCCCGCTATAGAAGCTGTGGCTGACGCGTCTGAACCGATCCTGGTAGACGCGGAATACGCAATCACATCCCCTGTTTCCTTCCCAGTGGCGTCATTCATTCCCACGACCTTATACTGCACATAATCCAGCGCCCTGGAACTGATGCCGCTCCAGCTCACCTGCAAGGCGCTTCCCTTCTTAAAATAACTGCCGTTTAACTGCACGCTTGCCGGCTTTGTGGGCGCGTCATAATAAACTACTGTCAGCTTCGGCCTCCGCGCCGCCGTCGCGTGCCGGGAGCCGTAAAACTGCGTATAAAAGCCTTCCTTCCCCTCGCGTTCTGCCCGGAGCATGATGCCATGCCCCAGGAACTGGTTCCTTGCCATCTGCCTCGCGTTCTCCGTAATATCCAGGGTGCGTTTCGTCCCCGCTTTTCCCGTGGATTTAAACTGCGAATAATAGCTCCCCGTGTTGTGGGCGGGCTTATTATTCCAGTTAATCGTAGAAGCCTTCCAGCTATCCTTAATCCGGTATGCCCGGATAATCTCTCCCCCGGCGCCGCCCCCGGTCTCATATAAATCCAGCGTCGCGCTCTCCACATATTTCCCCGCCAGATCCTTGCGGATATCCACGAATTTCATATAGGTGCGGTACAGTCCCTGCGCCGTGCTGTCCCCTACGGAAATCACCGTCACGCCGCTGGCATAGTAATTCGTCGCCGGGCTTCCTTTGCACACATAGACATCCTGTATCCTGCTGCCCCCCGTCCATGTAACTGTTGGGTCAACCGTAACCGGATAAACCCTGTCCGCACTGTCCAGATACTCCTTGTCCGGGATTACCGTCAGCAGATACGTGTCCCTTTCCTCTTCTTTTTCTTCCAGCTCACAGGTAATCGCTTCTGAATACGCTTCCCCTGTGGCGTCATTCATATAAGGGGCTGCGATCCCTCCCACGATATCCCCGCTGTCTTTATCATAAAAGGTAAATCCCCCGCCCACCGGGTCTTTTCGCATCATAAGACCCGCCAGACGGAACTCAAAAGTAAAACGGTTGCTCTCCGGGCGTTCCTCCAGGACAATATTTTCCTTCACGCCAATGTCACTGGACTCATACTCCAGACGGTACGGTTCAGAGTCATTCTCATAGACTGCCTTCAGCGGCCGCATGCTCTCCTCCCCATACAAATCCGCAGTCTCCATATCCTCTACAGAAAGATTCTGAAATTTGATATCATCTGCCCCTGTAGCCCCATCCTCCGGCAGTACTTCTCCCGCCGTTTCCGTACCCGGCTCCTCGAAAACTACCGCCTCTGCGTCTTCCGGCACGTATTCTTCCGGCACTTCCGCATGTTCCTCCGTATTGCCCTCTTCCGGCAGACTCTTATCCTCTAAATTTCCGCTGCTTTCCACCGGACTCTCACCGTTTTCTTCCGGCTGTATGCCTGCCTCCGGTATCGCCACCGGATGGAAAGAAATACGGTAATCCCCTTTCTCCATCAAAACAGGCGTATTTTCCGAAAGCGCCTCCGGAAGATACTGCTTGCTGTCTCCCTCCCTGTTTTCATAAGCATATCCCTCCAGGCTAAGCCCTCCTGCACTTTCCTCCGAACCAATCTCCACCAGCGCCGGGTCATAGTCCACCAGCTCCCCGTCTTCATTCCGGAACCGTACATCCGCCCCATGAAAAACCTCCATTTTTCTATTACCGCCCAAATCAAATATCGTACTGTCCTCCGTCCGCTCCTCTTCTATCTCATTCTCCGCCGTAACATTCTCCGGCTCCGTCATTTCTTCCGCTTCCGCGGACTTTGCTACAATAAAATTCTCCCACGATACCGACGTCATGGTTACGCATACGCTAAGTATGGCTGCAACTGCTTTCGTAAAATTTTTTCTCATTCCTTATTCCTTTCATGAAATATATACATCCCGTGTGCCATGTTTCACTATAAAACCCCTGTTTTGCGTAAATTTCTTAAAATATTGAACCTCCCCTCCTCTTTCTAATCTTTCAAATACTTTTTTATTCTATATTTTAAAATTATATATTTAATACTTATATTATATTAAATCACTGTATTATACATCTGTCAATATTTCATTTTTTAACATATGCTCTAAGTTTTCTTGAATTATTTATTTAAATAGGCAATGCAAAACAGATTGTAACACAAAACAATAGAAGCCGCCGGAAAACGATACCATTTGCTCTTTATATTGCTTGGCTCATTCGATAGCACAACCATATATTGCAAGCAAACTGCGTTTTCCGACAGCTTCTTATTTTCTATATTTTATAATATCTGAACGTTTTCTCTGCTCATGGCAGGATTTATTTATCCGAATACCTATCTGGAGTCCTGTTCCACCCGAATCATATCCAGCATCGCCGCATCCTTTTTATTGATCCTAAAGACTCCCAAATAACTATGAAGTACAGCCGTAACGGTTCCCTCATCCTGAGGAGGAACTCTATTTATTTGCAAAATGCCTGTCATCTTTCCTTTTCCCTCAAATTTCGTGCAGAACCCTTCTAAAGATATCTTATCTCTTCCGCCTGCGCCAACTGTACACAAAACCAGGCTTTCTTTTGCAAAATCAATATCTTTATATTCAGAAAGAAACGACTCTTTTAAGATACTCTTCATTTCCTGATAATCTTCTTTCGTCTGGACAATTGTATACGTTCTCTGAACTTTCTCCCACCAACGAGCCATAGTTCCCTCCGACGGCTTGTAAACGCTGCCTGAGATTTCACATGTTTTTTCCTTTTTTACCGGTCTCTTTCTAACCACTACTTTTACAGCAGCCTTTACTTTAGGCGTTTTTGAAGAAATCGCAAGAATCCTTGTACGCCCGACTTTCTTCGCCGTCACACAGCCATTTTTCTTACCTACTGCCACAATCTTTTTATTTTGAGATTCCCAACGAACCGCGTCCGAAGCCCCTGACGGCTTCACTTTTTTTACTCCCAGGTACTTCATCTGTCCCTCATACAACGTGATGGTTCTGCGGCTGAGCACCAGCTTTTTGGGCAAAGCCGTTTTCGCCGCAGAAGCCGGAAGTACAAAAATAGCTCCTGACAGGCATACGATACAAAATACATCGAAAAGTTTTTTCCAGAATTTAAGCGTTTTTATCATTATCTCTCCTCCCATCATTTAATATTGGAATAACGGGGCGCCCTGGCTGTTTTCCCAAACTGCATCAATAACCTCCATATCGCAAAAAACAGTATATGCGTTTTTAGCCGCTCCACTTAAAACTCCGACAGAATCATAGACACTGCCATGTTCTTTTGTAAATACATTTGATCCGCTATCACCGCTATCACTCATACAGGTTTTTGTTTTTATCATATTAGTAAGAGTTACATTATCCTCTTTATAAGTTACAGTAAAGTTTGTTATCTCTACTTGGGATGAAGTTAAATAAGTTGTAGCCCCTGATTTATATACAGTCTGTCCAACAGAAGGAGAAGCGCCATACGGACATGATACACACATTTTATACAATTCACCTGTTGCTCCAGAACTATTCGTATATTTTGTATATCTGGATGCCTCATAATTGTTGAGATCATCCAACATTACAAATGCAGCATCCACGGAACCGCTGAACTGTCTTTTTATTACATATCCTATCGACACCTGCCTTCCATTTGCTTTCACAAAAAGAACATTGTCTCCATATGCTTTTGCTGCATGCCCAGCCGTCATAAAGCCCTTTACGTATTTTCCATTATTTCTTAAATATTCCATTCGTGTCCCAAGACTGGCACCCATCCCAGTACTAAGAATCAAAATTTCAGAACCTTGTGGCATCAAGGTAGCTGATGACTTAATCGGCTGACTTTGTTCAAAAATAACACTCTCATCCCCAAAATACTCAAAATATGCTGCCTGCATTTCCTCCGAAATATCTACCATGTATACAACGTTCTTGTTTTCTTCAACCTTTGTCCCCATCCCTACAATGTTGTCTGCTAACTTCTTTTGCGTTTCAGATAACTCTCCTGTCGCATTTTTCTCTTCCAACTCTGCCAAAAGTATACTGCTTCTCTCCATTTTATCAGTTAAACTTTCATAAGAATTTGCTACCTCCTCAAAAGCAACATTATCACTGGTAATTTTCTGAAGTTCCTGCTGCTCCGCTTCTGTAGCATCGCATAATTGAATTACCAGATTACCAGATTCATTTATATAGGAACCACCATAATAATCAACATAACTCTTTTCATTGGTTCTCTGATTTTCAAGTTCAACCGCTTTCATAATCTTTTGATTGTCACTAATTGCTACTTTCTCACACTCTAAACGTTCTGTAACTACTTGATCAACAATATCAGTCACGTTTCCTTTAGTTTGGGATTCTATGATTTCTTTAAGTTTTTCTCCCCCCGTTTTTTCAGCATCTGATGCAAAAGCAATACCATTTAACGATAACATCATCCCTATTGTCAATACAATCCCTAACGTTTTTATTATTTTCCTTTTCATTCCTTTAATCACCTTTCACTGCTAAATTTATCAAATGTTCTTTTACAACCGTCTCTAAATATTCTTTTTTATAATACTGTAAATCTTCTTCGGAAACCCCATCCGACACTATGTTTTTCTTTTCCAACCATATATTAAAATCATCTCCTCCTCCCGTGATATTCTTATTATATGCTATAGCCCCTATCATAAGTTCATATTTGATTTTTTCTTCTGCTTCACTGAAGCACTCTTCATACACATCTCCTGAAACATCCATAAATGTATTTATGTATTCTTCTGCACTTATTCCATATGTATGGGCAGCATACTCATATTCCTCATAAATATCCAGTGCGACTTTTAATACCTCGTCCTCATCTAACGCAAAATCACACAACTGTATCGCTTGTTCCATTAGTCGATTGCTTGCTTCTATTTCATTTTTCTGTCTCATTTGAAACTCTTTCTGATTTTTAACATACTTATAAAATTCTTCAACATTATCTAAATCATAGTTTTCTTTTACAAATTCATCTGTCAATTTCTCTTCTTCTATATATTGAATCTTCTCCACAGTAATTGTTGTAGTTTCTTCTTTGCCCGAAAGTATCCCTTCACCCTCTGGTATAACTATTTTAATAGAATAAGTTTCCCCTTTTAAGGCACCAATTAAAGATTCCTCTATAGATTTGTCAAAAAAACCTGCTCCCACTTTTAATACTTTTTCTCTATTTGAATCAATAACCTTTCCTTCACATATTGACTCATACCTAATTGTAACAAAATCTCCTTTCTCTACTATTACTTTTTGTGTATCATCCAATAACCTGCTATAAGTTTCCATTATATCAGAAACCGCCTGTTGTAATTCTGTTTCTGACAATTGAACATCTTCAACTTCATAGGATAAAACAGAAAAGTCTCCTAAACTCAATATCTTCGAGTTTTTAATTCCGCTTGATTGAAGCCTGCTTTCCAGCACATCACAAATTTGTAATGTGCGTTTACCAGTACATCCTGAACATATTGGCAAACACATTAAAAAAATCACAACGTATCTCTTTATAAACATCTTTTTACACCACCTGAACATGATGTTTCTAATTTATTATATATTTTTATTTACTTTTTTATATTAAACCATAAATTCATATTATCGTCAATCTGCTTTACATATCTTTTTATATTATTTCTTACTTTCAATATATTAATCTACAATATTCCCACTCAAAAGCTTACTTAT
>Ga0137308_102118_pt1 | contig 14997 bp, 16 predicted proteins | sample Inofrocosms_June_FD_97181 | JGI IMG/M metagenome (GOLD analysis project Ga0137308, IMG submission 97181) | Mouse cecal microbial communities from Vienna, Austria - N-Acetylneuraminic and N-Acetylglucosamine D2O microcosms_June | ecosystem: Host-associated > Mammals > Digestive system > Large...
CACCAGGCGAGTTGCTTTGTATAGTTTAGTATATCTGCGTCGTATAGTATAACCTCATAGCCGCAATTCTCCCAGGCGGGGAACGGGCTTTTTTTGATAGCGGCTCTTTCAATCTTTCACGCCGAAATACCCACATAGCGGCTACCTCCTAAAGCCGCCAAATTCAAAGGCGGCGGCACTTTTTACCAAAGTACCGCCGCCATGTGGAACGTATATAAAGCCAATGTGGAGTCTGTGTGAAACGGGAATTTTAATTATTCTTTCGGAGTGACTACAATGCCGTCAGCATTATCCGGGTCTTTGAAACTGTATGTGTAGCCGTCTGGCAGGGAAACACTGTCAGAATTGTCCTCGACACCCGGTTTTGTTTCAGTATCAACATCAATATCCGTATCATCAAATTCCACGGAGTTTCCTACGTTCGTGTCTTGATTGCTGCCGTCTTTCTGATCGGTACAGCCGGTGAACAGCAAGAAACCGACCAGCATACACGCCAAAATAATAGCAACTTTCTTCATCACATTTCCCTCTCTTTCAAATGTCCCCGCTTGATTTCCAGTACCACATCCGCCTGCCTTGCCACCTCGCGGTCGTGCGTGACGACCACCACGCACTTCCCAAACGTATGGGCGCTCTCTTTCAAAATCGCCGTGATTTCCTCGGCGGTGTCGGCATCCAGGTTCCCGGTCGGCTCGTCCGCCAGAATGATCGGGGCATCGGAGGCCAGCGCCCGCGCAATCGCCACCCGCTGCTGCTGTCCACCGGACAGTTTCAGCACATTTCGGGTGATCTCGTCCTGCTCCAGCCCCAGCCGCTCCAGAATGGGAGCAGCGTCCAGCTTGGCGGTAAGCCGTACATTTTCAACGGGCGTCATGTAGTCGATCAGATTATAGCTCTGGAAAATCAGCGAGATATGGCTCCTGCGGTGGTGTTCCAGCCCCTTTGCTGTAATGTCCACGCCGTCAAACAGGACGCTGCCCTGTGCCGGCACATCCAGCCCGCCCAGCAGGGACAGCAGCGTGGTCTTGCCCGACCCGGACGGGCCGAGGATGGCATACATTTTCCCGGTTTCCAGCGACCCGCTGATATTCTGCAAAACCGCCTTGCCTTTTTCGTAGACGTAAGAAACATTTTTCAATTCCAGTGTAGGCATGATAGTCCCTCCTTCAGCTCATTTTCGACAGAATTTCACGGGGTTTCAGCCGCATAACCGTGATGGACGATGCGCTGACCGCCACAATGATGATGGCAAATCCGATCAAGTAGAGCTGGGCAAGGTTATCCAGCCCAACCGATACCTGGATGCCGTTTTCAGTGGGTAAGGGCTTTTGCACGAGATTATCCGCGCCTATCTCAACGGAGGCGGCAACGGAAACAACATCGTTATCGTCCTCCGGCTCGGTCTGCATACTCTGCTCCAACAGGTGGTTGCCGATCTGCCCCGCTATGGCGTTGCTGGTGAGGTAGGACAGGCCAAAGGCGAGAACGGCGATCAGTAGCACCTCAATCAAATACTGCCCGATGATGGCCGATTTCCTGATACCCACGGACAGGAACACGCCAATTTCATGGATACGGGTCTTTGTCCAAAGGGTCAAAATCAGGGCCAGAATGATGGCGCTGACAACGATAATCACCACCAGCAGGGTCACGACCAATTCATTCAGCGTAGCCAGCGGAGCGGCGGCGTTTTCGTAAGTTTCATTGTCCACCTCCACAGTAAAGGCCTTCCAGTCGATACCCGGCAGGGCCTTGACATCGGCCACCACCCGCGCCATGTCCTGCGGGTCATCTATGGTAACGTGGAGTGCGGAAAAGCCGTAGTTGATTTCTCCGCCGTCCAATTTCTTTGAGGTCTGCAAATCCACAAACACCCGGTTCTGGATTTTGTCATAGGTAGTGACGGTTTCCCCAAACTGCTCCACCGCGTTCGGGGTAAACAGTCCGATGATCTGCACCTTGATTTCCTGCCCGGTAAAGCCCTGATCTTCCACGCTGTAACTGTGGGCGGTGAGATAGTCCCCAATCTTCAGCTCGTTCCGCTCCGCCAAGTCTTGGCTGATGATCGCTACATGGGTATCGTCGGTGGTGATATGCCGCCCTTCTGCCAGCGTCAGTGTGCCGGTGGTGAAAAGTTCATCATCCTCCGTATTACAGACGCCCAGCGCCTTTGTATATCCCTGATATTTTGCATCAGTTGAGATCGTTCCGGGAAACAGGGAAAGCCCATCGAACGGCAAAAGATTGCCTTGCCTTGCGCTGCAATACTTGACCCCGGAAACTCCTTTGATGGCGGTAATGTTCTCCGGGGTGAATTGTACGGTGGAATACATGAGAAAGCTGCTTGATGTTTTGCCGGTTTCCTCATCCACTTCATCTTTGACGGGTTCTTTCACTACATAGGGGCTATTGCTCCAATCTACAAAAACATCAAATTTGCCGCCCAAACTCTGCCGCAGGTCAAGCTGCGCGGCCTCCGACGCCTTCCAGATAGAGAGGCCCGTCAGGACAAAGGTTGCCATAATCAGCAGGATGGCGAACAGGAGAATGGTTTTCCCCCGTTTTCGCGTGACGTATAAAAACGCCCTTTTGAAAATGCTCATGGTTGATACCTCCATATCGTTATGCTGTTCTTCCGAACGCACTCGCAGAATAGCATCCCAATGTGGAATGGGTATGAAACGTATATGGAATTTGAGCAGAAATGAAAAACTCCCCAGCCGGGGAGTTTTTCACATTTATAGTTGAATGGTAAAACACATCCCAGGCGGGGACTTCATGGGCGCAAAGGAATAGGGGATGTTCATAGAGGTCAAGAGCGTGTCCACGATATAAAGGCCCAGGCCGTTGCCGCCGCTCTCCCGGCTCCGGGAGAAGTCTGGACGGTAGAATGGTTCAAACAGGCGGCGGATTTCATCGTCAGGGATAGGGACACATTCGTTTTCAATGATTAGACGGTTTTCATCCATATAAACAGCAACGGTTTTCCCAGCCTCCGTATAAGCGACAGCATTTGCGAGGACATTAGACACCGCCTTACTGAACGGGCCAACAGGCAGTACAGCGGGAAATTGTTCCGGCAGGTCAAGAGAGAACGTAATTTGATGTGCCGCCGCAATCAGTTGATATGGTTCACACAGTTCCGCCAGCAGTTCAGACACATCAACCTGTTTTGGCGGTTCGGCGGTCAAATTCAGCTTGGAGGTTTCCAGAATTTCATGTATCATCCCGGAAAGCTGCTCCACCATTTCCTTGCACTCCGGCAGGTAGGTGGCGTAGTCCTGATACTTTCCAACGCCTAAAATCATATTTTCCAGAGTGGCGTTCAATGCGGTCACAGGTGTTTTCAGTTCATGGGACGCTGCCCGTAGAAAGTCCACCTTAGCCCGCTCCATATCCCGCACAGCGTCCTTTTCCCGTTCCAGATGCTCGATGGTGGACAGCAGATTAGTATACAGATCATTGACGTTCTGTGCCAATGTACCGATTTCATCCTTTGTATGAATAGGGCAGTTTGCCCCGTGGCCTAATTTCATCATCTGCTCGGTTGACGCAGAAATCTTTTTGATGGGGTCGGCAATCGCTTTGGAAAACAGGAGGGAACAGACAACAGAGATCAGCAGGGAACAGCTTAAAGAAATCGGCAGGGCCTTCTCTACTGCCTCGGTCACAAATTGCTCCTGCCTGATGCTGACAACAACATCCTCCTGGGTCCTCACCGCAAGCTGCATCCGTGGGGCAAGCAGGTAGATCAGCCCATGCGTGACAACAACGACAAGGAGCATGATACTCATGGTATAGAGAAATATTTTCGGAAACAGTTTTAATCGTTTCATGGCTGCACCTCGTATTTGTAGCCGATGCCCTTGACTGTTACGATACAGTCAAGCCGCAGCTTCTTCCGCAGATTTTTGATGTAGGTGTCCACGGTTCGGTCGATGATTGGATAGTCAGCGCCCCACAGCTCGTCCAAAATCTGCGAACGGGTCAGCACCAGCCCCCTATGCTCCACCAGCAGCCGGAGCAGATCAATCTCCTTGGGCATGATGTCGATTTTCCCGGCGCTGTCGCTGGCGGTGTAGCCAGAGAAATCAACGGTCACGTCGCCAAAGGTTATAGTTTGAGGTAACAGGGCCTGTCCACTTCGCCGCAGGAGAGCGGTGATCCGCCTCCCCAGCAATACCATAGAAAAGGGCTTTGTCATATAATCGTCGGCCTGCTCGTCAAAACTTCTAACTTGGGTATATTCATCCTCAAGGGCTGTAAGCATCAGAATGGGCGTTGTGCTTGACCGCCGTATCTCATGCAAAATGGACAGACCGCTGACATGGGGTAGCATAATATCCAGCACAACAAGGTCGATGCTGTTCTCACGGAAAAGCTGTAACGCCTCCACACCGTCGTAAGCTGGGATAACCTTGTGGCCTGTGGGCTTTAGGTATTCACAAATCGCATCGTTGGTCTTGCGGTCGTCCTCAACAATTAGTAATGTTGCCATTGTAGCACCTCCTTGGGGGCAGTATAGCGCGGGAATGTGAAATGGGTATGAAATCTTAGACTTTTTCAAAATTATAAATGCTCCGGCAAGAGTAATCAAGCGGCAAAATGTAAATAATAAAGATTAGTACCTGTTCTGTATACTTTATTTCCAAGTCAAAAAGTAAAGTATACAATATAGATGAGTGATACAATATGGCTAACATTCAGGATTGTCCCGGTTTTGAACCCTTTGGGGAGGATGTCAAGGCGGCGAGAAAGAAGCGGCGGCTGTCCAGGCAAAAGGTCGCTGAAATGGTGGACATTTCAACGGTTTATCTTATCAACATTGAGAACAACCACATCATACCGGCGTTGCCAGTCATAATTCGGCTTATTCAAATTCTTAATCTTCCTGCCGCAAAGTATTTCAACCAGCTTGTGGCCGGGGAGGAAAACGACCAGCGCCAGCGCATAAGCCGCAAGGTGCTGATGTGTCCAGAAGAACATCTGCCGGTTATTGAGGGAGCATTAGACGGGGCTATCGAAAGCAAATAGGGGCCGCTTTGCGAGGATGCAGAGCGGCTTCTATTTTTTTGCGTTTTTTCGGAAATTTCCAGCCTTTGGCGCACAGTTTGGGCGTTCCAATTCGCTTTATTAGTACGGAGGACAGGGGAAGCGGTACGGGGGGGAGGGGTAACGCAGCAAGCATAGGGAGTGTAGCCACACTCCTGGAAAACGGCCCGCCCCGCCCCTGCCGGGCCGTGTCCGTTTTCGCTTGTTGGGATAATCCCAAACCCTTATGCAGAACGGAGGTGACGCATGGCGAACAGGAAGCGGAAAATCGTGCTGCGTGTCCCGGTGACGGCGGAGGAACAGGCGTTGATACAGCAGAAAATGGCCTTGCTCCATACGGCCAATTTTTCGGCCTATGCCCGGAAGATGCTGATTGACGGCTATATCGTCAACGTGGCCAGGAGCGGTTTACCAGGTGCAAAACGCTGGGCGAAGCCTACACCGAGGAAGCAATCACCGAGCGCATCCAGGGCCGGGCTATCGTCGCCCGGAAGCCGAAAGCCCGCAAAGGTATCTCCCTGCGTATCGACATCGAGAACAGCATCAAGGCCCAGCAATCGGCGGGCTATGCGCGGTGGGCGAAGATACACAACTTGCAGCAGGCGGCAAAGACTATGAACTTCCTGACCGAGCATGGCATCGACGCTTATCCTGATCTGGAAAGCCGGGTGGCGGAGATCAGCGCCGCCAGCGAGGAAGCCGCCGCCGCGCTGAAAACGTTGGAACGTCGTCTTGGGGAAATGGCCGTGCTGATTAAGAACGTCACCACCTACAAGCAGACCCGGCCCGTGGCGATGGAGTATCGCCGGACGGCGGACAAGTCCCGGTTCCGGCAGGAGCATGAAAGCGCCCTGATACTGTACGAGGCGGCGGGCTGTGCCTTGCGGGAGAGCGGCGTGACGAAACTGCCCGATCTGGCTGCTCTGAAAGCGGAGTATGCCCGGCTGTCGGAGGAAAAGGAACGGCTGTATGCAAAATACGGCGAAGTGAAAAAGGAGCTGAAAGAGTACGGCATCATCAAGCAGAATGTGGACGGCATTTTGCGGGTGACGCCCCGGCAACAGGAAAGGAAGCAAGAGCTGTGAGCATACCGAAGATGAATTATCCGCAGTACCGCAAGGCCCGGAGGCTGACGCGGGAGTGCTGCAACAACGTGGGCGGCAACTGCCTCCTGCTGGACGATGGGGAGGAATGTATCTGTGTGCAGAGCATTTCCTATTCCCTGCTGTGCCGCTGGTTCCGGGCGGCTGTCCTCCCGCTGGACGCTGTTCTGTGCGCCGAGATTGCCAAAGACCACGATCACCTGAAGCTGTGCTGTGAGTGCGGGGCCAGCTTCACGCCGAAGTCCAACCGGGCGAAATACTGCCCCGCCTGCGCCAAAAAAATGCGCCGCCAAAAGGAAGCCGAACGGCAGAGGAAAAGATACCATCGACCCGGAAAATAAGGTGTGATATAATTTTTGAAAAAGTTTTGGATTTAATGTAGTATTCGCCGCTGAAACCGTAGTATATAGGTGAAGCCGGAAAGGAGGCGGTGTGATGATAGAAGATGAAAAAATCATTGAAATGTTTTTTGGGCGTTCAGAACAGGGTATACGGGAGCTGGATATAAAATACGGTAAAGTTTGCCACAAGTTATCGTATAACATTGTAAACAGCAGGCAGGATGCGGAGGAGTGCGTCAATGACGCTTACTTAGGGGCGTGGAACGCAATCCCCCCAGCGAAGCCAAACCCGCTTTTGACCTATATCTGTAAAATCGTTCGGAACATTTCACTGAAAATCTATTACAGAAAGGAAGCAGCCAAACGCAGCAGCACTTACACGATTGCTATGGAGGAAATCGAAGCCTGTATAGCAGACCCGAACACAGTGGAAGCCGAGATCGAAGCCAGAGAGTTAGCCCGTATCATTGAAAGTTTTCTGGACACGCTGACCGTTGAAAACCGCGTTATCTTTATGCGCCGCTATTGGTTTTCCGATAGTTGCAAGGACATAGCCGAGTTTGTAGGGCTTTCGGAGAAAAATATCTCCGTCCGGCTGACCCGTATCCGTCAGAAAATGAAAAATTATTTAGCAGAAAGAGAGGTATTCGTATGAACACAAAAAAGTTTTCAGAAGCAATGGGCAAAATCGACAACAAGTATGTTGAGGAAGCTATTCGTTATAGAGCAACAAAGAAAGCAAAAGGATTATCGTCCAAATGGATTAAGCGCGGCACTATCGCAGCTTGTTTATGTGTTGCTTTGGTAGCCGGGGTACTTTTCAAGACTTCTGCTCCCGATGTGGTTATTGCGCCGGGCTTTTTGACAGTCACAGCGTATGCCGCTTCGTCAGATGAAGAAATAACCATGCAGGAAGATATAGCGTTGCCAACAGATTATAAGTGGAGCCTTGCTATGAGCAGCCGACCGGGACTTCCATTGAAACTATCCGCTACAGAATACGACGATTTAAGTTTTGAAGTATCCGTTGATGGCGGGACATTGCTTCTTTGGGAGGGTAACAAAATAACATATTTAGGCTCGTCCTTCAACACCGGAAATGATACTACTGTATATTGGACTAACCTATCTCAAACAGGCGAGAACGATTTTGAACGGTATATGGGAACTACGGCATATATCAATATCGTAATTCAGGAAGAAGAAAACATTGTTGGATATGCTGTTGTTGAAATATCCACAAACGACCTTGAAAATGAACCTGCACAGACTTACTCTATTAAGTTACTCAAGTCAATATCTTTCCCAAAAGTTAATGGGGAATATCAAAAGATAACCGTTGAATATGTGGCAGCGGAAATGGAACAAATCAAAAGCGAAACACAAGCTGGACAAAGGTAAAACAACGACGATTTATCGAGCCATACATTAAAAGCCAAGTGCTATTTTAGGAGGGCAGCCGAAGTTAATTCGACTGCCCTTTTGTTGTATCTGAAAATTTGACAGTCCTTATAATGCAATATTATTACTATTCAGACGGTTTGATAAGAGCAAAAAGATACCACCGTCCTACGCATTTAGAGGGGTAAAAGCCCGCCGTTTTCAGGGCTTCCGGGAGCCAGTTGGCGGGGTGGCTGAATGATTTATCAAATACCTGCTGAAACGGCGTTCTAAATGCGTAGAAAACAGGCAAAAAATAAGGCAGGACACGGGGCCATTCTACCGGCCCCATGTCCTGCTTTTCTGATACCCCCAGCGTTTACCGTTCTGAAAATGTGCTATTTACCCAACATAAAGTTTAGTCGCTGGCTTGGCTCTTATCAAAATTTGAAGTAAATCGCGTCCGATCAAATGTAATCTCATTATTGCAATAGTCCAAATATTCCTGAAGCAATTCGTCACTGTACTGGCGATTATCAAAAAATTCCGATAGTGTTAAACTGCCATCTGGTTGAGCGTATACCAGGAAAATATATTGGTTTCCGCTTTCTGGAAGTCCTGTGTCTGCACCCTTGTCTGAAAATATCAGCATCATTGTCCCATCTTTTTTGAAACCTCCGTGTTTAGAACACTCAACAGTTTCCGTAAGTTCCCCTTTAAGGTTTTCATCTACTCGAATTTCGTATACGCTGAGATCTTCATCAGAACCGTTTGGTTCATCAGGTATCACATTTGTGACAATTTTTTCTACCGTTCCAACAAATACATAATCTACTACCCCAACGTATTCATATAGGTTTGTTTCATCGACCACCATACTAATATGAGCATAATACTCTGTATCTCTATTCCAAGTCACAGTTTTGGCTCCGCAACTTGTCAATGAAAAAAGGATGCAGAATAAGGTCAATAGTATGAGCAGATTAAATCTAAACTTTTTCATTGTCATGCCTCCAAACAAATATTTTGAAATTCTCCTTATATATAGACGCAAAAAGGCATTAAAATGTTGCAAGAACATATTCGATTTATGTACCTCATTGTTCCTGATTTTAATTTATTATAGCACAACTCCATCGCCTGCACAATGTTAAGGTTACGCTTACTCAAAAATGCAGAACAAGAAATGGTAAAAGCCCGCTGTTTTCAAGGCTTTCAAAGGCCGGTCAGCGGGGTGGCTGAATGATTTATCAAATACCCGCTGAAACGGCGTTCTAAATGCGTAGAAAACAGGCAAAAAAATAAGGCAGGACGCGGGGCCATGCAGACAATTTCTACAAAGGCTACCCTGCTCTGACTGTCCATAAATATGGGAGCGGACATGCATATTATATATGTGCCGATGCAGAAGCAGATTTCTACCATGATTTTTATCAGCGTATCATAACTGCACAGCAGATTCGTCCTATACTGGACAGGATACCAGAAGGGATCAAGGTTTCCAGCCGTGTTCATAAAGATTTTGAATATGTGTTTGTTCAAAATTATACAGATAGTACGATTGATATCTGTCTTCCTGATCATATAGAAATATTGTCAGGGAATTATAATGGGACTATATCAGGGTACACAACCATAATCTTCCAAAGGAAATCAGAATCATATGATAACCATGCACCACAGGCAGCACTTGCCGGCTGCCCCGTATCATAGTAAAATAAACCCATGAAACAGCAGGGAGGATAAAATGGAAGAAAAGAAAACTTATGAAGAACTGGAAGAACATCCTGGAACTTGAAAACCAGCAGAAAGGCAGCCGTAACCGCGAATACAAGTCACGGCTGTTTGGCTTTCTATTTGGACGCAGGGAAAACAAGGACTGGACGCTGTCACTTTAAAACGCCATCCACGGCACGTCCCATGAAGATATCTCCGCCATTACTATCAATACCATAGAAGACGTGGTGTATATGGGCATGAAGAACGACCAATCCATCCTTGTATCGGAAAACATAAGCCTTTACAGGACCATGGCGCTGTACGAACAGCAGAACACTTATAACCCAAACATACCCAGGGACAGCTTCAGCTTGTGTTCGCACAGGCTGGAGGATGCTGACAATATAGCGTGCTTCCCCATCACAGCACCTCCGCTTCCGCAAGCAGCACCACATACTCCGCCGGGTCGATCTCCGACAGCTTATCCGCGCCATGCTTTGCAAGCTGCTCCCTCACTTCCACCGTGTGTTCAGAGCGTGACTTCTCCGCCAGCACCGCCCGCACTTCCTCCAGCGTCAGCGTTTTTTCTCCGGCTCCTGCTTTGTCGATAACATCAAGCAGTAACTTCACTTTTCCCATGTACGTTTCCTCCTCCATGACTTCACTGACTGCCAGCTCCCGGACGGAGCCGCCCAAAACGATGATGGTCAGCCTCTGTTTCTCCCCGAAGAGGAAGCGCAGGAAACGCTCCCTCACGGAGACATTGCGGCAGCTCACGATCCCCTCTGCCGCAGGTTCTTTTGAAACACTGATCCTCAATGTGTGCCTTACCTTTCCACCTCCGATTTCTAAAGGACGGGATTTTATGCCCTTCACTATACGGAGATTTGGAAGCTGTTTTGATGGGGTGTTTTTTTAGAAAAACTTTTTAAATTTTTTCTTCCGGCCTCAACCGACTCATGCACGGTCCTGAAATTCGTGCCTTCCTGCCGCGCGATCTCCCGGATTGACATACCGCCCGCCAACTTCAACAGCCGCCTCTGCTGCACCTTGGAAAGCCACATTGATTTATTGAATTGAGTTTCCAAGCTCGTAGGCTTTTTGAAGTTCTGGTTTTCCTTCAATATCACCCACATGCCCATTCCCTCCGGCAAGGACAGTCCCGAGGTTTTCCCATTTCAGGTGTTCCATCAAATGGTCATAGTAAAGGAGCACATCTTCAAAACCATTTCCCTCCGCCGCCATAAGCAGCGCCGAAGCCCTTCCATGCCCCCGCAGGAGATTTCCGTCGCCTTCCTCTAATGCAAATAGGCGGTCAACAGCCGTTCTGATCTGGCCACTCATATTCCAGTAATACAACGGTGTGGCAAGTACGATCACATCACATTCTTTTACTGCCGGATAAATTTTATCCATATCATCTCTTTGGACACAGGGGCATTCCCTGCTGCTATGGCCGCCAAAACAGCCCTTGCAGCCGTGGATATCCATACCGTCAAGGAAAAATTCCGTAACTGTATTTCCTGCTTCTTTTGCACCTTTTGTAAATTCTGCTGTCAAAGCCGCAGTATTCCCTGCTTTTCTAGGGCTTCCATTCAGAATCACAATCTTCTTACCCATATTTCCCTCCCTAAATCTCATCAGCTAAAGCCGCCGCTTTTTTGCAGCCATCCGTCTTGTCAATGTCACCTACATTCAGAATACCGGGAATCAGAACCTCACCAACCATCTTCCATTGTGATAGAACTGCTCAATAGAGCCATGCTCCAGTTTCCCGTCCAGATAGCCGAATAAAACAGCCTCATCAATAAAAAGTTCTTTTGCATAGGCACTGTTGCCCTCAGCAACACTCTTGACAAACTTCATTGCAGCAGCCTCTACTGCCTGATATTCCTTTAATTCTGCTCTCATTGTAATAGTCTCCTTTACTGCAAGATTGACTTTTCCTGCTGTTGATATTATAATTATAGTGAGAATGAAGCAGAAAACAAGTACGCACCTTCAAGTGCGATACTAACATAAAAGTTATATACTTACCTAAAGGAGAGTGTAAAAATGGGCGAACGCTGTATATCTCAAGAATGCCTGGAAACAACAGGTTTCAGCTACACATTATCCCTCATCAATGGGAAATACAAAATGACAATTCTTTATACGCTTATGGAATTTGGCATAGTCCGCTTTAATGAAATGAAAAAATATATTGGGGAAATTTCTTTCAAAACGCTTAGTACTACTTTAAAAGAATTAGAAGCGGATCAGCTTGTTCACCGTAAAGAATATCCACAAATTCCGCCAAAAGTCGAATATAGCCTGACTGAACGTGGTAAATCTTTAATACCAATTCTTGATGCAATGTGTGAATGGGGAGACAAAAACAGGTTTTAACGTATTTATACTTATATTCAATCTTACATTGAAACGACATTAAACATTTTGATTATATATTTAGGTGGGTTCAAATTTCTGTGGGGAGGGTTCATGCACAAACACTTCTACTGCTTAAATGACAACAGCGTATGCCATCATGAATAGCTTTTTACAAGGCGCCGGGCCGGGGTTTTTATTTTTTAAAGAAAACTCCGCCCAGCAATCTAAAAAAGCTGCGCAACGCATACTGAAAGCCCCTGCATCAGCCATGTAAACTGTTCCGGCGTGATCTCACGGGCCTTGGATGCTGTCCTTAGCCACTTAAAACGTCCGGCTTCCAGCCTTTTGTAAACGAGCAGGAACCGTTCTACCGTTTACTTTCAAACAAATATCCGGTACCACTAGCTGCACATCATTCTCGTTCTTCAACACCATCTTTGTTCTGATTCAGGAATAGTCAATAGCAATATCCCGTTGTCCATTCTGAACCCGATGCTCTGTCTTTCTGGTATTTGCAATAGCAGTAACCTTATCTTTGAACCACTCTTCACAAAGCTGCTCCTCATAGGTTTTTACTGGCATTTCCTCAGAATTAATCAAAGCCTCTATCTTAGCAATCCGTCTGTCCTCCCGCCAAAAACCGCTTAAGAACTCACCTGTGCTTGGAGTTTTCCTGCCTTCGCCGACAACTTCCTCTCCCTGTTCCCTTTTCCGCCTCATCTCCTGCCGATGTGACTTTGCCGCTTCTTCCACCTGTCTTGCGTATTCCAGTGCGTCATACAGATTGTTCTTCACTGCCATTGCATAATGGATCTCCGCCTGGTTCTGCGCACCATAAAGGATGCCTTCCATCTTCCCGTCCGTCATTGCGGCATACAGCTTCTGCACATCACGGAATTTCTGGACAGGAACTACGGCACTGTCTGCACCATATGGCAACGCAATCTTAGTGGAATCTCGTTCTACATCTTAAACTCTGTATCTGTCGTATTTTTATCCGTGTCTTGCTATTGCAGACAGGGCATGACAACCATTCCATGCTTTTCGCAATTAAGCCAGCCCCTTTCTTTTAATTGTTCAAATCAGATGCAATCATCCTGTGAAGCGCCATTGCTGAAAAAGCAATCCCAATAACTCCTAAAATTATTGTGTCAACAGGCATTGACAGCAGCCCTGCATGGCTGCCCTGTGAATTGGATGCAATGACAACAATAACTATGGATGAAACAACCCTAGTCTTGTTCCGTTTTTTAAGATGATAAGTTGCCCCCGCTGGCATTTCACGGTGATTTTGTCCCAAGCGGAAAATCCGGTCTGTTCCAGCCACTTACCTTGTAAAAGAATCTGCGGCGGGGCTGTCAACGGCGGACGCAGCCCGTTCATCCTGACCGTTGACTGGCTTGGCTGCAAGCTACGCTACGCTACGAATTAACAGAACATCTAAAGATAACCCACGTGCTGATAAAATAGCAAAGCAATAAGATTGCCAAAATTCCCACTGTTACCCCAATCTGTAACATCAATGTGGTAAAACCTATATATGCAGAGACTTCGGCTGATATGGCCTGGATAAAATAACCAATCACAACAGCGGCTACCATGATTGCTACGATAATTGGAAGCCCAAACCATACACGCAACTGTTTCAAGATAAGTTTATTGATATGCTGCTCATCTACACCTAATTTTCGGAGTACAAAGAAGCGGTATTTATATTGCCCTGCGTCTAAAAGCTGCTGTAAAGAAAGCACTGTAAGGCAAATTACCATCAGTACAACCGCACCATAAATCATGCCTGTTTGCAGAATAAAGTTATTTGCGATTGCGCTATTTGTTTGAAGCGTGCTGAAACGCACACCATACAAGGCACCGCTTTCTGCCTGCTCCGGGTATTCTGCTGCAAAAAGCCTTTCCAGCTCCTTTGCGTTTTCGTAAGTGATGTTTTTTGTTGTTGTAATATAACGGTTTCTCATAACTGGCAGCAATTCCTCACATATTTTATCCGGGAATACATAAATGACATCTGTATAGGAATTATAAAATGTTTGTCCCATTGCTTCCTCGGAATAAGACTGCTCGGAAATATTCAGCGTTCCCCCATCTGTTGCAACGCTGGTATGTTCTGCAATAAAACGATTTCTTTCTTCTTCCGTTGCTATTGTTTTCCATTGTGTTATAAATTCATTTTCTCCTAAAGAAATCTGCTCATATCCCAGCATTTTCCGTATTGCATTATAATCACTTAAAGAAATCGCCACGACAGGAAAGTCATACTTTATCCGATTGTGAAAATCAGCTTTTTTCGGAAGATACAAACTAAAAGTGCAATCATACTCCGTATCTATTTCATGCGATGCAAAAAAATCAGTAATGATTTCATAATTGTCCTGTGGCAGATTTTTTTCTTCATACACACGATTGTACATGGAATATACCTGCACATCATACATAGAACGTGCACCCAGATAGCCAGAAGCCCAGCCCGTCAAAACAGGCGCAGCAATAAACAGGAAAATAGCAAGCACAAGAGTTATGCAAATCAATGTCATTGTTTTACTGGTCGTATTTAATTTTGAAGTAATCTGACCGTAAAAGAACAGTGCTTCCCCATGGTATCGGTGTTCCGGTGATTTTTCTTTCCATGTGACAATAAAGCTGCTGGCAAGATAAATCAATGCACCTATAAAGAAAAGCAGATCAGTCAAAAGAAACAGCAGATATTGATTGAGCATTCCAGCACCTAAAGGCAGATAATATTTTTTTGCTAATGGCGCAACACTGGCTGTTGCAAAAGCATTTAGTACAGAACATATCAGCAAGCCAGTTATAAGCATATTCTTTTTTCTTTTTTTAATCAGGCAAAATACAGGCCAAAGCAAAGTGAGCAGCGGAAAAAGAATATTTCCCCAATACATGAGCTGTACCGGAAACGGAAAGCGGGCGTCATAATAAAACCAAACCTTTTGTATTCCTGTAATAACTGCCCATACTGTAATCAGTTCAAAGAATATTACTGCAACAGAAATCCAACG
>Ga0137308_102120_pt1 | contig 14970 bp, 14 predicted proteins | sample Inofrocosms_June_FD_97181 | JGI IMG/M metagenome (GOLD analysis project Ga0137308, IMG submission 97181) | Mouse cecal microbial communities from Vienna, Austria - N-Acetylneuraminic and N-Acetylglucosamine D2O microcosms_June | ecosystem: Host-associated > Mammals > Digestive system > Large...
AAATCCGGCTATCCGATGAAGAAAATACTGCTGATGTTCTTCGCGTTGCTCACCGTCATGGTGGGCAACGCCGCCGGACGGAAGATAAACATAATGAATCTGCCACCATTCGAGAGAGCTGTGATTATCATCAAGAAATTTGAAACGCTACACCGTCCAAAGGATTATCCCTATGTCGGATATGGTCATAGAGTGTTACCGGGAGAGCCATACCGACGAGGCGTGCAGCTCACCGAAAAACAAGCCGATGCACTCCTGCGTAAAGACCTCCGAAAATTCGTGTCGCTCTACAAGGCATACGGCAAAGACGCTCTGTTGTTAGGCGTATTAGCCTATAACTGCGGCCCCGGAGTGGTGAACAAGTCCACCGTGCTGAAAAAGCTGAAACGCGGCGACCGCAACATCTTCAAAGCCTACACCTCCCACTGCCGCTACAAGGGCAAATGGCACAAAGGAATTTATACCAGAAGGCTGACCGAGTTCGCTGCGCTTTTTATATTATAAAAAGGAAGGAGTGGGTAAATGGATCCCCACTCCTTAGCTTGCGCCTATACATCATTGAGATGCATACCCCGGAAATTAATCTTTTCGTATCTACTACCAATAGTCATATTCATCCGGCTTTTTGAGTGTGCTTTCATACACATCATATATAGCCAATTCCATTTGAATATGGTGGAAATCATCGGGCTACTAACAATAATCTTGATAAGTTCCTCCTGCTACTATTAAATATGCAGCTACGACTAAGGCTTTTATTTGCCTGTTGGTTAGACTCTATTTCCTCGAGAATCTGAGTCTAACCTAATTAAAGAAATAATAAAAATTATTCATTTTAAATATTGGTTAAATTTTTAAATAATTGATCTTTCAAAATATAGTTCATCTACTCAATCGTTATTTATCTCATCAGTGGCGATGTCCTACTTTCCCTCGTTAGAAGTATCATCGGCGCAGATAGGTTTTACTTCTCTGTTCGGAATGGTAAGAGGTTGTCCGTATCGCTATTATCACCAAAGCTCTATTACAAAATTAGCAAAAAACGTGCCAAACGCCGCCTTTTGGCGGCCGAAATTTTTGGCAAAATCAAGGCTGGCAACTTCATCGCGAGGTCGCCAGCCTTTTCTATATTACGACTTGGCTAATGTTATTTCTTCTTGTTAAGCCATTCATCACGGCGGCGTCTGCACTCGTTTAGAGTGTCCGCCACGCATGAGTATAATTCTCCATCAGTGTGGCGGTAATCATATTGGTAGTGTTTCTTTCGCTGTGAGCGGTAGCCGGTGTAAAACACCTCGTATTGTTCTGTGCCGGGAATAGTAGTTGTGCTTACTCCGTTGGCGGTGAGTTTTGTTGCCATAGTTTTGCGGTTTAGTATTCTACAATCAGTATCCGGTATCCAAAAGATATATCGGGGTTGGTTATCTTTCTTTGTTTTAGCCAAAGGTGGTGACTGCCGTAGCCATATACGAAGTATCGGTCAAGGTCGTACTTGTCGGCAAAATCGGCTACTATCCGCCGTAGCGTTTTCTCGCTGTCGGCATAGAGAATATGGTTCACAAATTCTATGATGATTTCGGCTATTTTGTCATCAAATATGATAGTCGGATGTTCAAATGTCACGTTCATAATCGGTGGGTGTTGTGACCTGCGCCATTGCTGGCGCAGGTCGGATTATACATTAAGCTGTCATTCGTGCCTTGATTTCCTTTTGGTGGCTTGCGATAGCGTTTTCTATCCGTTGCTGATACTCGCTCGCCTTGTTGCAGGCTGCACGGCATTGTACCACTTTGAGCGTCCTTAGGTCTATCTCCACGGTAGCCACTGTCTTGCCGTCTATTCGGGCTGAGAATACAAGGCTCTCGGCTTTGAGATAGTATTGGCTACTGCCGACGCAGATATGCTGTGTCCTGCCTTCCTCGTAGTATTCGTCAACGCTGTCGAGGGTCTTGATTTCTATCTCGTTGTCGGTGAACACAAGACCGATGAAACGACCTTTCAGTTCTCTGAACTTCTCTTCATTCTCCAATGCCCTGATTCGGTCTGCTTCTCTGCGCTCTTTCTCACGCTGGCGGTGTACTTTCTGCACATATTCATCGTGTGCGTCAAAGAGATTGGCGGGGGCGATAAGTTTCGGCGAGTGGGTATCACGCCCGAAGCGTTCCAGCATATGCAGATAGTCATACCACGTTGAGAGGTCGGGAATTTCATATCCGTGACGCTTGGCGATGATATAGGATGCCCAGAAGTGTTTTACCTCATCGGTATGATATGCCATATATTTAAGCATATCTATGTTGCCATCTTTCATCAGTGTTTCGGCTTGCGGTGAGGAAAGGAGCATTGAGAAAAGTTTGATTGGACGGATTTCGTGGAAATTTCCGTCAAATCCGTTTCTTGTGAGAGCCGGAATTATCTTGAATTTCGGATATAGATATTGGTCGGAGATATAGCGGTAGATGTCGTTGTCTTTTCTTATCTCCATAGGATAACCGAAGGCAAAGCAGTCAAGATGCCAGCCCATTATGCGCGGAATAGCCACAAGAGCAGTCTTTCCGTCGGGGGCAATCCAATACTGCCCGATTTCCCGAAAGGCGGACGAAGCCTTGCACCCTTTTTTCATTATCACCTCCATGAGAAACATTCGCAGTATCTGATACTCTCCGCAGGTGGCTATAACGTTGAGATAGGATTTCTGCTGACATTTGCGCTCAAATGTTTCCTTGACTTCAAGTTGAGCCTTGCAGTTGGGGCAGGTGCATTTGTCAGTGTGACCGGTCATCATCCACGAATGTCCGCAGTCCATACAAGTGGTGCGACCTTTCGGCAAGCGGTAGGCATAGTGGTCGATTGTGTTTCTGAATGCCCAACGACGGGGAGCGGTGGCGAGTGGGCGAAGATGCCCACTCTGTGCGATTACCGCCTTTTCAAGTTTCGTTCTCGGTTTCATAGTCGTAATGTGTTAGAAATCAAATAGACTGCGTTGTTCAACTTGGGGTCTGTTCTCTGTCGCCTTCTTGGATTGCGAGGGTCTGCGCATTTTGGACGCTTCCTCGTCACGGAGTTTTGCGATGGCGTCCTGCCGTGCCTGCTCCTTTTCCTCCTCGGTGAGTTCTACCGTATGGTTGACCACCACTTGACAGTTGACAGGCTTTCCGACCTCTATCTCGCTTTCTTCCCAGTAGTGGACTGCCATTCCGAATATTTCATCGTCCTCGAACCCGTTGCACCCGCTTTTCTGCACTTGGCAGATTATATAGGTGATACACTCAGAGAGCGACTTTGAGGGATTGGCATACTTGACGGCGAACAATGCGTCAGACTCCGCCATTTTGTCAAGATAAGTTCTGATTGTGTCTCGGAACGCCTGAGTTCCTTTCATTGAGTTCTGTGCCATAGTCGTAAATGTTTAGAAAATTGTCAATAGCCAATAGATTACCGCTATCATCGTCAGCAGGGATATAATCCACCCGATGCCTCTGAATACGGGTCTTACAACCACCCATACGACCATCGCCACCAATGTGCCGATTATGAAGCCGACCACCCTTGCGACCGTCTTTAATATGCGGTATTGATGGGAGGTTTGGTGAGCTTTGCCTCGACCTGAATTTCTAATATGTGGATTTGTAGCTGTCATATAGGCGGGTGCTTTTTTTTAACCATGCGTCCAGTGACGGTGTGGCTGTATGAGTTGCTCGACGCTTGAAAGGCGTGTGGCGACAAAAAAGGGTGGTTCAGGCAAGCCGGCCAAATACTACCTCCGCAGGAGCGTGGAGATTTTGACGGATTGAATGAACAGCCCTTAGCCGCACGTTATATCAGGCGAGCGACTTATACTTGCCCATCCGTTAATGTGATGCCTGCTTGAAAGGCACCCCCGGCATGACGGCACAAAGGGACATATCGGTCGGCAACCGGCAGTGTTGCCGATGGACTTGAAACAATGAAAAGAAAAAATGGCACCGCGCCCCGGAAAGCGGAGTCTATGACGGTCAGCGAGGCACGAACCGGCCGCCATTGTCTTCGCCCGTGGGTGCAGACAAGCGATGAGTGGCGGAGCGGTCGATAAGTCCTTGCGAGGCAATGCGGCCCGGAATACGGACAGCCGCCATTACAGTCTTATGGTATCAGGCATCGGGGTCGATGCCCACCATAAGGCGATGGCGGTTGTCGGTGTTCAGCTTTGCCCATAGGCGTGATGGGTCAACTGGTGTCAGTGCCTGCACCGTCACCTTTTGACGGCATAACGCCGCCAACACGGAAGACCGCTCCGCCTCTCATCGCTTTCGATAGGGAAAATAATCAATACGGTTGCTCAAAATAATTTGGTCAAGTCAATTTATATTACTAAATTTGCAATTCGCGAATTGCAAATATTTCACACGAATGACTAAATCTCATAATGGTATGCGTCCGCAGGATATAGTGATACTACTGAAAAAAGTCACCCTTATCGGTCGGGGTATGACCAATGCGCAGGTCGCAAAGGATCTCGGAATTAGTGCTTCGGAGGTGTCCGAAGCACTGGAACGCTGTAGGATTGCCAGACTTATGGATAATTCCAAGCAGCGAGTCAATATTCTTGCACTTAAAGAATTTCTGATACACGGATTGAAATATGTTTTTCCAGTTCAGCCTCAGTCAAAAGTAAGGGGTATTGCCACTGCCATTTCCGCCTCGCCGATGAGTGATAAGATAGTATCCGAAAAAGAAGCATACGTCTGGCCGGATGCAAAAGGCAACCTGCGCGGAGAGTCGATTGCTCCTTTATACCGCACTATTCCGATGGCTGTGCAAAATGATCCGATGCTTCATAGTCTGCTTGCCATTGCCGATGTTTTCAGAATCGGCAGGACGAGAGAAGTAGAGATAGCCAAAGAAGAACTCAACTCAATACTCGCAACTTATGATGTCAGGTAATATCAGAAGGCTAAAAGTAATCGCCGATGGACTCGGCGATCTGTGCAAAGATGTCGTGTTTGTCGGTGGCTCGGTAGCAGAACTGTATGCCGATGATCCGGCTGCTACCGACATTCGTCCGACTATGGATGTCGATTGCGTCATAGAACTTGCCACCTATGGCAGTCTTCAGGACTTTGAGCAGATGCTTAGAGATCGCAAGTTTGTGAATGATATTGAATCGGGCGTGATATGCCGTTGGAAATACAATGGCGAGATTGTGGATATTATGCCTGACAGAGACAGCATACTCGGCTTTACAAACAGATGGTATCGTCCCGGATTTCTACATCGTGAAGAAGTAATGGTCGATGATAAGACAATTTTTATTCTTCCGCCACTCTATTATGTAGCGACTAAAATTGAAGCCGTAAGAGGTCGTGGAGGGGATGACCTGAGATTTTCTCATGATTTTGAGGATCTGGTTTATGTCCTTAACAACAGACAGGACATTACCGAACTGTTCGACAATGAGAATGACAACGATATCACATGCTACCTTTCATCGTGGGCGAAAGAGATGCTTTCACGTCAGAATTGCAGAGAGGAAATTGAATGTATGTTGCCGTATGGAGATTACGACCGTGTGGATTACATAATAGAAATTCTAAATCACTTCTCAAGATGAAGATACAGTACGCATCCGATTTGCATCTCGAATTTGGAGCCAACACATCAATCCTAAGAGAACATTCAATGGAGCCCGTCGGTGACATACTTGTTCTTGCGGGAGATATTGGCTATCTCGGCGATGACGGACTGATGAAACATCCGTTCTGGGATTGGGCTTCCGAAAACTTCAAAGAGGTGATTGCAATTCCGGGAAATCATGAGTTATACCGTGGATTTAATATAAATGAACTGACTGAGGATTGGGAACTCCGCATAAGATCCAATGTCCGATATATCTATAATAAGTTGATTCATCTTGACGAAACAACTGACTTGATTGCTTCCACTCTTTGGTCAAAAATATCGCCGGAAAATGGATTGCTTACACAGCGCAATGTAAGCGATTTTCACTGTATCCGTGATGGCGGAAAGCCTCTTGGCTGGGAGCGTTTCAATGAAGAACATGAAAAATGCCGTGATTTTATTGAACGAAAGGTGCGCGAAAGTAATGCTGCAAAAATCGCAGTTGCGACACATCATGTGCCGTCATTCGCTCTAATGGCTGATGAATTTAAGGGCAGGCCCATAAACGGAGCCTTTACCTCCGAGTTAGGCAATATGATTGCAGACAGCCGGATTGGCTACTGGATCTACGGTCATTCCCATCGCAATATCATAAAGCGGATTGGGAACACAATGTGCGTGTGCAATCAATTAGGTTATGTCCGTGCATTGGAACATCTCTATTTCCGGAAGGATGCTGTTATAACTCTCTAATACCTATATTTGCAATTCGCGAATCGCAAATATTTAGTCCAATAGTACTAATTGACAAATCATTGTCCGCTACTCGTTCAATGTTATTTTTGATTAAAAGAGGCTCAGCTACTTTGTAGTGTGAGGAAATATGATTAAATTTGCATATACGATTGGGTACTGAAAAGTCAGACCTGTGGTAGATTGAAAGACATATCTGGATATTGTCACCAAATCGTTACAATAATAAAAGTGGCTATAGCCAACTATCTGATATAGACATATTTGAAGTGTAAGGAACAAGTCCCTCCATCTCCACGTATGTGTACCGGACACTCTCCGGCCAACACAAGACAAAATCAAGACAAACCGCAGAATATCAATGCATTCTGCGGTTTTTTCATGCCTAAAAATTTCGACTCAGGACCGAAATCGGACAGAAACTTCTTGATACGCAGATGCTGCTTGATCCATTTGAAGAACAGTTCCACGCTCCATCGGTTGCGGTATAGCTCTGCGATTGTCTCAGCTGGTATCGTCAGATTGTTGGTCAGAAATATGTATCTGGTACCGTCTTCGGGGTCGACACAGACCACCTTGCGGAGTTTTTCCGGGTAATCCTTCGCGCTTTTATAAACCGTGAAGTATCCGATGGCATCTGAGACAACATTCCCGGATAGTCTTCGTTTCCATGCCTCAGGCTTGAATCGGACATTGGTTTTCGCCCTGACGACAAAGAACGCACCGATACGGTTTATCGTGTAAAGATTGCCAAAATCATTGTAGCCACGGTCGAAGATGTAGTGCGCTTCCTTCTCATACTGAATCTCCGACATTGCCTTTGAATCATGGACTTTCGCCTCGGTAATATGTACGAATGCAGGAACTTGAGCTTCTACATCCTAGAGCGTGTGCATTTTGATTCCACCCTTATGTTTGCGGAATTTTGCCCACTCGAACACCGATAGACAGAGGTCTATGGTTGTGGAATCAAAGGCATATACATGACCGTCAAGCTCGAAGATTTTCTCTATTCTCCTACTGCGGGCCTCCGCAATCATGAAGAAGGCAAACTCCTCGAAAATGCGGTAATCGCGCTGCTCGTTGGCTTTGCTAAGGTTGCTACGCGTTACCGATTTGCCGATCCCGAGATGGTAGAGTTTTCTTGCATGGGCCTCCATAGCAACGATGAGATCGCGCAGACCCTCATGGTTTGACAGTTGTCCAAACATCAGTGTAAGTAGTTGATTCCAACAAGTATAACTTTTTACATCCTTGTCACCATCATACTTCTTTACAATGCGTAAGAACTTAAAATTGTCAAGAAACTCGACTAATTGGGCGAAAACGTATTTATCCTTATTCATAACAGCCTGAATCAGACTGCAAAAGTAATTTCAAATCGTTGCGCGGCAAAACCAACTATAACAAATTGAATTTCAATAATTTCAAAGTACTCTTATGATTTTTTAGTGGACACTAATGACGCGATAACTCAAATTTTTCTAATTCAGCCTCAGTAATAGGGTATGGTTTTCCGCAGCAAGGACAGTTAAAATCGTCTCGCTGAATATTCAGGCTCATCTGATTAGTATAATCTTTATCAGGGGAATACTTAGCCATTGTATGATATTACTATAATAAAAACTCTATCCAAGAATCGGAGCATTGTTTTCTACAATCCTCTATCAGTTTAAGATTTCTTAATCGTATTTCAACAGTCTGTTTAGATACACCAAAAACTTTACTTATAAAAGACAAGAGGTCATTAAAATCCTTAATATTTACCGGTTGGTCATCGACATAAATCTTTGGGAATATGCGCCTTGGGATGCCAATGTACTCATAGGCTCTAAAATACCTTTCACAGAATAATCTGTTTGGCATTAGAAAATATGAGGCAAAATTGTTAGCCTGAATCTCTAAACGCTTATGGTCTGCGGATGAAAATACACCACCGAATAGTGTTTGTTTATCATCTTGAAGACAATCATTAACAAAATATTTTCGATGTAAAAGGATATGTCCAATTTCATGTGCAAACGTAAAACGCCATCGAGGACTCCCTATTTCAAGCTCATTACTTATATATATCTTCCTGTTCTTAAAGTCACATTTGCCTAAGAAATTGTCGCTTTCAATATTCTCTATCGTATAATTCAGAAAAGTCAAGACTTCAAATAATGTTATATCAAGAAGTCTTGGATCATATCCAATCTTACACTTTTTAGCTAAAAGATTTGCATACTGTTCAATCCTTTCTACAGTAACAAATGGTATTGTCGGCCTTGGGTCGCTTTTTATAATACCCTCGTAAATATATGCACAAAGAGACGTATATGCTTCATGTTCAGACAACCCGACAAATCCAGTTTCCGGCCATTCTCCATCCAGTACAATGCTTCGATATAAATTTCTTGCCGAAGTTGTTGAACGCTCTACTTCATATAAAGGCTCATCATCTCCATAATTTAATCTGGCAATACCTATATTATAAAACTCAGCTTCCCTTATTACGCCAGATTGACATCCGGAAGTAGTAAAGATTATGCCTTTATGAGCTCCTATAAGCCCCATCTTATTATACAAATCACCAATTCGCATTGTATCAATCGGTTTCGCATAATCCTTGCATTCAACTAAAGCAATAAGGAACGGTTTTTTTGTAGGGTCTCTAAATACTTCTATCGCAACATCGACTTCAATGTCATTGCCACTCTTCGCTCTATATTTCTTCTTGGGTGTAAGTGTAGTTTGCCCAACCGGAAATGGAAGTTTACCTTTTTCTATCTCCGATTTTAGGACATCCATTACAAACGCCTCATATTTGTCTCCTTTTGGTGATGACATTTATTCTTGAATCTAAATTATAATAATCAGTACATCAATGGTTTCTTATCGTTCTTCTTCCAGCCGGCACGATATTCCTTGTCCGTGAAATAGACCTTTAGGTCAGCTTGATACTCATGGTCAACGAAGAAAACCTTTTTATCTGCTTGATACTCTTTAGTTGTGAAGAACCAGATACCCTTATTCTCACTCTTCTTTGCACGATAATCCTTATCAGTCTTATAGACAATCAAGTCTGCCTGATACTCGTGGTCAGCCACAAAGACTTTTACATCAGCCTGATAGCTGCTCTTAACCGAATAAATCTTCTGCGCTTGTGCTCTGGAGAAACACAAGACACATAATAAAATCATCAGGAATTTAATGCTTTTCATCTTCTTCAATCTTATGGAATTTTTCCAATGCCTTTAAGTAACTGGCTGTGATGATACCAGAGGGGAGCGCAATGATAGCAACCCCGACCAGCGAAGAGACCATCGACAAGAGTCTGCCCCAATCTGTGTGAGGGCACACATCTCCATATCCAACAGTAGTCAAAGCCGTTGTTGACCAGTACAACGCTTGAAAGAAATTCTCAAAATGACTATCAAGATTGAACATTATCAATGCCGTAAAGACTATATATAGAATTGCCATCATAAGCACGGATAGCAATACCGAACTCTTCTCTCTAAGCACCTCTATAAATAGTTCAAATTCTTTTGAGTAGCGGGAAATTTTCAACAACCTAACGGTTCGGATCAACCTCGTTGTACGACATAGATTAAACGCATCGTTTATAGCAGTGAAAGCGGGTAATATTGACAACATATCTATTATAGCCATTGGTCTCAAAGGGTAGAACATGATGCTTCTCATCCCGTTTCCAAACCTATGGTCAGCAGTTGCCCATCTTAGAAGATAGTCAATAATAAATATCGCCACACAACCATATTCAATCAATTGGAGTTCAGGCGTTGATTCTCTAAAAGCCAGAGGTATAAGGCTCAGTATAATAACTGCACCCATGAAGTGAGAGTATATGCGATGCGGCATATACTCCACGTCAGCATCCATTACGTTGCCATCCAAGACAAGGAACAACTTTTTTCTGAGTGTTTCGTTTTGTGAGAGTGCTGTCTCCATTTTAATCTTCTAAAATTTTCTCTACGTCAGTCGCTTTGCGGAGGTCAATGCCCCTCGAAGCGCCCTCAACTCTGACGTAATCGACCGAGAACTCTTTGCACTTACGATGTACCTGACGGGAAGATGCCACACTATATGGGCTATACTTCTCGTAAATATCCAGACCTCTTCCGAGGACAATACGCCACCCGTCATCAGTCGTTATGGCACGGTCGTGGAAATACCTGAAAGTATATTCAAGCTCTATACCATACTCCACAAGGTCGTCCTTGATGTCGTCAAGACGGTCAATAAGTTCCGGTATCTTATCTTCCTCCTCAGATGTGTAGAGTTTAATCTTCAGGCCCTCTACTGATTCTCTTGTATCAATCAGCATGGTAATGAACTCCATAAGGTTCTTAACCTGCCAAGGAGCACGGATATAAGGGTCTTCTACCACGATTTCTTTAGCGTTTGCCAGATATGGAGCAAACAACTTTTCATAGGTCACTCCGGTCTGTCCCATTCTAAAGGAAAGGGTCTTTTGGCGAGTATCTGCTATTCTCTTCCGTCTGGATTTTGGCGTTTCGGCTGAGGTCTCAGCGTTATTTGCCGAAGTCGCACTATCATTAGACTCCTCAGTTGAAGGCGTTTCTTCTGCCTCATCAGATGTTTCCTCTACGACTTCATCTATGTTGTTGCTGATACGTTCAAGAGTGTCAACGGTTTTTATCTCGCCATGCTGTTTAAGCAGCTCATACTTGAATATCGCAGGCTCGTTGCGGAATGTCTCGTCGATAAGATAGAGCTGGTCTTTTACTCGCTTGCGGCTCTCAGCGGCAAAGTCGATAAGTTCGTATGCCTCCTGATCCGTCATGTTGCCGTCAGGATAGAGCAGCTTTACCATTCCGGAGAAAGTCTTACGGATGGCAAGGTGGTCACGCTCCGAGAGTGAACCGTCAAACTTGGCGTAATCTTTCAGTTTATCGGTAAGGTCAAGATTGCGCAGCTCATGAAGAACAGCGGCAATATAGTCAGTAATCAATCCATAACCCTTTGAGAAAGAATCCTTTTTAAGAGTGCGGATTTCCCAGCCCGGATTATAGAGGTGAATACGGTCGAGGAATGCGCCCTTGATGAATGAAGTCGGTATTGACTCAAACAAGTGACTGTTTTTCAGCATATATGGCACAGTATGCTTGGTGTTACCGACAAATGCCATTGATGCGGACGCCTCATGAGTGCCTTTGCCTCGGTTAAAGGATTTGTTTGCAAGATAGTTCTGCATGGTATCAATCAGAACAGCATCCACGTTGCGCCCCTTCTGCTGTTCAAACTCATCCCATGCCACCACGTCCCAGTAGCCTACAAGACCGATATTCTCCTTCTTGCCGGCCATGCTCACGAACAGTCGCGGACTTGTCACGTCGCCACCGCTGACGAGTACACCGTAAGGAGACAGCTCCTGAAAGACATGACTCTTACCTGTTCCTTTTGGCCCTAGTTCCACAAAGTTGTAATTGTTCTCGATATGTGGCAGAAGGCGGGCAAGTGTGATAAACTTCTCTCTGCGGTTCATCTTGTCGGGATTAAGACCGACGGTGTGCATCAGGAAGTCAATCCACTCGTCTGTTGTAAAGCAACGACGTTGGCTGATATAGTCCTGCAAGTCTATATTGCTGATTTGAATAGGTTTAAGAGTTTGGATTTCCCATCGTACCTTTACGTCCTCTCCGGGTATATAGCCGATGGTGATTATGCACCATACGCCATTGCCAGAAAGTAGTTTCGGATTCTGGGTAACGTATTGAGTTCCGATAGGCACACCGGAAAGACCGAGATTGGCGAAGGTAGCCTGATACTCGTCGCTCTTTTCATTGAGCGTTACAGTCACCTTGTCGATGATACGGAACTTTCCATTCTCCCTGATTTTACCTTTTACGACTTCGGCATCCGCACGGTTTACATAGTTGTTTCGGATTACCTCCTTCACCTTTTCTATACCCATTTCAATGGCTTGCTGGTCATCGCTGGCACAGTATTGTCCCAGCAGATATTCAAGCACATAGGTAGGTACAGGCAGACCGCCTTTTACGAGGAAAGCCAAATCCTTTCTGACTACTTTTCCAAGAAAGGAGCGCATTATTTTTTCTTGTAGAGTCACGTACATTAAATTTTAATTAGTAAATAGAAAATAGAAATTCAGAGCCGACAAAACTTTCTATTTTCTATTTAGATTAAAAGTCTTGTTCGATAAATGTATTGTTCTTTACGGTCTCACGTATCAAGGTGTTTTTATCATCGTCTTTGTCCCAGACACGCAGTTGGAGAAGTCCTCCTGTGACAGGCTTGTTAAGCGACAGACTGATTTCATAAACCCTGTTGTTGAGATTTGCCCCATCAGTGCTGTTAAGCTTGATAGTCTTGGCCTCGGTCACTACTTCGTCACCATTAAACACCGCACAGCATACGGTGCGTTCTGTCATTGACATTGATACAGGTTCAGACTGTATCAACTGGAATTTCAGCATACTTGACACCATATTCAGGTTTGTGCTGAGAAGACTGACATTTACCTTCTGTTTGGTCAATACCTTCTTGATTTTGCTGACAATGACAGGAATGACCACCTCCTGAAGAGAGGCTCCTCCATGAGTAAACTCATAGCCCCCGGAGGCGGCAAACCTATTCGTGCCATTCGGTACAGCGACATATACCGGAGTCTGGCTTGAAAGCCCCGAAACAGAACCAAGGGGATATTTTGAAACGCCCTCTAATGCCATATTTGACTGTGTTAGATAATAGCGAGTCTTTTTCTCAATATTATCTTCTGTTACGGGGTGTTTGTCCTTGTCCTCAAACGCAATATCGTTGAAAAGGAAACCGTGATCCGATGTTACAATCACATTGGTCACGTTCAATGTTGCGTGGAGAGAGTTCACAAGAGAAGCCAGTTCTTTGACTGCCGCTTCGCAGGCTCTTGGCAGGTCACTGTCATGTCCGTCACGGTCAATCGAGTCGTGCAGGATATAGACAAGCGATTTCTTGAAGAAATCTCGCTTAGAAGCCATATTGTTGACCGTCATCAGATCCTTATATGACACACATTCCGCATCCGGGCAGAACTTCTGCAACTGAGCCGTTCTAAGAGCTTTGTTTGATAGAACTGTGCCATCGACAGCGGTCTCTGTTCCGTCAAGTGCAAGTGCATTGTGTGGAAACAGTTCCGGCTTGCAGTATTTTGTTTCAGTCGGGAGTGAGGCTATCATTGGCTTTAGTGTAGCAATGTGCTTCTTCTTTCCGAGTTCTGCAAAGAGCTGGACTCCGACCTCATATCTGAGGGCATCGCTTATGATTACCACCTGCTTCTGCGTCGGGTCGAATTGCTCTTTATAGAAATCATACTGATGTGGAAGATTCAGAGCGTTCAGATAACCGGAAGTGGCGTTTACGCACTCTATCCACTCAATATTGATGGCATTGGCGAACTTGGCGTAGTCAACATCCAGACGGGCTTTCGCTTGAGATATGGAATCGCTGATTACACCGGCCACGAAGCAGGCTCGGAAATATCGGATAGCCTGACGGTAACAAGTATCAATACGGCACCAGTCACCGGCATAGGCGGCAACGTATTCTTCTGCCGAGCCTAACTTTGTATTACCGACATTGCGAAGCTCCTCATAGAATGTTGCTACCTGCTCCATGAACGATATGGCGTTCTGTATTTCAGCCTCTGGAGTGAACTTCAATCGCAATTCTCTCGCTTTATCAATAACCGACAGTGGTTCTGCCACCATGTCCTCGCGGCATAGGCTATTGATTATCGGCCATGCCAACGGTTCTGTAAGTATGAAGTATGTGGCGTTGGTTCCGTAGGCATTGATAATCTCATCCTCACGGATGCTTGCACCGAGAAGTTGCATCGCCGAGGCGAACTTGCCTCCGGCTATTTCCGTCATGCCATACTCATATATGCGCTGCATCTGTTCGATGCGCACCGAACTTGATATGCAGAGTGCCTTGTATGGGTCGTTCTTCTCAACAGCAAGCAACTGAGTTATTACATTGTATTTCAGTATCTCGGCAATGCCTTTCATCACCGGGATAGAGTTGGTGCTGTATGACTGACCGAATATTGAAGTGAGTTTCTCCTCCAGTCCTTTCCGGGCATCATGAGTTTTATTCAGACGATAATAAAAGTCAATACGCTTCTTCTTCTCTGAATCCAGATCGAGAGCGATAAGTTTTGCAATAATCGCTTTCCATTCAAGTATTTTTTTATCTCCGAGATATGACGTGATGAAAGCCCTTATCGCCAAATCCTCGCTAAAGAGTTCCGGCGAAAGGCTACCCTCGATCAGAGGCATTACCTTTGCACTGCGCAACTCTGTAAGATTTCGGTTCACGAAACTTCCGAGTGTCAGCGGGAGATTATATTGTTGTAAGAAAGATGCGTAGTCATCTTCCTTATACTCCATGTTGGCGATAAGCATGTCGAGAAGGGGAAATCTGAGGTATTCCTCTTCCGACTGTGGGGCGTAAGGCTGACGGAAAAGCAGAACCACTTTCTTGTCAGCCCATGTGTTTTCAATGGCATACTTGGCATTGAACCAACTGCCGTCAAACACCTCATAATGGTAATCCTCCGGCCATGTCACGTCGGCGAGTTCTCCTTCAAGGAAA
>Ga0137308_102121_pt1 | contig 14963 bp, 11 predicted proteins | sample Inofrocosms_June_FD_97181 | JGI IMG/M metagenome (GOLD analysis project Ga0137308, IMG submission 97181) | Mouse cecal microbial communities from Vienna, Austria - N-Acetylneuraminic and N-Acetylglucosamine D2O microcosms_June | ecosystem: Host-associated > Mammals > Digestive system > Large...
GGCCAAATAAATGGGGAAATAAGTCCTCTTTACTGTTCGTGCGTTTATTCTGGCTTTGGGCTTGATTTTATTCCGGTCCTGCTTTAAAATAGATTCTATGGGGTTTTCCGCATCCCCGTCCATAATAATTAAAAGTAAATGTAGGAGGCAGAGTATGCAGAAACGTATTTTGGTCGTAGATGACGACACAATGAATTTGAAAAGGACAAAAATGATCCTAGAGAAGTATTATGACGTACTCCTTGCAGAATCAGGGAAGGAAGCGCTTGAAATGCTCGAAACTGAACTGGTTGATCTGGTCCTTCTTGATATAGCAATGCCGCAGATGAACGGTATCGAAACTTTTAAGCACATAAAAGATTTTACGGTTAAGATACCTGTGATTTTTTTGACGGCATCAGGGTATGAGGAGGACGTTCGGACCGCCATCAATCTGGGTGCAGTTAACTATCTGAAAAAACCGTTTTTCCCACAGGACCTGCTGAAGCGGGTTGCAAAAGGACTGGAGGAACAATGAGAACAGAAGAACAGACCAGTATGCACCTGCTTTTAGCCAGTGTCGTCAGTATATTCGGTGTAATGCTGATCTTAATCATAATAGCCATGTCCTGGGAAGCTTGGATGGTTCCTGTCATTTTAATCGGTAATTCTCTCGTGTGGTGTCTTCACATTGGAAGGACCGGTTCAGGAACCTTTTATGAAAATCTATGTACTGGATTGCTGATGATCGGATTTTTTTTCTTTGGAGTACACAGCAGCACCCTTTTTGATATGCCTGCCGTGGCATGTATCGTAATCTTTATTTTTTCCATGTTTAACAAAAAGCGTCTGTTGTACATGGCGTTTGGCCTATATATACTGATACTTCTGTATCATTTTTTTATCCTGCACACCATCAACCATCATATGGGGACGCTGAATGTCCTCCGTTTAATGATCGGCGCCATGATAACGGCAGGTACAGTATCAATTGCAAAATACCGGATCAACAGAAGGAATGAGGTAAAGAAAAGGTACAACGGCATCATTACAAGACTGGAAAAAACAAGCCGTCAGAATGCGGGCTTTCTGTCGAATGTATCCCACGAACTGCGCACACCTATCAACATGGTACTCGGAATCAGCGGTGTCATATTAGACAAAGACATTCCACCGGAAATTCAGACGGATGTGTTTTCCATACAAATAGCAGGAAAACGTTTGTCCAATCAGATCAATAATATGCTGGATTATACTGAGATTGTAGAGGGAACGCTGATACCGGCCAAAAGACCTTATATGATCACTTCAGCTCTCAATGATATCATTACGATGACCGCCATGCAGAGTAATAGAAGCCATCTGGAGATGGTATTTGATATCGACCCTTCTATACCGGCAGTCCTGATTGGAGATGTGGAAAAAATCTCCCATGTCTTGAAAATTTTGCTGGAAAATTCCCTCAAATTCACAGAAGAAGGCGGCATTAATGTCTGTATTGGACATCGGCGGGAAAGTTACGGAATCAATCTGATCATAGATATTTATGATACTGGGATCGGCATGACAGAGACTCAGATTGAACAGATGTGTGACGATTTTTACCAGGCAGACAGTGGAAGCAGCCGTTTTGCAGGAGGGCTGGGACTAGGTCTCCCCATTGCCCGGGGCCTGCTGGATGCTATGGGCGGGTTTATCTTTTTCGACAGCGAGGAACAGCAGGGCCTTCAGGTCCACATCACCATCCCTCAGGGAATTGAGGACGACACACCAGCTATAGTAGTCTCTCATCCGGAGAAGCTGTGCATCGCTTGTTATTTCCGCCCGGAAAGATTCAACAGCGATGAGGTCAAAAAATATTATGACAATATGATCCTACATATGGTAGAAGGACTTGGTATTGAGGGATATAAGGCCCACAATTTTGACGGACTGCTCAAACTGATGCGCAGCCATACCCTGACCCATGTATTTATCTCGCAGTCTGAGTACGAAGAGAACAGTTCTTATTATGAGGATTTGACTGACAAAATCCAGGTGGTTGTGATCGTCGAGCAGAAGTTTATGCTGGACAGAAACAGTAAGCTTCTGGTGATACGAAAACCGTTTTTTGCCCTCTCTGTTGTGAATCTTCTAAACGGCGAAGCCACTGCAAATGAATTTGGAGAAGCGCAGGCTGCAGGCCGCAGGCCATTTTCCTGCCAGGGAGTCCGGGTCCTGGCTGTTGACGACGAGGAAATGAATCTTGTGGTTGCAAAAGGAGTTTTGGACAGCTACGGGATACAGGTGGATACTTGTCTCAGCGGAAAAGAAGCGTTAGAACGATGCGCTGACACTTCCTATGATATTGTTTTCCTAGATCATATGATGCCGGGCTTTGACGGTGTGCAGACCATGAAACAGCTCCGTGAAATCAACAACGGAATTTATCGGGAACGTCCGGTGATTGCCCTGACTGCAAATACTATCAGCGGCGCAAGAGAAATGTTCCGGAACGAGGGATTCACAGAATTTATCCCCAAACCCATTGAGCATACTGTTCTGGAGCGTGTGCTCCGCAAAGTACTGCCCGAAGAGTGCGTCCAGTATAATGAAGCCCCTGTGAACCCAGACCGTCCGTCAAAAGACACCGTTCATCAAAAGAAACTTTCGAATGCCGTACCAGCATCAGATACAGATACTCCTGCATCAGAAAAAGAGGCTTCGTCAGAAAATATTCCAAAAAAGACTGCACAGAAAAATATTCTGCTGAAAAAGAACCGCCTGGATAAAAAAATATCCAAAAAGAGCGTTTTGGAAAAAATCATACCCAAAGCAGACAGCTCAGAAAAAACCGTACCGGCAGCCGATATCCCAAAAGAAACTGTACAGAAAGAGGATATCCCCGAAAAGACTGCACCGGCACTGGATGTTTCAAAAGATTACCCACAGGAAAAGAGCGTCCCTCAAAAGGATGCTGCCCCCGCAGGCGGGTCTTCCCCGTCCTTCATCTCACTCTCTCAAATCGGTGTCAATGTACAGCTGGGTTTGGATTATTGCTGCGGGGAAGAAAGCTTTTATATGGAAATGCTTGAAATGTTCTCTTCACAGGCCAAGGAAAAAAAGAAAGAAATTATTTCCCTGTATGACGACGCCAACTGGGAAGATTATACGGTCAAGGTACACGCATTAAAGAGCACGTCTATGACAATTGGTGCTGAACGGCTCGCAGAACAGGCTCTGCTGCTGGAACAGGCCGGAAAGAACAAAGACACAGAATACATCCGGCGCTGCCACCCCACACTGCTTTGCATGTATGACGAGATCTGCGAGGCTATCACCGGATTATTAATAAAAACAGGAGGAAATTCTGTGTGTTGAAAAAATGGTTTGAAACAATATATGACCATAGGATCGGTCTGCGGGAACGTATGTTCCGGCTGACCACAGGCATATGCATAGCCGCATTGGTCATTATACTTCCTATGGGCAGAAGTCTCATAAATATATTGATCTTAGCGGCGAGTATTGCCTGTATGATAATGGTCGTAACGGTCAGTATCCAAAAAGAATGTATCAATACAGGAGCAACAATAATCACCATACTGCTCCTCATCCTTTTTCCTTTAAGCTTTTTTACAGCAGGAGGTTTTTTCAGCGGAATGCCTGAATGGTTCGTGCTGTGTTTTGTTTATATCAGCATAACCCTGGAAGGCCGGCGTAAAATTGCCCTGTTCCTGCTTTGTACAGCAGAGACAATGCTGTGTTACTTTACAGCTTTTTATTTTCCAGAATTCGTGGCAAAGAATACGCAGGTCCGCTCCTTTTTTGACTCTGCCTCTTCTGTTGTTTTGGTGGGTGTACTAATCAGTGTACTGCTTTTATTCCTAAAAAGACTTTACGAATCAGAGAACAGGCTTTCCAAGCAGCAGAAGAAAGAAATTGAAGAATTGAACAAAGCTGAGAATCATTTTTTCTCCAGCATGAGCCATGAAATCCGCACACCTATCAATACAATCATCGGACTGAATGAAATGATCCTTAGGGGCGATAACCCGGAAGATGTAGCCGAAAACGCAAAAAATATACAAATCGCCAGCAAAATGCTGCTCACGCTCATCAATGATATTCTGGACTTGTCCAAGATTAAATCCGGAAAAATGGTGATTGTCAATGCTTCCTATGAGACAGGTGCGCTTTTTTCAGAGATTGTCAATATGATCTGGATCAAGGCGAAGGAAAAAGGACTGGATTTCAAACTCCATGTGGACCCTTCAATCCCCAGTATGCTCTGTGGCGATGAGGTGCGTATCAAACAGGTCCTTATAAATCTGCTGAATAACGCTGTCAAATATACAAGCGAGGGATCTGTCACCCTTTCCGTCCGCTGTGAACGCCAGGCGGTGAACAGAGTGCGCATTTGGTATTCTGTAGAAGACACCGGGCAGGGAGTAAAAAAGGAAAATATTCCCTATATTTTCAATGCATTTAAAAGGGTAGATGAAGAGCGGAACCGCTATATCGAAGGTACGGGACTGGGACTCAGTATTGTTCATCAGTTAGTTGAACTGATGGGGGGAGAAATCAGCGTTAACAGCGTCTATACTAAGGGGTCAACCTTTCTTGTCATGTTAGATCAGGACATTGTAGATGAGAAAGAATTAGGGACATATACACTGACATCCCGTGTATATTCACATAACAGAGAACAATACAGACAGAGCTTTGAGGCGCCGGAGGCACACATACTGGTGGTGGATGACAATGATATGAACCTGATGGTAGTCCGTAAACTGCTCTCAGCCACAAAGATTCAGGTTGACACAGCACTGAGCGGCGCGGAATGTCTGAAATTGACGCAGAAACAGCATTACGACGCAATCCTTATGGACCACCTGATGCCTGAAATGGATGGAATCCAGTGCCTTCACGCACTGCGTACACAACCGGGAGGATTGTGCCAAGATGTACCTGTAACCGCACTGACCGCCAATGCAGGAAGCGACAATCAGCTTCTCTACCGAAAAGAAGGATTCAACGGCTATCTGGCAAAACCTGTCAGCGGTCCTCTCCTGGAGGCTGCTGTTTTGAGTCTTCTTCCAAAAGAACTGGTCAAACTGAGTGAGGAAGCCATCCAATCGGAAATCGGAAAGGATATCCTGATCTTTGAGCAGACTCAAAGACGCTCTCTCATGATCACAACAGACAGCGTATGCGACCTTCCTGAATCTCTGAAAAAAGAATTCGATATTTCTGTCTGTCCTTATTACGTCTGTACAGACCAGGGACGCTTTCTGGATGAACTAGAGCTGAAATCAGATGAACTGTTGTCACATATGGCGTCAGGAAAAAAAGGCTTTTCACAGCCCCCGGATGTGTCAGATTATGAAAGATTTTTCGCCGAAAAGCTGAGCGAGTCCCAAAACATAATCCATATTACCATGGCTAAACACGTAGGACTGGGATACTACAATGCCCTTGAGGCAGCAAAGTCTTTTGAAAACGTCACCGTACTGGATTCCGGACATCTCTCAAGCAGCATGGGCCTATCAGTACTGCATGCTGCCTACATGGCTGAAAATAATGCATCAAAAACAGAAATTGTAAAAGCAGTGAAAAAACTGAGGCGCTATATCTCATCTGCTTTTATTATCGACAGCACGCACATGATGTGCCAGGCGGGGAAAATTCCCAGACAAGTACAGGTTTTCTGTGATGCGCTGCTCATGCATCCGGTTATTGCACTCCGAAAGAGCAAACTGGTTGTCAGCGGCATGAAGATGGGCAGCTTTGAACGTGCTTCGAAACGCTATATCCGGAAAACACTTATCAATTCAAGAAATATCGACCGCCGCATTCTGTTCATTACATATGCCGGAATGGATACCAAAAAGCTTCAGTATATTGAAAATTTGGTAAAACAATATTGTCCTTTTGAAAGGGTTTATCTACAGAAAGCATCTCCCGCCATTGCCAGCAACTGCGGCCCAGGCTCTTTTGGACTATTGTTTATGAAAAAAAATGAAACTATGATTTCTTTTTCTGAAAATCAGGAAATACCACTTATCTCAGAAAATCATTAGAGCGTGTCTTAAAAATGCTTTCTGCCAGATGTATGACCCACTTAGTACCCAAAGGGTATGCTTATGGGAGATTTGCGCCAAATCAGGGAGACATAGCGGGCTATGTTCACCGAATTTGGCGCAAATACCGTGCTAAGTGGGTCGTGCAGATGGCAGGAATGAATTTTAAGACACGCTCTAAACTTTCTATGGAGATACCTGATGTACTGCAGTATGACCGTATCATGCTGGGATGCCCGATCTGGTGTGAAAAAATCCTATCCAAAGGCCAGGTGGCATCGTCCGCTAAACGCCAAAAGAACAGCATTTCCCCCATTCGTGCCTATCTATTCTCAATCGATTATTTTTATAGACGAAATAACCGGCTGATCCTCTGATACCACAGTTCCGTTATCATCCTGTACAGAAACATTTTCACAGATCTGATCCACCACTTCCATCCCGTCTGTCACACGGCCGAAAGCAGCATATTCTCCGTCCAGGAAAGTACTATCCTCATGAACAATAAAAAATTGGGATGAAGCACTGTCCGGATCGTTGGATCTGGCCATGGAAATCACACCTCGTACATGGGAAATATCGTTTTCTATTCCATTCTGAGAAAATTCCCCTTTAATGGTTTCTTCGGAACCGCCTGTCCCATTTCCCTCCGGATCTCCGCCCTGAATCATAAACCCGCTTATGATCCGGTGAAAGGTCAGGCCATCGTAGAAACCTTCTTCTGCAAGCTTGAGAAAGTTTTCAACAGTAATAGGCGCCGTGTCTGCATCCAGTTCCAGAGCAATGGTGCCATAATCTGCTATATCTATTTCTACATGATGCAATTCTCCCTGGGAATCTTTTTCTTCTTCCTCAGAATCCCCATCTATTTCCTCCTGTGCCGGCTCTGCTGTGCCGGTGTCTGACTGCTTCTGGGTATCCGCTTCTTTTGAACCGCATCCGGCAGTAAAAGCTGCAAGAAGAATGGTACATAAGAAAAGTGTGAGTATTTTCTTCATAATATCCTCCTGTTTCATGAATCTTTACCAGATACACAAAAGGGAAGCAAAAGCCTCCCTTTCGATAATGATATAGATTTTGCAAATAATATCTGCGTCCCTCTACTTACCTGCATTGGCAAGCGCCGCCTGTGCTGCAGCCAAACGAGCAATGGGCACACGGAACGGTGAGCAGGACACATAATTCAGACCAATTTTATGGCAGAATTCAATGGATGACGGGTCGCCGCCGTGCTCGCCGCAGATGCCCAGCTTGATTTCAGGTCTTGTGGAACGTCCTTTTTCCACAGCCATCTGTACCAGCTGGCCTACACCATTCTGATCCAGTCTTGCAAATGGATCAGATTCATAGATCTTACTCTTATAATAAGAATCCAGGAACTTGCCTGCATCGTCACGGGAGAAGCCGAATGTCATCTGAGTCAGGTCATTTGTACCAAATGAGAAGAATTCCGCCTCTTCTGCCACTTCATTTGCCAGCAGAGCTGCTCTTGGGATTTCGATCATAGTACCAATATGATATTCCATATCAGAACCTTTTTCTTTCTTCACCTGCTCAGCAGTCTCTACGATTACATCTTTCACAAATTTCAGCTCTTTTTTCTCGCCTACCAGGGGAACCATGATTTCCGGTACAATCTCATAGCCTTTTTCCTGGCTTACTTCAATGGCAGCTTCCATAACTGCTCTTGTCTGCATCTTAGCAATTTCCGGATAGGTAACAGCCAGACGACAGCCCCTGTGCCCCATCATGGGGTTGAATTCGTGAAGATCATTACATCTTGTCTGCACTTCTTCCGGTGTCAGCCCCATATCTTTTGCCAGCTCTGCAATATCCTGAGGATCTGTGGGTACAAATTCATGAAGCGGCGGGTCCAGATAACGTACCGTCATGGGCTTGCCTTCCAACGCTTCGTACATTCCTTTGAAGTCAGCCTTCTGGAATGGAATCAGTTCGTTCAGAGCCTGCTCTCTTGCCTCTGGTGTATCAGAGAGAATCATTTTACGAATTTTGGGAATTCTCTCTGCTTCAAAGAACATATGCTCAGTACGGCACAGACCAATTCCCTCTGCTCCCAGTTTCACTGCGTTCTTTGTATCTGCAGGAGTATCAGCATTTGTGCGGACGTTCAGTGTACGGAAACTGTCTGCCCACTCCATGATTCTTCCGAAGTTTCCGCCAATGGAAGCTTCCACTGTGCGGATATCTCCCAGATAAATTTTACCAGTGGAACCATCCAGAGAAATGTAGTCTCCTTCTTTGATGGTGTGTCCGCCCAGCTCAAAATATTTTTCTTCTTCGTGCATGATAATCTCACCGCATCCAGATACGCATGCAGTACCCATACCACGGGCAACCACTGCTGCGTGAGATGTCATACCACCGCGGACTGTCAGAATACCTTCTGCCGCATGCATACCCTCAATGTCTTCGGGAGAAGTCTCCAGACGGGCCAGTACCACACGTTCTCCTGCTTCATGAGCAGCTTTTGCCTCGTCAGCAGTGAAATATACTTTACCAGCAGCTGCCCCCGGAGATGCCGGCAGAGCTTCGCCGATTACTTCACCAGCCTTCAGCGCATCTGCATCAAATGTAGGATGCAGCAACTGATCCAGAGATTTTGCCTCAATCCTGGTCACGGCTTCTTCTTTTGTAATCTTTCCTTCATCTACCAGGTCGCAGGCAATCTGCAGTGCAGCCTGGGCAGTTCTCTTTCCGTTACGTGTCTGCAGGAAATACAGCTTGCCTTCCTGAATGGTGAATTCCATATCCTGCATGTCACGGTAATGGCCTTCCAGCTTCTGGGCAATATTCATGAATTCCTGATAACACTCAGGCATATCTTCTTCCAGTTTGGTGATTGGCTGAGGTGTACGCACACCTGCCACCACGTCCTCGCCCTGGGCATTGATCAAATACTCACCGTAAATACCTTTTGCTCCTGTAGAGGGGTTTCTGGTAAACGCAACACCAGTACCGGAGGTATTTCCCATGTTGCCGAATACCATGGCCTGTACGTTTACAGCTGTTCCCCAGTCTCCTGGAATATCATTCATACGGCGGTAAACAATCGCACGGGGGTTGTCCCAGGAACGGAATACTGCTTTTACGGCTCCCATCAGCTGATCTTTGGGATCCTGCGGGAATTCCTCACCCTGAGAATCTTTATAAATGCTTTTAAACTTAACGATGATATCTTTCAAATCATCTGCAGTCAGATCGGTGTCGAATTTTGCTCCCCTGGATTCTTTTTCTTCATCCAGAATTCTCTCGAAATGAGATTTGGGGATTTCCATAACCACGTCTGAATACATCTGGATAAATCTTCTGTATGAATCATATGCAAATCTTGGGTTTCCAGTCTTCTTGGCAAAGCCCTCCACTGCCACATCGTTCAGACCCAGATTCAGAATCGTATCCATCATACCCGGCATAGATGCCCTGGCTCCAGAACGAACAGATACCAATAAGGGATCTTCTGTGTCTCCAAATGCCTTGCCCTGTTCCTTTTCCAGAACAGCCAATGCATCAAAGATCTGAGTTTTGATTTCCTCAGTAATCTGTTTTCCGCTGGTATAGTAATCGGTGCAGGCCTCTGTAGTTACCGTAAATCCCTGTGGGATTGGCAGCCCCAGATTGGTCATCTCAGCCAGGTTTGCACCTTTTCCGCCAAGCAGGTTTCTCATGTCGGCATTGCCTTCCTTGAATAAATAAACCCATTTTGCCATTTCAAAATCCTCCTAATCGTTCATTCTCAACAATCTATTTTATAGATATTTTTACCATTCGTCAAGGACATATAACCAAAAATAACAATAAATGCTAAAGTTAGATGGTGTGCTTAAACAAATGTCTGGGAATGCCATCCACCATAATCGGAGATACATCCCCCTGAATCAACGGTTTCACATAAGTTAAAAAGTCTTCTGTCACATAGGTGCCTTCTTCGTTAATCCATTCCCTTGGAACCAGTTTTTCATCATTTGCAATCTTATGCACATCTTTTACTTCTGTTCCGCACTGATAGGGATCGTCTGATAAACGCTCCAGAACAACCATCTTTCCTGTATCCCCTTCATCCGCCGCTTTCACAGCTGCGCCGCCTACCTGGTAAGCCTCCAGAATGTCCACACGGGATGCCAGATGGGATGCCGCGCGCTGCAGTGTACTCAGCTCAATGGCACGTGTTTTGCATCCAAGCTCCCCTGCAATTACATTGCACAGATATGCTGCTGTTCCAGTGAGCTGCTTGTGTCCGAACGCATCCACATAATCAGCCGCTGTTCCCAGCTCACATACATAGGTTCCGCTGGCATCACGGATTCCCTCAGACAGAGCCACCACAACAGAAGGTTTCTTACTGAGCAGTTCTCTGACTTTGTCCATGAACTTATCTACGTCAAAGGGAAGTTCTGGCAGATAGATCAGATCCGGTCCTGTGCAGTCTTCACCTTTTGACAAAACAGCAGCCCCTGTCAGCCATCCCGCATTTCTTCCCATAATTTCCACAACAGTAACCAGGCCTTTGTCATATTCCAGGCAGAAGCTGTCCCGGATAATTTCTTTCAGAGAAGTTCCAATATATTTTGCCGCACTGCCGTATCCAGGCGTGTGGTCTGTGAGAGCCAGGTCATTATCCACTGTCTTGGGGCATCCCACGAATTTGCAGGAATGTCCCTTGATGATGGCATAGTCGGACAATTTCTTAATGGTATCCATGGAGTCATTTCCACCGATATAGATAAAGGCTTCAATATCTAATTTCTCTAAAATTTCGAAAATACGTTCATATACGGTTACATCTTCGTGGATACCTGGCAGTTTATACCTGCAGGACCCAAGGTAAGCAGCCGGTGTTCTTTTCAGAAGTTCTGCATCCAGCTCTGTGGCAATATGCTCAGATAAATCCACATATTTTTCCTGCAGCAGCCCCTGAATTCCGAACCGCATACCATATACTTTCTTTGCCCCTCTGTCTTTTGCTGTACGATAGACCCCTGCCAGACTGGAATTAATCGCCGCTGTGGGGCCGCCGGACTGTCCTACTATTACATTTCCTTTCATAATTGCAAAATCTCCTCTCTAAAAGTCAAGTTTTTCCCTGAAGTAAGCTTCCAGGTCTTCAATTTTCACCCGCTCCTGCTCCATGCTGTCCCGGTCACGGACGGTCACTGCACCGTCTTCTTCTGAATCAAAATCATAGGTTACGCAGTAGGGCGTGCCGATCTCGTCCTGTCTGCGGTAACGTTTTCCAATATTTCCCCGGTCATCATATTCACAGTTATAGTATTTACTCAACTGCTGATAAATCTTCTCAGCACCTTCTGCCAATTTTTTCGACAGAGGAAGCACACCAATTTTCACAGGCGCCAATGCAGGATGGAAATGGAGCACTGTCCGCACATCGCCTTTATCCAGCACTTCTTCATCATAAGCGCTGCACAAAAATGCCAGAACCATCCTATCTGCTCCCAGGGAAGGCTCAATCACATAGGGAACGTATTTCTCTTTTTTCTCGTCGTCAAAATAAGCCATGTCCTGTCCGGAAACGTTCTGGTGCTGTGTCAGGTCATAGTCGGTTCTGTCCGCGATTCCCCACAGCTCTCCCCAGCCAAAGGGGAACAAAAACTCCACGTCCGTGGTAGCTTTACTGTAGAAGGATAATTCTTCTTGATCATGATCCCGGTAACGCACCTCATCTTCCTTCAGTCCCAGTGAACTGAGCCAGTCAAGACAGAACTTCTTCCAATAAGCAAACCACTCCAAATCTGTCCCCGGTTCACAGAAAAATTCCAGCTCCATCTGTTCAAACTCTCTGGTACGGAATGTAAAGTTGCCCGGTGTGATCTCATTGCGGAAAGACTTTCCAATCTGGGCAATGCCAAAAGGAATTTTCTTTCTGGAAGTGCGGAGCACATTTTTAAAATTCACAAAAATACCCTGAGCGGTCTCCGGCCGCAGATAAACTGTATTTTTTGCATCTTCTGTAACTCCCTGGAATGTCTTAAACATCAGGTTAAACTGACGGATTTCTGTGAAATTATGCTTTCTGCAGGTGGGACAGGGAATCTCATGCTCCTGTATATATGATGCCATTTCTTCTTGGGACCAGGCATCCACGGTTCCCTCCAGCGCAATGCCCTTCTCCTCACAGAAGTCTTCGATGAGCTTATCTGCGCGGAAACGTTCGTGGCATTCTTTACAGTCCATCAGAGGGTCAGAAAAACCTCCCAAATGGCCGGAAGCCACCCAAGTCTGAGGATTCATCAGAATTGCACAGTCCACACCCACATTGTAAGGAGACTCCTGTACGAACTTTTTCCACCATGCTTTTTTTACATTATTTTTTAACTCCACGCCTAGATTTCCATAATCCCAGGTATTTGCCAGGCCGCCGTATATTTCCGAGCCCGGGTATACAAACCCTCTGGATTTTGCCAGCGCTACGATCTTATCCATCGTCTTTTCCATTGTCATTATTCTCCTAATTTTTCAATATTCTCCTTATTATAACCACAGGACAGTATTTTTTCAAGCCCGTGTTTCTTTGAATTTTTACCGCAATTTTTCTATCTGAGATAAGAACTGTGTGTCACTTTTTCAATAAACGCCTGGCTGCGGTCGCCATTGTACACATACCGATAGGTATCCAGCTCCAGATTGCTGCCGGGAACGTCGCTCACTGTCTCCGTGGCCAGCTCCACTATGGCGTCATCTGTCTTGGTTCCCCACAAATCCACAGTCAGATTCCCATTCACATAGGACACCTCCATTTTCAACGGATAAGCAGTGTTATTGGCATACTGAAAATCCAGCGCCGCCCAGGCCACAGCTGCATCCACACCTGCCGGAATATAGCTGGATACGAAATCATGATTCCACCTCTCTACAATTTCCAGATTGGCATAAAGTGCCGCGGCAAAGATTGTGGAGGATACCTGGCAGATTCCCCCGCCGTACACCTGCACGATCTGTCCGTCCAAAATACCGTTTGCCATTTTAAATCCTGTTTCTTCTGTCTGCTCTCCCACTGTGTTATTAAAGGAAAATACGTCTCCTGCCAGTAAAATCATGTCATTGCATTTTTGTGCCGCAAGGCTGATATTCATGGTGCGGTTTGACACACCTGCCGCCTGGGTGGTATAGGTGGCAAGTTTATCTTTAAAAGGATGCTCTTTCAGATTCTGGGTGGATATTTCCGGCTCCGTGTAGATTAAGTCTACCACTACGGTACTGCCCTCTTTGGCTCTGTCCAGCTTTTTTTCGGCCTCCTCCCTGTCAAAGCTGACTCCCGTCACAGCGTCCACTATTGAATAGCCGTTTTGAGGGTCCAGGGTGGCATTTGCCGGTTCCACGCAGACTTTCTCCACTACCAGATCCATGTCCACCGGATTTACCACGCCTCTCTTTAAAGGACACGCGAAGGACGCCTGGTACTCTCCCTTCTTCACCGACTCTGCAATCTGATCTGTGAGCTTTTCTTCGTCCACAGTATCATCCTTTGCCACGCCCATGGTAAAAATCAGCTGCCGGTCCTGTAAGATACAGCTGGTCTGTGTGGTGGTGGCGCTCTCCAGAATACCGCTGTCCACAATAGACTGATGTATGGCCCCTGGGTCTTTTAATTCCGGCAGAAATTCCAGATGGTATCCTCCCAGCAGCGAGCGCAGCAGATGCAGGCCCCTGGCTGCAAATATGCTCTTTCCCGGCCGCAGCATATTTTCCGCAAACGCTCGGCTGTCAGCATCCAGCGCATCCCCCACCTGGATCTGATAATCTGTATCAGCCGCCGTGACGGTAAATACCGCATTTTCCCGGCATACTTTCCGCTCCTGTTTCAGAAGTTTTACAATCTCTTTTTCTGTCTTTCCACCTGCACGGATGCCGTTTATTTTCATTCCCGGCAGGGTGTGGTTTTCATCCACAACGGCGCAAAGAATCAGATAAATGACTGCCAGCAGGGCTATGCCTGCTGCTAAAAACAATTTCCGTGGTTTCTTCCTGGGTTCCTTTTCTATCATAGTTTTCACTGGCGGCACCTCCTGAAATTTGTGAATATTGTTAAAAGTATGGGGAAATCTTTACACTTTTGAAATTTACCGCTATAATGGCTGTAGTAACGTATGCTGGAGTGTGTGAAATTTTCTGAAAACGCTCCGCCATTAATTAAGGAGGTAAATTATGCCAAGTGGACTCGAAATTATTAAAGCTGCCATGGATGAATTCAAAAAAATTCAGGAATACATGATATTAGCGAAAAAGGAAAACGCCGCAGAAACATATGCTAAAATGAAAGACGAATACTTAACTTTAAAAGCCTTGTTAAATACAGCAGGTGTTACTCTTACAGATATTGATAAGATAAAAGAATAAGTGGAATCCATACGGCAGACTGGCCGCAAAGGGCAGGACTTTCGCCCCGCCCTTTGCCTTTCACTGCATCTTCTGCATACATATATGAATCTTCTTTGGGCAAATACGAACTGTTCACATCCCAATCAGAATTATTATAAGCTGCTGCATATCCAGTATTTTCCACATAATCAACAGATATCTTTCCTGATGAATGCTCTAATAGCAATTGCCGAATTGTTATCTTATCCTGAAGCATATTTACAATGCTTATTCCATCAGTTTTTCCAAGTAACCACTTACATCCTTTTTCAATATTTTGACAGCATTCACTTATAAAATATCCCTATTATCATTTTAAACTCATCATATGGCGACGCGTCTTTAGAAAGCCACCAATCAACATGTGATGTTTTTTCTTTGTTCTTTCCCTCGTCCGTTGTACCAATCCATGTGTAGGATTGGTCTCTCCAACTGCAATTTGTATTCTTCCCTTGTACCATCTGGAATTTGAATCTTTGAAAATAATCAGGAAATATTCTTTCAATTCGTTTTAAAGCATTTACATCA
>Ga0137308_102123_pt1 | contig 14957 bp, 15 predicted proteins | sample Inofrocosms_June_FD_97181 | JGI IMG/M metagenome (GOLD analysis project Ga0137308, IMG submission 97181) | Mouse cecal microbial communities from Vienna, Austria - N-Acetylneuraminic and N-Acetylglucosamine D2O microcosms_June | ecosystem: Host-associated > Mammals > Digestive system > Large...
ATATGAGAAATCAGACATTAAAAGAAGGAATGATAAATGTTGCAAAGAAAATGCTGGAAGATGGGACAATAACGCTTGAAAAGATTGCGGAATTTGTTGGCCTTTCAGTTGACGAAGTGAGAAAATTGAAAACAGACCAGAATATGTAAATGGCACTAATGAGCCAGGAATCTAAAAAACGGGTTCCTGGCTCTATTTTTTTGCCCTGAAATGTAAATTTTCTGTAAATTTGATTAAAAAGTCCTTTACAACCTGGATTCTCGCAGTTAACATGACGAGGTTGGTACCTTCACTCCGAGAGCCTCATATATTTTTGCCTGCTTATCGAGAAGTTCTCCAATCCTTAAGGAATGGTTTGCATCTTCAAAGCACTCAATCACATCAAGCTTATCAAGCAACTGATGCAGAGTGTAGTTTTTATATAAATCTGATTTTTTCATCTTATGGCCAAGATGAGATATCAGAATTAATGCAACAAACCAGATCAAATCTGACCATGTCAGTAAATCAGAAGAAAAATTTAAAGCTGCAAAACAGCAGCGGAAAGATTACATGGAGCATTCTTTCCGGGAAAAAGTGTGTTTCCATAAAAAAATCTGGCAGTAAAACGGTTGTGGTCACGGCGAATCAGAAAGGAACAGCGGTAATACAGGCAAAAAACAAAGGAAAAAAATTTACTTGCAGAGTAACGGTAAAGAGCAGGCAGCCATCAGGCGGCAGCCAGAAAGAGGAAGAGGTGCAAATGAGAATGGTAATCAGGGCAGGCGGCAAGAGTTTTCCGGCAGTGCTTTATAATAATGAAGCAGCGGCAGCAGTGTGGGAAAAACTGCCTATGACGTTTTATATGAGTGAAATGAATGGCAATGAAAAATATTATTTTATGGATGAGGAACTGCCAGTGGATGCCAGTGTTCCAGAAGCTGTTCATGAAGGTGACCTGATGCTGTACGGATCGGACTGTCTGGTGCTGTTTTATAAAGATTTCCGTACATCGTACAGATATACGCCGCTGGGGCGTGTTGAAAATCCTTCAGGCATTGCAAAGGCGCTTGGTACGGGAGATGTACAGGTAGTGTTTGAGCGGGCAGAGCTTGGTACTACGGCGAATTAGGTTGAATTAATTTATTTGCTGAATTGTTACAAAATCAACAATACTGTTTGAAAGATATCGTCTTGTAAGTGTTCAGGGCGGTATTTTTGCGTGCAAAAAAGAAAGCTGGTCTGGCTTTAGCACTTCCATGTTGACAAAAATGTCTAACGGTGTTAGACTATAGGTGTCTAAAGGAATTAGACATACGCGCGTGAGAAGGAATGAAAAAGACAGCAGGAGGGAGATAAAGGCGAATGAAGCGTGTCCTTAGCTGTCGGTAAAGGAGGATGTTTTATGGAAATTTATAAATTGGGTGAGATGGAGGCGCGTTTTGCGGATCTGATCTGGGAGCATGCGCCCATTCGCTCAGGGGAGTTGACGAAGCTGTGCGAGCAGAAATTTGACTGGAAGCGAACCACTACCTATACGATGCTGAAGCGTCTGTGTGAGCGGGGGATGTTTGTGAATAAGAGTGGAACGGTAGATGTAAAGATGACAAAGGATGAGTTTTTGGCGGGACAGGGCAGCTCATTTATCAAGGAACACTTTGAGGGTTCGCTGCCGTTGTTTCTTGCCGCATTTTCACGAAAAAACAAGCTGAGCAGTGAGGATGTGGAAAAGCTCCAGCAGATGATTGATTCTTATCGGGAGGAGGATGCGTGATGATTGAGGGTTTGCTTCAAATGAGTGAGATGGGTGTGGTTGTGATTCTTGCGGTGCTGCTTCTCCGGTTGTGCCTGAGGCGGGTTCCGAAGAACTTTTCCTATGCACTGTGGGCGATTGTGCTCTTTCGGCTGCTGTGTCCTGTTTCGGTGACGCTTCCGGTTTCCGTGTTTAATCTGTTTGCGGGGGTTGGAACGGAAACGGATGTTACCGGTCAGATTCCGCCGCGTAGTGAGCCGGGAAACGGTCAGGCAGCTTTGATCGAACAAAAAAGCAGGCAGCAGACGACGAAAAAGCAATCTCCGGTGAACGGTCAGGCAGGCAGCCAGGTCGTTTCGGAAGTCTCGCAGGAACGGGCAGACGATGGCTGGAAGGGGATTTGTACGGCAGTATGGCTCGTCGGAGCAGTCGGGATGATTGCTTACGGCGCATTTGACATGGTGCGGCTGCACAGAAAGATCCGGGGTGCGAGTCCGGACAGGGAGAACATCTATCTGCTGGATGGCGTTGCCTCTCCTTTTGTGGCAGGCGTTGTCCGTCCAAGGATTTATCTGCCTTACGGATTATCTGAACAGGAGCGGGAATACGTACTGTTACATGAAAAGATACATATTAGAAGGGGAGATCCGCTGTTTCGGCTGCTTGCCTACTTTGCGCTTGCGCTGCACTGGTTCAACCCGTTTGTGTGGGTGGCGTTTTTTGTAAGCGGCAGAGACATGGAGATGTCCTGTGATGAGCTGGTACTGCGCAGGATGGGTGTAAAGATCAAGCGTGAGTATTCGAATTCCCTGCTTGTGATGGCGCAGGGAAAAGGGCTTGTGACAAATATTTTCCTAGCGTTTGGTGAGGGGGATACGGGAAAACGTATTCGAAATGTGCTGAATTATAAAAAGGCGACGGCGCAGGCAGTCGGGATAGGTATTATGGCAGTCATATTTGCGCTGGTGGCCCTGGGGTCGAATCCGGTGGAGCCGACTTTGGCGGAGGATATGGCGGGCGGCACCGAAGAGATTGGCAAAGCCGCTGTAAAGGAAAGAGATAAAGCTGCGGATAGTAAGGAAATGCTTTCGATTGATTTGCTCTGTCAGATGGCGGATGAAGGAAAACTGGCGGACTGCGATTTTCGGAAGTTTGTCAATGGAATTTATACTCCGCCGCAGGAGGATGTGCCAGATTACTACAGCGTGAGCTTTTCGTTTAAAAATGAGCAGGGGGATGTGTTTGTCGAGGCCGCCTGTCAGAAAAAGGACGCCGGGGACGTTATGGGTGTTCCTGACAGTATATATTTGCGGAGGCAGTGGGATCAGGAGGCGCTTCTGATTTACAGCCGGGATTCACAGGCTTATTATCGTACGGGAACACCGCCTGCTGGCGAGGAGATTCTGGCTTTTCTGACTGCGGATTTTGATATCATGAAGGAAATCTCCTTTGAGATGCCGGATGGGCTTACGATGGAGCCATACAGTGCAAATACGGGCTATCTGGGTGGACGGCTGTTTTCGCCGAAAGTATACGAAGGGGAGGAGCATACGCCTCTTGAGTGGATGGCGTCTGGGATGGTGTCGCGCTTTGATGCGGAGTATCTGCTGAGATGGGAGGACGGGTGGATTTCACAGGTTCTAAGCTTCCGCAACCACGCGGTTATGACCGGTATGAACCAGGTTTATGATCTTGACGCGCCTGCGATGCTTGTGTCGGAGGAGTACGACTTGCATACTCCGCAGGAAATGTATGATCTGGATCAGAAGGGAATTGCCTATGAGCCAACCAGCAGCTACTGGTGTCTGTATATTGCAAAAGAAGGGGCGGCTACCGGCTATATTGTATCACTGAATGCGAAAAACTTTACAGAGGAGGATATGCTTTCGCTGGCAAAAACGATTCGCCTTGCGGATATCGCTGACGAATCGGTGAACGGCATGATGCAAGAGCCAGAGGATGTGGAGGATGATGCAAAAGGAGTGATTTCGGAGACGGTTTCTGTTCGATCCGTTTCCCGCAGCCTTCCTGGCATTGACCGTTATGTGGCGCCGGACGGGGAGTGGGAGGATGACTATGGAGATACGCTGGTCTTTGCGGATGACTGCAAGTATTTTATCAACTATGGACGTGAGACTATGAGTGCGCAGGAGGTCAATTTCTCGAAGTTTGCGGAGGCTGTCGAACAGGGTGATCCGGTCTTAAATAAGTCCTGTGTGGTGGAGATTCATAATGATGATAAGCTGGTCCATTCCATTACGCTGGTCAGCGGGCGCTATCTGAATGGTGTCAGCTATGTGGAGCATCCGGGCTGGATTTGCGGCGAGGATCCGATGTTGTATGACGAATATCAAAAGCAATATCCGGTTGTGCGCACGGAGACGATGGACATTGCAGCCGCGCCGGGAGAGGAGACGATCGAAATTCGCAAAGGATATCGCAAGGAGGACGGGATTACAAGTGTTGATGTATTTTTCAGAGATCAGAAGGATGGGCGTCTTTTAGGAGGTTTTTCCGCTTCCGACGAGGGAATGTGTCTGTGCAATCTGTATGCGGGAAGAATGGACGGCGCCGGAGATCCCTTCATACTGGAAGTGCATCTGGAAAACCGCGATACTCATGGCGAGTACAGGTATTATGTCTATACACTGGGTGAGGAGCCCGGGACATTTGTACAGACTGCGGGCAGCAGCATTGTCTGGGAGAAGGACGGGCCACTGGTTTACGATGCGGTGGAAATGGATATTTTCCTTCATATGCTGGACCACTATTTAGCGGACAGCCATCTACTTGCCGGCATGGAGTGGAAGGAAGACGGTATGCTGGGAATCCGCACGGAAGCGGTCTGCGATGAGGGCCGGTTCACCTATGCGAATTGCAGGCCGGCCTGCTTTCCAGACCCCTATGAGGCAGATACCTCTGGCAAATGAATAGGTTCCTGTTCTTGGTGTGCGATGTTGGAAATCTTGGCTGTATTGCGTAAATCTTTAATAGGTATAATTAGTGGATAATAACTAGGAACGTTCTTCAATTAGGCTTTTGGGGGAATTCCCAAAAGCCTGCTATACTTTAGCCAGGATAGGATCAAGAAGTCGTCGTACTTCTAAAGTGCATTCTGCATAAAGCTGAGGTTTGGAAATGACATTTCTGCCGCATCTACTTGTCCTTATCTTTTCGACATATTTGCATCATAATCCACCTCTGCTTTGATATATAGTTATAGAAGTTCACCATTATTATAGCAGATTTTTAAAGACTTGGCCAAAAGACTTATTGAAGTTGCTTTGTATTTAAGGTTGACAAAAGCAACACATTGCTTTATGATAAGAGTTGACAAAAGCAACTTATGAGGAGGGAAGAAGTTGGACAGTCATATGATTAAAAGGATACGCTCATTTAATCGTTACTACACTATATGGCTGGAAGTAATGAATAAGGAATATTTGGAAACAGATTTTTCGTGGACAGAATCAAGAATACTGTTTGAAATTCATATTTCCCCTGGAATTAACGCTACTGAATTATGTGAACATTTCAATATGGATAAAGGCTATATGAGCAGGATTCTCAGGAAATTTGAAAAGCAGCGCATTTTGACCAGGGAGCAGATCTTGGGCAGCAAAGGGTTGAAAAAAATATATCTGACAAAGGCAGGAGAAAAAATCGTTCATCAGATAAATACGAATGGTGACAGACAAATCGCTGATAAGCTCAAAGGAGTGGACGATGCTACTTGTATACAACTATGTGAAGCAATGGAATTTATTAAAAAAGTGCTGAGCGAAAATGAGAAAGGAGGTATGCCGGAATGAATTCTGAAATTTCTATTCGTACGTATAAACCAGGAGATCCCAGCATGGTTTGCTATTTTCAATATAAGCTGTATGAAAAGCAGTATCACTTTAATGGTTTTTATGAAAAGGAAATGCTGGAAGGAATGGCGGAACTATATAACGATTTGGAAGGCAGTCAAATGTGGATTGCAGAACTTGACGAAAAAATCGTTGGAGATATTGCGATTATTAAAAAAGGAATGGATAAGGCGCAGCTAAGGTGGTTTGGCGTGGACTTAAGCTTGCAGGGGCAAGGCCTGGGAACTGAATTGCTGAAAACAGCAATCCACTTTTGCCAGGAAAAGGGCTATCGGTATCTGACGTTATGCACGCTTGATCTTCTGAAAACAGCAAGACATCTTTATGCAAAATTTGGTTTTCATAAAACAGAGAGAGCAGCCTTTAATGAATGGGATAAAAACAGAGAGATGTATCGTGAGGTTTGGGAGTGTGTGCTTAGATAACCGGATGATGCATTAGAAGCAGGCGTTAAAAATTTTGCTGGCTTTTCTGATAGGTCTCCGGCGCAAGGTGAAGGAGCAGAATTGTCTTTTACGATTGCGTTTGTGTATGCAGTATGTAAGTGTGCAAATGAAATTGAAGCGTTCCGGTATCGATTTCTGGATGGGAAGGTAGTTTTGTTTGACCATATTGATACGGCGTTTACGTATCTGAATCAGGATAAGGAGCTGTTTAAGGTGGTGAATGTGCCGCTTTGGGGCAGCATCCGCGAATATGTGGAGACAGCAGAACGGACGGCAAGGGAACAGAAGGAATATTTTACCGGACCGCTTGGAAATGATGTGGTCCAGTGCTCCCCGATGCCCTGGATTGCCTATACACATATTTCCCATACCAATTCTGGAAAAAAAGATAATGCGACGCCGTTATTTGACTGGGGAAAATATTATGAAAAGGACGGGAAGATTGTTATGCCGGTATCTGTCCAGGCGCATCATTCTTTTGTAGATGGGATACATGTTGGGAGGTTTGCAGAGCGGCTTAGGAAGTATATGGAAAAATAGAAAAAGACAGATCGAATCCATGAATGCTGCGTTTTGTTAAAAAAGGATAGCAAAATCTCACTGGCTTTCAAATGGTGCGTTAAGGTATCCAAAAGAAGAAAATTGTGGTATACTTCCAGTATGGAAAAATGGAAATCTAAAAAGAGCCATATCATGCCCTATATATGCTGATTTATTGCACTTGCACATATGAATATGAAGCAAAGAATAACTGGATAGGTATTTTTCTGACAAATTATTTGCAGGGCAGATTATGATAAGGATGCTGAGTTGACAGATATGTTGAAAAGATGTTTGGGGTATAGATATAATTGATATGTTTCTTGAGAAGCTTTTAGAGCTGATTATGATTCAATGGTGAGAAGAAAGGATATATTAAAATGAGTGGCTGCGTATTCACAATAAAAGATATTGTAAGACTGGTTAAGCCAGTAGCAGAGAAATATGGGGTAAAAGCAGTATATTTATTCGGATCTTATGCAAGAGGAGAGGCTGACGAGGACAGTGATCTGGATTTTTTAGTATTTGGCGGGGAAGATTTTAAGCTTACGATGATTTTCGCTCTTGCTGAAGACCTGCGCGATATATTGAAAAAAAATGTGGATGTCTTTGAAATCAGCGAAATTAACAAAGATAGTGATTTTTATACTACAATTATGAAAGAGAGGCTGTTTGTTGCATGAAATATTCAGATCAGCAGCGTATTCAAAAGATATATGACTATGCAGTGAAATTACATGAATACATTGAATCCCATCAGATAAAGAAAGAGCATTTACTGACAGAAGCTCCTATGCAATGGCTGGTTACAACGCCATTATATAATATTGGAGAACATGTTTATAACCTTTCTGATAAATATAAGGAAGTCCACAATGAAGTACAATGGGCGATGATAGCTGGGCTTAGGCATCGCCTGGTTCATGATTATGACGGTACAAATTGGAATATTATCGTAAATGTTGTTTTTGAAGAGCTGCCTATTTTAATAGAACAGTTGGAAAAATTGATATCAATCATTTGAGATGATAGAGTTTATTACAGAAATAACAGTGAATACAGCACCTGCTATTTCTGCAACTTTGTACTAGAGCGAACAAATATGGATTGCTTTGGTATATTTTTACAGGAGGGGACGCTGGGAAAGAGGATGTTCTTCGTAAGTGCTACGAAACAAATTCGATATGGTTTGTTCGCTGTAGTACTAGGTTTTGATAAAAGGTTAGAAATATTATGATTTATGAGAAAATATAATTTCGTCTTCCGAAATTGTGGAAAATGCATAAGATTAGACAAAATGTGTTAAGTTTAGATAAAAATTATTATCTATTAACAAAATATTTTTAGTACATGCTTAACAGAAGCTGGACAGAGGATACCCGTGCGGTTCAGCAAGAAAGTGCATAGACAGGCGCAAGTAAAAAAAGAGGAGGTACAGGATATGTGGACATGTCCAAAGTGCGGGCGCACATTTAAACGGCAGGAGCAGAGCCATTACTGCGGGAAAGCGCCGGAAATGGTGAGCGATTATATTGCGGCACAGCCTAAACAGGTACAGGAATACCTGAATGAAATAAGGAAAGCGCTCAGTGCGGCGCTGCCGGAGGCGGAGGAACGCATTTCGTGGAGTATGCCGACTTTTTGGAAAAAGCATAATATTATCCAGTTCGCTGGCTTTAAACATCATGTGGGCTTGTATCCGGGGCCTGAGGCTGTCCGGGAATTTTCCGAACGGCTGAAAGAATATAAGACCAGTAAGGGGGCGATTCAGCTTCCATATGATATGCCGGTTCCGGTGGAATTGATTACCGATATTGCCAGGTGGTGTGATAGGACAGGGAATCATCCGTAAAATTAAAAATAACCGCAGGAAGAGCCGGCAGACCAGTGAGGTTTTTCACAGTTTCCCGGCTCTTTTTGTATAGAAAAATCTATCGTCAGGTGTTTGCGTCTGTGCCGCTTGTAGCGGTTTGCATTTAGATTTCGTTTCTGGTATGGGATTGCTCTTTCTGTTTGCTTGACAGCGATTGCGTTTCGTGTTATTTTTATTACAGTAACCGTAATAATTGGGAGGAGCAGGAATTGCGGGATCATGGAAAAGGCGGCGCACTTACCGAAGTAACGTTCTATATTTTATTATCTTTGTATTTGCCAAGGCATGGATATGCGATTATGCAGTTTATCGAAGAGCAGACGGGCGGGCGCTTGGTATTAGGTGCGGGAACGCTTTATGGCGCGCTTGCTGCGCTGGAAAAAAAAGGCTGGATTGCTGTATGCAGCAGCGCAGGCAGAAAAAAAGAATACGGTATCACAGATCTTGGCAGGGAGGTTGCAAAACAGGAGCTAAAACGGCTGCGGGAGCTGGAACGGACAGCGGCAGATATTATGAGTCCAGACAAAAAGCGGCTGTGATCTTTATCATATATGGGAGGTGGAAGCATGAAATTTGTTGTACGGGTAATGTATACGGGCAAAAATGGATGGAGGAGCTGGACAGGAAGATATCAAAGACTGAATGGGTATATGCGGCATGTGATCCATCCGAAACAGTCGCCGGATGTGCTGCGTGTGATTGTGGAGACGAAAAAGGGCAGCATTTCGATTCAGATGAGTGACGCGGATGGTAATGTGATCTTTGATGAAAAAGAGATCGGGCTGAATGCCAAAAAGAATCTGGAGCAGGACAGCCAGACGGATACGTTTGATGTAAAAGTGGCAGGAAAAGTGGTAGTTGAGATCCAGGCAAAAGACCATCAGGGCAGGTTTGAAATCAAAAGTATTTTTCAATAGGGTGATGAAGCTGCTTTATGGCATTCGAGTAGAAGCAATTATTTATCAGGGAATAGTTGCCGTGGCAAACCGGATATTTGAAACTCGTATTTATAATTTGTTTTTATCGGAAGACGAGGTCAGCAGCCACATTTATGCAACGGGATCAATGGATAAAAATCAGTTTATCCAAAGCGGGCATCTGAATATGGATCTTGTACTGAAAAAATTTATGGATTGCTGGAATGAACTGTACAGTTCTGCGGATGTAAGGGAAATACATTCAGGTGAAACATGCATTTTGGAAGTAGTCGTTTGATTGACGACAGGAGGAAGGATTTGCCAGCCCACTGCAAAAGATTCACGGAAATTTCACACAAATGTTGCAATTTCGCTGGAAATTGAGTATAATGCTTAAATATTAACAGAGATAAGATGAGCAGAGGTTAGGAAAAGCCGGGAGAGCAGGTGATGAATATGGCAGATTTTTCTATTGAATTAAACGAACCCAGGGAGTCAGTAGAAGAATTAGAAGCAAAAATAGGTGCAAAAAGAAACGGAATTCGAAGAATGCCTGACTTTATTGAGCCGCAGGAGCTGTACAAGGAGCTGATAGGCAGCATTAAAAAATACCATCCATCTACCGATATTACGCAGGTGGAGAAGGCATACCAGATCGCGGCGGCGGCGCATAAGGATCAAAAGCGCAAATCAGGAGAGGCGTATATTATCCATCCTCTCTGTGTGTCTATGATTTTGGCGGAGCTGGAGCTGGATAAGGAGACGATTGTGGCGGGGCTTTTGCATGATGTCGTGGAAGATACGATTATGACGGATGAGGAGATTGCGCAGGAGTTTGGTGCCGAGGTAGCGCTGTTGGTGGATGGCGTTACCAAGTTGGGACAGTTGTCCTATGATGCAGATAAAGTAGAAGTGCAGGCGGAGAATTTAAGAAAGATGTTTCTTGCGATGGCGAAGGATATCCGCGTCATATTGATCAAGCTTGCTGACCGTCTGCATAATATGCGTACGCTGCAATATATGAGGCCGGAGAAGCAAAAGGAGATCGCCCGCGAGACGATGGATATTTATTCTCCGATTGCCCAGCGTCTTGGGATTTCCAAGGTCAAAATTGAACTGGATGATTTGTGCCTGAAATATCTGGAGGCATCGGCTTATTATGACCTGATCCAGCAGGTGGCGCAGCGCAAGACGGCACAGGATGACTATATCCGCAACCTGACCGACGAGGTGCGCGGGCATATTGAGCGTGCCGGCATCCAGGCGGAGATCGGCGGCAGGGCAAAGCATTTTTTCAGTATTTATAAAAAAATGGTCAACCAGAATAAGACGCTGGATCAGATATATGATTTGTTCGCAATCCGCATTATCGTGCGCAACGTGATGGACTGTTATGCGGCATTGGGCGTGATTCATGAAAATTATGTACCGGTGCCAGGGCGTTTTAAAGATTATATTGCAATGCCAAAGCCAAACCGCTACCAGTCGCTGCATACGACGCTGATGGGCTCGGACGGGCAGCCGTTTGAGATTCAGATTCGCACGGTGGAGATGCATCGCGTCGCAGAATACGGGATTGCGGCACACTGGAAATATAAAGAGTCCGCGAACGGCGTAAAATCGACCGGCAACCAGGAAGAGGAAAAACTAAGCTGGCTGCGCCAGATTTTGGAATGGCAGCAGGATATGTCGGACAATAAAGAGTTTATGAGCCTTTTGAAAAGCGACCTGGATTTGTTTTCGGATATGGTATTTTGCTTTACGCCAAACGGCGATGTCAAAAACCTGCCGAACGGTTCCACGCCGGTGGATTTTGCATATAGTATCCATTCAGCAGTCGGCAATAAGATGATCGGCGCGAAAGTCAATGGAAAGCTTGTAACGATTGATTATGTGATTCAAAACGGCGACCGCATTGAGATTATTACCTCGCAAAATTCCAGGGGGCCGAGCCATGACTGGCTGAATATTGTAAAAAGCACACAGGCAAAGACTAAGATCAACCAGTGGTTCCGCAGCGAGCTGAAAGAAGAAAATATCCAGCATGGCAAAGAGCTGATTGCCGCTTACTGCAAGGCAAAGGGAATTGATTTTTCGGTTTTCAATAAACCGGTCTATCAGACAAAAGTCGTGCGTAAATACGGCTTTCACGACTGGAATTCCTGTCTTGCCACCGTAGGCCACGGCGGCGTAAAGGAAGCAAGCATTGTAAATAAAATGCAGGACGAGTACCGCAAAGACCATCCGATCGAGATCACGGATGACGAAGTGCTTGCCCAGGCAGAGGAAGGCACTTCCAAAAATTTGCAGACAAATTCCAAAAGCGGCATTATTGTGCATGGCTTATGCGATATTGCGGCTCATTTTGCAAAATGCTGCAGCCCGGTGCCGGGAGACGAGATCTGCGGCTATATTACAAGAGGCAGAGGCGTGACGATCCACCGGACAGACTGTATCAATATGATGAACCTGTCCGATCCTGAAAAAACGCGCCTGATCGAGGCGGAATGGCAGGAAGGGTGCAGCAGCGGCGAGCACGGGCTGTATCTGGGTGAGCTTAAGATCTACGGAAACAACCGGACAGGGCTGCTTGTGGATATTACAAAAATCTTTACGGAACGTGAGATCGACATCAATGCGATCCACTCCAAAACGAGCAAACAGGGAGTGGCGACGATTTCGATTTCCTTTGGGACAAAGGGCAAGGACGAGATGAACCATCTGATTACAAAAATCCGCCAGATAGAAAGTGTGACCGATATTGAGCGCACGTCCGGCTAATACGCTCTCACTGGTGAAAATACAGATTAGTAAGGCAGGTAAAAAAATGATGACAGTAAAAGAATTTCAGGTAGGCATGGTCTGTACGAACTGCTTTTTGGCAGTGAACAGCGAGACAAAGGAAACGCTGGTGATCGATCCGGGCGACCAGGCGCAGATTATCGTTCAATATATAGAGGAAAACGGGCTTCAGCCGGCGGCTGTGCTGCTGACGCACGGGCATTTTGATCATTGTATGGCTGCAAGCGAGCTTGCCGGGCATTATGGAATCTCCGTTTATGTCCATGAGGACGAAAAGCAGACGATGGAACATCCGGCGTATAACTGCGCGACAATGATCGGCAAAGACCTGGTATTTCATGCGGACGAGTATTTTCACGGAGAAAAAGACCATCTGTCGATAGCAGGATTTGAGATTGATGTGCTGCATACGCCAGGACATACCATAGGCGGCGTGTGCTTTTATATTCAGAGCGAAAATCTGTTGTTCAGCGGGGATACGCTGTTTTGCGAGTCTGTGGGACGTACCGACTTTCCAAAAGGAAGTATGTCGCAGCTAGTGCGCAGCATTAAAGAAAAGCTGTTCCCGCTGCCAAATGATACAAAGGTGCTGCCGGGACACGGCGAATGGACGACGATCGGACATGAAAAGCAGTGTAATCCGTTTCTATAGATCCGTATTTGCATACCGAGGTTTTTTATGATTACAGTACAGTTAAATAAAGATGATTTTTCATATGACATTCATTCTCTGGTGAAAGCGTTTTTCCCATCAGAGAATGTTTCTGTGTTTACAGCACAAAAAGCGGCGGACGAGCCTGTACAGCTTCGCATTTATGTAGACTATGCGCCCAGGCAGGTCAGGCTGGCCGTTACCGGACAGGATCAGCAGGAACGGCAGGAAGTTTTTCAAGTAGATGAGACAAATCGAAAAGAGATGAAAAACCTGCTAAAGCAGCATATTTATGACATGCTTTCTGCTTGTACAGGAAAAACGCTTCCGTGGGGAACGCTGACCGGGGTGCGCCCGGTCAAGCTGGCGCTGGCCATGTTAGAGCAGGGGATGGAGCCGCAGGAGGTGGAATCAAAGATGAAGCGCTCCTACGGGGCATCTGGCAAAAAAATCCGCTTGAGCCTTCAGATTGCGCAGCGCGAGCGGGAGCTTTTAAAAAAGCTGGATCAGAAAAAGGGATACAGCCTGTATATCGGCATTCCGTTTTGTCCAAGCACCTGCCTATACTGTTCGTTTACCTCTTTTCCGTTGTCCGTATGGGAAAGCCGCATGGATGATTATCTTGGCGCGCTGGAGCACGAGATTGCATTTACAGCAGAATCTTTTGCAGACAGATGCTTAAATACGATTTATATCGGCGGCGGAACGCCGACAACGTTAAAGCCGCACCAGTTAGACCGCCTGCTTACATGTTTAAAGCAAAGCCTGGATTGTTCTGCTCTTTTGGAGTTTACGGTAGAAGCAGGCAGGCCGGACAGCATTACAAAAGAAAAGCTGGAGGTACTGCGTGCACACGGGATTTCCAGAATCTCGATTAATCCGCAGACGATGAAGCAGGAAACGCTGGATTTGATCGGCAGGCGCCATACAACAGCACAAACCGTGGAGAGCTTTCACCTGGCAAGGAGCATGGGATTTACAAATATCAATATGGATCTGATTATGGGGCTTCCGCAGGAAACGCTTGCGGATGTCAGGCATACGCTGGAACAATTAAAGCAACTGACGCCCGACAGCATTACCGTGCATTCCCTCGCCGTGAAACGTGCCGCAAGGTTGCAGATGTTTAAAGAAGACTATGCCGGACTGACAATGATTAATACGCAGGAACATCTGGACGCTGCGGCTGAGGCGTGTGCGTCGATGGGGATGGTGCCGTATTATTTGTACCGGCAAAAAAATATGGCTGGCAATTTTGAGAATGTGGGATATGCGAAGGAAGGGAAGGCTGGGATCTACAATGTCCTGATTATGGAGGAGAAACAGACCATAGTCGCCTGCGGAGCCGGGAGCATATCAAAAAGGGTATACCCTGACGGGCGGATCGAGAGATGCGAAAATGTCAAGGATGTAGCGTCTTTCATAGAAAGAATTGACGAAATGATTGAGAGAAAACGGAAACTTCTTGAAGATTAAAAAGAGTTTCTGTTGTACATCAAAATGGGGTTAGTACATCAATTGTACATCAATTTTTTACCCGGTAGTACTGAATAATACTTGATGATGTAGAGGAACAACCTAATATAGCGCCTAAAGGACAATCTTATTCTAACGAATAGGGCTGTCCTTTTTTGTTATGGTCAATCATCAAAGAATGGAGGAAGAAAGTATGAGTAGTACAGCGTTAGGAGCAGAGAAAGCGATTATTTTTATCAGCGATGCACATGAAAAATTCTACTACGAAAAATTGAAAGAGGTCAGGTATCAGGACGTATACCACAACGCACTTGTATATTGTCTTGGTATCAGCGATGACACAAGAAGGAATATCAAAAGTATTTATGATTTTAAGACAGGCTGCGTGAAAACGGAGTGTCTGCATGAAGGCTGGCAGACCAGCGGGAGCGTGAGAGTGGTCAGGATGGCGTTTAACCTTTACTGCAACGGTACGCCGAGTGTCCTTGACTATGATGATGCGGAGGAACAGGTGGACGAGTGCAAAATGTATACGGTAGAGGAAATATTCTGCTGTGCCTATGCACCTTATTTTTTGCAGGCGGTACAGATACGGTATCCGGAGTATGCAACATATAACCACAATCTGTACGCCATGTTCGGAGGAC
>Ga0137308_102125_pt1 | contig 14922 bp, 15 predicted proteins | sample Inofrocosms_June_FD_97181 | JGI IMG/M metagenome (GOLD analysis project Ga0137308, IMG submission 97181) | Mouse cecal microbial communities from Vienna, Austria - N-Acetylneuraminic and N-Acetylglucosamine D2O microcosms_June | ecosystem: Host-associated > Mammals > Digestive system > Large...
AGATCGTAGAAAAGCCGGTCCTCACGGCAGAATACATGAACAATGATATCGCCGTAATCCATCAGGATCCAGTTGGCTGTCTGATAGCCTTCCTTATGTTTGTAGAAATACCCCGCCCGTCCCAGGGTCTCCTCCACATTGTCGGTCATGGCCTGGACCTGGTTGGCGTTGGAGCCGCTGGCGATAATGAAATAATCTCCCAGAACCGACACTTCAGATATATCGATCACCCGGACATCCTCGCCCTTCTTTTCCTCCAGGGCGCTGACTGCCAGCCTGACCATCTCTTCTGACTGATTTTTACCGTCTTTGCTCATTCTCTTCTTCTCCTTTCCTTCAGTCTAATTCTGATCCTCTTTTGTAACAAGATGTTTAAAATAAATATATGCCTGTCTGGTGGAAGGATCCACAGTGCTGCCCTTTTTCTCCAGGTATTCCAGAGTGCCGGACAGGATCTCGTACATGGTCTGGTCCAGATCCTGGAATGCAAGATACCGCATCCGGGACAAATTGGATGCTTTATCCCTGCGAGGCTCGATATAGTCCGCAATATAAAGGATCTTGTCCAGGATACACATATTGGTCTTGCCGGTGGTATGGCAGCGGATCGCGGAGAGGATCTCGTCATCCCGGATCCCATATTTGTATTCTGCCATCCATGCCCCGTATTTTGCATGGATCACAGCAGGCGCCCGCAGCTCGTCCTCCGTCAGCTCAAGCCCCCGTTTCTTACATTTATCTATCAGAACCGTGTCGCTGTAGCGCTTGGCACAGTCGTGAAGAATCCCCGCAAGCTCCGCCTTGTGGATATCGTAACCGTAGCGCATGGCCAGGGCAATGCAGGTATAGGACACACTGAGGGAATGTTCGTACCGCATGGGATCCAGTCGGGCCTCCAGACGTTTGCGGACAGTGGTGATCTGTTCATCCATTGTAATCATTTGCTGTTTACTCCTTTGTGAATTTCTGCTGTCATTCCGGGCTGTACGGATTCCTGCCTGAATTTCTGCTGTTACCCAGGGCTGTACGGACTCCTGCCTGATTCTGCCGTTGTTCAGGACTGTACGGACTCCTGCCCGCTTGTATACAGATGATGTTCCCGAATATAGGTCTCTACTTTCGGGGGAACATATTTGTATATTTTTGTCCCTCTGGCGCACATCCGGCGCAGTTCTCCAGAGGAGATGTCTATCTCGTCACAATGCAGCAGACGGATGTCTGCCCGGTAACGGGCCATCAGGTAATCTCTCTGGGCTTCTATGGAGCGGGGGGCCTGGGGATATTCGCGGCAGGCAGCCAGCAGAACCGTGCCGGCCAGCACTGCTTCAGGATGGTACCAGCTCTCGATCTGGTAGAGGGAATCTGCACCGACGATGAAGTAAAACCGGTTTTGTGGATATTCCTCTGCTAAAAGTCCCAGAGTCTCTGCGGTATAGGTCTTGCCCTTCCGGCGGATCTCAAAGTCCGACAGCCGGAAATACGGGTATTCCCCAATGGCCAGGGAGACCATGGCGCACCGGTCCCGGGCGCTGGTGATCTGATGGTCTGTCTTGTGGGGCGGGGTCCCTGAAGGCATGTACCACACCTCATCCAGCCCATATTCCCTGTAGGCCTGCCGCCCCAAAAGCAGGTGGCCATTGTGAACCGGGTCAAAGGTCCCGCCCATGATACCTATCTTTGCCATAGAAGCATAGTCCCTCCAAAAAAACTAATGTCACCTTCTCCGGTAACCTTACATGCACCCGGCGGGAGATGTGCCACCAGGGAATAAAAATCTGGTGGGCGCACTCAAAGACTGCCTATTATCTGGGCAGAACAATTTTCCGCTTTTTCTCGTCCTTTGCCGGCTTGTACAGCACGATCTTCCGTCCAATCACCTGAACCACTTCCGAGTGGGTCCGCTCTGCCAGAACATCTGCCATAGAACGCCCGTCATCCATACAGTTTTTCAGCACCGAAAGCTTCACCAGCTCCCGGGCTTCCAGGGCCTCGTCTACGGCAGCTGTCACCTCCGGTGTCACACTGGACTTGCCGATCTGGAGGACTGCGTCCTCTGTCATGGCAAGACCTTTCAGATAAGCTCTCTGCTTGCTTGTCATTCCATACTCCTTTATTGTTGCATGTACTCCGGGAAATCAGCCGCAAAGGCAGGTGCGGGCAGACTCCGGGAGTATGTTTACTTATAATAATCAAAAGCCAGTCCGTACATCTGGACCGTATCGCCCTCCTGGATGCCTGCCTTCTCCAGATCCTCCAGGATCCCGTTTTCTTTTAAAAATTTCTGGAAAAACTGGAAGCCTTTTTCCGACTCCAGATTGGTGTAGCCCAGCATTTTCTCGATCCGCGGCCCTTCCACCACGAAAGCGCCGTCCTCGTCCCGCTCCACGGTATAGGGAAGATTCTTATCCCCCGCATACTCGATGACGAATTCCTTCTCAAAAACCACCGGCTTCTGGTCCGTATCCTTCAGGATCTCATAGACTGCATAAAGCAGCTCCCGGATCCCCTTGCCGCTGACAGCGGATATAGGGAAGACCTGAATGCCTTCGGGCCCGAATTCTTTTCGCAGGATCCCACATGGATCTGTGTCCCCTTCATAGACGGCATCCATCTTGTTGGCAGCGATGACCATGGGGCGTTTTAGCAGGTCCGGATTATAATTCTCCAGCTCCCTGTTGATGGCCCGGATATCCTCCACCGGGTCCCGGCCCTCGGTTCCCGCCGCATCCACCACGTGAACCAGCACCCTTGTCCGTTCAATATGACGCAGGAAATCGTGGCCCAGACCCACACCCTCAGAGGCCCCCTCAATCAGTCCCGGAATATCCGCCATGACAAATCCGGCATGCCCGTCCAGATCCACCACGCCCAGATGAGGATCCAGGGTGGTGAAATGATAGTTGGCGATCTTGGGCCGTGCATTGGAAACACGGGACAGCAGGGTGGATTTGCCCACATTGGGGAAGCCCACCAGGCCCACATCCGCGATCACCTTCAGCTCCAGGGTCACCCACATCTCATGGCCCGGCTGTCCAGGCTGGGCGTACTTGGGCGCCTGCATGGTGGCTGTGGCAAAGTTCATATTACCCAGTCCGCCCTTACCGCCCCGCAGGATCACTTCCCTCCGGTTCTCTCCGGACATATCCGCGATCACCTTGCCGGATTCGAAATCCTTGATGACCGTTCCTTCCGGCACCCGGATCACCAGGTCCTGGGCGCTGGCGCCGTGGCACCGCTTCTTGCCGCCCTCCTGGCCGTCTTTTGCCACATATTTGTGGATGTGCCGGAAATCCGTCAGGGTATTGAGGCCCGTATCCACCTCAAAGATAATATCGCCGCCCCTGCCGCCATCTCCGCCGTCCGGACCGCCGGCCGGCACATACAGCTCCCGCCGGAAGCTGACATGTCCGTCTCCGCCTTTGCCGGATTTGATGAATATTTTTGCCCGGTCTGCAAACATACTGGTAACCGTCCTTTCAGTGAAAAAAGGCTCCATACCAGAATCAGTATGAAGCCCGTCATAGTTCATGCATTACGTTCAAGCTGTAACGTGCAGAGGCACGTCCGGATGCTGCCGCATTATTCGCTGATGGTTCTCGGATAAACAGAAACCTGCTTTTTGTCTCTGCCCTTTCTCTCGAATCTCACGATCCCATCTGCCTTTGCATACAGAGTATCATCTCCGCCGCGGCCTACATTGAGACCCGGATGGATCTTGGTACCACGCTGTCTGTACAGAATGTTGCCAGCCAGCACGAACTGTCCGTCTGCTCTCTTGGCGCCCAGTCTCTTGGACTCGGAATCCCTGCCGTTCTTGGTAGAGCCAACACCTTTCTTATGAGCAAATAACTGAAGGTTCATCTTAAACATCACTTACACCTCCTTGATTCGAATTTTGATATATTGTTTTCCATAGGCACTCTGGATGTTCTGAAGTCCCAGAACAAGGGAGTGCATCAGGAGTCTCGATTCTGAACTGATATGATCCGTAAAACGGAACCAGAAATGCCCCGTCTCCTCCTCGGATCCGGCATCAAACCGGTCATGGGTGAATTCCCCAACGGAATTTGCCATATTCAGGGCCAGAGCGGAAACCGCCGCACAGATAATGTCCTGACCATAGTCGGCATATCCGGCATGTCCGGCCAGATCAATCCCGGTATATACATTTCTTTCAGAATCACGGGATACAGAAACCGTAATCATGCTCAGGCATTGATCTTGTCGATCTTGACCTGGGTGTACAGCTGTCTGTGGCCGTTCTTCTTGTGATAACCGGTTTTTCTCTTATACTTGTAGACAATGACTTTTCTGTCCTTCGCTTCCTTCACTACGGTCGCGGTAACAGTCGCCCCGGCTACAGTCGGGCATCCGATGGATAACTCTCCGTTGTTTACAGCAAGAACCTGGTCAAACGTAACGGTTTCGCCAGCGTCTACACCAAGTTTTTCTACCTTAATGATATCGCCTTCTGCTACTCTGTACTGCTTACCACCTGTTGCAATAATCGCGTACATATGGCACCTCCTATTATCATTACTCGCCAACTTTGGTGTCCCGGAAACTGTCTGCCCGGAACTTTGCAACCTCATTGTGCGGCATACTTGTATAGGATATCATGGATTTGCAGGGAAGTCAAGGGAAAAATCGTCCTTTCTAAGTACCCCCACCTTGTTGAAATGAATACCTGTTAAAAATCCCATCTCCATTATACTCCATATCTGAACTGTCACCTTCTCACCGCATTTTCATAGAACCGGAAATAATCCGGCCTATGTCTGGACTGGGTATACTCGAACATGACCCCGTCCCCATTGTAGGTCTGGCTGCTGACCACGGCCAGGCAGTTGTAGTCCTCCGCATTGAGGTTCAGATATTTCTCGTCAATCTCCGTGATCTTCTCCACGGTCATGACCCGCTTGCTGTTGACGATGGTCATCCCCAGAGTCTGTTCCAGATACTCATAGATGGAGGCCTCCGCGATCTCCCTGGTAAGTCCGGGAACCGCCTCTTTCAGGAAATAATTGTGGTTGATGATCAGGGGCAGGTCATCCAGATAATGAAGCCGCTGGATATAACAGACCCGGGTTCCCGGCTGGAATCCGGTGACGACCGCCTGGTGCCCATTTAAGGAAAGCTCGGTAAACAGAAGCACCTGGGTCCGGGGCTTCTGGCCGTTTCTGAGGGCTGACTCCCGGAAGCTCTCGATCTCCCCGATGGTAAAGGCGGTCTGGTCCACAGGCCGGTAGATATTCCGGACCCCCTTCCCCTGCATGGTCTGCACATACCCGTCGGTCACCAGGCGCCCCACTGCCCTGCGCAGGGTATTGCGGGAACAGCCATAGGTCTGCACCAGCACATTCTCCGGCGGCAGCAGCTCCTGATAGGTGTAGGTATTCTCTTCTATCTTCTGCTTTAAGTCTCTGTAAATGTTCTCGTAGATACTTTTAGGCATCTGTTCCTCTTCCTCCCGTATCCCTTTATGTCCCGGAATCCTTTGCCGCGCCATTTCATAAAAGAAAAGAAGCAGCCGGCAAAGCTATTATACCCCCAGCTGACCTGCAAGTCAAATCTTCCATTTTTCCGTTCTTACTTATATTTATTAGTTACTATTCACGGGAGAGTTGTTCCAAAGGGTACGCTCTGGAAAAAACCCCTCAGCTTGTTTGAACAAATTTATTTTCTTTTCAAAAATCATTGACTTGTTTAAACAAGTATTGTATATATAATACATAACTTGTTTAAACAAATTTAAAACATTCAAAAAACGGAGGGAACAATCATGGGTAAGTATTCAGAGGATGCAAAAGAGCTTCTGAACCTGGTAGGCGGGAAGGAAAATATCGCGGCAGTTTCACACTGTATGACCCGGATGCGGTTTGCCCTGGCAGACCCGGCAAAGGCGGATGTCACCGCCATCGAAGCCATGAAGGTGGTAAAGGGAAGCTTCACCCAGTCTGGCCAGTTCCAGGTGATCATCGGCAACACGGTATCCGATTTTTACAATGATTTCATCAAGGAGGCAGGCATCGAAGGCGGCTCCAGGGATGCGGTAAAGCAGGCCGCCAAGAAGAACCAGAACGTGCTCCAGCGGATCGTTACCGCCCTGGCGGAGATCTTCGCTCCCCTGATTCCGGCCATCATCACCGGCGGCCTGATCCTGGGCTTCCGCAACTGTATCGACAGCATGTACCTGTTTGAAAACGGCACGAAAACACTGTGTGATATCAGTCAGTTCTGGTCTGGCATTGACAGCTTCTTATGGCTCATCGGAGAAGCCGTGTTCCACATGCTGCCCGTTGGTATCTGCTGGTCCGTGACAAAGAAGATGGGCACCACCCAGATGCTTGGAATCGTCCTGGGACTGACTCTGGTATCCGGCCAGCTGTTAAACGCCTACGCAGTGGCAGGCACCGCTGCCGCAGACATTCCAAAATGGAATTTCGGATTCTTCCAGGTCAACATGATCGGCTACCAGGCCCAGGTGATCCCCGCTGTACTGGCCGCCTTCACCCTGGCCTATCTGGAGAAATTCTTCCGCCGGATCACACCCCAGGTGGTATCCATGATCGTGGTGCCCTTCTGCAGCCTCCTGCTGGCTGTCATGGCCTCCCACTTTGTCCTGGGCCCCATCGGCTGGAAGATCGGTTCGGCCATCTCCGCGGTAGTATACGCAGGCATCACCGGCTCCTTCAAGGTAGTATTCGGCGCACTGTTCGGCCTGGTCTACGCACCCCTTGTAATCACCGGTCTGCACCACATGTCCAATGCCATTGATTTACAGCTCATCGCCGATTACGGCGGCACCATGCTGTGGCCCATGATCGCCCTGTCCAACATCGCCCAGGGCTCCGCAGTAGCAGGCATGATGATCCTCCAGAGGAAAAATGCCGAAGCCCAGGAGGTCAATGTTCCCGCCGGCATTTCCTGCTACCTGGGCGTCACCGAGCCAGCCATATTCGGTGTCAACTTAAAACACGGCTTCCCCCTTGTCTGCGGCATGATCGGCTCTGCCATGGCAGCCATTGTCTGTGTAGCCACCTCCACCACCGCCAATGCCATCGGAGTCGGCGGCCTCCCCGGCATCCTCTCCATCCAGCCCCAGCACATGGCAAGCTTTGCACTGTGCATGGTGATCGCGGTGGTGATCCCCCTGGTGCTGACAATTGTCATCGGAAAACGGAAGCTCGGATAAAATAATCAATGGAAAGGAACATATCAAATTATGAATACAGAATCATTCAGCGACAAGGTCATATACCAGATCTACCCCAAATCCTTCAAGGATTCCAATGGCGACGGCTTCGGGGACCTGGGCGGCATCCTGGAACAGCTGGACTATCTGGCTGACCTGGGCGTGGACTATCTGTGGCTCACCCCGGTTTTCCCCTCCCCCCAGAGGGACAACGGATACGACGTGGCAGACTACTGCGCCATTGACTCCCGTTTTGGCACCATGGCCCACATGGAGGAGCTGATCACCGAAAGCGGCAGACGGGGCATGGGCATCATGCTGGATATGGTATTTAACCACACCTCCACCAGCCACCCCTGGTTCCAGAAAGCCCTGGCCGGGGAGAAAGAATACCAGGACTACTACATGTTCCGGGAGGGCACCCCGGACCGCTGTCCCACCAACTGGCAGTCCAAGTTCGGCGGCCCTGCCTGGGAGTACGTCCCTGCCCTCGGCAAATGGTATCTCCACCTGTTCGACGTGACCCAGGCAGACTTAAACTGGGATAATCCCAGGGTCCGTGAGGAATTAAAAGCTGTCATCCGTTTCTGGAAGGACAAAGGGGTCCGGGGCTTCCGGTTCGACGTGATCAACCTGGTCTCCAAGCCGGAGATACTCCAGAACGATCCGGCCGGGGACGGCCGCCGCTTCTACTCCGACGGTCCCCGCATCCACGACTATCTCAAGGAGCTGGTCCGTGATACGGGAATCGGGGAAATGGTAACGGTAGGGGAAATGTCCTCCACCACCCTGGACAACTGCATCCGCTACTCCAGCCCCGGAGAACAAGAGCTGTCCATGTGCTTCAATTTCCACCACTTAAAGACTGACTACCAGAACGGGGACAAATGGAGTCTCATGGAGCCGGACCGGATGGCCTTAAAAAAGCTGTTCCAGAAATGGCAGCTGGGCATGGAAGAAGGCGGCGGCTGGAATGCCCTCTTCTGGTGCAACCATGACCAGCCCCGGATCGTCTCCCGCCTGGGCGACGAGGGACAATACCGGAAAGAATCCGCGAAAATGCTGGCCGCCGCCATCCACCTGATGCGGGGCACTCCCTACATTTTCCAGGGAGAGGAGCTGGGCATGACCAATGCCCACTACCAGGACATTTCCCAGTACCGGGACGTGGAAAGCCTCAACTACTACCAGATCCTCCTGAACCAGGGAAAGACCCGCAGGGAGGCCCTAAAGATCCTGGCCGCCCGCTCCCGGGACAACAGCCGCACACCCATGCAGTGGTCTGCAAAAGAACATGCCGGCTTCACCACAGGCACCCCCTGGATCGGAATCACAGACAATTATCAGACAATCAATGTGGAAAACCAGAAACATGACAGCGATTCCGTCCATGCCTTCTATAAAAGACTGATCGCACTGCGGAAAGAGAAAAAGGTCATCTCCCAGGGGCGGATCGCCTTTTTGGAGGAGGATAACCCGGATGTGCTGGCGTATGAGCGGATTCTGGATGGGGGAACCGGAGATAACCAGGAAGGCGGCTCATCTCCGGAGGAATCATTTCCGGCTTTGGAGCCTATTAATAGCGGTTCTGCTGACAGGCTTCCCGCGGATCCGCCTGCCTGCACCAGGCAGCAGAAGACAAAAAAAATGGTAGTTCTGTGCAACCTCACCGCCAGAGACCTTTCCATCCCCGCCGCCCCGGCCTGGGCCTGGTACCAGAAGCTTCTGGGAAATTACCATGGAACTCCCCGAATCATTGAAGACGGGGCAGATCTTAGAGTTGGGGATGGGACAGAAAACAGAGATGCACATAGGACTGGAGATCAAACCAGAGACAAAGGTGAACACAAAATCAGTGAAGGAACAGTCGGCACATGTCTGCAGCTGCGGCCGTTTGAGGTGGTGGTGCTGGAGGACAGCTGACACAGATTCCGACCAGCTCTGTCAAAAGACATCCTGAATCACGAAGCGATTCCAGAGCGTGTTTGAAAATTGCTTTCCGGTAGCTGTGCGTTCCACTTTGTGGGACGCCGGGAATGAATTTTCAAACACGCTCTAAATGGCTGTATGCCCAAATCTACGTCAGACCCCAAAATACAGTTGTCTGAATGTAGCGACTTCTGTATTTTGGGGGTCTGCTTTTAGCAGATTTCTATAAGTATGCTGCTTTATCCCTCCTGCTTCCGCGCCCATTCCGCCAAAACAAAATCCTCCAGCCCGTTTTCCTTTACCCACGGCCGCCGGACATTCCTTGAAACAACCACCCCTTTATCCGTCCATTTAAGCAGCGGCAGATCCGATATGCTGTCTGAGTAGCTTACGGAATGCTCTATGCTGCATTTGCCAAACAGCCCATCCAGGCGCCGGACCTTCTCTTCTCCATAACAGTCATCCCTGCACAGCTTCCCGGTAAACAGATCGTCCTGATACAGAAAGTCATTGGCCACGACGCCCTTGACACCAAAATCCTCTGCAAAAAAATCCAGATAGATACTGTATCCTGCACTTACAATATAAATATCATACCCGTCTTCACGGTGGCTTTTCATCCCAGCCACAATTGGTTCATAGATATTCGGCAGAATTTTCTCTGTATAAAACTGTTTTGCCGCATCCTCAAGGGCACTCCTTCTGATCCCTCTTAACTGGTATAAAATAGCTCCTTTATTTGTCTTCCAGTCATCGATAAACAGCTCCCGGATCTTCTCATGATCCATGAAGGTATGCCGGAATTCTTTCAGGTCAAGATACTTTTGGGTAAAATACACATACTCATCTGCCGTCTGAAAATTGACGACTGTATCACAAAAATCATAGAGTGCAATTTTCATAAACAAAACTCCCTCATCTTTTTGACAACTGTCTCCATCTGCTTCCTGGTACCAGCCGTTATTCTCACGCAATGCTCCCGTATATATCCGGTCTGCCCCACATCCCGTACATAGATCCCGTTTCGTTTGAGAAACTCGATCAGTTTCCATTTATACCAGTTATTTTCAAGTTCAAACATCACAAAATTGGCTGTGCTGTCATATACTGTTCCCACATAGGAAAGCTTCTTCAGTTCCCCTTTCAGATACTCTCTTCCTTCCCTTACCTGCTTCACATATCCATCCATGGATTGTCTGTCCTCCAGGGCAGACAAGGCGGCTACCTGGGCAAAGGTGGAGATATTCTTGCTGTTCCTGGCATCCGTCAAAAGCCGGATATTATCAATGGAAGAAACCAGGTAGCCGATTCTGAAATTTGCCAGACCAAAGGCCTTGGAAAAGGTTCTGCTTACAATCAGATTTCCATATTCATTGACCAGGGCATCTATGGCGCCTCCGGAAAATTCCACATAAGCTTCGTCGATTAAAAACAAAACCTCCGGGTTTGCCTTCAATAAAAATCCGATGGTATCTTCCGGGACAAGCTCACCGGTTGGATTGTTGGGGTTGCAGATATAGACCAGCTTCGGTCTCTCCCTCTGAACCAGCTCCATGAACACATCTTTATCAAATTTAAAATCCGGCATATCAAAGTAGAGAACCTCCGAATCTGCAAGCTCTGCTGTTGCACGGAAATTGTCATAGGCAGGCCATACCAGTCCGCACCTGTCGCCCTTGCGCAGCCATACCCTGGCGATATATTCATGGGCAGAATCAGAGGACGGAAATATCTGCACATTCTGCTCCGACACCCCCACGTAATCGCTGATTTTCCTTAAAAGTTCCACATTGTTGGTATTGGGATAGTAATTGTAGTATTTCCCGTCCCGGGCCAGCTCCATGATCCGGCTCCTGACATATTGGGAGGGCTGCACTGTGGCCTCATTCCAGTCCAGCTTGAGAATCTGCCCTCTTGACGAATCACTCACACTCCAGATATCATGGGCCGGTGCCGAATAGGGGTGGAAGGTCTCAAGATAATTCTGTATATTTTCCCCCGGCTTTGTGGGCAGCGTCAGTTTTTCTCCATACAGTCTGTCGTATTCTACCGGGATAAACTTGTCAAATCCGGAACCATGGGATAAAGTGATCTCCCCGAAGTACAGCTTCCCGTCCACATCGTAATAATCCACCCTGACATAGGGCAGATCCCTGGCAATCCGGTCGCCAAATTCAATCATCCTGGCAAGGGTTGAGGGTGCCGGTATATTGGGCTTTGAAATATCCGGAGGCGCCGCTTCCCCATTCCAGGAAAAAGGAAGTTCCTTCCAGTCAGGTGAATAAATCTTCCGGTAATTGGCCCCCTCCCGGTCAATAGAGCAGTATATAAATTCCAGCTTTCCGCTTAGATAATGGAGTTTGAAATCATTTGGCAACTTCCCTTCCCTGGTTTCCAGCAGCTTCTCCACAACAATACAGGGCCGCATACGGGAATACCACCATTCCCGCCCGATTTTGGCCCAGTCTGACTGGAAGATTTTCCGGAATTTGTCCCTCATGACATCCCAGTCAACATCCTTTTTCGACCGGATAATCTCCACATCCCCGCTCCAGCAGTTGGACTTGATGACACAGTGATCATCGGGGATGATCTCCTGGCAGATATCGTTATAATCGTAAGTCATGTACAGCAGGGGGATCAGGTATTCTTCACCAAACTCCCGCTTCAGATAGTCCCTGACACGGAACTTATCCGCAATCGTGATATACAAGGGATTGCGGTCATGGAGCTTCAGCCACTGAAGCTTTTCATTCAAAGTAACCGGATTCTCCAGATTGAACTTCTTTCCGTGAACACAATAATGCATCACCTCAAGATAGTCCCGGTCCGGCAATGTTTCCAGATAGTCCTGAAGCTCCCGGCATTTTATAGGATATACCTTCTGGAAACCAAGGGCAAGACACTGCTCCTGCACTGCTTTTAAGATATTTTCTTTCTCAAAACAGAGGATTACCGGACAATCCCTGTCTGCGCTTTCCGGGCTTATGCAGGGAACATCCTCCCACAGACAAGTACCCTGCACTGCTTTGTTATTGTCCAGAACCGCGGTTACCTGGATCTGGTTCCTGCGCAGTCCATAGACCGCTTTCTTTCCGATATATCCGGCGCCAAAGACCTGCACGGAATCTGCTGCTCCATCAATAAAATCAATTTTTTCCATGATTTTTCCACCTTATCTTTAATGTGTACTCCCGGAATCCCAACGCACTTGTCTCTGTGGCTGATTTTCCGCAAGATGCACCCCAATATACTCAACATAACATGAATCGGCAACATCAGTCCTTGCCATGGCCAAATTGTTTCCCCCGGCCGGCAGATACCAGCTCTGGAACAACTCCCCCGTGAACAGTAACGCCCAGTGTGTATTTCGAATTCCGTTTTGCCGGTCCACTTGTAATCCTCCCCACAAAATGCTATAATTTGTTTATAAGACATTACACTGGCCGGTCGTGCCTTCATGCACCAGACGGCCAGCCATACAGAAAGGGGGACGATACCAGAATGCCCACCATCAACCGGGAGCACAAGGACCGCCTGTTCAGCTTTCTTTTCGGCAGTGAGCCCAATAGGGAATGGACCCTGAGCCTCTACAATGCCATAAACGGCACCAGCTACACGGATCCGGAGGATATCCTGTTTACAACCATAGACGATGCCGTCTACATGGGTATGAAGAATGACCTGTCATTCATTCTTTTCCATGTTATGAATATCTATGAGCAGCAGAGCACCTTCAACCCCAACATGCCGGTACGCCAGCTCATGTATGCCGGGAAGCTGTATGACAAATACATCCATAAAAACAAGCTGAACATCTACGGCAGACGGGTCGTCCGCCTTCCCGCCCCCAGACTGGTAGTCTTTTACAATGGGGCCGAACAGCAGGATGACCGGATTCTGCATCTCAGTGACGCATTCGCCCCGGATGCGGTAACAAAAGAACCGGACATCCAGGTAAAGGTTCATATGATTAACATCAACTACGGCCATAACAGGGAACTGCTCCAGGCCTGCCAGCCTCTGGCCGAGTATGCATGGCTGGTGGAACAGATCTATAATGTACCCTATAAGGTGGACACGGCAAGAGAAAGGGATTGCCTGAAATGTTAGTTACCGCTAGGGGAAATACTATAGGAATGCTAGGCCTGAAATAACAGAAGGAATCCCAAACCGTAGACGCTTTGTAAAAAGGATAAATCCAAAGAAATGGACAGACAGGTTAATGGCTTGCTTACCAGACTGTGGACAGACAGAAAAGGGGGAAGTACCTGAAAAGTAGACATACAAAAAAGGGAAGAAATCCCTAAAAGCAGACAGCGGTGAAAGGGGTAAGAAGCGTAAAGTGGACATTTGGATGATTCCAGGCTAAAGGGCATCTGGTACAATAAATGACAGACTGGAGAGGATGTGATGAAGGAATATACGGCGAGGGAAATGAAACTGCTGAAAGCGAATCCATACACGTTTAAAGTGACAAAAAACAAACTCTATTTCACGATTGAGTTTAAAGAAACGTTCTGGACGGCTTATGAGGCAGGAATGGCGCCAAGAAAAATACTGGAAGATCTGGGATATGATCTGGAGATGTTTGGCCAGAAGCAGATAGACAGTATGGTCCAGAGACTGAAACGCCAGGCAGGGAGCAGAAACGGTTTCCGTCAGGGTGAAAACCGGACACGGCGAAAAAAAGATGGATTATCCATACAGGAAGGTGTAACGGAGCATTCAAAGGAAACCCTGGAAAATATTCTGAACGAAGTGAAATACCTGCGCCAGGAGGTTGAATTTCTAAAAAAAATTGTCAGGACGGAAAATACAGCAGCGAGGAAATCCTGATGAGTGCGGGTTGGAAATTTGAAGTAATCCAGAAAACGCTGCAGGAGGAGGACAACCAGCTAAGTGTAAGTATGCTGTGTGATGTGGCGGGAGTTTCCCGGTCAGGCTATTACAGATGGGTGAATTCGGAAGGAACGCGTAAGGAGCGGGAAAAGAAGGACAGGGAAGAGTTTGGGCTGATCCTAAAGGCGTATAACCAGCGTGGATACAGTAAAGGCGCACGGGGAATCTATATGTGTATGGTTCACTGGAACCCACCGGTCATCATGAATTTAAAGAAGATAAGACGGCTGATGGACAAGTATGGCCTGGTGTGCCCTGTAAGGAAAGCAAACCCCTACAGAAGGATGGCGAAGGCCCTGAAAACGAATCATGTGGCGGATAACCTTCTGGAGCGGAAATTTACGGAATACGGGCCAAGAAAGGTATTGCTGACGGATATCACTTATATACCTTATAATGGGAAATTCGCATACCTGTCAACGATACTGGATGCGTATACGAAACAGATACTGTCCTATGTGCTGAGTGACAGCCTGGAAGTGGATTTTGTGTTGGAAACGGTAAAGAAGCTGGTGGAGGAACACGGGATCGGGCTGACCAAAGAAACGTTGATCCACTCGGATCAGGGATGCCATTACACAAGTACCAGTTTTATTCAGTTAGTCAATGATAAAGAACTGAGGCAGTCGATGTCAAGAAAAGGAAACTGCTGGGACAACGCGCCGCAGGAAAGCTTCTTCGGACATATGAAGGATGAAATTGATGTTAGTGAATGCAGTAAATACCGGGAAGTGAAAGAGATCATAGATGACTGGATGTATTATTACAATAATGAGAGGTATCAATGGCAGTTGGCGAAGCTGTCACCAAATGAGTATTATAAATACATAACGACCGGTGATTATCCGCTGGGAGGAGTCATAAAAAAGCCGGAAAGAAAGGAAGGGTGTACCAAC
>Ga0137308_102128_pt1 | contig 14883 bp, 16 predicted proteins | sample Inofrocosms_June_FD_97181 | JGI IMG/M metagenome (GOLD analysis project Ga0137308, IMG submission 97181) | Mouse cecal microbial communities from Vienna, Austria - N-Acetylneuraminic and N-Acetylglucosamine D2O microcosms_June | ecosystem: Host-associated > Mammals > Digestive system > Large...
TGCCATCATGAATGCCATGCTGACGCTGATGACCAAAAAGCTTCCTGATTACGTCCACGCTAAGCCTCTGGATATTCAGATCATGACGCCCATGCGCAAAGGAGCTTTGGGGGTGGAGCGGCTTAACGGGGTGCTGCAGTCATGTTTAAATCCTCCGGATAAGGAGAAGCCGGAGAAGGAATCCGGCGGGATCATCTTCCGGCTGGGTGACAAGGTGATGCAGATCAAGAATAATTACCAGATCCCATGGGAGGTCCGCACGGAGTACGGGACTGTGTCGGAGACAGGGATGGGGGTGTTTAACGGGGATATGGGGATCATCCGCGACATCAATGTGTTTGCGGAGACTCTGACGGTGGAATTTGACGAGGGGAAGATGGTGGAGTACGGGTTTAAGCAGCTGGAAGAGCTGGAGCTTGCCTATGCCATCACGATCCACAAATCCCAGGGCAGCGAGTACCCGGCGGTGATCATCCCCATACACAGCGGCCCCAGGATGCTGATGACGAAAAATCTGCTGTACACGGCGGTGACCAGGGCCAGATCCTGCGTGTGCCTGGTGGGTCTGCCGGAGATGTTTCGGGCCATGGCAGACAATACGGTGGAGCAGAGGCGCTACTGCGGGTTAAAGGATCGGATCCAGGAGATCCAGGGAGAGGGGAAAGAATATAAGATTGGATAGAATAAAAGAGAGCGTCATCAGCCTTTTCTTCCCGCGCCGGTGTCCGGTATGCGGGGATATTGTGGAGCCTTTTGGGGAGCTTATCTGCCCCGGGTGCGTGGGGGAACTTTCGCCGGTAAGACAGCCGGCGTGCAAAAAGTGCGGAAAAGAGGTGGAGAGCGGGCGGATGGAGTACTGTTATGACTGCTCCAGGCATCCCAAGACCTTTCGGCAGAATTTTGCTCTGCTTAACTATAATGCCGCTGCCAGCCGTTCCATGTCAGCCATAAAATATAAAGGCAGGAGGGAATACCTGGACTTTTACAGCCGGGCCGTATGCGTAAGATTTGCCGGAATGATCGGCAGGATCGCTCCGGATACCATTGTGCCGGTGCCGATCCATCCCTCCCGCATGTGCAGCCGGGGGTTTAATCAGGCGGAACTTTTAGCCCGGCGCATGGGCAGGCAGCTGGGGATCCCCGTAAGCGCCAAAGGGCTTAGGAGGGCAAAAAAGACGCTGCCTCAAAAGCAGCTGAATCAGGCGGAGCGCCTTAAAAATCTGCAGCAGGCATTTGTCCCGGGACAGCTGCCCCGGGGAGTGAAGACCGTTCTGCTTGTAGACGATATCTATACCACGGGGAGCACGCTGGAATCCTGTGCCACAGCGCTAAAGTCCATGGGGGTGGAAACGGTGTACGGCCTGACTCTGTGCATAGGTAACAGTTCAGATAACCCTTGAACTGTTACGCATCCGGCCATGAAAATCGCTTCGCGATGGGGCCAAAGCCTGCTGCCATTACGTTTTCGTACGGTCAGCGCGGTAAACGCGCAGACCTACTTGAACGGTTACGTGCATAGGAGAATAGTTAGGGCAAATGAAAAAAATTATTGACGTTTCCCCCCATCTATGATATAGTGACAGAGCGAATGGAAGAACAGAGGTCTTTTTTTTATGCTCAAAAATATTCTTGTCCAGAAAGAAAAGACCGCATAAACAACGAATTTGAAAGTGGAGGTGGAAGTCGTGCGCACAAGGATCACACTGGCATGTACGGAATGTAAGCAACGCAATTATAACATGACGAAGGATAAGAAGACCCATCCTGACAGAATGGAGACGAAAAAGTACTGCAGATTCTGCAAAACACACACTTTGCACAAAGAAACCAAGTAATCAGGCTTAGTAAAGGATGTGAAAATATGGCAGAAACAGCAAGTAAGGAGAAAGAGAAAAAAAGCTTTTTCAAAGGTTTAAAAGCTGAGTTTGGCAAAGTTATCTGGCCTGCCAGGGAGGCTGTGGGCAGGGAGACCGCCGTGGTGGTAGCCTGTTCCGTAGCTCTTGGTTTGATCATTGCACTTCTGGATTTGATCATAAAGTTCGGTCTTAGTTTTCTATTATAAGGGCAAAGGTGAACGTATGGCAGAGGCAAACTGGTATGTGGTCCATACCTATTCAGGCTATGAAAATAAGGTAAAGGTCGATATCGAAAAGACCATTGAGAACCGGAATCTGCAGGATCAGATCCTGGAGGTGGCGGTCCCCATGCAGGCAGTGGTGGAGATCAAGAACGGCGTGGAGAAGGCAGCGGACAAGAAGCTGTTTCCCGGCTATGTGCTGATCAATATGGTCATGAACGACGACACCTGGTACGTGGTGCGCAACACCCGCGGCGTTACCGGGTTTGTAGGTCCCGGCTCCAAGCCGGTCCCCCTCTCTGTGGAGGAGATGGCCAGTCTCAACTTTAAGATCCCGGAGGTGGTGGTTGACTTTGAGGTGGGCGACATGGTGGTGGTGACCGCCGGCGCATGGAAAGACACAGTCGGCGCGATCAAGTCCATCAACGAGACGAAGAAGACCGTGACCATCAGCGTTGAGATGTTCGTCGGACGCGAAACGCCGGTAGAACTTGGCTTTAAAGAAGTGAAAAAGATGTAACTGAAAGCAGCAAGTGGGAGGGACATCCCCCGACAATACCACATTATTTAGGAGGTGCCTAATTATGGCAAAGAAAGTAACAGGTTATATTAAATTGCAGATTCCGGCTGGAAAGGCTACACCGGCTCCGCCAGTAGGTCCGGCTCTTGGACAGCACGGCGTTAATATCGTTCAGTTCACTAAGGAGTTCAACGCAAGGACTGCCGACCAGGGCGACATGATCATTCCCGTAGTGATCACCGTATACGCGGACAGAAGCTTCAGCTTCATCACAAAGACTCCGCCGGCAGCAGTGCTGCTTAAGAAAGCCTGCAAGATCAAATCCGGTTCTGCCACTCCTAACAAGGCAAAGGTAGCTTCCATTCCTAAGGCAGAGCTTCAGAAGATTGCGGAACTTAAGATGCCGGATCTGAATGCTGCCAGCCTTGAGGCTGCCATGAGCATGATCGCAGGCACTGCAAGAAGCATGGGAATCACCGTTGAAGAGTAAACCGGACACACCAAGACCGTGGGAGGGCAATCCCCGACAATACCACTAGGAGGTTATGAAAATGAAAAAAGGAAAAAGATATGTGGAGGCGGCCAAATTAGTAGACCGCGCTACTCTTTATGATGCAGCAGACGCTATTGCGCTGGTGAAGAAGGCTGCAGCTGCAAAGTTTGACGAAACTGTTGAAGTCCATATCAGGACCGGCTGTGACGGACGCCATGCGGATCAGCAGATCCGCGGAGCGGTAGTTTTGCCTCACGGCACCGGCAAGACCGTAAGGATCCTGGTATTCGCCAAGGGAGCAAAGGCCGACGAGGCGGAGGCGGCAGGAGCCGACTATGTAGGAGCCGAGGAGCTGATCCCCAAGATCCAGAACGACGGCTGGCTGGATTTCGACGTTGTTGTAGCTACACCGGATATGATGGGCGTTGTAGGCCGTCTGGGCCGGGTGCTGGGTCCCAAGGGCCTTATGCCAAACCCGAAAGCCGGAACCGTAACCATGGATGTGACCAAAGCGATCAACGAGATCAAAGCAGGTAAGATTGAGTACAGACTTGACAGAACCAACATTATCCACGTGCCAGTGGGAAAAGCTTCTTTCACAGAAGAACAGTTGGCGGACAACTTCCAGACGCTTATGGATGCCATCATCAAGGCAAAACCAAGTACCTTAAAGGGCGTATACCTTAAGAGCGTGGCATTAAGCTCTACCATGGGACCAGGCGTAAAGCTTAATGTAGCCAAGCTTATGGGCTGATGAGGGAATAAAGGTTTTACTTTTTTGTTGACAATCCCTATAGATTTATGTTATATTGTGAAAGCGCGCTTGCGTGCTTTCATGCAGCAGTCCTTTCGGATCAGCTGCATTACCCAGTATTGATTGCCGAAGACAGCAGGTGTCCCGCGGGACATAAAGGGCAACCGCCTGCCGAGGGATATGTACAAGATCCAGAACCGTGATTTTGTGGCCTCTCTGTCTGTGGCAGAGAGGCTTTTTTGATTACATTTATTCGGACCTCAATACAAGGAATAAAATAAGGAGGTAGATCATTCATGGCAAAAGTTGAATTAAAGCAGCCGGTAATTGCTGAGATTTCCGAACTTTTTGACGGTGCGCAGACTGCCGTAGTAGTTGATTACCGCGGACTGACTGTTGAGCAGGACACAGTTCTGCGTAAGCAGTTAAGAGAAGCCGGGATCACCTACAAAGTGTACAAGAACACGATGATCCGGTTTGCAGCCAAAGGCACACCATTTGAAGCTCTGGAGCCTAATCTGGAAGGACCTACGGCTCTGGCCGTATCCAAGACAGACGCTACGGCGCCGGCTAGGATCATTGCGAATTTCGCTAAGACAGCTCCGAAGCTGGAGATCAAAGGTGGTATTGTGGAGGATTCGTATTACGACGCGAAGGGGATGCAGGTTATCGCCACGATCCCGTCCAGAGAGGAACTTCTTGGAAAGCTCCTTGGAAGCATCCAGTCTCCGATCACCAACCTGGCCCGTGTTCTGAACCAGATCGCGGAGTCAAAGGCAGAAGCGTAATCTCCAAAACCAACTTCATCAAACAGAAAAACAAAGAAATCAAAAAATCATACACGGAGGTATTTTATCATGGCAAAGTTGACAACTGCAGAGTTTATCGAAGCTATCAAAGAGTTATCTGTATTAGAGCTTAACGAATTAGTAAAAGCATGCGAGGAAGAGTTCGGCGTATCCGCGGCAGCAGGCGTTGTAGTTGCAGCAGCAGGCGCAGCAGGCCCGGCTGAGGAAGAGAAGACCGAGTTCGACGTAGAACTGACTGATGTTGGTCCTAACAAGGTTAAGGTTATCAAGGTTGTACGTGAAGCTACCGGCCTTGGCTTAAAGGAAGCAAAGGAAGTTGTAGACAGCGCGCCAAAGGCAGTAAAGACCGGCGTTTCCAAGGAAGAGGCAGAGGAGTTAAAGACCAAGCTGGAGGCAGAGGGCGCAAAGGTTACTTTGAAGTAATTTATTGCAGTTCTTTCGGATCTCGGAATCCTTATCGGTTTCCGGGATCTTTTTTTATTACAAGGTTAAATATTAAATAAAAAAGGCGGATACCCTTTCGGATATCCGCTTTTTCTATTACCATATAATCGAGTTCCTGAAACTGAATTGCTTTTGAAACATGTGTTGCGTGAAGCTTGACTACTTTACGACACAGACATTCACTGCCTGCATTCCCCGGTTACCCTCTGCCATGTCAAAGGTCACTTTCTGACCATCTTCGAGAGTCTTGTAGCCGTCTGCCACGATACCGGAAAAATGAACGAATACTTCTTCCCCAGTCTCGTCGTTTGTAATGAAGCCATAACCTTTTGTTGCATTGAACCACTTAACTGTACCTTTATTCATGATGGTACCTCCTTTATATTATTGCATTTTAAATAAACAAAAAATCACATATTTTTGTAAATCATTTGATGACAAATGACTTACAAAAATATGTGAATCAAGAGCTCATTCGAAATACATACTTACTATAGCACTACAAAGGGAAAATGTCAAGAGCGGAATGGAAAAAATTTTCACAATCATAGGGGAACTGCAAATATGTAAGCGCTTTCATAAAAATACTTGCAAAGTGGAAATAAATGTTGTATAGTAAGGATAAAGAAAATGTAAGTGCTTACAAATAAACTATTTATGGAGGTTCGCAGGCGATGAGCAAGGTAAAAGAAACAGTGATCCAGTTTGGTGAAGGCGGTTTTCTGAGAGGGTTTGTTGATTACTTTTTTCAGAAGCTGAGAGACCAGGGACTGTTTGAGGGGTCCGTTGTGGTGGTGCAGCCTATTGAGCGGGGAATGTGTGAGATGCTTGAAAAGCAGGGCTGTGAGTACAACCTGTTTTTAAGAGGGATCGACAACGGCCAGGTGGTGGACGAACACACCCATATCAATGTGATCTCCCGGTGTGTGAACCCTTATACAGACAGCGAAGGTTACATGGCTTTGGCAGAAGATCCTGATTTCCGTTTTATCGTGTCCAATACCACGGAAGCCGGCATTGAGTTTGCGCCGGACAACAGATTTGACGACGCCCCTGCCAAAAGCTTCCCTGGTAAGCTGACCCAGCTGCTGTATAAGAGATATAAACTGGGATTAAAAGGATTTATCATCTTGTCCTGTGAGCTGATCGACCACAACGGAGAAGAACTGGAGAAGTGCTGTCTTAAGTACGCGGATCTGTGGCAGCTTGGGGAGGAGTTTAAAACGTGGCTGAAAGAGGACAACGATTTCTGCTCCACACTGGTAGACCGTATCGTAACCGGATTCCCCAGAGATGAGCACGAGGCTCTGTGCAGGCGGGTGGGCGAGACGGATAATATGATGGACACTGCGGAGATCTTCCATCTGTGGGTGATCGAGGGCAGCCATGAGGATGAGCTTCCCCTGCAGAAAGCCGGATTTAACGTGATATGGACGGATAATGTGGATCCGTACAAGAAGAGGAAAGTGCGGATCTTAAACGGCGCCCACACCTCCATGGTGCTGGCAGCCCATCTCTATGGGCTGGAGACTGTGGGACAGTGCCTGAAAGACGAGAAAGTATCTGCTCTCCTGAAAAAATGTATTTTTGATGAGATCATTCCCACCATCGGCGACAATGAAGATAACCGCAGGTTTGGCGCCGCTGTGCTGGAACGGTTTTCCAATCCTTTTATCAAGCATCTGCTGCTGTCCATTGCCTTAAACTCCGTGTCCAAGTTCAAGGCAAGGGTGCTTCCCACCATCCTGGAGTACAAAGAAGCCTTTGGCAGATATCCCCAGGGGCTGACCTTCTCCCTGGCGGCTTTGATTGCCTTCTACCGCACCGACGCGGCCAATGACGGGGAGGACATCATGAAATTTATGAAATCTGCTTCCGTTGAGGAGATCTTGGCTAAGAGCGAGTACTGGGGCCAGGATCTGGGCGATCTGCTTCCAGAGGTGTCCAAGTGGTACGACCTGATCCAAAAGGAAGGCATGGGCAAAGCCTATGACGCAGTGTTAAGCTGATCCGAAACCAATAACCGGGGCCAGGGGTGCCTGGCCCCGAGGCTGTCCGAAACCAGAATGAACAGCGAATACCCCATAAATGCGGCGAAGGGTACTGCGGCATGTTGCAGATCCCCTTTGCCGCCTTTATTTTTGTGAAAGAGGATTAAAATCAGAATATAAAACATATAATACGTTAATTGCGGACTGCAGGCAGGGTGGTAGGGTGGCTGTTGGGAATAAAACAGGTTTTAAAGGGAAGATGGCATTGTTTGCGTGGGGGCTGGCAGGACTGTTTCTGACAGCGGATTTTTTTGCGGGAACAAACCTGGCCGCCGGTATGGGACAATACCCTGGGGCTGCGGTCAGCGCCCTTAAGGAAAACGCGGAGCCAAAAGAGGAGAAATGCATCGCTCTGACGTTTGATGACGGTCCTCACAAAATTTATACGCCAAAACTTCTGGAGGGGTTACGAAAACGGGGCGTCCATGTGACATTTTTTCTGATCGGACAAAATATCGACGGCAATGAGGACATTATCCGCCAGATGAAGGAGGACGGCCATCTGATCGGCAATCACAGCCAGAATCATATGCAGCTGACCGGAGAGCGGACCATGGAGGCATGCGATCAGATCAACCGGACCAATGAAAAGATAAAGAGCATAACCGGCGAGACGCCTGCCTATGTCCGGCCTCCTTTCGGGTCCTGGAGCGAGGAGCTGGAAGGGATGGTCCCTATGCGGGTGGTGCTGTGGAACGTGGATCCTCTGGACTGGAAGACCCAGAATAAAAACCGGATCGTGCGCCATATTGTGAGCCATGCGGAGGACGGAAGCATCATCCTGCTTCATGACGTCTACGATGCGTCCGTGGAGGCAGCGCTGGAAGTTATTGACACCCTTGCGGCGGAAGGCTATAATTTTGTTACGGTGGATGAGCTGCTGATCGATTGAGACGCCATTTACAAAAGCAGCAGAGTAGGAGTGGAGAAACATGCCGGATATGAATTTATTTGACTATATGAGGAGCAATACCATGGAGCGGGAGTCGCCTTTGGCCTCCAGGATGCGGCCGGTATCTTTGGACCAGGTGGTGGGGCAGAAGCACATCATAGGAAAAGATAAGCTGCTGTACCGGGCGATCAAGGCGGACAAGCTGGGTTCCGTGATCTTTTACGGCCCTCCGGGAACGGGAAAGACGACGCTGGCAAGAGTCATCGCCAACACCACCAAAGCCGACTTTAAGCAGATCAACGCTACGGTGGCCGGAAAAAAAGATATGGAGGAGGTAGTCAAAAACGCCAAGGACACACTGGGGATGTACGGCCGCAGGACCATCTTGTTTGTGGATGAGATCCACCGGTTCAATAAGGGCCAGCAGGACTATCTTTTGCCTTTTGTGGAGGACGGGACCCTGATCCTTATTGGCGCGACCACGGAGAATCCCTATTTTGAAGTCAATGGGGCCCTTTTGTCCAGAAGCCGTATTTTTGAGCTGAAAGCTTTGGAGAAGGAGGATATCCGGGAACTGATCCGCCGGGCAGTGTACGATCAGGACAAGGGCATGGGAACCTATAACGCCCAGATCCATGAGGATGCTGTGGAATTTCTGGCGGATATGGCGCAGGGAGATGCCAGGGCAGCTTTAAACGCGGTGGAGCTGGGGATCCTGACCACGGACCGGGATAAGGACGGGAAAATACATATCGACCTGGCTACGGCCCAGGAGTGTATCCAGAAGCGGGCCGTCCGCTATGACAAGGACGGGGATAACCACTATGACACCATCTCCGCGTTTATCAAAAGCATGAGAGGTTCCGACCCGGACGCAGCCGTATACTACCTGGCCCGGATGCTGTATGCGGGGGAGGACATTAAATTTATTGCCAGAAGGATCATGATCCATGCCGCGGAGGATGTGGGGATGGCAGATCCTCAGGCTCTGGTAGTGGCGTCAGGAGCCGCCCAGGCCGTGGAGCGGGTGGGGATGCCGGAGGCCCAGATCATACTGGCCCAGGCGGTTCTTTATGTGGCTACGGCGCCAAAGAGCAATTCCGCGGTGACGGCCATCCAGGAAGCCATGGAGGCCGTAAGAAATGAAAAGATCATGCCGGTGCCTGTCCATCTCCAGGATAAGCATTACAAGGGCGCCGCAAAGCTGGGACACGGAGCCGGGTATCAATATCCCCATGATTTTCCCAACCACTATGTCAGGCAGCAGTATCTGCCGGACAATCTGGAGGGAAGGGTGTTTTATCACATGTCAGACCAGGGATATGAGAAAAATATTCAGGAATTTATGGGTTTTTTGAAAAAATAGCTTTTCTTTTCCTGGGTTATCGTCTATAATAGAAAGCAATGATAGGGCGGTCTTTTGACCGCCGATCTGAAATTCAAGAACACTTCGTTTATTCCTAGTTCAAAGGAACATTCCCTGAACGAGAACCAAACAGAATAGAAAGAATCTTGAGATATAGAAAAAAGGAGAGAACGATATGCGTGAAAAATTGCAGACATTACCGCTGGCCGAGCTAAAAGAGATTGCAAAATCCCAGGGGATCAAGGGAATCAGCGGAATGAAAAAAGGCGATCTTATAGAAATGCTTTGTCAAAAGGAAAAAGAAAAGGAAAAAGAGAAAGAAAGCTCAAGGCCCGTCAGAAGCCAGGCTGCCCCTTTGAACCCGGGCGTAAATTCGGCAGGTCAGGCAGCAGGCCAAAAGCCCTATACTCCGGCTCCCATAGCGGACGGCCCATCCGATATGCCGGAGTTGGACAGCGGCATTGAGGCCAACGGGATCCTGGAGGTTATGCCTGACGGCTTCGGATTCATCCGCTGCGAGAATTTCCTGCCCGGCGAGAACGACGTGTACGTGGCCCCGTCCCAGATCCGCCGGTTCAACATGAAGACCGGAGACATCATAAGAGGCAACCGAAGGATTAAGGCAGCTACGGAGAAGTTCGCGGCGTTGCTGTATGTTACCAGCATCAACGGCTATCCGCCCTCTGTCATTGAGCGCCGGCCCAATTTTGAGGATCTGACTCCGGTGTTCCCCAATGTGCGCCTCCACATGGAGACCAGAGGCAGAGCCAACACCATAGCCATGCGTGTCCTGGATCTTTTGTCCCCCATCGGTAAGGGACAGAGAGGCATGATCGTGTCCCCGCCAAAAGCAGGTAAGACTACTTTGCTGAAACAGGTGGCCCAGGCCATTACCACCAACAATCCGGATATGCACCTTATCATCCTCCTGATCGACGAGCGGCCGGAGGAGGTGACGGATATCAAAGAGTCCGTTACCGGAGACAATGTGGAAGTGATCTACTCCACCTTCGACGAGCTGGCAGAGCGACACAAACGGGTGTCCGAGATGGTGATTGAGCGGGCCAAGCGTCTGGTGGAGCACGGACGGGATGTGGTGATCCTTCTTGACAGTATCACCAGGCTTGCCAGGGCTTACAACCTGGTGGTACCGCCCAGCGGAAGAACCCTTTCCGGCGGTCTTGACCCGGCAGCGCTCCACATGCCCAAGCGGTTTTTCGGAGCAGCCAGGAACATGCGGGAGGGCGGAAGCCTTACGATCCTGGCCACAGCCCTTGTGGATACGGGAAGCCGTATGGATGATGTCATTTACGAGGAGTTTAAGGGGACCGGCAACATGGAACTGGTTTTGGACCGGAAGCTGTCGGAAAAGCGGATCTTCCCGGCCATCGATATCCTGAAATCCAGCACCAGAAACGACCATCTGCTTTTAAACGCGGAGGAGAAGGAAGCAGTGGATATTATCCGGAAAGCTACCAACAGTTTAAAGCCGGAGGAGTCTGTGGAGCGGATCCTGGATCTGTTTACAAAGACCAGGACCAACCGGGAATTTATCGACAACGCAAAAAGGATCCGGATGTTCTGATATTTTTTTGAGGAAAGTCATATTTCGGGAATTTTGCACTTGCATTAACTTTTATTCTATGATATACTGAACAAGCTGTTTCAATGACAATACAGGCGGCAGGCACATCATTTTACCGCCATAATAGAATAAAATGAATTTGAGAGGTGAAAAGCATGAGAGAAGGGATCCATCCGGCATACTACCAGGCCAAAGTTACCTGCAACTGTGGGAATGAATTTGTGACAGGCTCTACCAAGAAAGAGATCCACGTGGAGGTTTGCTCCAAGTGCCATTCATTCTATACAGGCCAGCAGAAGACTGCTGCTGCCCGCGGACGTATTGACAAGTTCAATCGTAAGTATGGCGTTAATGCCGGCAAGTAATCAGAGTATGGGTAAGAAAAGGTTGAGACCTAAGTGGAGACACTTATGCTCAACCTATTTTTTCGTTATCAGAACAGCTTTAGAGCGTGTTTGAAAATTCATTCCCGCCAGATGCGCGCCCCACTTCGCGGTATATTTGAGCCAAATTCAGGTTACATAGCCCGCTATGCGCCCTTCATTTGGCTCAAATCTCCCACAAATTGTGACGCGCATCTGTCAGAAAGCAATTTTCAAACACGTTCTAGGGAACCGAAGAAAGTGAGGTATTATGAAATATTCCGGAATTGGCGGTCAGGCCGTTATTGAAGGAATCATGATGAAGAACAAGCAGGCGTATGCCACAGCTGTGCGCAGGCCGGACGGGGAGATCGAGGTGAAAAAAGACACCTATGTGAGTCTGACGGAAAAGGTTAGGTTTCTCTCCCTGCCGTTTATAAGAGGAGTCTTTAGCTTTGCGGATTCCATGATACTGGGCATGAGGACGCTGACGTTTTCCGCCAGCTTTTTTGAGGATGATGAGGACGGGGAGCCCAGCCGTCTGGAAAAGTGGCTGGACGACCGGCTGGGAGAGAATTTGGAAAAAGTGTTGATGTCAGCGGTGATGGTATTTTCCGTCATAGCGGCCATCATTATTTTTATGGTGCTGCCTTTAGGGATCAGCAGCCTTCTTCGGCCGGCTGTGCAGTCGGATACGGTGATGGCGTTTTTGGAGGGGATCATCCGCCTGGCTATCTTCATTATCTATATTAAGGTCATCTCCAACATGGAAGACATCCGCCGTACCTTTATGTACCATGGCGCGGAGCATAAATGCATCAACTGCATTGAACACGGCATGGAGCTGAATGTGGACAATGTAAGGGCCAGTTCTAAACAGCACAAGCGATGCGGGACCAGTTTCCTTATTATCGTCATGATGATAAGCATCGTGTTTTTTATGGTGGTGAGGGTTGAGGGGTTTGTACCCAGGATTTTCAGCAGGATCGTGCTGATCCCGGTGATCGCAGGGGTGTCTTACGAGTTTTTGCGGCTTGCGGGCAGAAGCGATTCGGCCATTGTGAACCTTTTAAGCAAGCCCGGACTGTGGATGCAGAACATGACCACCAAGGAGCCGGACGATAGCATGATTGAGGTAGCCATAGCGGCCGTGGAGGCGGTATTTGACTGGAGAGCGTATTTAAAGGACAACAGCTCCGGCTTCGGAGGTGAGACGGCAACATGACTTTGCATCAACTGCTGCAGGAAGGAGCGTCCAGTCTTGCCAGGGCAGGAGATACGGAGGCGAAGCTGGATGCCAGAAGGCTTTTGCTGGAGGCGTTTCACCTGGATATGACGCATTTTCTCATGAACCGGATGCAGGTTTTGGAACAGACACGGGATGTAGGCGCGGCGGCGGACCGTTATCGTGAGATGATAAGGAAAAGGAGCCGCAGGATACCATTGCAGCATATTTTGGGCAGTCAGGATTTTATGGGCCTCACATTCCGGGTAAATGAACATGTGCTGATCCCGCGCCAGGATACGGAGACTTTGGTGGAATTGGTGCTTGAGGAGCACAAGGACAGGAACAAGAAGGTGCTGGATCTGTGTACCGGGTCGGGATGTATTGCCGTCAGCCTTTCAGTCCTGGGAGGCTTTGAGGACGTGACGGCTACGGATCTGTCCTTTGAGGCGCTAAAGGTGGCAAAGGAAAACGCCGAAAGGCTTTTGGACCAGGGCAGGGCCATCCGTTTTTTGCAGGGAGACTTGTTCGACTGTCTGGAGACAAGATTTGACATCATAACAGCCAATCCCCCGTATATCGCCACAGGGGTTATCCGGAATCTGGCGCCGGAGGTGCGGGACCATGAGCCCAGGATGGCGCTGGACGGCGACGAGGACGGACTGTGTTTTTACAGGAGGATTGCCGCCAAAGCCGGGGAGTGGCTGGAGCCGGGAGGCTGTATCTATTTGGAGATCGGCTATGACCAGGGACTGGCGGTGAGCCGCCTTTTGGAGGAAACCGGATTTGAGAATATTAGGATCGTAAAGGATACCCCCGGGCTGGACCGGGTGGTTTACGCAGAAGGAGGCAGAAATGTTTGATCGTTTAGATGATATGCTGATACACTATGAGGAACTGATGCTGGAACTGAACAATCCGTCTGTGGCCGAGGATCAGAACCGTTTTCGCAAGCTTATGAAGGAGCAGGCAGACCTGGCTCCTCTGGTAGACGCCTACAAACAGTACAAACAGTCCAAGCAGGATATTGAGGACAGTCTTGGGCTTTTGGAGGAGGAGAGCGATGAGGAGATGCGGGAGCTGGCCAAAGAAGAGCTGGCGGATGCCAGGAAGCGGGTGGAGGAGCTGGAACAGGAGCTGAAGATCCTGCTCCTTCCCAAGGACCCCAATGATGATAAAAACATCATTTTGGAGATTCGGGCCGGGGCGGGAGGCGACGAGGCCGCTTTGTTTGCCGCGGAACTTTACCGCATGTATGTAAACTACGCCGAAAGCCATCACTGGAAGGTGGAGATCATCAATGTCAATGAGAACGGGATCGGCGGGTTTAAGGAAGTCATCGCCATGGTCACGGGAAAAGGAGCCTATTCCAAGCTGAAATATGAAAGCGGCGTTCACCGGGTACAGCGGGTGCCGGAGACGGAAAGCGGCGGGCGCATCCACACATCCACGGCCACGGTGGCCGTTATGCCGGAAGCGGAGGAAGTGGATGTGCAGATTGACATGAAAGACTGCCGCATTGATGTGATGCGAGCCTCCGGAAACGGCGGCCAGTGCGTAAACACCACGGACTCCGCCGTGCGCCTGACCCATATGCCTACGGGGATCGTCATCTACAGCCAGACAGAAAAGTCTCAGCTGCAGAACAAGGAAAAGGCGTTTCGCCTTCTGCGTTCCAAATTGTTTGATCTGGAGCAGGAGAAACGGCAAAATTCCGAGGCGGAGGAGAGAAGGAGCCAGATTGGGACGGGGGACCGTTCCGAGAAGATCCGCACATACAATTTTCCCCAGGGTCGGGTGACGGAGCATCGGATTAAGCTGACGCTGTATAAGATCGATTCGGTTATGAACGGGGATATCCAGGAGATCATAGACAGTCTGATTGCGGCTGATCAGGCGGCAAAGCTGGCGAAGATGAATGAGACGGCTTAAAGCCTTTGAATCTTTCAACACGGAGGCAGGAGGAAGTGTGCTTGATACGATATTAAAAAGGGATGGATTGTCCATAAGATTATTTGAGAAGCTGTCCTATGAATCATAAGAATCAGGTTGGGTATCGCTTGCGCCAGGAATATGAAAATGGTAAGATAAAGAACGAAAGCGAGTTTAAGGAGGTGCTTGGACATGTGCTATCTGATTGCGAAGAAGTTCGGTGATCTGGGGTGTGTAGCTCTGCAGACAGAACATGGACCGCATCTGGTGGACTTTGAAAAGAGACTTATAGAATCTGTAGGATATGATACGATACAGCTTGTGGTGATCAGTCGTCCATCGGCCTATGGCGAGTATGAACCGTATAGATTTG
>Ga0137308_102129_pt1 | contig 14868 bp, 16 predicted proteins | sample Inofrocosms_June_FD_97181 | JGI IMG/M metagenome (GOLD analysis project Ga0137308, IMG submission 97181) | Mouse cecal microbial communities from Vienna, Austria - N-Acetylneuraminic and N-Acetylglucosamine D2O microcosms_June | ecosystem: Host-associated > Mammals > Digestive system > Large...
TACTTTAGTGGAAACGGTTTTCAGCCGAAGTAATAGGAAGCAGCAGAACAAGGAGGAAACGAAAAATGTATGAATTGGTACAGGTCAGTGGGAAACGCTATTACATAAACTGCCCGGTCTTGGAGCCGTCCTTCATTTATGACGTGGGCGCTTATCTGGAAACGCTGGATAAGGTGGAGCAGATGGAAGCGGTTATGTTTGTTCCTGCCCATGCGGATGCCTCTGCTGATGTGAAGGAACTTGTCCGTTATAACAGAGATAAGGTACAGAGCATTGCAGAGCGTATTTTATCCATCTGTGAAGAACCAAAGTGCTTTGAACGTATTTTGCAGGAAGTGTTCATGGATTATGGGCTTACCATGAACTTTGAGCAGTATGTATTGGTGGGAAGCACGGTGCGGTCTTACCTTTCATGGCTGAAGGATACTGGGAAGTTATCGGCTGAATTTCAGGACAGTATGCTGCTGTGGCAGAAAGCATAATTTTATGACTCGGAAACAGTCCGGGAGACGATTGATGGGTTCCCTTCCCATAAGAGGCATTTGTCGAAAAACATTGCTATATTGAGTTGTTTACTGGCAGTTATTTTGTCCGCCATAAGCATAGCGGGATGCGGTGCAGGCAGGAATGGGGGAAGGGAAGATGTACAGCGGCTTTCGCAGGTGGAAGTTTATTCAGCGGATGGAAATCTGCTGGGTACTGTTACGGATGAGGATACCCTGCTCCGGTTTAGCGGCTTACACTATACTGATATTTCGTCTATATGGCAAACCGCCATATGCGGCGGTCTGCCTATTGGAAAGCGGGGGAAACAGAGTTAATATGCTTACACGGCGGTTTGCGTTTGTGCCGCCTTGCGGGGGGCAGCCGCCCCCATATTGGACGAATGGCGAAAAACTTTAGACCTATTTTGGAAATTTCCGTACTGCCTTTCGTTCCATTTCGTATGCCTTTCGTTCCATCCATCTCAAAATAACTAAAAACCTGCCGATAAATTAAGTGACGCCAGAAACGGAATTATTACCTTATGCCGGACAGCGGGAAGATTAGATACAATGTGCAGGAGGGGCAGGTGCGTCCGTGAAACTGCAGGAAGAAGGCAAGGGCGCACAGTTGATTTGACTATATAGAAGGAGGGATTTTATCATGCGTATAGGAAATAACAGCCAGGGAATCTGGCAGCTTTTATCAAGGATGAACGGCGGCAAAGCAAATACGAATATGCTTTTCGGCAGTGGTGCGTCGAAAGGATATTATTGTGGTAATACCATTGATGATCTGCGTTCTGGACATTTCAAAAATTCTTATGGAGTTGAAGGCATGGGAATCACAGGAAAAACAGATTGGAAGCGGATTGTCAATGTATCAGATGAAATGAAACAGCACGTTTATGATGATGTTAAAAAGGCGTTTTACAAGTATGGCGGAATGTCCGGCGATAATACTGCTGAGACAGATGCGTATTATGACAAGATTCATTCCTATGTGAAGTCGTTAGATTTAAGTACCCGCCGTGCTGCGCCGTGGACGTTGAGCCAGCTTCATTTGGAAATTTCTGGAAGGGTAACACAGGCTGTAAAGGAAAAAGACCCAACATGGACAGCCGGAAATCCAATTTCCCATGAGATACTGGATGAGATTTTTGCAGGTGACGCTATCTATCAGGACAGTGTAAATGCCTTGTACTCTAAAGGCAGCAAAGGGCTGGATATACAGATATAATCTTTACAACGTATTCCGCGGAGGTGTATAAACCTTTGCCTCTGCGGACTGCAAGGGTGCATGGGCGGCTCTGACCGACAGAGGGGCTGTGATGTAAAATTGATGGGGGTTCTGTAGCATTATGAAAAAGAACTTTATTTTATGGTTGGTGGTTTCGGCTGCTCTGTTCCTGATTGGCACATGGGTGTTAGGTCTGGCATTCCAACAGTAAGTACAAGCGGACGGTATGGCAGTGCAACGCCAAGTTCAAAGGCGAAAGCAAATGCGCCATGTCCCATCTGTACGAGCAGAGGATAAGGGAGCTGTTCCACAGACTTGTGGATTACGCAACGGTATACTCAATTGTTGTGATTTCCGTAGTATCATCATTTTAATGAAATGGGGAACATTCAGTGGGGAGCGATTTGAAATTAAATTCATATATTTGGATTTCTATAATATATTTTATAGCAAAGATGCTTCATCTTGAACAGCAATGATCCGGCAGCGATCAGAATGCGTTACTGTGAGCGCCCGTTCAGGGTGTGAACAGTAACCAGAATACATGATCAGTTACGACTGCCGGTGATAGAAAATAGATTTGGAGGAGGGGAGAGGATGCGGCTCAAAGAGGGGAGGGATCACCAGGTCTATGAAGTGTTGGACCTGCATCTGGAACCGGAGCTGGAGCGCCGTATGATGGCTCTTGGGCTGACGGCCGGGACCAGGATCGAGATTGTGAACAATCAGAAAAAGGGGGCTGTGATCGTGAAATTCCGGGGCGCCCGGTTTGCGTTCGGCAGGAGGATCGCCGATCAGATTCAGGTAAAGGAGGCAGCAGGATGGGGGAATACAGCGGGGTGATCCGGGCAGGCCTGATCGGGAATCCGAATTGCGGAAAGACAACGCTGTTCAATGCGCTTACCGGGGCAAATCTGAAGGTAGCGAACTGGCCCGGCGTGACCGTAGAGAAAAAGGAAGGGCGGACAACCTGGCAAGGGCAGGACTTTTATCTGACGGACCTTCCGGGTGTCTACAGCCTGGCATCCTATACCATGGAGGAACGTGTATCAAAGGAATTTATCCTGAGCGGTGAGGCGGACGTGGTGGTGGACGTAGCGGACGCATCCTCTCTGGAAAGAAATCTTTACCTGACGCTGCAGCTGCTGGAGCTGGGGAAGCCGGTTGTGCTGGCACTGAATATGATGGATATCGTAAAGGAGCGGGGAATGGAGCTTGACCTGCCCCGTCTGTCGGAACTGCTGGGAATCCCCTGCATTGCCATATCCGCAAGAGAACGCACGGGACTGAACATGCTGCTGTATGCCATGTCTCGGTATGAGGAGTACGGGAATCCAGCAATGCCTGCAAAAAGGGAGCGTGTATCGCTGCGGTTACGGGACAGGCAGGATGCAGGGAAACAGAGAAACAGGTTATCAGAAAAATGGAATCCCACATTTGAGAGAGGTATGAAATCTGCTTCACTGGCGGGGGTGAGCTATGATTGGATTGAGGAGATCATATCGCAGGTTGTAAAAGAGACTGAAAATCATACATTGCTGATGTCCGGACAGATGACAGAAAGTGAAAACCATGCAGCGCTGATTCCCAGACAGGTGACAGAAAGAGAAAATTATGCATTGCCGATGCCAGGACAGGTGATGGAACGTGAAGATTCTACAGTGTCGATACCCGGCCGGGCGATGGAAGAAACAATCCGGAAGCGGCAGGACCGGACGGATCGGATTGACCGATACCTGACCGGTAAATGGCTGGGGCTTCCGATCTTTCTGGCAATCATGGGACTGGTATTTTTCCTGACCTTCGCGGTGGGCGGGTGGCTGAAAGGATATTTTGAGACCGGGCTGGTGCTGCTTTCGGACAAGACGGGAGTTGTACTGGAAGCATGGAAGGTCAGCCCTATACTGCAGTCCCTGATTGTGGACGGGATCCTGTCCGGTGTGGGAGGGATCCTGACCTTTCTTCCAAACATCTTTATCTTATTCCTTGCGCTGGCGTATCTGGAGGACAGCGGATATATGTCCAGGGCTGCGTTTGTCATGGATGACCTGATGAGCAGGGTGGGACTGTCCGGAAAAGCATTTCTTCCGCTGCTTCTGGGGTTCGGCTGTTCGGTTCCGGCGGTCATGGCCTCACGGACACTGGAAAACCGGAAGGACAGGCTGCGGACGATCCTGATCACTCCTTTCATGTCCTGCAGTGCCAGGCTTCCGGTCTATGTTCTGTTTTCCACGATGTTTTTTGGGAAATATGCCATGGCCGCATGCTATTCGATGTATCTGATCGGGATCCTGGCAGCAGGAATATCGGCCTGGATCCTGTTTCGACTGGATCCTCATGGGACAGACTATATGCTGCTCATTGAGCTGCCGGAGTATCAATCGCCAGATGTCAGATCCATCATAATGTATGTCTGGGAGAAGGTGAAAGACTATCTGACGAAAGCAGGAACCGTGATCTTTCTGGCATCAATGGTCATGTGGCTTCTTCTGAATTTCGGAGCGGAGGGATATGTTTCGGATATGAGCCGGAGTTTCGGGGCTGTGATCGGAAAATGGATCACGCCGGTGTTGGAACCGGCCGGGCTGGGATACTGGCAGATCATTGTGGCTCTGATCTCCGGGATTGCGGCAAAGGAGGTGGTGGTGTCCAGCTGCGGCGTGCTGTTCGGAATCCCGAATATCACGACCGCCGGCGGAATGGAAGGCTTTGCGCATATACTGGAGGACATGGGATTCGGCATGCCTAACGCATATGCTCTGATGACCTTCTGCCTTTTGTATGTGCCCTGTACGGCAGCGATCGCTGCCATCAGAAGGGAAACAGGGAGCGGAAAGGTTACGGCGGCGATCGTACTGTTTCAGACCGCCGCGGCATGGGTGGTGAGCGTCATTGCTTATCAGGCGCTGCGCTTATGGGGATTTTAGTACAGCATTGCGTAAACAGAAGGGACGAAATCGCCCCAATTACACTAAGAAACAAAAACAGCAGGTTATTTATGCATAATTCCTTAGTATCGGGTTCCCGTCAGGCAGAGTCCTGCCGGAGGAGCCGGGCGACTGGCCGGCTCCCGCCCTGACAGAATGGCAGGAATACATGCCGCGCTTCGGACGTCCGTTCCCACATCCAGCAGGGTGCCTGCAATGAGCCGGGGCATCTGGCGCAGGAAGGAAGAGGCTTCCAGGACAATGCAGAGTTCCTCTTCCGCAGGGGAAACGATCTCTGCGGACAGAAGCTCCTTTTCACAGCTTTTCTTCGTCCTGACGGAGGACAGACAGCGGAAGTCATGAATTCCGACAAGATGGGAGGCTGCCGCTTCCATGGCGGAGATATTCAGGGGCCGGGGAATGTGGAACATATGCTTTCTACGAAACACATCCATCACGGCGCCGGTATGGATCCGGTAAGTATAGGTCTGGGAAAGGAGGTTCAGGGAAGCATGGAAGCGCTCCGGAACTTCCTCGGCCCGCAGGACGGCAATATCCTGGGGAAGATATTGATTCAGCTCACGCCGGATCTCCAAAACCGGAAGCGGGGAAGCCGTTTTGAAGCTGACGGTCTGGCAGGAGGCATGGACGCCCGGCTCTGTGCGCGCGGCGCAGAAGATCTCGATCTCTTCTCCGGTCAACCGGCAGAGCGTTCCCGTCAGCCTTCCGGAAATGGTGCCGGAAGGGTCTTTTTTTCCGAGCTGCTGCCAGCCCTGATAACGGGTTCCGTCATATTCCAGGATCAATTTGATATTTCTCATGGTGTCGGTTCTCCTTTATCCAGAGTGTGTATCGTGAAGCTGCTGTATACATAGCAAAAGGATATTTACGCGGCCGCAGACGCAAAACGGTGTATTACTTTATACGGCTGTGCGCATCATAATATACGGAGCGGCAGTTTTATCTGACACTCCGTATATTATATACTGTTTCAGACCGAAAAACCAGAGAAATCTGCGGCTATTGAAACCGCAGCAGCTAATATGTGTTACATGTCACACCTCGACCAATCACCACGCTGATTGGTCGGGAGGATGCACATAAGAGCTGGTATTCAGGCCGTCCATTGCCGTAGGCAATTTAAAATGACGGCCTGAGTTACAGGGCACGCCTGGTCAAGGTGTGACCTGTAACTAATATGTTACTGTTCACACCCTGACCGGGCGCTCACAGTAACGCTAATATCGTAATAATTCACATGGCAGCCTTATTTTGTATTCTTTTGGATCAGAGAAGTCACCATCTGGATCGTCTTGTCGATCTGCGCCTGTTCTTCCTTTGATTTTCCTTCTTTCAGTACTCCCAGGATCAGACTGATCTCCTCCTGGGAAAACTGGATCTTCTGTCGGTTGGCGCTGGTGATGAGTGCCAGCATGACCGGGGCAAGCTCTTTTCCTGATTTTCCGGAAACCTGCGCGGCGGCCTTCTGGATCAGGTCCAGCTTTACCGGGTCAATATGATTTAACAGGGGGTTATTCATCCATTCATTCATAGTCTGTCTCCATTCTTTTCTGCATATTTTTGCATGTCATAATACGATCCAGTTTCAGACAGGTCCGTATCCCGCAGTGAAAATCCATCCAAATCCGGTTCCCGCTGTCCGTCCTCCCGGACCGTAAAGTCATTCAGCCCGGATTCCTGCTGTCCGTCCTCCCGGACCGTAAAGTCATTCAGCCAGGATTCCCGCTGTCCGTCCTCCCGGACCGTAAAGTCATTCACTGCGGATTCCTGCTGCTGATCCTCCTGAATCCGAACCTCCGGCGATGTCTGGCTGAAGGCGCCAAAGCCTGACGGAGCGGCATTCTCCGAGGGTGAACCGGCGGCAGCAGGCTCTTCCGGCTGCGAGAACATGGTCTGGTACATTTCGAACATTTCCTGTTGCTCCGGAGAGAGCATTCCCATCACAAGCTGCATGGGATCGAACCCTCCGCCGAAGCTTCCGGAGGTTTTTTGGGGCTCGCGCCGATCAGCGTTATATTGGGAGGAATTTTCAGAGGATGCATCTGTTTCCGGACCGCCGGACTCGTAAGGTTCCTGATTTGCGCCTGCGGAAAACTCCTGCATCATTTGTACCATATCCATTATATTCATCATATTGCGGAAGGTTCCCAGCATTTCCGCCTGCTCGGGTGGGAGATAGGGGGCGATCTCTTCCAGCATATCCAGGGGGGAGGAGAAGCCTGCGGAAAATTCCTGGCTGTGCAGGACATTTTTTTGCTGTTGAAAATATTGGAACGTGTGCTGCAGTTCAATGACTTTGACAAGAATCCCCAATGCCTGCTGTGAGGAGGCAGGTGTGTAAGGGAGAAGCAGCTTTAGGATATGAAGTTCTTTTGGGACAGTCCATTCATCGAACGGCGTCATGGGTGTGGGAGATTTCTTTTCCATAAGCACTCCTGGCCTTAACGTTGTATCAAGGGAAATTCTTTACGAATATATATATGAAGGAAAATGTGGGATTATGTTATGGTTCCGGGATCATTCAGCGAAATCGTGTGCTGCGGCGGAGTTCCTTTTCAGAACGGCGAACATACAATAATAGGGAACGAATCACAGGAGAAAAGCTGATGAGAGCGAAATTGATCATCGACGGAAATGCGGTCTATGAGATTGACGAAGGCTGTATGAGAAGAAAACAGACCGATCATGGGAAGAATTGCTTTTCTGAAAAGAACGGTAAAGAACATGCAGGGCTGGAAAAATTAAAAAAGAGTGATAGGGAAAAGAATAATCCGTAGTTCCTGCCATTATACGCTCAATCCCAGTAATCACGCATGTTCTAGCAATGTAGAAAGAATTACGTAGCGGGAACTATGGATTATACAGCCGGAAAGAAATGGGCAGTTTAGAAAACTTCTAATTGATAAAGTAAAAGTATAATGTTATAATTTAGATGTGTTCGTATTGACGAATAAATAGATTGGAGGAATAATGATGATTTCATTTAGCAGTGTGGCAGAGACTGCGGAAAGATGGAATATTACGCAGAGGCGAGTACAGGTTCTTTGCAATGAAAATAGAATTGATGGAGCAATAAAACAAAGCGGAATATGGCTGATTCCAAGCAATGCGAGAAAGCCGCAGAGGTTGTTGCCTGGAAAAAAGAACAAGTCAATTGTTAAAGTGCATAATGTTTTATCTCTATTTTCAGGATGTGGTGGAATGGATCTTGGATTTGAAGGCGATTTTTCTGTCTTAGAACGGTCCATAAACAGGTCAATGCATGAAGATTGGATAGTGAAGGAAGAAAAAAAAGGCTGGGTAAAGCTACGGAAGACATGCTTTCATACAGTATTCGCAAATGATATTAAACCGGAAGCAAAAGCTGCGTGGATAAACTATTTTGGCTCAAAAGGCGTTGATATATCAGCGTATTTTTTAGACAGTATTGTAGATCTGGTGAAGCTCGAAAAAGAGAATAAATTATCTGTTTTTCCAAAGAACATAGATATAGTTACTGGAGGATTTCCATGCCAGGATTTTTCAATTGCGGGTAAAAGACTTGGCCTTAATTCAGATACCGGGCATAATGGTAAAAAGAAACAGGAGGAGGATCCGACTATAGAAAACAGAGGGCATTTGTATATGTGGATGAGAGAAGTGATTTCTATTACGCAGCCCAAAATGTTTATTGCGGAAAATGTAAAAGGTCTTACAAATTTAAACGACGTTAAGGAAATCATTGAGAAGGATTTTTCATCAGTATGTAATGAAGGATACTTAGTTGTACCTGCAAAGGTGTTGAATGCGGCTGAGTATGGTGTTCCACAGGGAAGAGAGCGTGTAATATTTTTTGGCTTTAAAAGGTCGGAATTGACAGAAAAAGCGAAAAAAGCGTTGGAAAAAGAAACCATTGATATGGCGTATGATCCATATCCGACGCATACGCATTTTTTAAATGAAAATGACGATGGGAAAAAATGCAAATATGTTTCTGTGAGAGAAGCCTTGGCTGATCTTCCAGAGCCGGATGACGCGGAAGATATTAATCAAAAAAAATACTCAAAAGCAAAATATATGGGGAAACATTGTCAAGGACAGCAGGAGGTGAAATTAGACGGGATTGGACCAACAATAAGATCTGAGCACCATGGCAATATTGAATATAGAAGATTGAGCAAAGAACATGGTGGAGTTCATAAGGAAGAGTTAGCAAAAGGATTATCAGAAAGAAGGTTAACGATTAGGGAATGCGCAAGGATACAGACATTTCCTGATGAATATTCATTTGTAATTCCGGCAAAAGGCGAAGAATGTTCAGTGTCAGCTTCGGAAGCGTATAAGATAATTGGTAATGCGGTACCTCCGCTATTAGCGTATAATATCGCAAAAAATATTGAAGAAAAATGGGACTTATATTTTGGAGGAGAAGTATGATGGCTTCGGATCAATTTATAAAATATTATCAATTGCTGAAAAGAATGACAAGCCAATTACAATCGGATATGCAATCTGAGTTGTCTGAAGGTAAAAAAATTAAGATGACAGGAACAGAATTTGAAAAAAGAGTATATGACGCTCTGACCGACGCGGGAATTAAAGAAGAAAATATTCAGCATAGCGCGCAAAAATTTCCTGACTTTATTATTACGGATCCGGAAAAAGGGGAGAAGATTGGCGTAGAGGTAAAGAAGACGGATTCGGCTAAGTGGGAGGTTATTGGTGGAAGCATATATGAAAGTTTAAAAAATAATATAGATGAAACATATGTTGTCATGGCAAAGCTTGGTGGAAATAATCCGGAAGTACGTTTCAGAAAATATGAGGAATGCATTGCTGATTTGAAAGTTACTCATAGTCCAAGATTCTCTTTGAATATGGACCTGAAAAAGGGTGAAGACTATTTAACAACGCATGATTCAGGCGATTTGCTGAAATTATCTGGAGATGAGCTTAATAAGCGGATACGGCAGCTGCTTAGATCAAATAAATCGACATGGTGGAGCGAAGCGGAAACAACATCCTTTACAGAGTTATCATTAGAAGAAAAAGACGCTTATTTTGTAGATGGAGTTGTCCTTTTTCCAGAGGTTTTTGGCGGAAACTATGAAAGATTTACACCCTGGCTGATATATAGCTGCCTTGTCTGGTGCAAAAATGTCAGAGATGTTTTTTCGGCGGGAGGTACTCAGAAAATAACTGAGATTGATACGTTTGTGTCTGCGGTTATGAATAGAACAGTCGAAAAGATAGATGACGTAAAAGCTAGAATCGATAATCTGACAAATGAAGAAATACAGAAATTTTGGAAAAAGGAATATGCGCAAAGAAGCAATAAAATACAGATATGGCTATCGTTAGTGAAAGAAAATATGAAATTTTCGAATAAACTGATTGAGAATAATAAGAAACTTGATAATTATAAAGAATTACCTGATGAAGATATTTCAGAAAAAATAAAGGATACATATTGCGGACATATAAGCTCACTTTTAAAATTACATAAATAGAGAAAAGTTATGAGAGATCCCAAAATAACTCACAGGATAATGTCGGCGGTTAAATCGAAAGATACTCGTCCGGAATTGATTTTACGTAAGGCGCTTTGGCACAAAAATTATCGATATCGCATTAATTATAAGATGCTTCCAGGAAAGCCGGATATTGTTTTTACTAAATATAAAGTCGCTGTTTTTTGTGATGGGGATTTTTGGCACGGACATAACTGGGCATTACGAGGGAAGAACTGTTTGGAAGAGGAACTGAAGGGATATAACGATTATTGGAAAAACAAGATACTTCGTAATGTAGAACGTGACGAGGAGATCAATAAGACGTTGAACGCTCTGGGATGGTCGGTTGTTCGAATCTGGGAAAGTGAAATAAAAAAAGATGTAGATGGATGTGTGCTGTCTGTTGAAGAGGCCTTATTTAGCGCTATGCTTCAGCATAATGAAAGCGATATTTATTTTGAATAGGAACGATATGTGAAAATTTCCCCGGTACGAAACAGGGCACCGGGGAGGGGAACGCCTGCCGGTGCGGCAGAGCTGCCGGAGACAGCCGCGCCGCAACAGGCTTACCGCTTCAAAAAATTAGCATCCGCATCCGCAGCCATCATTCATTCTGCCACAGCCATTGCCGCATCCGCCGCAGAAGATGAGAAGCAGGATGATCCACAGGCAGCTGTCATTGCCGCATCCGCATCCGTCGCTCATTCTGCCGCAGCCGTTGCCGCATCCGCCGCAGAAGATGAGAAGCAGGATGATCCACAGACAGGAATTGTTTCCGCCGCTTCCGAAGAGACCGCCGCCACAGGAATTTTCACATCCGCATCCACAGTTTGTTGCGCTTAAATCACTCATTTTGAAATCCTCCAAATTGATTGTTTACAGTTCCATAATATGTGTGTGGAAGAAATGTGTGAATAATTTTTTGAATTTTTTTCAAAAAATTATAACCCATTGTCCCTACTTTAGCCTGACAGAGCAGTTTTTTCTTGACGAATTGCCGAAAATTATATACAATAGCAAACGGTGACAAGTTGGTGAGTCAGGAACTGTCACGAAATAGTATTGAGAAGCAGGAGGCAGCTCCTGGCGATTGTAAAAACAGATACCAATAGTATTTCATGACAGCTCCTTAAGTTTGGAGGTTGAGATTATGCCGTCATACAGAGAGATGAATGCGGAAGAACTGGAAGCATTAAAGAAGGAACTGGAACAGGAGTTTGAAGCGGTCAAGGCGAAGAAACTGAGTCTGGACATGTCCAGGGGAAAGCCGTCTATAGCTCAGCTCAATCTGTCTATGGAAATGATGGACGTACTGCACAGGGAATCAGATATGATCTGCGACGAGGGCATTGACTGCAGAAACTACGGGGTCCTGGACGGAATCCGGGAAGCCAAGCAGCTTCTGGCAGACATGATGGAGGTTCCAAAGGATAATATCATTATTTTCGGAAATTCCAGCCTGAATGTGATGTACGATATGATCTCCCACGCGATGACCCACGGCGTAATGGGCAGCACGCCATGGGCAAAGCTGGAAAGGGTGAAGTTCTTGTGTCCGGTGCCAGGGTATGACAGACATTTTACGATCACGGAGCATTTCGGGATTGAGATGATAACTGTTCCGATGACGCCGACGGGACCGGATATGGACATCGTGGAAAAGTTGGTTGCAGAAGACGAGACCATTAAGGGGATCTGGTGCGTTCCCAAGTATTCCAATCCGCAGGGAATCACCTATTCGGACGAGACGGTTCACCGTTTCGCGTGTCTGAAACCAGCGGCAAAGGATTTCCGTATCTATTGGGATAACGCATACGGCATCCATCACCTGTATGATGATAAGCAGGATTACCTGATCGAGATTTTCATGGAATGTAAAAAAGAAGGCAATCCGGATCTGGTGTACAAGTTTGCGTCCACATCCAAGATCAGCTTTCCGGGCTCCGGAATCGCGGCATTTGCGGCATCGGACGCAAACCTGGTGGAGATCCGCAAGCAGATGCGGGTACAGACGATCGGACATGATAAGGTGAACCAGCTCCGCCATGCCAGATTTTTCGGAGATATTTCCGGAATGGTGCAGCATATGAAGAAGCATGCGGAGATCCTGCGGCCCAAGTTCGATACGGTATTGAATAGCCTGGAAAAAGAACTGGGAGGACTGGAGATTGGTTCCTGGATCGCGCCCCGGGGCGGATACTTTATATCATTTGACGCCATGGACGGTTGCGCGAAGGCCATTGTCGCAAAGGCAAAGGAAGCGGGCCTGGTGATGACGGACGCGGGAGCGACCTATCCTTATGGAAAGGATCCGAAGGACAGCAATATCCGGATCGCACCCTCGTATCCGACTCTGGAGGAGCTGAGGGTGGCAACAGAGATTTTTGTGCTGAGTGTAAAGCTGGTCAGCATTGACAAGCTGCTTGGAAATCTATAGAATGTAAGGAACTGCTTTCATACTGCTTCATAAAAAGCTGCGGTACAGATTTTTGGTCTGTACCGCAGCTTTTTTCGTCCCGGCGAGTGTTCGGTCAATCTTACAGGGTTACTATTCACAGTAACCTTACAGGTGTAATTTTTACCTCAAGTACTTGACAAATATCTGATTATAGTGTATATATAACATATGAACAGATAAAAATGAAGGTGGTGATGATTTGAAACTATTACAAAATTCCGGGATACCCATTTATCAGCAGATCGCGGAACAGATGAAGACGGACATTCTGGCTGGCAGGCTGAAGGAGGGGGAGTATCTTCCTTCCATCCGCAGTCTGGCGAAGGAATTGAAGATCAGTGTCATTACCACGATGAAAGCGTATGAGCTGCTTGCGTCGGAGGGGCTGGTGACCGCTGTTCAGGGAAAGGGCTTCTATGTCAATGCACAGGACAGCGAGATGCTTAAGGAACAGCATCTGCGCCGGGTGGAAGAAGCCCTGACGGAGGCAATCCATGCCGCGGAGATCGCAGGTATGCCGCGAAGTGACCTGGAAATGACACTGCGGGTATTGCTGGACATGAGCGAGGAACAAAAAAGCGAACCGGAATAACCGGAAGATATAGAGACACAGACAAACAGAAAGGGCGGGAGAATATGAAACAGTCAGAGCAAAAACAGGAAAGCGTAATACAGGCAGGCAATCTGAAAAAGAAATACGGAGACTTTCAGCTTTCGATTCCGAGACTGGAGATTCCCAGGGGCTTTGCCACAGCATTGATCGGGGAAAACGGAGCGGGTAAGACTACGCTTTTAAACATACTCTCCGGTATCCGGCTGGATTTCCAGGGGGAGGTGTCCTACTTTGGAGACCGGAGCCGGAAGCTGGACGGCAGCGTGCAGGAGCGGATCGGCTATATGGGGCCTGGCAGCTATTATCTGCCCCACTGGACCATTCGTCAGGTGGAGGAGATCAGCGGGCTGCTGTTTACGGGTTTTCAGAAAGAACGGTTCCGGGAACTCTGCGAAGAAATGGGGATCAGCCGGTCCATGACGAAGAGCGTGAAAAAGCTTTCCGACGGCAACCGGATGAAGCTGATGCTGGCGGCCGTGCTGTCCAGGGATACGGAGCTTTTGATCATGGATGAACCCGCGTCCCCGCTGGATCCTCTCATGCGGGAGCAGCTTTGCGACAGGATGCGGGACTATCTGGAGGAGGGGGACGGAGAACGCTCGATCTTTTTTTCCACCCACAATATTGCGGATATGGAAAATGTGACGGACTATTGCCTCATCATGGAGCATGGGACAATTGTAGAGGAAGGATTTGTGGAAAATCTGAAGGAAGAATATGCTCTGGTAAAAGGGGAAGCGTCGGACGCGGGCCAGGCAGAGGAGATCCTGTTTTCCATGAGCAGGAACTCCTACGGGTTCGAGGGGATCTGCCGGACCCGGGATCTGGAACGTCTGGCCGGACTGGACATCGCCGTGGAGATTCCCACCCTTTCTCAGATCTGCGTGGCGGTGATGAAAGCAAACACTGCGAACAGCCCCCGGAAAGGAAGGGGTTCAGGCTTATGAAGAAAAAAATAAAAAGCTATCTGGTCTTTTCTTCCTTTTCATACAAGGTGTGCATCTTTCTCCTGATGCCTGCGGTATTGGCAGGAGTCGGCATTGGCATCGGAAGCTTTTGCGGAGAACCGGGGCTGACGGCGACGGCAATGCTTCTGACGATGGCGGAGATCCTTTCCGATCACTGGCTGTTTTCCGGGCTGATGGCAAAGGAGTCGGAAAGGATGGAGGTTCTTCGGACCTCCGACATGGGAATGGAGATCATGAAAAATGCGTTGATATTGGATCTGCTGCGCAAGCTCCTGACAGCTTTTGGAATCCTGGCGGTCTGTGAGCTGTTTACAAGGCAATGGGGAGGGCTGCTGCTTATGGCAATGGTTTCTTATGTTTTTTCCACAGCGGGCACATTTTTGGCAAGGTATGGGGGCGGACTTGCGGTCAATGCCTGTATAGGGCAGATTTCGGCGCTTCTGGTTCTGGGATGTCTGCTTTGCGTGTACCGGTCAGGATTATGGCGGTTCCGGGTTGGATTTGAGCTGCTTTTTCTTGTCCTTGGAGTCCTGGTCAGTGTTCTGACCGTAAGCAAAGCAATGAGGAGAGTGAAGGGAGGATATTATGATCAATGATATGAAAATGGGAATTCGGTTATTACGTTACGGGTATGGAATCAAAACAAATCTGGTGCTGCTGATCGTAT
>Ga0137308_102131_pt1 | contig 14845 bp, 13 predicted proteins | sample Inofrocosms_June_FD_97181 | JGI IMG/M metagenome (GOLD analysis project Ga0137308, IMG submission 97181) | Mouse cecal microbial communities from Vienna, Austria - N-Acetylneuraminic and N-Acetylglucosamine D2O microcosms_June | ecosystem: Host-associated > Mammals > Digestive system > Large...
CAAGGAATCGGCGGCGGCTTCAAATGAGTCCGTAAGCCTGTCGGCCGCCTCTTCGTTAACTGTCGCCAAAAAAGCGGAGTGATCCACAAGCATTTTAGCCGCCGTTTCGGATACCTGAACATTATATTTATTTTCACTCATTGTTCTTCTTAACCTCCCTGATGGCATTTCTCATCATGGAAGCGACTTCCTTGACCGTATATCCCTTCTTTCCCGCCGCTCTGTCCTCTTCCACCGAAAGCAGCTCTTCCCTGAGCTTAAGCATTTTTTCCCTTCTCTCAAAAGACTCGATATCCATAACCACCAGATCGCCTTCCCCGTTTTTGGTAAGGAACACGGGTTCGGACGTTTTCCTGCAAAGCTCGGCGATTTCGTTGTAATTCTGGCGTATAGCCGCTGAAGGACGAATATTCATGGTGTACCTCCGTAAAGTTTATTATATTGCTCCCCCAATTAACTCTTGAATTTTTCTGCTTGCCCGACTGCCGAAATACTTCGTCAGAAATCCTTGAAATATGCGCATATTCCTGCGGCTTTCTTCCTTGTCTTTCGACAGCCGTTCGGCGCATAAAATCTTCAAGAGTTAATTGGGGGAGCAATAGTAAAATTATAATAATATTATAGCATTTTTTTGTTACATTGTCAACGTCCGATAAAAATTGTTTCAAAAAAAGCTGCAATCCCCTTTTCGGAGCTGATTGCAGCTTTTTTATTTATTACTTTTGCAGAAGCTTCCTCATCTTCTCTTCCGCCTTTTCCAGCTTCGCCCTCTCATTTTCAATCTGCTCCTTGGGCGCCTTAGCCAAAAATCCCGGATTATTCAGCTTTTTGCTGAGGAAATCAATGTCCTTCTGCACCGCCTTGATTTCCTTATCCAGCCTTGCCGCTTCTTTCTCCGCGTCAACCAGCTCGCCCTTGGGCATAAACAGCCTTGCGGCGGCGGTAACGGCGGTCATTTTACCCTCGGCGGACTCAACCTTTTCCTTTACCTCAACCGAGGAAGCTCCCGCCAGACGTGTAAAGAACACCGCGCAGGACTCGAACAGCTCTTTGTCTCCGGTTTCTATTTCCAGTGAAGCCTTTTTGGAGGGGGGCACGTTCAGCTCGCTTCTCTGAACGCGTATCGCCTTTACGGCGTCGATTATCTTGCCGAAATCCTCTTGTTCCTTTGGGAAGCAAAGTTTTTCGTCGTATTTGCACCATTGGGAAACCATAATGCTTTCGGGCTGATCCTCAACGGGCATGGACTGCCATATTTCCTCGGTAATATATGGCATAAACGGGTGGAGAAGCTTAAGCAGTCCCGCCATAACGTAAACCAGAACGTTCTGCGCCGCTTTGGCGGTCTCTCCACCCTCGGCGATACGCGGCTTGGTAAGCTCGATGTACCAGTCGCAGTAAATGTCCCATATAAAGTCGTAAACCTTACCGCAGGCTATTCCGAATTCGTAAGCGTCAATATTATAGGTTACGTCCTTAACAAGCTCGTTGTAAAGGGACAACAGCCATTTGTCCTCTATGGGAAGATTTTCGGGGAGCACTGCCTTGGTCATATCCTCCGGCAGGTTCATCAAAATATACCTTGAAGCGTTCCAGAGCTTGTTGGCGAAGTTCCTGCTGTTGTTCAGCTTCGCCTCCGACCAGCGCATATCGTTTCCGGGAGCGTTCCCTGTAATAAGGGTGAGCCTTAAAGCGTCCGCACCGTACTGCTCTATTATTTCCAGAGGGTCAACGCCGTTGCCCAAGGATTTGGACATTTTTCTTCCCTGACTGTCTCTGAGAAGTCCGTGAATGTAAACGTCGGTAAAGGGTTTCTGCCCGGTGTAGTGCAGACTGCTGAATATCATTCGGGATACCCAGAAGGGTATGATGTCGTAGCCCGTTACCAATGTGTTTGTGGGGTAAAAATATTCGTAGTCCTCGGTCTTGTCGGGCCAGCCCAAAGTTGAGAAGGGCCACAGCGCCGAACTGAACCAGGTATCAAGAGTGTCCCCGTCCTGTACCATCTCCGCTCCGCATTTGGGGCACTTTTCGGGTGCGGATGCGGCAATGGTTTCGTGGCCGCATTCCTTGTTTGTGCAGTAGTAGGCAGGAATCCTGTGTCCCCACCAGAGCTGTCGGGAAACGCACCAGTCTCTTATATTTTCCATCCAGTGAAGGTAGCCGTTTTCAAAGCGCTTGGGAATATAGCGCAGTTCTCCCGATTTTACCACGTCGATGGCGGGTTCCGCAAGCTTTTTCATGGAAACGAACCACTGTTTTGAGCAGCGAGGCTCAACCACGGTGTGGCAGCGCTGACAGGTGCCTACGTTATGAACGTGCTCCTCAACCTTAACGAGAAGTCCCAGTTCCTCCAGATCGGCAACCATGGCTTTTCTTGCCTCATAGCGATCCATTCCCGCGTATTTTCCGCCCTTTTCGTTAATGGTGGCGTCCTCGTTCATGATGTTGATTATTTCCAGATCATGGCGGAGACCTACCTCGTAGTCGTTGGGATCGTGTGCGGGTGTGATTTTAACAACGCCCGTGCCGAATTCCATATCCACATATTCGTCGGCAATAACGGGTATCTCCTTATTTACCAAGGGCAATATTACCTTTTTGCCTATTATTTCCTTATAGCGCTCATCATCGGGATTTACCGCAACGGCGGTGTCGCCCAGAAGCGTTTCGGGACGGGTGGTGGCTATTTCCACAAAGCCGCTGCCGTCGGCAAAGGGATATTTAATGTGCCAGAAGTGACCCGCCTGTTCTTCGTACTCGCATTCGATATCGCTGATACTGGTCTTACAGTTGGGGCACCAGTTGATTATTCTTTCCCCGTGATAAATCAATCCCTCGTTGTACAGGTCGACAAACACCTTCTGTACCGCTTTTGAACAGCCCTCGTCAAGAGTGAATCTGAGCCTGTCCCAGTCGCAGGAGCAGCCCAATTTTGTAAGCTGTTCGCATATTCTGCTCGCATACTTGTCCTTCCACTTCCATGCTCTTTCAAGAAAGCCCTCTCGGCCAACATCGTCCTTGGAAAGTCCTTCTTCCTTCATTGCCGCGACGATTTTCGCCTCGGTGGCAATGGACGCGTGGTCGGTGCCGGGGAGCCAGAGAGTGCAGAAGCCCTGCATTCTCTTATAGCGAATTATAATATCCTGAAAAGTCTCGTCAAGAGCGTGCCCCATATGAAGCTGTCCGGTAATGTTGGGAGGGGGGATAACTATGGTAAATGGGGTCTTGTTTTTGTCTATTACGGCGTGGAAATATTTCTTTTCCAGCCAGTTTTGATATATCCTGTCCTCAAAATCTTTTTGGGGGTAGGTTTTTGCCAGTTCTTTCTTCATTTTGGTTTGTGTCCTTTCTTTTATGGCATATATGTGCTGTCATCACCTATTACCTCAAAATGTCGGCGATAGCGTTTGGGTATTTTTATGTCCGAAAAATAGCCTATATCAGACAGCACTTCCGAAATTGCGGCAAAGCCGTCATTGTAATAACGAATTATCCTTTTTTGCCTGTCCTTTATCCCCCGATAATCGGGAGGACAGACAAATGTCCATTCCGCCGATTCCGTATCCGCGACTATACGGTAATACTTATCCGTATAAGTGGGATTTACGCCGAAATGCTGCAATAATATATGATGCTCGAAGCTGTCGTCAAGCAAGGACATTAACACCGGTTCGTTTTCGTCAAATGGAACGGCAAGGATAAGCGGTTCTTTTTTTAGGATATAATTGTTTACGGTGATTTCGTCGGGATATTTTTTGTAAGTCATTACAATATCCTGTCCTTTCTGACAATATATTTCCCTTTATTTACCTGTTCACTTATTCACCCGTCCACCAGCAGGGTTTTGTTATTGCTGAATATCACCATTCCCGGCTTGGCTCCGTTGGGCTTTTTAACATACCGTACCTTGGTGTAGTCCACGGGAATTTTCGTCTGACCCTTGGCCTTTGAGTTTGAAGCGGCAATATGCGCCGCCTCCTCGATGGTGCTTTCGGGGATTTCCCTCCCTCCCGCGAACACTATCACGTGAGCGCCGGGTATATCCTTGGTGTGAAGCCACAGGTCGTCCCCCTTGGCGGTTTTTAGTGTAAGCTTGTCGTTCTGGAGATTGTTCCTGCCCACCCAGATGTCAAAGCCGTCCTTTGATTTAAGCTTTATGGGCTGAAGGGGCTTCAGTGTTTTGTCTGTGCTGCTGTTTCTCCCTTTTTTGAGATAGCCCGACTGGGAAAGTTCAAGCCTTATTTCCTGAAGCTCCGCGTCGGTCTGTGCTCTTGCCGCCGCGTCGAAAACGCTGTCCAGATAAACAAGCTCATGTTTTTCCTGCTCTATAAGCTTAGTCAGCATTTTCTCCGCCGTATCCAGCTTTCGGTATTCGTTATAGCATTTCTGGGCGTTTTGGGAAGGCGTAAGCCTTACGTCCAGCTTTATGGTTTCGGGCTGTCCCGTAATGTAATTATCCACCGTTATTTCGTTCATTCCCTTTTCCATTCGGTAGATATTGGCGGAAAGCAGGTCTCCGCGGACTCGGAATACCTCCCGTTCGCCGCAGGCCGAAAGTTCGCCCTTTTGCAGCTCCAGTTTCTTAGCCGTCCTGTTGTATACGGCCAGAATGGATTTGAGCAGGTCGCCGGAACGCTGCTTCATTCGCTCCGCCTGCGCCCTTCCCGAAAAAAATCCGTCCAGAAGCTTGGATGGAGAGTCGGATTCCTTCTGTATCATTGAAGCTCCGTACTGTTCGGTGGGGATAAAGGTAAAATCCACGGGCTTTCCGTTTTTGTCGTATATTGTGACATATTTGGCGCCGTCTTCCGTCAGCGCGTTTTTTAATTTGTTGAGGAAAAAGCCGAACCGCTCCAAGCGTTCCTTGTCATCAAGGCACTTGCAGGGAACGTCGATATCTCTTGCCGTATAAAAAGACCATTCGCGGCACAGAACGGGGCTTACTCCCTCAAACACCTTTATAAGAGTTTTTTCAAGCTTCTGCTCCGGATAAGCAGAAAGCCTTTCTTTTGCCTCCTCGACGGTGCAAAACCGCAAATCCAGTCTGTCCTCCTTCGGAGGCGCCTCGTAGAGTATACCCGGCAAAATCCGTCTTATGGCGGAAACGTCGTCCCCTATGCGTTTTATGCTGTCCACCACGCGCCATTCCCCGTTTTTTTCGGTGAGCAGTATTATGTTGCTGCATCTTCCCAACAGCTCCACGGAAAGGCGGTTTCGGACTATGTCCCCTATTTCGTTTACGCACTCAAAGTCAAAGGAAAGAACCCTTTCAAGACCCTCCTGCGTTATATCCAGAAGCCTTCCGCCGCTTAAGTGCTTTCGTAAAAGCATACAGAACATGGGCGGCGACTGGGGGTTATCGGCTATACCTTCGGTGACGCAGACCCTTGCCGCGGACGGGTTGGCGGATAAAGCAAGTCTTACCGCGCCTTTATATCCGCGCAGAGTGACAACAAGCTCGTCTCGCGCCGGCTGGTGTATTTTATCCACCCGCGATCCCACAAGCCCTTTGGCGGTCAGCTCGTTTTTTATAAGTGAGAGAAACGCTCCGTCAAGTGACATAACGGCTCCTTTCTTTTTTAATAAAGTTAAATCAACAGTATTTCAGTATATCAATACTGTTTTCCGAGATAAACGCTTCTATTCCCAGATCGGCTTCAAGATCGGCGGCGATTTTGCCGCATATTATATTTTCGGTATGGAAATGACCCGCGTCAATAAGGGTTATTCCTCTGTTGGCGGCTTCTATAAACCCGCTGTGTTTGACGTCTCCGGTAATCAGGGCGTCGCAGCCCATTTTAACGGCGTTTTCCACATTTTCTTCGCTTCCGCCCGCGCCGGAGCATACGCCCACGATTTTTACAATCCGACCGCTGTCATAATACCTGACGGTATTACAGTGAAAAGCTTTTTTGCACATGGTTGCCAATGAGTCCGCATCCGAAACGAAATCCAGTTCCACGATTCTTCCGTAGCCGCTTCCGTCGCTATGGATCGGCTCCAGCACTCTTGTCTCTCCCTTGAAATCAAGAAGCTCAAGCATCATATCGCTGATGCCGTTTTTGCAGATATCCACGTTTGTATGCGCGCATATGGCGCTGATGTCGTTTTTGATAAGTATATTTAAAGGGTTGTGTATCTCAATGGCGCTAAGCTTATGGAAAATCAGCGGGTGGTGGGAAACTATCAGCTCCGCGCCTTTATGCGCCGCTTCCTCCGCAGCTTTTTGGGTGATATCAAGACATACCGCCGCTTTGGTGACGGTAGACTCCATATTTCCGACAAGCAGACCCGAATTGTCAAACTTATCCTGTGTGTCGAAGGGGGCCATAGCGTTTATATAACGGTATACGTCTCCGACGGTAACTGTTCCCATACAATCGGCTCCTTTCCTGCTTTTTACAGTATTTATGGCGTTTTTTCTATTTCTTTTTTTATTTCAAGGTAAAAGGGTTCGCCTTTACCCATTTTTTCCAATCTTTGAAGTATCTTTTCCCTGTATTCGTCATCGCGGTTTTTTCCGAGAAATGCAAAAACCGGATCAGTTTCTTTTTTTTCTCCCGTATAGGCGCAAAGAATAACGGTATACACCTTTTTTGAAACCGCCGCCGTTTTTTCCGTAATTATCTCAAAACCGTTCCGGTAAAGCTCGCGTCGGAGCAGGTGATCCTTGGTCATGGGCTGAAGTATAAAGCGCATATCCTTATTGAGATATGTGCAGCGGGACAGGATATCGGCAATCATTTCCCCTCCCATACCCGCTATTATAACGTCATCTACGGGGGGCACACTGTCCAGTCCGTCGCTGAGCAGGAATTTTATATCCTTAATGCCGTAAAGCTCCGCCGTGGCTTTTGCGCAGGCCAAAGGGCCTTCGGCGATATCGGCGGCGTAAATTTCTTTAGCCCCCTGCCGATAAAGCCAGCAGGGGACTAAAGCGTGATCCGTTCCTATATCCGCTATGCGCTTATCCGTGCGGACAAGTTCCGCTACGGTTTTAAGACGTCGGTCAAGGCGGATATTCACTTGTTTACCGCGTCGTTGAGCTTTGCTACCAACGTGTCGGGGTCAACGCCGTGAACGGCGCAGGCCTGAGCTACGCTTTCGCCTCTTGCGGAGGGGCAGCCGAGGCAGTGCATGCCCATTTCAAAAAAGAAGGGGGCGGCGGCTTCCGCGTTGAAATCGAGAATATCGCCGATGATTGTGTCTTTTGTGATTTCCATGGTTTTTCCTTTCTCTTTAGGGGAGCGAGTTGTTGGAGTCCCCCGATTATTATTTTCTTTTGGTTTATTTATTATACACTATTTTGGGGGAAATTACAAGGGGGGATAAGTAAGTTGTGCTTGCCGCAAAGGGATGAAGGTTTTCATCGAAAGTCGATTTCCTTTTAAAATGTCTTTTTTTGCACCGCCGGTGCAAAGCCGCTCCCGCGGGGGGATTAAGGCGACACCAAAGAGGGGAGAAGGTGAACAGGCTTCGCAATCCGGATTTATTTATAAAGTTTACAGGTTTATTGTAAAATTACTTAGTCGGCGAAGCCTGTCCGCCACTCTCCCCCCTTAGGCTTCACCTTAAGAATCCCTTCCTTACCCCCCTCTATGTGTTTTATCGTCAATATAGGTTTCTCTCGAATAAAATGCTGTGCCGATGATTGCTATTGTCGTATGTTTTGCTTTGATTTTGGGCTTGTTCTTTTTATAACTATATATACGCTTCCAATAAAGCTTTTTCGTCCGATTTTTTGAAAATTACGTGACTCCCGCTCCTTCGCAAAGCGAATAGAGCATATAATAATAGGCGCTTTTTCCTAAATGTACTCCGTCTTCCATTCCGAAATCTTCCGACAATCCACCTGTTTCGGTTTTCAGACCTTCGGAGGAATCAATATAACGCCTTGCTCCCGAATCTGAATTTTCGATCATTTTATAAAGAGCTTCATTAAACTCGTCTATCTCATAGTTATAACAAAAACTGCTGTCCTCCGTAACGGGAGTTATGGACATAACATACAGGTTGGCGTCGGGACAAAGGGCTTCTACCCGTTTCAGAAAGCTGTCGTAATATTCGGCGAACTCTTCCGCGCTTTCTATGTTCACATCGTTTATGCCCATAAGGAAAACAAGATTTTTCTTTCCGCTGTTTACCGCCGCCGTTAGCGGTTCAACCTGCGCTCCCCCGTATTCAAAGGTGAAATCGTTTATGTTACGCGCCGCCACCCCCGCTTTTGCGCAGCAGCTATCGCTCAGCCCGTACATCGAAAAGCCCGAACAGATACTGTCTCCCATAAAAAAACAGGATTCGATAAACTTTTCCTGTGCGTCGGAAAAGGAGTTCTTATTGATGACCGCGGGTCTGGCGGCGGAAGTATGCGCTTCCTCTGCGGTTGTTTCCGAGGAAATAAGCAGATCTCCCCCTATTCCTAAGTTCTCTCCGTCAGAGGACTCGTTTGATGTATCGGGAATAAACTGCCTGTCTGAAATATCAACACAGCCGCATTGAATCAAAGCTAATGCGGCTGTTAATAATGTCGTAATAATTTTATACGGTTTCATTTTCGCTGTTCTGCTCCAAAAACGGGATTTTTATACTTATTTGATTGTTTGGCAGTAATATGGATCAAACCGCCCTGCGTACTGATTTAAGAACATGTCTATACAAGATATTTCGCGCGTCTTATCGACAGAATTTGCCGGAAAATCCACGCAGAACTCTTGTGAGGACACTAAAACCATTGTTATTCCATTTCGCTTCTTCGCGTGGTTTTAAAAACGTAGTTCAGTTCTATGTCCTTGTTGGTGTTTTCCCTCTTAAACGCCTTTTCTATACGCTTCATTATAAGCTCTCCCGTTTGCTCGTTGGTATTTAAGAGCATTATAACGAATTGACTTACACTGTATCTTGAAAAAATATCGCTGCCTCTCAGAGAACGCGAAACACAGTCCTGTAATCTCTGCATGGCCTTGTTCAAAGGGTTCTGGGCGGGCAAATCACCGTCCGCGCCGTTTATGGTAAGCAGACAGATGTTTATGCTGATTCCCGTTCTTTGCGAATCTCTTATCTCAAGCTGATAAAGGTGTTTGAATATCTGATACTCACAGAAAAAAGCGCCGCTCACCTGTCTTTGTTCCAACAAATCGGAAATAACCGCGTCAATATCAGATCTGACGCTTTTTTTCGATTTTATGGCGGTGTCGTAAAGTTCTATAAGCTCTTTTGAGGGAGTAATTCCGAATTTCGTCATCATCAAATGGGTTACGGTTTCGTACTGACGTTTTGCGCTTTCCTGATCCCCCAGCTCCGCCAGAGCCTTAATGTGACTGTAATGCACAAATTCGTCGTAAGGGTTAATGATGGAAGCCTTGCTGCAAATCGCAATAGTGTCGTGAAGCTTTCCCATAGATGTAAGAAGCTCCACCGCTATACGCACCGCCTTGCTGTAAACCGATCTGTAATAGGTGTTTAAGGGAATTACCCATGATTCATAGGCGGATTTTGCCAAAAAATCACCCGAATACAGGTTAACCGCGTTCAGTATAAGACTCAGCTTTTCCTCCTTGTCTTCGGTTGAAGCTGCTTCTTTAAAGGCTTTTTCAAATTCCTCCGCGTCAATCTCTGTGTCAATTTCCTCGTTAATGCTGTAAGCGCCGTTTATACAAACTATAATCTGCTTTTCGCAGCCTAATTCCGACAAAATATCCCGCAGACGATGTATTTGTGTTTTTAATGCGCTTGTGGGGTTTACTCCTTCGTCTTCCCGGCTTAAAATGTCAATAAGCTCCGATTGTGCCACTGACCTGTTGTGATGCACCACCAGATACTGGAGCAGGAGCCAGAGTTTTTTTGATCTTTTGGAGTGTTCACTGATGGTATTGTCTCTATACGACACGGAGAATTCGCCGAACATTGCTATTTTAAGCTTATCCATACGCTCACCTTCTCTTTACTCTTTACTTCAATGTGTAAGATACGCCGCCGATAATGCGGGGCATTGAACCGGGTTATTTTGCTCCCAAAAAATTTTGCCTTCAATGATTGCCGTAAATGAAAAAACATCAAGAAAAAAGCGCAGTAATACCAATCTTTAATAATTTGACGTATTTTTAAGTTTAACCTGCGTTTTGCGGTAAAATTTTCTATAGGGAACAATATCAATTATAACCTTTAGGGCAAAAAAAAGCAAGAAATTTTGCAAAAAATAGTTACCAAATATGTAATCTGAAAGAGAAGACTTTTTGACGGCATATACAAAATATTCATATTTAGTGCAACATCGCGTAGCGACCGCCTAACGGCTTTGCGTTCGGCTTGCTTGCGTGTTTTCCGTCATCTTACACAAATCCTCCTTGAAATACACCGGTATTCCCGCGTTGAATTTATACAAGCTGACGAAAAATCCGACGGCGCAATCCACACACAATCATTGTGCAGTGTTGCCTTAAAAAATTATCGTCTGCCTTCTCCGTCCGCGAAGTTCGGCAAAAACTCCCTCAGTTGAGAGCCTCTCTTTACTATCGACCTTGCTTCGGCTGCGTCTTTTATTTCGCCGAGAGTTATAAGCGTACTCATGGCGTTTCCTATGGCGGTGGCCTCGGTGGGACCGGCAATTACTGTTCTCCCGGTAGCGTTAGCGGTAAGCTGGCATAAAAAGTCGTCCTTTGATCCGCCTCCGAAAATATATACTGCGGGATAAGTATAGGAAGTAATATTTTCCAGAGCTTCGAGCGTAACGGCAAATTCTGCCGCAAGACTCTCATATATTATTCTCAGGGTCTGCGCCAATGACTTAGGCCGCGTCTGCCCGGTTTTTTCGCAGTAATCCCGCACTTTTTTCGGCATATCTCCGCTTTTCTCCATGAACATGGGGTCGTTAGGGTTTATTTTGGCGATAAAGGGAGGGGCGCTTCTGGCAAATGCCTCCATATCGTTGTAAGTGAAAACTTCTCCGTTGGCGTTAAAGTATCTTCTGCATTCCTGTAAGAACCAGGTTCCGGAAATATTTTTAAGGAAAGCGGTTCCGTTCATGCCGCCCTCGTTGGTAAATTCTCCCTCAAAGGAAAGGTCGTTTATAATCGGCTCCTTAAGCTCGGTTCCGAAAAGCGCCCATGTGCCGCAGCTTATATAGGCAAACTTCTTTTCCGTTGAAGGCACTGCCACTATTGCGCTGGCGGTATCGTGAGAGGGACAGGCGAAAACCGGGATCTCCCTGTCGGTATATTCCGCTTTAAGGCAGCCTATCTGTTCTCCGGGCATAACGATTTTACCGAAAATACATTCGGGAAGCTCTAATCTTTTTATAAGGTCAAAATCCCATTTCTTTGTTTTGGGATCGATTAAGCCGGTGGTTGTGGCAATTGTGTATTCATTGGTCATTGCGCCCGTAAGCCTGTAAGCTATAAGATCCGGCATCATCAGAAAATGATAAGCGGAGGAAAGCAGCTTCGGGTTGTTTTTGCGTATGGCAAGAAGCTGATACATGGTGTTGATCTGCATCTGCTTGATTCCCGTGCGCATATACAGCTCTTTTTCGGGAATGGTTTCAAAAAGCTTTTCCGGTATTCCGTCGGTGCGCTTGTCACGATAGTTGACGGGTTTCTGCACATATTCTCCGTTTTGATTCAGAAGGGCGAAGTCCACTCCCCAAGTATCCACGGATACTGCGTCAAAGCCGTAGTCTTCCGCCTTGTCAATGGCCTTGTCCACCTCTTTGAAAATCATATCGATATTCCAGCAGAGGGCGCCTCCCGAATTGACGGGCGTGTTGACAAAACGGTGTATTTCGGTGGAACAGAAGCTTTTGTTTTCATAGCTGCAAATCAGCGCTCTGCCCGAGGACGCGCCGAAATCAAAAATCAGTACCTTTTTCATAAAATACGTTTGCCTTTCGTATCAGGAGTATTTTCTGTAACCGGGATGACGGAGCGGACAGCTCCTGCCTATTTCTATGCATTCGTCGATTTTTTCTCTTGAAAGCGGATGAGCGCCGCCGAGCTGCCTTGCCGTCAGCGATACTTTTGCGTAATGTTCCAATGTTTCCATGCGGTAATAAGCCTGCGTAAGATCCGTGCCAACGCAAACCGCTCCGTGGTTTTCCATAAGAATTGTATCGTGATATTGCAGAAACGGCTTGATTGATTCGGCAAGCCCCACCGAGCCTGGTGTGTCGTAGGGTGCAATGGGAACGCTGCCCAAAAATATTACCGCTTCGGGCATCGAGTAATCGTCAAGGGGAATATGCGCTATGGCGAAGCCCGTTGCCGTAGGCGGATGAGCGTGTACTACCGCGTTTATGTCCGGGCGTTCATCATAACAGCTCAGGTGCATTTTAAATTCCGATGATGGTTTATATCCCGGCGCTTCCTTTATTACCTCATTTTTTCCGTTTACAATTATGAGCATTTCGGGACGGAGTATACGTTTGCTGGTTCCTGTTGGGGTGGCGAGAAACACGTCTTCGTCAAGCTTTACGGAAATATTCCCGTCATTGGCGGCCACAAATCCCAACTGCCACAAATTGTGTCCGATTTCACAAATAGCTTCGCGGGCCTCATTTTCTGTCATTTTCTTTTCCTCCCGTTAAATAAATTCATATTTATTTTAACACTTTTGCGTGGGTTTGTCCAGTGGTTTTGTTATTTAAAAAGCAAAAAAAATTATAAAATTTATTGGTTTAATAGTTGAAAGAAGCGGCATAATATGTTATACTATAATGAAAACAAAACGAAAGGCGGATGTATAAAATGTCAACCATAAAGCTTACCTCGCGGAATTTCGACTCCGAGATATCGGAAGGCACCGTATTGGTGGACTTCTGGGCGGAAACCTGCGGTCCCTGCCGTATGATGGGGCCTATTCTTGAAAAAATAGCTTCGGAGCATCCCGAACATAAAATAGGAAAGGTGGACGTGGCGGCAGAGAACGAGCTTGCTTCTCAATTCGGAATTTCCGCCATACCGACTTTTATAGTATTCAGAAACGGAAAGGAAGCTGCGAGAAGCGTGGGAGCAATGCCTGAGAGCGCGGTGCTTGATTTTATTAATGGATAATGACGATTCCGATTTAATCTGTAAACAACAGATTAAATCGGAATCGTATCTTTAACGGCGATTTTGATTTATACTAATCTTTGATCAAGGTGTAGAGAAATGATACGAATAGCCAAAGATTAGTATTATTGCTATCCCATTTAAACTTGCCACAGGACGTAGACGAAAATAAAAAATATCAGGATAAAAAGCGCGGGAATATGCGCATATTCCCGCGTCATTTCTCTTTGTCTCTTGACAGCCGTCCGGCGCATAATACTAATTCCCGATCAAAGTATAGACAAATTTTGTTGTCGATCGGGAATTAGAGCTTGTTTGAAAAATCGGAAACGCCGTCTTTTCGCCCCAAAACGGTCATCTTCTGCGTCAAAAAGCCTCGTCAAACGACGGTTTGACTGCGTTTTTTTCCTTGAAGCTAACCATTTCGGGTCAAAAATCCGTCATTTCCTCTATTTTTAAACAAGCCCTAATATAAAATCTTCAAGAGTTAAATATTTGCGGTAAGCATAAACCGTGAAAATTGCGGTTTTTCGGACAATTCAAAGTACAATGCCGATAAATTATTATAAAAATGCGGCGAAATTTAACAAAGGTCTTGATTTTGTAAAAAAAATGTGATAAAATAATAGAAAAGTATCGACGGCCGCTCGGAGCCGCTGTTTGTAATGTGTGTTTCCGCTGTTACGGACATAAGCTCTTAAATCCGTCCCATGACTACAACCTTTGAAAGGAAAGTACTTTTATGCTGGATATAAGAGAATTTGTGGATCTGGAGAAATTTCAGTCAATACAGGATATGTTTTCCGACGCTACCGGTTTAGCCGCGATAGCGGTGGATGCGGCAGGGAAATATATAACCGAACCGAGCAACTTTACCGATTTTTGTATGAAATACACAAGAGAAAGTGCCGAGGGCGAAAGACGCTGTATCAAGTGCGACAATGAGTGCACCGGAGTTTATTACTGCCACGCCGGACTTATGGATTTTTCAATTGACCTTAAAATAGGCGAGGAAAAGGTGGGCGCCATTATCGGAGGACAGGTGCTTCCCGTTCCTCCCGACGAGGAGAAATTCAGATCCATTGCCCGTGAACTGGGTATTAACGAGGATCTCTACATAGACGCGCTGAGGAAGGTACCTGTAAGAGACGAAAAGACCATTCGTGTTGCCGCCACAATGCTTGGCGATATTATGAATATGTTGGTCAATTTTCAGTATCTTCAGACAGCAAACGAAAAGCAGGTAAAGGTGTTCAGGGACGAATTCGGCGGAATAAACGAAAATATTGAAGCCGCTAAGGGACTGATGAGCGATCTTCATAATACCGCCACAATGGAGCATATTCTTTCCGTAAACGCCAACATCGAAGCGGCTGCGGCGGGAAAAGCGGGCGTAGGCTTTGCCGTTGTGGCTCGTGAAATCGGAACTCTTTCCAAGCAGAGCGGCGCCGTTTATGATGAGATAGAGCATCTTGTAAACGAGATTCAGGCCGCTGTAAACAGGATAATCAAATCGGGAGTCTGAGCCGATAAAACAGCACACACCGAAGGGTTTTCGCCCGCCTTAAGGCGCTGAGTATATTGCGCCGCAATTAAGGGTAACGTATGATGACAGCCGCTTAAAGGTGAATAAACGTGCCGTAACAAAGGGGCAATCGCCTTTTATTTACAAAACGCTGACCTCGCTGTCGGATTAAGTCGGTGAAAATCCAGAATTACTATATGGCGCCGCCTTGTTATTCAGAATGGGGCGGTGCTTTTATTTTTCTGTATACGAAAACCGCTGTCGGATGTCCCCC
>Ga0137308_102133_pt1 | contig 14794 bp, 13 predicted proteins | sample Inofrocosms_June_FD_97181 | JGI IMG/M metagenome (GOLD analysis project Ga0137308, IMG submission 97181) | Mouse cecal microbial communities from Vienna, Austria - N-Acetylneuraminic and N-Acetylglucosamine D2O microcosms_June | ecosystem: Host-associated > Mammals > Digestive system > Large...
CTTGCCGCCCACATCGGCTCGGTTGATGATCTGATAGCCGTTGGCGATGGTGCCCAGGACTTGGACGGTCAGTGTGGGGTTGCTGGTGGACTGGAAGCCCACAGGCACCTTGCCAAAGTCCAGATAAATATCTGTGACATACTCGCCGGCCTGCATGGGGATGGCGTTCAGCGAGAACGAGTAGCTGCTGCTGGTGATCAGGTTGGACGCCAGCACCTGATAGGCAGCGGTGTAGTTGGTCTTATAGAGGATGCGATAGTTGAGGCGGGCGCTGTAAGTGCCGGTGGTGAACACCGTGGCCCGGGCTGCGTCGGTGGGAATGCGGTCATGCCAATAGTAGTTGTCCAGAGGCACGTTGCTGGTATTCGCCACCGTGAAGTCGTAGCGCATCTGGCTTCCGGTCAGCACCTCGGCGTTGCCCCGCTTGGTGATGACCACGCCCAGGTTGGAGGGCTTGTCGTAGTCGCTCACCTTGATGATCTGGCCGGAATACTCCAAAGTTTCATCGAAGGTCTTGCCGCTGACCTGCCAGTAGGCGGGAGCAGTTACTTCGACGATCTTATACCGGCCCAGGGGCAGGGGCTTGGAGGCGGCCACGCCCCGGGCGTCTGTGGTGATATAGTCCACCACTTTGCCGCTGCGGGCCTCGCTGATCTCATACACCGCGCCCTGAAGGGGAGCGCCGGCAGGGGTCCCGGTGACTTCGTTGTACTCAGCGGCGAATTTGTGGATCTGGAACTGGCCCGTGATGGGGGTGTTCTGCCACTCAATCTCGATGGTCTTGCCCGGCTGGACATAGACGGTCTTGTACTCCTTGTCTAGCTCGTAGCCGGGGGCCGCCTCCAATTCACGGATGAACAGCTTGCCCTTGCCCTGCACAGTGAGGTCGTCGATGTAGATATACCCCTCATTGTCGGTGGAATACTCTCCGATGGGATTCTTATTCTGGTCATAGACCAGGAATTTCACCCCATAGATTCCGTCTTTTGTGACAGAATTGACCTTGTGGATGATGATGCCTGAGAAGGGGACGTTGGTCACGGTCAGAGTGGTTGTCTTGCCGTCCTGGATGGTGAAGTAGTGGGGGGTGCTGTCGATCTTGAAGCCCTCCGCCGCCTCGGTCTCCACCGCGTAGTAGTCGCCGGCGTCCATCGGCAGGAATACCCGGCCGTTGTCGCCGGTGGTAATGGTATCTACCAGCCCGCCGTCCATCTCTCGAATTTCAAAGGTCACGCCCTTGATGCGCTGGGACTTGTCCGCTTCGGATACCTTAATCAGCTCCAGCCCGCCCACAGGGGTGTTGTAGAAGGTCAGGGTCTGCACCTGGCCGGACTTGATCTCAATGGACTGCGGCGTGCTGTCCAGCACATACCCGTCCAACGCCTTGGTCTCCTTTGCGGTAATGACGGAGCCGGGCTTCAAATCGGAGATGGTGATGCGGCCATGCTGGTCGGTCTTGTAGATGCCGTTGTTCGGCCCCACGAAAGCGCCGCTGCTGTCCGTCACCAGGAACTCCACGCCGGCCAGCCCCTGGTCCTTGCTGCCCTCCACCAGCTTCTGGATCACCAAAGTCTGGGTGGGGGTGTTGTAGAAGGTGAGGTACTGGGTATCGTCGGCGTTGACCTTCACCGTCTGGGATTTGGTGTTGGGGTCAATGATGTAGCCGGGAATGGTCTCGATCTCCGTTGCGATGATGGTTCCGGTCACGCCCTGGACATTGATCTGCCCGTTGCTGTCCGTCACATAGATGCCGTTGATAGGATGTCATTCGGGAAAGAAATTGAAAAAGGTAAAAAAGCCAGTATTCATGCAGGTTTGCGGCGGGATGGCTCCCAGCAGGCAAAACAGAGAAACGCCCATTTTCGACAAGAACCGACAACTACACACTGTAATTCCAGGGAGAATGTAGGCCAGCGCCACATTCTCCCATTTTTTATGCCCGCAGTGAGGAAAGGAGAGAGAATCCATGCCCAGCGAGGAAATTGTGGTCCAGCTATCGCTGTCGGAGCTGTACCCATTCCCGAACCATCCCTTCAAGGTTCGGGATGATGAGGCGATGCACGGGATGATGGAGAGCGTCAGTCAATATGGAGTATTGACCCCGGCCATCGTCCGGCCCCGCGAGGCGGGCGGCTATGAGATCGTGGCAGGCCACCGGCGCAAACACGCCAGCGAAGCGGCGGGGCTGGAAACCATTCCGGCAATCATCCGGGATATGGACGATGATGCCGCCATCATCCTGATGGTAGACAGCAACATCCAGCGGGAGAACATTCTCCCCAGCGAAAAAGCCCAGGCATACCGGATGAAGTTGGATGCTATCAAACGGAAGGGAGCGCGAACCGATCTAACCTCGCCGCAAGCTGCGGCTAGGTTCCGTGCTGACGATGAAGTTGCAAAAGAACTAGGTATTAGCGGTGATACAGTACGGCGGTATATCCGGCTTACCGAGCTGTCTCCCCAGCTGCAACAGATGGTGGACGAGAAGGAGATCTCTCTAACCCCGGCAGTGGAGCTCTCCTATTTGAAACCAGAGGAACAGGCCCTTGTAATGGAGGCCATAGACAGCGGACAGGCTGTCCCTACTCTGACCCAGGCCCAGCAGCTGAAAAGAGCCAGTCAGGAGGACGGCTTAGATCGTGCCGCTGTGTCATCCATCCTGTCGGCGGGCGCACCTCCGTCTCCCACGGTCCGCCCTCCTGCCCAGCCAAAGCCTCCAAAGCCGGACAAGGCGGAAATCACGGAGGACACCGGCCACGGGCATATTGCGGAGGACATCCTTCGTCTGAAGGATACGACAAAAGAGTGCCGCTGCACCCCGGAGATGTTCCTTTCAGCATTCGGGGAGTATGTCAGCCGGAGCCGCCGCGAGATGGAGGTTTTCCTGATTCCATTCTACGCGGAAATTTTCCCGGCATTATTGCCTGAGCATATGGACAGTCTCCAGCGGCAGATCAGCGACATCCATGCCGCCGCAGATAAATTCTATAATGATGTGAAAGGACGGAATGAGCATGAGTAACAACAACGGCGTGACCTTTGAAATGAGCAGCATCGACACCGCCCTGCTGATCTCCGGCCAGCCGTACCAGCGGCCCGTGCGGGAAGGGCGGCTGCGGGAGCTGACGCGGGACTGGGACCCCGGGCTGCTGGACCCGCTTGTGGTGAGCTACCGGGATGGGAGCTTCTATCTGGTGGACGGTCAGCACCGGGTCATCATCCAGCGGCGAATGTACGGCGGGGACTTCAACGCCCCCTGTAAGCTGTACCACGGTCTGACCTATAAGGCGGAGGCGGAGCTATGCTGGAAGCTGGACAAGGCCAGGGAGCAGCTGAGCGCGGCCCAGTCCGCCAACGCCCTCATCGAAGCGGGCAGTGACCCGGAGATCATGGAAATCCACCGCCTGCTGTTGGCTAATGGTTTCCAGTGGGCGCTGGGGAAGCGCACTCCCGGCGATTACGAGGTTACTGTGGTCCAGGCGGTCATTTCCGCCTACCGGCTGCTGGGGAGCGCGGCCTTTGATCGGATGCTCTACCTGATGGATTCGGCGTGGAAGGGAGCGCCCAGCTCCCTGCGGGCCGGATTCCTCTCTGGCATGGCACTGTTTCTGAAAACGTATGAGACGGAGCTGGTGAACCGGACGGCCATCAAGCGGCTGACCAACATCGACCCGGATGAGGTGGTCCGGCGAGGCAAGACGGATTTCAGCACCAACCGCGCCGCACTGCGGTATGCCCGTGTCCTGCGGCAGAAGTATAACAGCCAACCCGGCGGCAGAAAGCTCCCCTACCGCTTTAAGGAGTGAGTTATGAACGCACAGATTATCGCAGTAGTGAACCAGAAGGGCGGCGTAGGGAAATCGACTACCTGTGCCAACCTCGGCGTTGGACTGGCTCAGGCTGGGAAAAAGGTGCTGGTCGTGGATGCGGACCCCCAGGCTTCGCTTTCCATCAGTTTAGGACACCACCAGCCGGACACCCTGCCCGTCACCCTCTCCGACATGATGGGAAAGGTGCTGACCGATCAGACCATCGCACCCGGCGAGGGTATCCTGCGCCACCCGGAGGGCATCGACCTCATGCCCAGCAACATCGAGCTGTCCGGCATGGAGGTTTCTCTGGTGAATGCCATGAGCCGTGAAACCATCCTGCGGCAGTACCTGGACACGGTGAAACGGCAGTACACCCACATCCTCATTGACTGCCAGCCCTCCCTGGGGATGCTGACGGTCAACGCCCTTGCCGCCGCCAACCGGGTACTGATTCCCGTCCAGGCGGAATACCTCCCGGCCAAGGGCCTGGAACAGCTCCTCTCTACGGTCAACAAGGTACGGCGGCAAATTAACCCGAAGCTCCAGATCGACGGCATCCTGCTGACCATGGTGGACAGCCGCACGAACTTCGCAAAGGAGATCGGCGCACTGCTGCGGGAGAACTACGGCAGTAAAATCAAGGTATTTGCCAGTGAGATTCCCCACTCTGTCCGGGCAAAGGAGATCAGCGCCGAGGGCAAGAGCATTTTTGCCCATGACCCCGGCGGCAAGGTGGCGGCGGCGCACCAAAATCTGACAAAGGAGGTACTGAAACTTGAAAAGCAGCGCGAAAAATGTAAAGCTGGCATCGGTAGATGACCTGTTTTCCACCGAGCAGAGCCGCCAGGACGAGAGCCGGGAGAAGGTGGTGGAGATCGCGCTGACGGAGCTGTACCCGTTTCCCAATCACCCCTTCCAGGTGCGGGACGATGATTCTATGAAGGAAGCGGTGGAGAGCGTGAAGGAATACGGGATTCTGACCCCCGCCATTGTCCGCCCCCGTGAGGAAGGAGGGTATGAGCTCGTGGCCGGACACCGGCGCAAACACGCCTGTGAGCTGGCGGGGCTGACCACCATGCCCGCCATTGTCCGCGACATCGACCGGGACATGGCTACCATTATCCTGGTGGATACGAACCTCCAGCGGGAGAATATCTCGCCCATGGAAAAGGCCCAGGCATACAAATCCATCATGTCGGAGGAAAAGAAGCCGGAGAAATGCGACCTGACTATCTCCGGCGATAAACTCCGCAAATACTTTCCCCGCTCCTACACGTCCCGGCAGATGGAGAACACCATCATCAAACTGCTGGAGGGCTGGCAGCGCAAACGCCAGCGCAGCCAGGAACGGTAACAATTTCATATCTGGAAGCCGCCGGACTGCTGTTGTCCGGCTTTTTTTGTACCCATTTTTATCTGTGAAAGGAGCTTTTCTGTATGCAAACGACAAAAACACCCCGCTGGCAGAATATCGTGGGCCTGCTGCTGGCACTTTGTATGGCACTGACCCTGCTGTCCGTCCAGGCCCTCGCCGCCCCCGGCGATGAGGCCGAACCGGACACCCCCGCAGACCCCATTGTGCTCTCCCCCGCCCTGGAGAATGAGTCTGTCACTTACACCGGCGACCCCATGCCGTACCACGGCGCGGAGGGGCTGGAGGGTATCTCCGCCGCCGCTGTCACCTATATGGGGAGAGACGGCACGAAGTATCCCGAAACCAGCGCCGCCCCCACCAATGCCGGAACCTACACCGTGACCGCCGCCCTTACACCGGATGAGGGGTATCTGCTGGCGGATGGCCTTTATACCGCCGTCCTGACCATTGAGAAAGCGGCCCAGGATACGCCAGCGGCCACCCTGGAGGACCGCTCCGCCCACTCCCTGACTGTTACCAGCATCCCCGGCGCGGAGTATAGCATAGACGGCGGCGGGACGTGGCAGGACAGCAGTACCTTCCATGACCTGGAGGCGGATACCAGCTACGCTATCCTGGTGCGCATGAAGGAGGACGAAAATCATTTTGCTTCCGGGATGTGCCCGTTAGCTTGCGCCACCACCGGCACAACAGTAGATGTGCTGGGGCTGGAGCTGCCCGCCTACAACGCCGTCTATAACGGCACCGGACACGTCTACCCCACGGACCAGCTCACCGGCCTGGAGGGCGTGAAGAACATCCACGTCACGTATATTGGCACTCTGCCCAACGGGAAGCCCTACGAGCTGCCCAGTCCGCCGGTTGACGCTGGGAGCTACACGGCGCGGCTCTGGCTGACAGCCACAGACGGCTGGATACTGACCGCAGACCAGCTTGATGCGGCAATGACCATCTCCAAAGCAGCTCAGGCCATGACAGCCACGCCCTCTATTGTGGACCGAACCACATCCACCATTGCGCTGACCGCCATTCCCGGCGCGGAGTACAGCATGGACGGCGGCGGGACATGGCAGGATGACCCCCTATTTACCGGACTGGCCTCCAACACCGCCTACACCTTCTCCCTGCGGATGAAGGAGACGGACAACTACCTGCCCTCTGACAGCCGGAGCGTGGAGGGAAAAACCCTGACGGATACCGGCCTGACCTATGAGATCGACTTCCACCAGGAGACCATCCATTTTGACCCTGCTGTGGTGGAGATGGGGAAGGACAAGAAACTGACCGTGCCTCTGCCGGACGGCGCTGCCGTGGAACCGGGCATGACGGTCTACATGCGTCTGGTGGACGGCGGCACAGGTGAACCCGGCCCCGTTGTCACCGTCCAGCTGCCGGAACGCCCGGAGGCCCCGGATGTGACGGTGGACCTCAGAGACCTCACCGCAGACACCACCAGGGATATGGAGTATTCCATCAACGGCGGTAAAAATTGGGCGAGATGTGTCCCCGACATGGATGTGTCCTCTCTGATCGGGAAGAAATTCCTTGTCCGAGAAGCCGCTGTGGCCAATCAGTTTGCCAGTGAGGCCGCAGAGTTGTCTGTCCCCGCCCGTGGGGAGAAGCCGTCCATCACGTTGAATACCGTTGCTGAAACAATCAGTACCACCGTGGGCATGGACTGTTCCATAGATGGCGGTAAGACTTGGGAACCCTGCACCGGCCCCCTGGACGTGTCCGGCCTCACCGGGAAGGAAATTCTGATCCGCTATTCTTCCAGCGAGGACGCGCCGCCCAGCGAACCGGCCACAGTGAAGGTCCCCGCCCGCCGCAGCTCCCCCGCTGTCGGCCATACCGATGAGACACGGCGGGGCCGCAGTGACGGAACGCTGACCAATACCAGCCGGACGATGGAGTACCGCCTTACCCCCAACGGAAAATGGACGGCAATCACCAGCAGCACGGTCACAGGGCTGGCTCCCGGCATCTACGAGGTGCGCTATGGAGCGGATGACACCAGCTTTGTCTCCCAGACGCAGCCCGTAGTCATTACCAAAGGCGGCGATCTCCCCGGTTCCCGGCTGTATCTGCTGGACCGGGACAACCATACCGCCTATATCACCGGACGGACCAGCACACAGGCCGCGCCCACCGCTGACATCACCCGTGCCGAGACTGCGACCATCCTCTACCGCCTGCTGACCCAGGAGGCGAAAGCCAATTACAGCGCCAGCGTCAGCCCCTTTCAGGATGTTCCCGGCAATACATGGTACAGCGCCGCCGTTGCCACTCTGGCAAATATGGATGTGCTCTCCATCTATCAGGGCGGCACATTTGAACCGAACCGCAGTATCACCCGTGGAGAACTGGCGGCGATCCTCGCCCGGTTCTGCGGTACGGCTGGTGCATCCGGCGGAGATCACTTTACCGACATTTCCGGCAGCTGGGCGCGGGAGGCCATCAATCTGGCGGCGGAGGCCGGTCTGATTTACGGCTACACGGACGGAACCTTCCGCCCCGACCAGACCATTACCCGAGCGGAAACTATTGCAATGGTCAACCGTATCCTGGGCCGAAGTATCCAGGCCGGAACGGTCCTGAGCGGGTATAAGTCCTTCCAGGATGTTCCCGCCAGCGCATGGTATTACTGGGATATTGTCGAGGCATCCAACAGCCACAGCCACAGTATGGACGGCTCCACGGAACAGTGGACCGCCATCGGATAAGAAAGGAGGAGGCTCTTGTATATCAACACATTTCAGTACACAGCGGAGGACGTGGACTGCAAGCTGTGTACCATGTACGCCGGAAAAAGGCGAGGCTGTAAGGCCAACGGCTGTCCCTGGCTGGCGGAACGCATTGAGGCCGGTGTGGTGGGCTATGAGGAGGCGGTCATGGAAACCTTTCCCCGCAGTCCCCACCTGGACGCGAAGCTGCACACGGTCATCCGCCGCTTTACCGGCTCCCTCTTTCTGAACGCCGGACACCGCCAGCGCATGGAAAATATGAAAATCCGCATGGGGTACAGCCGCCGCCGGGACCGGCCCGCCTACTTTGCCGCCATGTATCTGCTCACTGCCAACGAGGACATCTATACCCGCGCCGCCAACTGCTTCTGCCACCACGGCATCGAGTTTGACTATGCCGTGCTGAAGGACATTTCTCCCCATAACTACACCCTGTTTTCCGCCGCGCGGGACATCTGCGCCGACACGTCCGGCGTAATGCTCAACGACCTCTCCAACAGAGAGGTTACGGATACGCTGGTGTTCAGCCTCATCACCAACGCCCTTCTGATCGCCCGGTACGGCTGTGCCGTCCTCGCCATCAGGGAGAGGGGGAAGTCGTGAAGCCGCTCCGTCTCCCGCTCATTGGACACGATCTGCTGGCAGTGGAGCGGTATCACGATGATACCCGCCACATGATCGAATTTCTGGTATTCACGGACTGTCCTATGGGGAGCGCGGGCCAGCACATCCGGCGCTTTCTCACGGAAGCCGGGTATGCCGCCGCCCTGGAGGCCCAGCGGCAGGGCCATATCCAAGTCCGCAGACACGGCAATATCATTGAGGGACACATCCTGCCCGACAGGCCGAAAAAACGCCGGGGCAAATAATTTTTAGGAGGAAATTGCTTTGTATACCGTTGATTCTTTGAAAAACGCTATCCACGACCTCTATTACTCCGGCATCACCAGGGGCGGCTACGAGAGTGCGTCCGTGGAGGACATGCTGGACAGCATCGACTACACTACCCTGCTGCAAGCGGTGCGGCATAACGCTGAAACTGTCCACATCTACACCACCGAGGGCCGCGCCCCCAAGAGCTTCAACTACCGGAGCGGGGAGCTGTTCGCACAGCGGGCCACCCGGCTCTATGAGGCGTTCGATCAGTCCAACCAGAGCGATGAAATTCTGGCGGACCGCAGCTATGAGCTGTGGCTGCTGGAGGATATGCGCCTTGCGGCGGTGGCTCGTGTGACGGTGGCTGCTGGCAGGGACAAATATGTTACGGAGTACCGGGAGATCAGCGGGGAGTGCGGCGACCCCTGGGACAGCGGCCTGTGCCTGGACCTGGAGGAGCTGACCGGCCTGCTGATAGGCTTATGCAGGCCCTACTGCGAGTGCGACACCCCCGTTTACGAGCTGTAATCAGAGAGAGGAGGGCAGCAACGAACAGGCTGTTTCCCTATGGCGGGAAAAAAAGAAATTACCGGCACTTTTACATCAGTGTCGTTGAGCGGCGGCAAGGATTCCACGGCGCTATTGCTGCTGATGATTGAGAAGGATATGTCTATTGACGCTGTTCTGAGGGCGGATACTGGCGTGGAATTTCCTGAGATGGAGGCCCATATTGCCAAGCTGGACAATCTCCTCTATCAGGAACGGGGCATCCATGTCACCACTCTGCGCCATCCCAAGGGGTTCGAGTGGCTGATGTTCGATCAACCAAAAATCAAACCCAGCTGCCTGGAGAACCGTGCAAGACTGGGCGTACCGCCTTACGGCAACGGCTGGCCGGGAACCAGAGTTCGCTGGTGTACCGGAATGCTGAAAACCCACCTGATGGACAAAGAGGTCAACCGGCTGAAGAAGGAAAAGAACGCCCTCCATTGTGTCGGCATTGCCGCTGACGAGGCCCACCGCTGCAAGGATGACCCCCATAGACGCTATCCACTGGTAGAGTGGGGCATCACCGAGGCCCAGGCATTGCAGCTCTGCTATGACCGGGGCTTTGACTTTGGGGGCCTGTATGAGCTTTACCACCGGCCTTCCTGCTGGCTGTGTCCGCTCCAGCGGATTGGCGAGCTGCGCCAGCTCCGGCATCACCACCCGGAGCTGTGGGCGCGGCTGTTGGATATGGACAACCGGGCCAGGGCGCAGTTCGGCCCCGGCCCCCTGGGTCAGTTCAAGAAGGACTGGAGCGTGGAGCGGCTGGAGGAACGCTTTGCCAAAGAGGATGCGCAGGACGCGGACAACGCTAAATAATATTTTAAGATCGGAGTGATGAAAGTGGCTGTATACCGGGTAGAACGGACGCGGGACTATACCGTCATGTGTAACTACCATTTGAAGGACAAGGCTCTGAGCCTCAAGGCCAAGGGGCTGCTGTCCATGATGCTTTCCATGCCGGAAGAGTGGAACTATTCCACGCGGGGCCTCGCTGCCATCTGCAAAGAGGGCGTGGAGGCTGTCGGCAATGCCTTGAAGGAGCTGGAAAAGGCGGGGTATATGGTCCGCCGCCAGCTGCGGGGCGAGAATGGCCGTATCACCGACACGGAGTACATCATCTACGAGAAGCCCCAGGAACCGTCCGCGCCTGAGCGGGATACGGTTTCACAGGATGCCGCCGCCCCGGATACAGTCACGCCGGATACGGACGCTCCATATACGGAAAACCCGGATATGGTGGAGCCGGATGCGGATAACCGCCCGGAATTAAATATAAAGAAATCAAGAATAAAAAAATCAAATACTCTCGGATCAAATACTCATTCTATCCTTCCCCCCAGCCCCCCGGTCCCTGCCTCTGCGCCTGCGGCGGAAGGAAAGAACGAAGTTTCTGTGAAAAGAGCTGAGATTCGTGAGCAGATTGAGTACGGCCTGATAACCGATGCCTGCAATCGGGAACAGGTGGATGAGTTCGTGGAGATCATGCTGGAGGTGGCCTTGGCGAAAAGCCCCACTATGAAGATCGGGCGGAACGCGGAATATCCCACCGCCCTGGTCCAGCAGCGGTTTGAGCTTATCAACAGCGGCCATATCGAGAAGGTCCTGGACGCTATCCGGGAGAACAGCACCCGCGTCTGGAATACACGGGCTTATCTGCTGGCGGCGCTGTTCAACGCCCCTTCCACCACCGACAATCACTACACCATGCTTGTGAATCATGACATGAACGGCGGCTGACAGGCCGCTGTTTTTTCTTCCCGGATTCGCCGGAGAAAGGAGCGTACATGAAAATCCATCTGCTGCGCCGTCTGGTGGTCCCGCCCTAGCGGGGACCTCTGCTGTGCAACTTCTACGAGAAAGGAGGCGAACATCTTATGCAGGAGGACGTGGAAAACAGAACCTTGACCCTGATAATCAATGGCACCAAGTTCTCCGGGCGGCTGCTGAAAGCCGCCATCTGCAAATACATGGCTCACCGCAAGGAGGTCAAGCACCAGAAGCAGCAGAAGCGGGATGCACCAGTGATCCCCCATGGCAAGCAGTCTGTCAAGCAGCTTGTCGGTCAAGGGCAGGGGGTGTCCAACATCGAGCTGACGGATTCCTCTATCCGAGGGTTTGAGCGGATTGCCAGAAAGTACGGCGTGGATTACGCCATTAAGCGGGACAGGAGCAGCGACCCGCCCAAATTCCTGGTTTTCTTCAAGGGCCGCGACAATGACGCAATCACCGCCGCATTCCAGGAGTACGCTGGAAAGAAGGTGCTGGAACGATGAAACAGGTCAATATCAAGAAACTGGTCATACCCAACATCCCCTACTTCATGATCGGGCTGTACGCCAGCAAACTGGGGGAAGCGCGGCGGCTGGCGGAGGGGGCGGATGCTTCGGAGAAGCTCCTGCACATCGTGGATGGCCTCGCCGCTGCATTCCAGGTTCCGCTGCCCAGCCTCCACCCCGCTGATCTGCTCATTGGCCTGCTGTGCGGCGCGGCCCTCCGGTTGGCGGTCTACATGAAGGGCAAGAACGCCAAGAAGTACCGCCACGGCATGGAGTATGGCACGGCTCGATGGGGCAACGCGCAGGACATCGCCCCTTATGTTGCGCCGAAGTTTGAGGACAACATCATCCTCACCCAGACGGAGAGCCTGACCATGAACAGCCGCCCCAAAGACCCCAAGACCGCCCGAAACAAAAATGTTCTCATCATTGGCGGCTCCGGCAGCGGCAAAACGAGGTTTTGGCTGAAACCGAACCTCATGCAGTGTATGTCTGATACCTATCCGGTATCGTTCGTAGTCACTGACCCAAAAGGCACAATCGTTCTGGAAGCTGGAAAACTGTTGCAGCGCAACAAGTACCGCATCAAGATTCTGAATACAATCAATTTCAGAAAGTCCCACCACTACAATCCTTTCGCCTATATCCACAGTGAAAAGGATATTTTGAAGCTGGTAACAGCCCTGATTGCCAACACTTCTAACGGGCAAAAAGGCGGGGACGAGTTCTGGACCAAAGCCGAAACGCTTTTGTATACCGCGCTGATCGGCTATCTCCATTACGAGGCCCCGGTGGAGGAACAGAACTTCGCCACGCTGGTGACGCTTATCAACTCCATGGAGGTCCGGGAGGACGATGAGGAGTTTAAGAACCCGGTCGATCTGATGTTTGAGGAGCTGGCACAGGAAAAGCCGGAGCACTTCGCTGTGCGTCAATACGCCAAGTACCGCTTGGCTGCTGGCAAAACAGCCAAGTCCATTCTGGTGAGCTGTGGTGCGCGGCTGGCTCCCTTTGACATTGCGGAACTGCGGGAGGTCACAGCATATGACGAGCTGGAGCTGGATTCCCTGGGGGACCGAAAAATGGCGTTGTTCCTTATCATGAGCGATACGGATGACACGTTCAATTTCCTGATCTCCCTCTGTTACACCCAGCTTTTCAATCTGCTGTGCGACAAAGCGGATGATGTGTACGGCGGGCGGCTCCCGGTCCATGTTCGCTGCCTCATAGACGAGGCGGCGAACATCGGCCAGATTCCAAAGCTGGAAAAGCTGGTTGCCACCATCCGAAGCCGGGAAATCTCCGCCTGCCTTGTTTTGCAGGCGCAAAGCCAGCTAAAGGCCATATACAAGGATAATTGCGACACAATTATCGGCAATATGGACACAAAAATCTTTCTTGGCGGCTCTGAGCCGACCACACTGAAAGAGCTTTCCTCCAGTCTCGGGAAAGAAACCATAGACACCTACAACACCGGCGAGAGCCGGGGCCGGGAAACTTCCCACTCTCTGAACTACCAGAAGCTGGGCAAAGCCCTCATGGACATTGACGAGCTTGCGGTATTGGATGGAAGCAAGTGTATTTTGCAGCTGCGGGGCGTTCGCCCCTTCCTGTCCCGCAAGTACGACATCACCCAGCATCCCAACTACAAGTACCTGGCTGACTTTGATAAGAAAAACACTTTTGACATAGAGCGTTTTCTTTCAACGAAGCTGAAACCTAAGCCCTCTGAGGTCTATGATGTGTTCGAGATAGACGTATCAGAGGAGGAAGAACCGGCGGAGGACGGCGGCGAACTAGAGTAACCGCTGGTCAGCCGCAAAAACAGGGAAAATGCGCCTTCAAAAAATCTATACAATTTTTCGGAGGTACATTATGGATTTCTTTAACTCTGCTGTTGACGTTTTGCAGACCCTCGTGATCGCTCTCGGCGCTGGCCTCGGTGTGTGGGGCGTTATCAATCTGCTGGAAGGCTACGGCAACGATAACCCCGGCGCGAATGCTCATGTGTGGTAAAGTAGCAACTAAGAATTTGATAGACAGCCGCTGACTATTCCGTTTTTAACTTTTAGTTAATTTTCTAAATCATCATTTTAACAACGGCTCTATTGTTCCTTAAAGCCTACGCTGCTATCATAAAAGCATAAACACAAGGAGGTTTGCTTATGAAAATCAATCAAATTATCCGAGAAAAACGGAAAGAATTGTCATTAACACAAGAACAAGTTGCCGAGCTTTTAGGTGTATCCACCCCGGCTGTAAATAAGTGGGAAAAAGGTAGCACATATCCAGATATAACCCTTTTACCGGCTCTTGCCCGTCTACTAAAAATGGATTTGAATACCCTGTTGTCATTTAATGAGGATTTAACTGATGTAGAGATTGAAAACTTTGTCAATGAACTTGATAAAGTTGTTCAAGAGCAGGGCTATCAAACCGCTTTTCAGATGGCAATCGACAAAATACATGAATATCCCACTTGTGATAGACTGGTATATTCAGCTATTCTTTATTTAGATGGCGCAAGATGGCTTTATAGTGTACCAGAGCCAGAACAATATGAGGAAACATTTGAAACTTTTTATAAAAGGCTGTCCGTAAATGAAATTCCAGAAATCAGAGATATAGCAATTAGTATGCTAATTTCCTATGCAAGAAATAGGGGCGAATATTCAAAGGCAGAGGAACTAATCAATACGCTACCATTCTCCACAATAGACAAAGAAGAACAGCTTGCAATTCTTTACCAGCAACAGAAAAAATACACAGACGCAGAAAAATTCTGGGAACACAGAATATTGAACGGTGTTACGGAGATACAAACCGCTTTAATAAATATGCTTGAAATAGCGTTATGCGAAAACCGCAATATGGATGCAGATTTTTTTGCGGATATGTACGAAACAATTACTTGTACGTTTTCTTTCCCGGAATGGATGCGTTACAATGCTCATTTGCAGCTTGCATTAGATAAGAAAGATAAAGACGAAAGTTTATCTATTCTTTCAAAAATGTTGCCTGCTATGAGAAAAGAATGGAAATCGCAGAATTGTAAGTTGTACCGCAATTTGGACGGAACAGAGGTAACAGCTCTTTCAAGTAAAGTGGCAGATTCTCTTTGCGAGGAATTGAACAGTAAAGATGAATTTGCATTTATGCGTG
>Ga0137308_102134_pt1 | contig 14788 bp, 15 predicted proteins | sample Inofrocosms_June_FD_97181 | JGI IMG/M metagenome (GOLD analysis project Ga0137308, IMG submission 97181) | Mouse cecal microbial communities from Vienna, Austria - N-Acetylneuraminic and N-Acetylglucosamine D2O microcosms_June | ecosystem: Host-associated > Mammals > Digestive system > Large...
GCACACCCTCCGCCGCCACCGAAGGAAACTCGTCCAGCAGCCGCAAAATTTCTTTATCGATGAAAGACACGTCGGTTTCGGTAACCGGCGCGGCAACCGCAAGTTTTTCTTCCACGTCGCGCAAACGTCTTTTCGCCGCCATATCTTCCGACCCCGACCGAATTTCCGCCAGTTTCGTCAAAACTTTGGCATTGCCCTCCCTGTTTGCCGCTTCGGTTTTATTCTTCGCCATTTCCGCCTCCGTATACGTCGGTGACTTCTTCTATCGCAATGCAATCGAGGAACAAACCGTAATCGGCAAATATTTTCTCCAATTTACGCTGTACGCATTCTTGAATAGCGCTTGTCTGCGCTCCCACATTATAGCCGCCCCCGTTTATCGCGCGCAGCACTTCTTCCTTGACCGCTCCCGTCACGGCGCCGTTCAACTGCTTTTTAACGTCGTCCGCCGTTATCGTGTCCGCATATCCGAACCGCCTTAAAAGAGCGGCGGCGTTATCCGTAGTGAAACGGTAAAAACCATTGCTGCCCGCCACTTTCGTTTCGCCGTTTTTACCTGTATATCCTATGCCGCCCGTACCCCACAGTACGGTGAACGGTTTACTGCGGTTCACGGAAAAAATTTTCTGACTGTCTTTGCATTTGGTGAAAGCGGCTTTAAGCGCGCCTGCGCCGTTTACGACCGTTGCTCCCTCTCGCAAAAGCGCGGCTACGGTTCCGTTTTTTATGTAGACGGCTTCCGTACCCACGGGTACCGCCACCGTCGTATTGTACGGCAACTGCCCGTCGTATACGCACTTCGCTATATCTTCCGTCCTGTCTATTTGCAGTTTCACGTTTACGCGCTCCTTGTTTCACTTATTTAATTATATATTCTTCCGAGGAAAAAGTAAACGGATTTACGGGTTTTTAACGCGATTTAATGTGTTTTTAATGTTTGCCCCAAATCCCCAATGCCGTCAAAAAAGCCTTGAACTTTCTTCCGTTTGCCGACAGCACCGCCGCACGGGCAGCGCGCATTGTCACTGCTCCGTCGAAAAGAGCAACCGCCGCCGCGATAGGCAGCCTTTTGGCGGCATTCGTCAGCATGAGCGCGCGGTCTTTGCTGTTGTCCGCGGATTTGAGCGCAAGTTTGTTCACTTTCTTCACAAGCGCTTTCCCCGCGCCGCAGAAACATACCTCACCCAATGCGCTGTTCAATGAATAAATCTTTTCGCCGCTCTGTTCCGCCGTCTTTTGAACGGGCTTGCTTTCCTGCCGCGGCGTAATTTCCGAGCCCGTGTTTTCGACAGGCAAGGTCGCAATTATATCCGATTTCGACGTTCCGACAAGCAATTCGCTTATTCCGCCCAGCCTCGGCAAAGTCACGGCGACCTCTCGCCGTTCTCTTGCGCGGAGTTTTATTTTTTCGAACGCGGCGAGCTTTTTCTCTCCGCTCTCGTCCGTGTAATAAACCTGCAAAGTATCCGCCGCCGTATACCGTCCGTCGTTGGAAACATTCAAAAGCACCGCGTTTTTTCCGCCTGCTTTTCCCATTCGGATTTGCGAATAGACAAAATTACCGTAGCCCAATCCGTACCCGAACGGAAACATTACTCTGCGCTCTCCGCCGTGGTCTACCGTGTAAAAATCCTCGCACAGCCTGCCGCTCGGGGAGATTTCTCCGAGAATGATTTTTTTAAGCGCCTCGCCGCCGCCGTCGCCGAGATAAGGCGCATAAATCAATCCTTTTGCCGCAGACGCACGGAACAAATCCGCTTCGCCGCCGCCCGCTATTACCGCGATTACGTTTCGGTCGCTTTCTTCCAGCCTTTCTATAAGTTCCAGACTCTCCTCGTCCAAATCCCGTGTTCGGGGATTTCCGAAACAATCGTTCGACCCGACGGAAATAACCACTATGACCGTTTCGTCGGGCAGAGTCTGTTCCAAAGCCTCTTCCGCCATGTCCGTGCCGCCGCCGACGAACCGCACGCGCCTGTCTGCTTTCATGGCTTCCACCAGCGAAACGCAGGCGCTTTTTCCGCCCTCTTCACCGCCCGTCGGCAAGCTCTCCGCCTGCAATCCGATGATTGTCACTCTGTCGCCGCTCAACGGAAGCACCGCATCGTTTTTCAGCAGTACGGCGCATTCCTCCGCAAGCGCGACGCTCTTTTTTCTGCGTTCGGTTTCGTTAAGTCCGTACTCGTGGTCGTCATAGGTTTCGTCTATGAGTTCCAGCACTCTAAGCGCGCTGTCGTCCAAAACTCCGTCGCCCGCTATTCTCCCGTGGTTCAGCGCATTGCAAATGCCGCTCTTTTCGTTTTCGCCGCCGGGCATGGACAAATCCACTCCGCCCGCAAGCGCCGCCGCCCTGTCCCCGACTGTTCCGAGTTCGGACACGGTAACGCCTTTGAAACCGAGCGAACGAATATAATTACCGTCGTTTCCGGCGCCGTCCACAAACAGCGCTTTCGGAGAACATTTCGCTTTCCCGTCGCCCGTAAGCGCGGTTTTGAGCAGCGCTCTTTCCGCAGACGAAAGCGCCCCTCCGTACAAAGTAGTACGGGCGCACACGCCCACTCCCGTAGACTGCACCCCGTCTATATATGCCGCAGCCAAAGACATTGTCAGCGTGGAATCGGACGAAAATCCGCGGTATCTTCCGCCGTCGTTTTCGCCGCAAAACGGCAGCAGAGGCGGCACGTCGGCAGTAACGTGTTCACCCGAGGCGCAACAGCGTCTGCCCTCTTCTAGTCCGGCTTCGTATGCCGCCCTTTCGTCGAAGCTGCAAGCCAAGGCAAACGCCGACGGCATTCTCACGCCGCCGCGTCCGAATCCGCCGTACACGAATTTGAGCGACGGCAGCGCCCGTATGGAAAAAGTGGAATCGCGTCCCGTACCGCACACAAGCGCGGCTTTTTCCTCTCGTGTCATGGCTTTGAGTACCTGTTTAGTGTCCATCTGCTTCTCCGACGTAAAAAATCGCTTTCGGTTTTTTAGTATACCACACTTTGATTGCGTCGGTCAAGCATGCAAGCATAAAGTAGCCGCGTTATCGAGAAAAGGACCGCCGTTTAAGCGCTCCTTCTCCCGTATATAAAGGGGAATTGATTGATAGGCTATTTTATGTCGAGGTCTATGGTTCCGCTCACGGTCGAAATGGACACTTTCTTTTTGTCGCCGCCTCCGCGCGGCGCATTTATGCGTCCGCTGATTGAACGCACGTGGATGTCGTAATCCGCCGCATTTCCGACAAGAACGACTTTGTTGTTTCCGCTTACGGTTTTACACTCGACGTTGCCGCATACGGCGCTGTCCGCATCGATTCCTCCGCTTACGGTCCTCAAATGCATTTTGTCGGAAACGCTTATTTTGTCAGCCGCAATATCTCCGCTCATGGAAGTTGCGGTAAACGCAACCGCCGACGCGCCCTCGAACCGTATGTCGCCGCTTGTCGTGGAGCAATAAGCCGAATCATGCCTGCCGCCCGATACACAGACGTCGCCCGTAATCGAATTGACGGAAAGGTATTCCGTGTCGCAATCGGCTATCCTCACATTGCCGTTGGTGGTCTTGACCGTCACACGGCGCAGTCCGCCGAAGCCGCTCACGTTGCAGCCTCGCTTGACCGAATCGAACGAAAGCGATTCGAGCGCAGGGAGCTCGATTAGCATTTTTTTGCCGCGCACGCCGAATCCGAGCAGTTTGAAAAACGACGTGCCCTTTTCTTTGATGTACAGCGTATCTCCGCTGCGTTCCACGCTGCACGAAGAATCTCCGTCCTCTTTGACGACGACATTGGTTTTGTCCGCCCGTCTTATTTCCACTTCGGACGCGCACACGTCGATTTTCAGCTTCGTGACGCCCTTATACGGCGAATTGTCCGTATTTGCGTCGAACGGGTCGGCTTGCGGATTCGCGCTTTCTCCGCGGTTGTTTTCGGTTGCATGCGCTTTGACCTCTTCTTTCGCCGAAGCGCCGCCCGTATCGGGTTCTTCGCAAAAACCGCGCGTCGGACGGGCTCTTTCGAAATCGGCTTTGGCGGCATATTCGCTTTCTTTGGCGACGGTATTCGCCGCGTCCGCTTCGTCGCGTCCGAGATAAGCATTGTAGTCGGCAAGTATTTTTCTTGCCGCAGCTTCGGGTTCGCCGAACCTCGCGACCACCGCTTCTTCCTTTTCGCCCGAGTCTATTTTGTCCTCAAACAATTCGTCGTAATATTCGAACACTCTCTGCCTTTCATCCGCAGGCAGTTCTTTAAGCGACTTTCTCAGCCGTCTGTCCCATTCGTATTTAGTCATTGTTTCTTCTCCTTCTTATTCGTTTTCCTAATGAGAAAACCAAATACCAATATCGCCGTTGACGGTTTCGGCGGTTATGCTTTTTTCTCCGTCCTCGCGGTCATGCATGTTTTTGCTGCCGTTGACCGTATGACATTCTATCCTGTATTCCCGCTCTTCACCTTTGAAATTTGCGTTTATACTGCCGTTGACGGTTTCTGCGGACCAGTCGCGCGTCTGATTATCGCGAGATTCGATTTCGCCGTTGACCGTTCCCAATTCACATTCACGCGCAGCCAGTTCCTCGGTATAAACATCTCCGTTGACCGTCTCGAATTTCACATTTGCCGCCGTGAACTTTATCGCCGAAACGTCACCGTTTACAGTTCCCAATTCGGCATAATTTTTCACCGTCACTTCGGTCGCCTTAATATCGCCGTTGATGCTGTTTGCGCGCAGGTTGCCTACTGTCATATTATGCAGGGTTACATTGCCGTTGACCGTTTCGATTATGGCGCTTTGTGCAACCTCGATTCCGTCGAAATACATGTCGCAGTTTACGATATCTATATTCAACTCGACGAAAGAGTTATCGTTTATTTCCAAATCTCCGTTTACCGCGTTCACCGACAGCGACGCGGTACTCGGCAATACGATACTCATTTTCGGCGTGTGGAAATCGAACATCGTGAATTTGAAAAGCCTTCTTTCCCTTACCGTAAGAGTGCCGCCCTCACATTCGACTTCGTATTTTACTTTGTCGCTTTCTTCATACTGTATGGCAAGGCTGTCGCCCTTTTCTATTTTTACGTATGAGCTGTCGCAATCGATTACCGCGCTTGTCAAAACCGTCGTTTCCGTTTCGGGCGCATATTCTTTGGCTGTCCACACCGTATTGTCCAGTTTTCTGAAATCCCAGTCCAGCAGACTCATTCCGCCTACGAACAGCGCACCGGCAACTACGACCAAAGCAATGCCGACAGCGGCTATTTTCGTGGAAAGTTTAACCTTTTTCATTTTTAAGCCTCCTTTTTGCCCGTGCGCTTATTCGTGTACCAGCCGAACAGCAGTTTCCAGCATCCGACCGACAGTTTCGCGCCGCACTTCGCGATTTTCACGGTGTTCGGTATTATCGCAAGCGCAAGACCCGCGCACGCCGCCGCAATAGCAAACTCGACCAGCCTCGTCCCAAGCGTCAGTCCCGGCATGACCGCGCATAAAACGCTGTAAACCGCGCCTGCCGCACAGGAATAGCCCACCGCGTAAATCGATACGACCACGCTCCATATAACCGTCACCGCGCCGGCGAACAAACCGCCGAACAGTATGAGTTCTATTAAAAATACCGCCGTGGCAAAACAGCCGCGTTTCTGTCCGCGCTCTTCCTTGCGCGCCTCTTTGTCTTCACGCTTCATTTCGCGTATGTCGCGCTTTTCCTCTTTGCGCTCCTGTTTCTCCGTCGGCAAAGCGGGTTTCTTTTTTGCGCCGCGCCCTTCCCAGAAATCGGGCGGCGTAATATCTTCGCTGCTTTTGCCGAAAAAGTCGGGCGGCGCGATTTTGCGCTCTGTATCGGGCGCACGTTCGTCCATGCCGTAATCGGTCATGATTTTAAACGCAACGTCGGCGGGATTGCCGAATTCGTTTATAATCTGCTTTTCGCTCATGCCGTCGTCCGCGCGGTCGGCAAACAATTCGTTATAATAAGCAAGCACCCTGTCTTGCTCCGCTTTCGGCAGTCGGGACATGCACTTTTTAAGTTCGGTTTCCCATTCGTATTTGGTCATTTTCTATCCGACCTCCCGTAAATAAATCTGTAAACTCGTTCGAACTCGTCAAGGTCCTCGACAAATTCGTTAATTCTGCGCTTGCCCCTTTCGGTTATCATATAGTATTTCCGAAGTCTGCCGTTGTGTTCCTTGCTCCTGGTCGTAACCATACCCGTCGTTTCCAGACGTTTGAGTATCGGATACAGAGTCGACTCGGAAATCTCGATATAGGGACTGACGTCGGATATTATCTTATAGCCGTAAGATTCCTCTGTCTTGATTGCCGCAAGCACGCATACTTCCAGCAGCCCTTTCTTTAACTGCGCGTCCAAGACTACCTCCTTTTTCGGCACGGAAATATCCGCAACCGAAACTTTACTCGATAATACATTATACTCCGCATAACGGTATACTATGCATAACGTAGTATCTGCATATAATATACACTACATCCTTTTATTTGTCAACGGTTTTTTCATTAAAATTTGATGTTTGTCAAGCATTTTTCAGTAACTTTTTGAATTTTTTTGAAAAAATCTTATTTGTACTGTGCTTAACCTGAAAAATCATACTGTTTGGACGTCCTATCGTGCCAAATATGATACCACAACAGCCGCAAAAAGTCAAACAAACCTGTTTCAAGACAGTAAAAAACCGCTCTGCGTCATTTCGCAGGGCTTTTCTCCCCTCTCTTTCGTATTGTTTCGTCTATGCCGCTCTGCCTTTGAGAAATCGGACTGCGTATTTTTCTCTGTTCTCTTTCAGGAGTTCGAGCAATTCGGCTCTTTTCTGAATCGGCGTAAGCCATACGCGTTTGCCCTCTTTGTTCCGCAGTTGAGAATGAGGACGGTTATTGTATCGCACGTTCCACGCCTGCATTTTTTCTCTCAACTCCTCGTAGGTCGTAAATGTCAGATGATTATAAAATGCCTCTTGGTCGCTCCTATGACTGCGCTCTACTTTCCCGTTATGACGCGGCGTTCTTATGCGTATGAGTTGGTGTTTGATTTTCAGTTGCGTAAGGAGTTTATCGAGAATATGTACCGTACTCTCTTTCGTGTGCTGCGGGTTCGTGAACTCGGTACCGTTATCGGTCTGAATAATCTCAGGCGCGTACCCGAAATATACGATTGCCCGCTTTACAAAATCTACCGTTGAATATCCCGATTTTTCTTTGTACGGGTACAGGAACCGTTCTCGCGTCGCCTCGTCGATTATCGTGTATTGATAATACCACTCTTTTCGGAAATGCCCTTTATTGCAATCACGCGGAACATACTTAACGTCCATTTGCCATTTATAGCCGAGCATTAAAGGCGTATCGTATGGCTTAGGGTCATACGGCGTTTTCTTGATTTCCTGCGACGGGCGCAGTCCGTGTTTTACCACAAAACGATAAAACCCGAAATAGGTGCGTGAATAACCGTATCGCGTTCGTAACTCGCCTAATGCCTCTGTGTAACTTATATCGGGGTTCTCATCAAACAATTCCCGTATATGCTCCTCCTCTTGCACAGAGTGCGCGTTCGGGTGCGGCGTCAGCGGAACTTTTGAGCCGTTTTCGAGGCTGTCGAGCGTGCCGTCGTATTTTGCTTTCCAACGCCATAGACTACGTTCGGTACACTTGAACGCATACGCCACTTTGAGAATATCGACCTTATCGACAAGCCACATTTTTAAGGCAGCCTGTTTTTGTCTTGCGGTATATTCCATTCCTTTCATCGTCAGCACCTCTTTCGCATATTTTTACGCATTATAGCACAAAAACCGAAAAAACTCAAGCCCCGCGCCGCCGAGCCGCTTGCAAAATTACCTTCAGCGTGCTATAATTATCACAACTACATACTTACGGAGGAGTATATTATGCTGCGCATAAAATCTCTAAAAAGTACCCCCCCCCGCAAAATTATAGTTATCCACATTATGTAAACGCTTTACGCGTAACACACCTAAGACAACTCTCTTGTATGAGAACTACTTTGTCGGAGGTGCGCTATGCGTCTTGATTTTCGTTTTCAAAAGTACGATTCTAAACTTGCAACGATTGTATCGTTGTTTCAGAGCGGTATCGTGGGTTGGATATTCCTTTTCCCCATTTGCTGTATTCCTGCCTTTATTTGCCTTGCCTGCAACGTAAGCGGTGCGATTGTAGGAGCATTATTCGGCGTCGGCGGTGTTCTTTCGATAATCGCGTACATTCTTTTTTGCAAATTCGTAAAACCTGAAAAGATTGATGAACGCGCTCGTAAGAGAAAACAAGCAAAACACTCACAAGATACCGATACCTCCCCTTTCCAAGATTATCAGTCGGAGGAGGAACGTAGGAGAAATATTCTTATACGCTCTTATGTAGGCTCTCAGATTGCGTCAGAAAAGCGTTCCGAACAGGAAAATAAAAATAACCTCAACTAATCACAACTTAATCAATCTCAAAAAAATTTGAAAATCAAACAGACTGCCCGTCCTAAAGTCCGACAGACAGTCTGTTATTTTTTATATATATTTCTTTTTGTCTTTAGTTTTGTTTTGTTTTTATTTGCATAAATTTGTATTGCGTTTGATATGCAAAAGCATTGCATTTGCATAAGAATTGCATTACTCTTGCACGGGTATTTTTTCCGTGTTTTCAAGGGAAATATCGACCTCTGTCAATGCTGTTTTCGGCTCCTCTACTTGTACGGGTTCGGGCGTAGATTCTATATACTGAATAGCCCGCTGTAACAAATCTGATTGGTCGCCTATGTAGTTTATAGTTGCAACCGTGATATTGTCATACCCCGATTTATAGCCTAAAAAGCCATTCAGAACGATAGGCAGCAGTTTCAAACAGCACGCCGCAAATGTAGCCCACGTCGGGTTTACGATGACGTCAAGCATTATTACGCCCGTAAGAACTGAGGTTATACAGGTCGTACAGAATTTCGAGCCAAACGTCAGAGCGCGTTTCGTTTCGGGTTTAACGCCCAAAGGACTGCGGCTTGCACTCCCGCGTCCGCGCTTTAATATCATTTCGGGCGTCAGTTTTACAGGCTTAGTTTTGTTCGCCCGTAGAATCGCCGCAATTTGAACCACAGACAATTTTTCGTTTTTCTGCAACGTCTTTTTATCCTTGCCGCAATACTCTTTTTGATAGTCCGAATAGGATATGCCGACCTCAGTCAGAATCGCTGTCCGTGCGCTTTCGAGTTCGTCATCAATGTAATATCTGCAAAACTCCATAAGCCGCCCCTGCATTTTGCGGTCAACGACAATTTTTTTCAGTTCGTCGTAATGTTTATGCGCCTCGCTGTATGCGTCGGTATTTTTCCCTGCACGCACGCCCGACGAGTAAAAGTTCGCAAACATTGAATATGTGCAAAACAGCAGAATGAAAAACGTCAGACCGAACTGCGCCCACCCCAAGCCGTTTGACAAGTTTATATCCGTCGTGAATACGACGACAACGATAAAAACTATAAAAAAGCCGATGAACCACGCCGCATTGTTTACCACGGAGCGCGTAACGCGCCGCTGCGCCCGATTGATTTTTTCCATTCCCGTTGTGCGTTTCTCTCCGCCGTCGTGTTTTATAGGTTCCATACTCATTATTCGCTACCTCCGTCGCCCGATTCATCATCAATCGGCTTATCGGGCTTACTCTCCACTTTTTCTCCGATTTTATGTAGTCCTGCGCCTATCAGGTTCGCTACAAGCCCTATCAGGCAGATAATAGCCATTTGGTCGATAATATTTCTAAGCGCGATGACAAACACCGTTATGACCGTCCATATCAACCACGCGGCGGGCGATTTCAGGTATTGCTTTATAACGCGAATAAGCGGTATCGCGGACAGCAGAGCAAACACCACGAACAAGCCCGAAATTGTCGCCGTAGAACTTTTATCGACCCATACGGGGAATTGTGAGAGAGTCGCCGCAAGAGGAGCCGCCACGTCCACGACAAGCGCGGACGTTTTGATTATCTTTCCTTTTGTCGCGTTTCTCATAATCACTCCTCCGTCTTTTCCGCCTCAGGTTCCTGCTCCATTTCGACCATTTCGACCGATAACAGTTTTTCGTCGTCGCTCGTCGTTTTCAATACGTCGGCATATTTGAGATTTACCAAATCTTTTACGCCCTGCGGCAGATTTTTCGAGTTGGCATATACCGTCGCAAGAATATCCAAAACGGCGCGGGTCTGCACGACCATAGCGGCTACAAATTTATAGCGTTCACTTTCGGTATTCTCGTAAGACGTGATTTTTTTCTCAATCGCGTTATAATTTTCGATGAGATTATTTAACCCGCCGATTACCTCAGACTGTGAATTATTTGTAAACGACGTATCTTTACCGATTCGCAGTAAACTCTTTTTCGATTTTACGGTATTATAGATGAGCATAACGAACATAACAATATCGGTTAAAATCGTTACGATTTCAACCTTATGCTCGTTTAGCCATTCCCCGACCCTGCCGAGAAAAGTGGGGTTATCCGTTTCATCGACTGTTTCTGCGGGCGGCTCCGCGCCGTCATCGACCGTTGCCGCGTATGCAGTCTGAGTTGCCGCGGGTTCCGTTGTAAACCCGAAAAGCAACGTGAGCGATAATAGCACGCAAACGGACGCGGCGATTATCAAAATTCTTTTTTTCATAGTCATAATTATACCCTCCTGTTACGTTACGTCGTAACCCTCAAGCAACTTGTTTAATTTCGTTTCAAGCCCCGAATATTTATCAAACAGCATTTTAATATCGTTTCTTATCTCTTGCATTTCGACCCGTGTTTCCGCTATCTGTTGCGGAATATCGCCGTCGTTCGGACGAACGAATATGCCACCTTTGGTGTTACTTGCTTTTATGCCCTCGCACGTCCATTTTGGTGCGTTTACGGTGCCGTTGAGTAAAGTTACCACAATCGACACGTCGCCCGTCAGGAACGCCGCAGGAACGCCGCAAACGCCGTCTTTTATCTCTCTGTACAGAGAATCTTTCTGCCCGTTTACAATGATTGCCGTCGCCCCATCAGGCGCGTCCGTAAACGATATGTAGAGGTCGCCCGAAATAAATTCGGGCTGCCTCGTAAGCATAATTCCTTTACCGCTGTCTAAGAGCCTGTATTCCATTTTCATATAGCCCTCCTACTCCACGTTGCAATCAAGTTGGCACTTGATTCCATACAGTTTAATCGCACCGTCCGCGCCGTTTCGTTCGATTTTCACCCTTACCGCGACGCAATAATAATTCACCCCACGCTCCTTGCTTTTGTTCGTGAAAACGTGATTATGTTTACTCAGTGCGGCAGTCGTGATATTATCCCATACGGGCTGCGTATCATTCGCATTATTACTTGCAAGCACTTGTATTTTTGTGTCAAGTGGCGCAATCAAATCGAGTTGTACGTTTATCGCCTTAGGGCAAACAGCAATCTGATTCCCGAACGGAACATACTCAAATTCTATGACGCCGCCTATCTTATTGAAATGTTTGGTCTGCGTCGCTGTAGCATTGTTATCGTCCATAACGACAATCTTTATCGTGTTGTCGCCTACGGGCAAATTATTCCACGTTTCGAGGTCAATTTCAAGTGTATTCTCCTGCGAACCCGTTGCGGTATATGTACGCAAAAGCGTCGTATTTACATACTCTTTGACTGTTACATTTACATCGTCGCCGTCGTACACAGTATATTTGTACTTGATTCGCGTCGCCGTATTTCCGAGCGCGGTATTATCGCCCGAAATAAACGGAGGGTAATTATCCTGCACAACGACCGTTGACGCCGTTCGATATTCCCCCGATTGCGCTATACCCTTTACGGAACATACCCTATATTGAACGGTATTGATATTAGCGGTTATACTGTCAGTAAAAGAAATTCCGTCGCCGCTATATATCGGGTTAAACACGCCGCCGTTTATCGAACGCTCTAAAATATATTTTTCCGCACCCTCAACTGCGCTCCACGATACTTCAGCCTTTCCGCCCTCAATACCGCCCGTGTTATAGTCAGGGTTGCAATATATCGGCGTTTTGACCGCAATATTTTCGGGAGCGTCCACAGGCAAAAACAATTCATAGCAGCCCTCGTCGTCTACCGAGTCTGATACAAGAATATCAGATTTCAGATTACAAAGCGGGCGCACGCCCCCCGCGCCGTTGTACGCATCGCCGTAGTTCAACGAGCCGTCCGAAAGGACGAGGCGGACGTAGCACGAGAACGATGAGTTAGGAGTTCTAAGCCACCAATACCACGCATTACCCTCAGTTCCACCGTCTTGCACGGTCGTTTGTCCTTGATAAGCAACTCTAACCGCGTTTGTGTTTTCCGCAAAAAGTGCGAGGATAGAACCCTCCGTAACTCCATTTTCTGCTGCACCAAATGTTTCGGCACGCGACGCCAAAAACACTTTACGCGTAATTGTTTCATAAGGACCATCGTCTAATGCGGGGTGGAGCGCAACCCTAATCGCCGTATCAAGTAGTGCTTTTTTGAACGCAGGCGAAAACTCGCTTAAAAATCCCGCTTTCGCAGAATAAGGGTTAGATGACACATAAGACGTGCTACTCGGTGCTTGGTCTGCACTATGACGCGCCGAATACCACACTCCTGCCTCCGCGTCCGAATTGAGCCATTGGTCAATATTCGATACGGAATACCTATTGTTGCCGTAATTCTTTCTGTTGCTGTCGGCGTTATTCGGCTCCTTTGCGTCAGCAGCACGCCGTGCAATGATTTTTTCCGTTATAAGCGTAGTGCTACCGCTCGGATAATCGGTATGGTCGGTATCGGCTTTTACCCATACGATAGGAACTCCGAGATATTTTGTATCTTTTTCTTTTATTTTTGCCCCTATGGGCAAACTGCCTAATGTTTGCGACATTATTTGTCCTCCTTTTTGAATAACTCATTATAGAGTTTATCTGTTTTTCTTATCAAATGATAGCAATTCCCGCGCTCAGCGTGTCCGCGCCAACTGCGATACGAACATTCGATACGGGTCATCGGCAACCTACCCTGTTCGTGCAAGCCTTTGAATTTTTTGAGGCGACGACAGATACCCGTTTTTGATTGCCGACGCAGTTTCCGTATAACCTTTCCGCTGTCGGTCAAATAAGTATGAAACCCCAAAAAGTCAATTCCGTTACGGAGCGGAGAAATTTGCGTTTTCTCATTCAGTTCAAGCCCAAGTTTGCCCACATAGGAGCGAATCTCGTTCAAGCATTTTTTCAGAAATTCTTTATCCTCGTGTATCAGGTAAAAGTCGTCCATATATCGACCGTAAAACTTAATGCCGAGTTTCTCTTTTATATAGTGGTCTAAACCATTCAGATATAGCAGAGCAAAAAGTTGTGATGATTGATTTCCTATCGGTATGCCGACCTCTCCCTCTGTGCTGTCGATTATCATATCGAGCAACCATAATGTATTTTCACAGGAGATATGTTTGCGCAGTAACGATTTCAATATGCCGTGATTGATATTGTAGAAAAACTTTCTAATATCGCACTTAAGCACCCACCCGTCCGCCGACTTGTGTTGACGATAGTATTTATGTAAAAATTCCGTCAGGCGGCTAAGCCCTAAATCGGTGCCTTTACCGACCTGCGAGGCGTAGTTATCGTATATAAAACTTTTTATCAGTATCGGTTCGAGAACATTATCGCATAGCGAGTGTTGCACGACCTTATCCTTATAACTATTGCTCATCACAAGCCGTTCCTTAGGCTCGTAAACATAAAAACGGTTGTATGGTGCCAACGTGTACGTTTTGTTTTGCAGTTGGTACTTTAACAGCAGCAATGCCTCCATAAGATTGATTTCAAACTTGATTGCTGCGTCTTTCCACCGTTTGCCTTTTCGAGCCTCTTTATACGCGTTATATAGATTCTTAAACGCGTAAATTCGTTCGTATAGCGTTTCATACTCCTGCATAATTTCAACTCCTTGCCGCATATAGCCTGTGCCTTTTTGCAAATGCACTCACGTCGGCAATCTTGTGTTTATCCTTACGGAAAGGATATGCCCTCCTTTGTTGGTGGAGTTCTGCTTTCGCCTTGAAAATGGCTACTCGGACTGACTTTTGCCCACCAAAGCGGGCGCACGCCCCTCGTGCCGTTGTACGCATTGTTGTTGTTCAACGAGCCGTCCGAATTGACGTTGCGGACGTTGTACGAGTTCGACGAGTTAGGAGGAACAGGGCATACCCTATGTGTTTTATTGATTGTTCTGCTGCCGCTTGTCGTTGTTGCGCCACGCGGCAGTCATTTTCTTTACCTCGACGACAAGCCTGCTCCAATATTCCGCCGAGTCGATACTCAGTTCGATAGACGGTATTTTGTGCGATAACTCAATCATTGTATTCAGCAACTTACACGATACGATTACCTCCTGTTGACAGTCTAAACGCCGTTGGCGTTCGTGAGCGTCGCTTAAATTACACTCATTCGCCCGTACCAAATTTTCGTATATATCAATGGCAAGATTTTCGATTCTTGCCCCGATAGAAAATCTGTACTTTTTCGGGAATCTGTTTGTGTTTGCGGTCAATGTGCAAGTATGCTCCATAAGGTCTTTAGCCTTAGTGATGACCGACATTTCTTTTGGCGAACGCTCATTATACTTTAACATTGCAAGCACCTCTCCGCACCGTCAAGCGTGCCGCTCGTAAGCGTTATGCCGCTCACGGATAAACTTTTGAACATTGCTACCGCGCCCGTTCCCGTCAGAGTTCTCAAACTCATTTGCAGGTCTGCGACGTCAAAAACGCTTGCGCCGCTTTCG
>Ga0137308_102135_pt1 | contig 14780 bp, 13 predicted proteins | sample Inofrocosms_June_FD_97181 | JGI IMG/M metagenome (GOLD analysis project Ga0137308, IMG submission 97181) | Mouse cecal microbial communities from Vienna, Austria - N-Acetylneuraminic and N-Acetylglucosamine D2O microcosms_June | ecosystem: Host-associated > Mammals > Digestive system > Large...
AAGAAATATATTCGTGAATCCCTCTGGCCCCATGCTTTCCCGCTTCCATAGCCAGGATCACCGTAGCGGCTCCGGTCACCGCGTCACCTCCGGCAAAGACGCCCTCCCGGGTGGTCTGCCCGTTCTGCGCTTCTGCCACGATGCATTTCCGCTTATTGGTCTCCAGACCTCTGGTGGTAGAAGAAATCAGCGGATTTGGAGAAGTCCCCAGGGACATGATCACTGTGTCTACCTCAATGGTGTAATCAGAACCTTCGATCTCCACCGGTCTTCTTCTTCCAGAAGCATCCGGCTCCCCAAGCTCCATCCTGCGGACTACCATACCTTTGACCCAGCCATTTTCATCGGTCAGGATCTCCACCGGGTTGGTCAGCAGATCGAAGACCACGCCTTCTTCCCTGGCGTGGTGAACCTCCTCCACACGGGCCGGAAGCTCCGCCTCACTGCGGCGGTAGACGATATGTACATCCGCTCCCAGGCGCAGGGCGGTCCTGGCCGCATCCATGGCCACATTGCCGCCGCCTACCACAGCTACCTTACGGCCTGCCACGATGGGGGTGTCATAGTCATCCCGGAAGGCCTTCATCAGATTGCTTCTGGTCAGGTACTCGTTGGCAGAAAAGACACCGTTGGCATTCTCCCCCGGAATCCCCATGAACTTGGGAAGTCCTGCGCCGGAGCCGATGAACACCGCCTCAAAGCCTTCCTCCTCCATCAGTTCGTCAATGGTCACGGATTTGCCGATGATCACGTCTGTCTCTATGGTGACCCCCAGCTTCTTCACATTCTCAATCTCCGCACGCACCACCGTCTCCTTGGGCAGACGGAATTCCGGGATTCCGTAGGTCAGCACGCCTCCCGGCTCATGGAGAGCCTCGAAGATGGTCACCTCATATCCAAGCTTGGCCAGATCCCCGGCGCAGGTCAGCCCCGCGGGACCGGAACCCACCACCGCCACCTTGTGCCCGTTCTTTTCCACGGATACTTTGGGGATGAATCCGTTTTCCCTGGACCAGTCTGCCACGAAACGCTCCAGCTTTCCGATGGAGACAGGCTCTCCCTTGATGCCGCGGATGCACTGACCCTCGCACTGGGTCTCCTGGGGGCATACGCGCCCACAGACTGCGGGAAGGGCAGATGCCTCCGCGATCACACCGGCCGCCGCCTCAAAATCCCCTGCCTCCACTTCCCGGATAAATCCAGGGATATTGATGGAGACCGGACAGCCGCCCATACATTTTGCATTCTTACACTTTAAGCACCTGGATGCCTCCTCCATGGCTTCTTCTTTATTATAACCGTAGCAGACCTCCTCAAAGTTCGCCGCGCGGACCCTAGCCTCCTGCTCTCTTACCGGAACCTTCTTTAATATGTCCATTTACTATCATCCTCCTATGAAAATTCAGGCTGTCAATTATAGTTTCCCTCACCCGCAGTTTCCGCAGCCGCCATGATGGGTGTCGCCTTCCTGGGCAGCCAGCATGGCGCGGCCCTCCTCGGTCCTGTAGATCTGCTGCCGCTTCATGGCCTCATCAAAGTTCACCAGATGCCCGTCGAATTCCGGCCCGTCCACGCAGGCAAACTTTACTTCCCCGCCCACACTCAAACGGCAGGCGCCGCACATGCCGGTACCGTCCACCATGATGGGGTTCATACTGACAATGGTCTTCAGTCCCAGTTCCTTTGTCAGAAGGCATACGAATTTCATCATGATCATGGGGCCGATGGCCACACAGATATCATACTGGATCCCCTGGTTCTGCACCAGGTCTTTGATCACCTCGGTTACCATGCCTTTGCGTCCGTAGGAGCCGTCATCAGTGGTCACATAGAGATTGCCTGCCACTTCCTTCATGGCATCCTCCAGGATCAGAAGCTCTTTGTTCTTGGCCCCTACGATCACATCCACCGCGATCCCGTGCTCCTTCATCCACTTTACCTGGGGATATACGGGGGCCGTGCCTACGCCGCCGGCCACAAACAGATACCTGCGGCCCTTCACCTGGGAAAGCTCCTCCTTCACAAACTCGGAAGCCTGCCCTAAGGGACCCACGAAATCCTGGAACCCATCCCCGGCTCCAAGACCTGCCATCCGCTGGGTGGATGCGCCCACGATCTGGAAGACGATGGTCACGGTCCCCTTCTCCCGGTCAAAATCACAGATGGTCAGCGGGATCCGCTCCCCCTTCTCATCGATCTTTACAATCACAAATTCACCTGGCTGGCAGGATTTTGCCACACGCGGGGCCTCCACGTCCATCAGGAAAATCTTCTCTGCCAGCTTTTCGGCCTTTAAAATCTTGTACATGCTTATCCTCCTACATTTTCTGTCTTCCAGCCCCTATGTGCTGTAAAACTTGCGCAACAGTTCCTGGATCGTGCCTGAGAATTGCTTCCCGGCAGTTCTGCCAGTTCCAGCAACTAATATTTTATCATATTTCCTTTCAGTTACAATAGTTAAGTTGTATCAGGATGGACGTTTGACCGCTTTTGTCTACCTGTCTGTTCCCCAGACAGCCAGATCACTGGTCATAAAAAAGCCTGCCAAAATAAAACAAGGTATCCTGACAGCAGGGCCAGAGCGTGCATGGCATCAGTTACTCCGCTCATAGACCCGGTACGTATAACACAGGTTAAAACAGGTCTGTTCATCGCTTTCCTTCACCAGCTTCCACCCTCCGTCCTTGTCCAGATCCGGGAAATAAGTATCCGCCTCATAGGCAAAGTCAATGGCCGTCACATAGGCCCGGTGGCAATAGGGCAGAAACTGCCGGTAGATGCTCTCACCGCCTATGATATAGATATCCTCGGCAGGGTATCCGGACAGAATCTCCAGGGCCTCCTCCACGCTGTGGCAGACCGTGGCGCCCCTGACCTGGTAAGCAGGATCCCGGGACAGCACAAGATTGGTCCGCTTGTGGAGGGGCCGGCCTCCGGGAAGGCTCTTCAGGGTCCTTTTCCCCATGACCACTACCCTGCCCAGGGTCGCATCCCGGAACCGCCTCTGGTCCTGGGGGATGGCCACAAGCAGCTGCCCATTCCTGCCTATAGCCCAGTGTTTGTCGACTGCTACGATTAGATTCATTAAATATCCTTCCTCCTCACAGAAATCTCTTGAAATCCATCATCATTCTGTGATATGATCATTTAATAAAAGACACTATTCACTTTAAATCAATAAGATCTATAACAAAGCCAATGAGAAAAATCGTAATCATTATTAACGGAAATGGTACTGTTGGAAAAGATACTTTGTGCGGTTTTGCAGGTGAAAGGTACAAAGTCACAAGCATTTCCGCCATTACACCGATTAAAAACATCGCCCGACAGTATGGATGGAATGGAGAAAAGGATTCTAAATCCCGAAAATTTCTTGCAGATTTAAAAAAAGCATTTATTGAATACAATGATTTACCATTTCTGTTTCTAACAGCTGAATATGAAAAATTTTTACATAGCGATATGTGTATTCTTTTTGTGCATATCAGAGAAAGGGACGAAATAAATAAATTTAAAAACCATGTAAAAATACCCTGCATCACACTTTTAATCCGACGGGACAATCTTTCGGAAAAATGGGGTAATGATTCTGATGATCAGGTTGAAAATTATACTTATGATTATATTTATCATAATAACAAATCATTATCCGACGCCAAAGATGACTTCTGCACGTATGTGCAGACTATATTGACAAACACTTTTAATGAGGAGGAATGCTGTTAAGTGCACATGTATTATGTACAAAATCCCTGTTGTCCCATAAAGACTCAAAATACTTCCTGAAATATTTATCTCCCTTTCCATCACCATCAAAGCTCATTGCAAAACATTGCTGGCTTGGCTTTCCCCATAGATTTGCGCTGACAAATGACATTGCATCAATTCTAAGATAGGAAAACCCCGGATAAGTCTTATGATAACGTATTTGAAGATTATCTTTATCTTTGCCACCATTTTCAAGAGCGTTACGCACATTCTCAACCCAGCGGGTTAAATTTTTCACCTTGTGAACTGCATCACTGCCACTGCACCCAGGTCCAATCTCATCCTCGGCCCTCATTGTTAGCATTTCAACAGAATCACAAGAGATAATTCTTACTTTTACTCCGTTTTCCAGAATTTTTTCTTTAAGTAAATCCCCTTTGACAGCAATATAGTTAGATAATCCCTCTGCAACAATATCAATAGAATGGCTGCATTGCTTCAAAGCCTCATTGGCATCAAGGTTATTCATCTCGGCTTTCGACTCATACAGGTCGTGAAGCCTCCATATAGATATCAGCCCTTCCATGCGCTGCGTCTTCAGTATATATTTCGCATTAATCCATGTGACAAGCGCCGTAGCCACAACAGAAGCTCCGACGCTTAGTATGATTGTACCAACATCCGGATTCCATAATTTTTGAATACAAAATCCGGCCAGGGTACACACTCCCCCGATGCATCCAACTGTCATGTTTACTGCTTTTCCATAATTTTCATCTGCATCTCTTTTTTTCGGCATTCTTCATCCCCATATATTAATCACTGTAACAGTCCAGATCCCCCTGAACTGTTACTAATCGCCATCACCGTGGTTCACACTGCAGGAATTACAAAGATTTCTATCATAACGCCACAAACCCAGAGAGCAATTACAGCTGCCTGCCTGAATTATTGCACAGATACTGGAATATACAACAGGACACCGCACTGACTCTTTGATTCTCTCCGCGAATTCTAAAATTAAATCTTTTTGTGCAGAAATGACAATCGACGCATCATTTTCCCGGTGCAAAGTAGCACAAGGGGTATCCACTTTTTTGTCAAAAGCAACACCAATACAAATGTAGTCAGGCTGTGTCCGGTTAATTATCGCAATGTATTGTTCAATATCGTTAATCGCCTTTGGTGAACAAGGCTTAATATACAGACCACTCTTCAGATAAGAACAGCGTTGAATCCGCTCAATATTTGAAGCTCTTTTCTCTATACTGGCAGCACCTGGCTCAATGGTATCCGTCTCCAGAAATGGCATTGATATATTAATAAAAATTGCATTTTTCTCTGCCAGAATATTTAATTCATGCAAAAGGTCATCGCTTATATATTCCTTCGTCGATATCTGAATATAAAACTTATTACCCAGCAGCCTCTTCAATACGAATAACACTCTGTCAATGCTGTCCCTGGTTTTAAACGGCTCCGTGTTTGGACAAAATGAAATAATACATTCTCTGTTTTGATAATATCTATTCAGGTATTCAACTGCCTGCCGTAAATCCTCATAAGAGGCTACTACCTGTTCTTCAGACGCAGATGCAACATAACAGTATTGGCAGCCACTGCCACATCCCCGATATGCCACATCTATAAATATTCTTCCATTTTCTTCAATAAGTAAATTACGATATGTTTCCTGCATGATTCCGCCATTAGTTTAAAATTTTTTCAAAAAGCTCCCTGTTAAACTCCTTATGGAACTGCTCTAACTGATCCGCAATCATTTCACAGCACTGACAGACTTCAGGATTTGCGGTTCCCTTAGAATTGCGCAGCTTATAAACGTGGGCCCATTCTGTAAGATTGACCTTAAAGATAAAATTGCTTGGTATACTCAGCATATATAATCCACGCTTCACATCCGGATTATCTTTATATTCTTCTAAAATATATCCGTTAATTGTCTTTACATAAGTCTTCCCATTGTAATCCATGGTTTCAGGCAATGATATATTTAACATCTGCGCAGCCAGATCTGTCGGCAAAACCTTTTCCTGATAATAAGCAGACATTTCATACTGAAAATCGGAAAATTTTGTTCTGGTGCTATTGCGGATAATTCTGTTATCAAACCGTTTTGTGTGTGCGTCCCAGTCGTCTTGCCCCGCTCTGTGCAAACCCTCAACAGTAATTGTAAAATCTATAAACCGCAGCATTGTTGTATGCTTCCATCCCCATTTGATCAGCTTAGTCAGCCAGTCATGGAATTCCTCAAAGTCCCCCCGCAGATTCTCATCATATTCCCTCAGGCTTCCATTATGGTTTAATACCCTTTCGCAAACTTCGTAAATATGCTGTTCCAGCTCCCGCGTCCATGAACGATGACTCATAAACATAGATACAATCGCATCATCAATTCCTGTTACGGCATTTAAATATACATTCATATCATTTTCTCCCTTTTAGAAATTGGTACTACTCGTATTTTCCATTTTCAGTTTTTATCACCTGATATACATTTCGCAAGATATCATCAGACACCCCCTGAACTGTGGCGAACTTCTTCTTAAAGTACGATAAAGGATGGCATCTCTGCCATCCTGACTATTATATATGAGCTTACGCTATATAGCAAGCACCTTTTTATGAAAATCACAGCACCATATTCCCCATGAAAACACAAAAAGGTATGGTAAACAGTGACAAAAGTGTGGTAATAGTAAAAAGCTCCGACGCATAATTACTGTCCCTATTATACTGGAGGGCCAGCATGGTTCCCATGGCGCAGGTCGGGCAGGCGGATGCCACCAGCACAGCCAGCTTCACCATCATAGCCGCCGGCACCAGCACCAGGATCACAAGGGCCACCAGGGGCTCTGCCAGAAGCTTCAGGAAGCTGATCCAGTAGGTTCTGGGGCGTTTCATGGCCGAGAGAAGGTTGCCCTCCGCCAGGTTGCACCCTGCGATCAGCATAGCAAGAGGCGTATTCATGTCTCCTACCATATTCAGAGGCTCTGCCAGCATGTCCGGAACACGGATCCGCGCAAGAAAACAGATAATCCCCAGCCCGATTCCTATGGTGGCCGGCTGGATGAACTGCCTGATCACCATTCTGAAATTGGTACTTCCCGTCATCAGGGCCAGTCCATGGGACCAGACGCACAGATTGAACATGGTGATATAGGCAGTCATGTAGAATACACCCTCGCTCCCGATGATCCCATTGATCAGGGGGATCCCGATGAACCCGCAGTTAGAATAGATAGCGCTGAGCCGTTCCACCTCCGCATTGGCCTTATCCGAGGGAACCAGAAACCTGACCAGCACGATCATCGCCGCGATACTCACCAGACTCAAGGCCGCTGTCACCAGAAGCCCCTTAAGCCGCTCAGGCTGGAATTCAATCTGATAAGACATAAATAACATCGCCGGACAGACTACCTTCAGAAGCACTCCCGACATCCTCTTATTAGCCTGACTGTCAACAATCCCCGTCTTAAAGGCGATCACCCCGGCCAACAGAATCACAAACATTCCAATTATTTTTTCTATGGTTATAATAGTCAGTTCCATAGCATCTTCTCTCTGGTGTCAATGTCCTCCAGTTCCCTGGGACAGGACGTCTCATGGCGGTACAGATCCCCGCTGTGACAACGGATCACTGCCCTTCCGCCCTGGTCTCTGGTCAGCATCATCAGCTCCGGCTCATAACGCCGGGCAAACAATGCCGGGTTTCCGTCCACTCCCTGACAGGACAGACAAGCCATCCCCTTTCCACTCAGTTTCCATCCTGCAATCATATCCAGAATGGTCTGCCCCCGCAGCCAGGGCTGGTCGCAGACTGCAAAGCAGACCCCATCCTCTTTCCCATCCATCCGCTCCAGCGCCAGATGGATGGAATGGGAGATTCCCAGACCGCTGTTTTTGTTCTCCACCGGTTCGAACCCATGGCGCCCCAGATCCGTCAGGATCTGCTGGTACTGGCTGACCACCAGCTTCCTGTAGAAATGCTCCCCCGGAATAGCCAGCAGCTCCTGCGCCAGATGGCGGTACATAGGTCTGCCGTTTACACTGGCCAGAAGCTTGTTGCCGCCGAACCGCCTGCTGTCTCCTGCTGCCAGCAAAACCAGTACAATTTTAGGATCCCCTTGATATGGTGCCGGTTCCTGACCGGCTCCGCTTTTTTCGTTCTTCATGGTCAAGTATTGCCTCCAGTACACCGCCGCCGATAGCTCTGGCCTTGTCCGACACCGTGAAGCAGTGGTCCCGCTGGCATCTGGGATCCACGTCTCCGGCTTTCATTCCTTCTGTCACGACCACACCGTCCTGCAGCAGTCCACGTACCACACCACGGATCCGGGCAGCCACCGGGACAGGTTCCGCCTCCCGGCAGTCCACATATCCCACTACCTGACCGGCCTCCACCCTCTCACCGATCTTTACTGCTCCCTGGAAGACTCCCTCCGCCGGTGCCCGCAGAAGCCGCTCCATACCATAGCCGCCGATCATTCCCGGAATCCCTGTATCCGGGATGGCGCCGCCCTCCCAGATACAGCGGCCCAGAGAATGTCCCCGTCTGGTCTCCACCACACAATGGCAGTCCACACCTGCCATGAATCCAGGCCCCACACCGATGACAGTCCCAGCGTCGGTGATCCTTGTTCCGGTGTTGCGCTTTGCAAGGATGGCGTCTACCACCACCTGGGGCTTCCAGGTCTGGCAGATTCCTGCCTGCTCATCCACCAGCACCGGGATCCTGCCTGCTGCCACCTGGCCCTCCAGCTCCTCCACATCCTGACATAGCACTCCGGCCACATCCTCTACCCAGGCACTTCCCAGATACACTGCCGGGGAAAATGCCACCGTCCGGCGCACCGTCGTGGGTACCGGTATCTCCGTCATCGCCACTGCAAAGCCGCTGTGATGCAGCCGGAGGGCTATGCCGCTGGCCAGATCTCCGGCACCGCGGATCAGTACCTTCTTCCTCCTCATAGCTTTCTCTCTGCCTGACGGCTGTAAGCCGTCACCACACATCCGGACTGCATGGTCACCGGAAGCGCCCGCAGCACACCGGCGGCCTGGTCCCTCTTTTCCTTATTATCTGCCTGATTCAGCACGATCCGGTAGTAGCGGCCGGCCACCTGCCTATGGGCCCCCCGCTCATCCATCAGAATCAGTGCCAGATCCTCCGGCTCCATCACATCCTCCGACCTTCTGCGGAGCCATCCGCCTGCACTTCCAAACCGGAAGCAGGCATCCCCGAAGGTCTGCCCCAGGGCACTTAACCCCGCGCAGGCAATCACCATCCCGGTCTGGGGGATGATCACCGGCTCCCAGGCCTCCGGGATCTTCACCGGAAGCAGCCTTGCACCGTCGGCTTCTATGAGAACCACATCCGCACAGCCCAACAGCTCCTCCATGGCTTCCGGCTCTCCCAGGCCATCCGGCATTCCAAGCTTATGGCCAGACGGCTCCTCCACCATGGCTGCTTCCTCCTGACAGGCACATTTCCCAACTGTCAGAATATTGCCTTTCCAGGAGATATCCTTCACCTCCCGGATGTGGCTGATCCGGGCATACTGGCACTCCCCCTCCTTCGGACAGCCCATGTGGGTGCTGGTAGTGACCAAAACCCGCTTCCCCTGCTCCGCCAGCTCATCGGCCAGCTGGTACATGGTGGTGGTTTTCCCGCCGCCTCCTACCAGGGAGATCACCGCCGGCAGGCTCCCGGACGGCATCAGCGCCCGGACCAGGGAAGGACGCTCTGTCCAGAACGCCCCCTGGGGAAGCTCTTTCCCAGAAGAGTCCAGGACAGCCCCGCTCCAGGCGTGTACCCCCAGAAGACGGCTGCGGCGGCTCCAGATCCGCACAGCCCCACCATACAGCTTTTCAAGGCCCATGAGCCGGTAGATCTTGTCCAGTTCCTCTTGTATATCGGGATCCTTCTCCTTTAAAGGAATATAGAAAATATCATATTCATGTCCAAAGAGCCAGCTTTTAACCTGGGTGTGCCGACATCCCTGCTTCCTGTAGAAACGGATCCGGCGCATACACACCTGCTCCTCACCCTCATCGGGAGCCGCGCAGACACTCTCCGACTCCAGAAATATCCCTTTGGCCTCACCATAGTATTCCCGGAGCTTTTCCAGGAATCTGCCCCCATAGCCCAGGTCCCGGCAGAAAGAACACACGGCAAAATAATCCAGCAGGAAATATCCCCTCTCCGGCTCCCGCACCAGGCAGGCATAGCCCTTCAGCTCTCCATCCACATACATGCCAAGACAGTCATAGGTGTTCTGGTCCACCATCTTCTGGATCATGGCCAGGGGCTTTAGTCCATGTCCCTCAAAATCCTCAGTCATATAGCTTCCATAAAGGCTGGCAAACTGCTGTCTGTCCAGCCGCTGAACATTGATCTCCATAAAAACCTCCTACTTCTGGTAACCGTTTAGTTCCCCCTGAACGTTTACTACTTCTGCTGCCGCGCAATATGCCTGCGCACCAGCAGGTAACAGACCACATGGGCCAGAAATGTCACACTCCAGGTCACCGGGTAAGACACATAAAGAGTACTTAGGGAACGATAGCTGACAAAAACCGTAAAGATCCACACCACACGCAGCGCACATGCCCCTGTCAGCGACACGAACATGGGGATCACCGAGCAGCCCATACCCCTGAGCCCGCCTACCATAACATCCATGAGACCGCAGATAAAATAGGGGCCGCTCACCAGCCGCAGACGCTGCATCCCATAGTCGATCACCTCCGGATCTGAGGAATAGATCCCCAGAAGCTGCCTGCCATATATTACCGCGCCGCCGCCCATGATCACACCGATGGCAGTCACAATCCCCAGACAGTACAGAAGGATCCGGGTCATACGTCCGAACTTTCTGGCTCCATAGTTCTGGCTGGTAAAGCTTAAGGCCGTCTGGTAGACCGCATTCATAGCTGTGTAGACAAAGCCTTCAATGTTGGCAGATGCCGTGCTTCCGGCCATGGCCACGGCTCCAAAGGAGTTGAGAGAAGACTGGATCAGCACATTGGAGATAGAGAACACAGCGCCCTGCATCCCCGCCGGTAGTCCGATCCGGGCAATCGCCGCCAGCTTGGCCGGGGTCATCCGCAGTTTGTCAGCCCGCAGCTGGTATGACGCCTCCGACTTCATCAGGCAGCGGACGATCAGCAGTGCGGAAATGGTCTGGGAAATGGCCGTCGCCAGAGCCACGCCCGCCACCCCCATGGAGCACTGGATCACGAAAAACAGATTCAGCAATACATTGAATAGTCCCGCAAAAGAGAGAAAATACAAGGGACGTCTGGTATCCCCCACCGCCCTTAAGATGGCGCTTCCAAAGTTGTAGACCAGGGTCGCCGGCATCCCCAGGAAGAATATCTTCATATATAAAACGGAAAGAGGCCTTACATTCTCCGGAGACCCCATGAGGGTCAGCATAGGATCCGCCAGGAAATATCCCAGCACAATCAGGATACAGCCCCCTGCCCCTGCCAGGACGATGGCCGTGTGGACAGTCTCCTCCAGATCCTTAAGCTTCTGGGCCCCATAATACTGCGCCACCAGAACATTGGCGCCAATGGAAAGTCCGATAAATACATTCACCAGAAGATTGATCAGGGACGAGGTAGAGCCCACCGCCGCCAGAGACTCACTTCCGGCAAACCGTCCCACCACGATGATATCCGCCGCATTGAACAAAAGCTGCAAAAGCCCGGACAAGATCAGCGGTATGGCAAACCCAATCAGCTTTGTAAAAATCGGACCATTACACATATCCATCTCATAATTCCTGTGTAGTTTCTTCTGCGTGTTCATAATCCATCCCTTTTCTATAATTATAAAGACTGTGCCCTCGGACACAGTCTTTATAATATAGCACGTTTCAATTGCAAAGGCAATACGAAAAAAGGCAAACAGTTCAGGGATAGTAACAGTTCAAGGGGTATTTGAACTGTTGCCAGGGATATCCAGACTGTTGTAGCAGCCCAGCTGAGCTGACTGTGGGGGGCTGCCTTTTCTGTGAATTAATGGGGAGCCGATACTGCTTCTATGGGGTTTTAAGCCTGCCCGATCATCACCGTATTCCCCCGAAACGCAAACCCGTATTTCCGTATCCGCTCTCTGGGTACCCCTTTTTCCACCAGCATGGTTTCATACTGTTTCTCCTCGATCTGATCCAAAGCTGCCTTTACCGTGTCGGCAAGCTCCTTCTCCTCCTCCGGGTCCTGCACCTTGAATTCCAGGATAATTCCGTCATCCTCCTGTCTCCGGGGCTCCAGCATCACGTCATACCTGCCAAACCCGCTTTCCCGGTTGGAGGTCAGGACATACCGGTCTGCAAGCTCCACCATCAGCCCCAGCACAAAGCCGTGATAGAAGCAGACACTTGGGTTTGGTTCTTTCAAACCCTTAGTGGTCGCTTCCACACCGTGAAAGCGTTCCGGCTCTGCTCCGGAAGGACGGTTTCCTGTATCGAAATAGCTGAAAGTAGTCAGGGCTACTTTGTTCATGTAGACATTCATAGCCCGGATATCATCGACCAGCAACGCCTTGATAAAATCATTGTAAACAGTCCCTGCACCAGAAAACCATTTCCGCACCATATTCCGGAACATCATTCTCACTTCAAAATTGGTAATCTCCAGCTCATACTCCTGCTTCCATTCCCCATAATCTGCGGTATAGGTCTGTAAACGCTTCACCTTTAGATACCCACTGGCAACCAGAAGGCTCCACACTGCCTGATCATCCTGATCCAGCTGATCAAAGACAATCTGCTCATCCATTTCGGTTGTAATGGTTTCCCCCCGCAACAGCTGTCCAAAGGCAGCCTTCAACCCTCTGCCGCCTTCCTGAATCAGTTTTCCTATCAGACTGTTTGAACTGGAATTAATCCAATAAGATGCCAGTTTTCTTTTATCGATATAATTGAGGATTGACCATGGATTATAAATATCTGTCCGCTTTCCAAAGGTAAATCCGTCATACCAGGCTTTTACCTCTTGTTTTCGCTCTGACAAACCATAGGCATCCAAAGCCAGAAAGGCTTCCTCCTCTGTAAATCCAAAACAATCCGCATATATTTCAGAGGTTGCGGTCACCACCTCCAGATTATTCAGGTCAGAAAATATGGACTCTTTGCTAACCCGCGTAATCCCTATCATAATCGCCCGCTCCAGGTAGGGATTGGTTTTAAAAGCGGAATTGAACAAACTCCTTGTAAAGGCAACCATCTCCTTCCAGTACCCATTCACATAGGCTTCCTGCATGGGTGTGTCATACTCATCCAGAAGAATGATCACCCGCCTGTCATAATACCGGAACAGATGCCCAGACAGTGCCTTAATGGAACCAGCCGCCATATAATCCTCCATATCGGCAGAAATGCTCTGGAACTCCCGCTTCTCCTCTTCACTTAACAGATCTCCCTCTGTCAGGAAACGATACTGCCGATACAGATCCCGGATAATACTGCACAACTTCTTCCGGGCTTGTGGATATGTGTTTTCCTTCACATCAGCAAAGCTGATAAAAATCAGATGGTACGTCCCCTGCAGCTTACGGAACTTTTCACTCTCCCACACCTCCAGCCCTTCAAACAACTCCCCTCTGCCTGCGTATTGCACAGAAAAAAATTTCTCCAGCATACTCACATTCAGAGTCTTACCAAATCTCCTCGGGCGCGTGATCAGGGTTACACTGTCCCCTCTCTCCCACCATTCCCGGATAAAACGGGTCTTATCAATGTAAAAATACTGCCTTGTCCGTATCACTTCAAAGTCCTGATTTCCGATACCTACTGTTTGTGCCATGTGCTATTTCACTCCCTTTTATACGGACCCCATATAGAGCAATTAGCCCGTTAATGATCTTAACATCCCGGATTACAGCTTTCCTGTTCTGGTCAGCCTTTCTAAATATTTTATCTGATTCTTTTTGAATTAGCAATGGAAATTTCCTTCCTTTATAGAAAGGGAAACTTTACTCTCTTGTTGCTCTCAACTTTTAATCGATAACATAGTATGTCTCCCTATATCATAAATTCACAGCCCGCCAGTTCCTCCCTGCCCCTTACCTTATTTCTGTTGATTCCCAGCATCAGCAAAAACGGATTCATGCATATGATTGGCAATGCATATCGAAAACCAAAATGGCACCATGTCGGTGATGCAATACAGACAAGTATACTTGCTGTCACAGGCATCAAAAGCACGATCATGACGGAATCCCGCTTGTACAATGCCAATATAACCATGCAAACTCCCAGCAGCATCTGTACGCCTACATTTGCAAACAAGAAAGTAAAGGGATTATTTTCAACTAGTACATCGTTCGGCATGATCCATACATGCCGGCTCCTGAAACAATAACTGGTCATCCGAAATCGTACCCATGAATAATCCGCTGGACAAGGCTCCATAGCGCATTCTGGCATCTGCACGTCCCACTTCGCGGTATATTTGGGCCAAATTCAGGTTACATAGCCCACTATGCGCCCTTCATTTGGCCCAAATCCCCACAAGGGGCGCCTTCGGTGTCCCACAAACTGTGACGCACATCTGCCAGAAAGCAATTTTCAGACACACTCTAGATTTCCAAAAAATCATAAAAATTTAAGTAGCATTTTCCTTCAACATGTGGTAGATGTACGACGATATATGAGAAATGACAGAGAAAAAGATGGTATTTACCAGTCAAATGCTCTTATTTGACCGTTCGCAGATTGGGTGAATCCACGAAAAAGGGGCTGTGAAAAAAGTCGCGGCTGCCTGCGGGAAAATAACGGAAGATCATGTAAAACCGTAATTTTCAAAACCGCGGGACGGACTTTTTTCACAGCCCCTTTGTTTCCCATATAGTTATGGTTATTTTCTGACCCGGACAAGCCGGAACCAAGATTTTTCCATTTTGCGTAGAAAATCATTGTTAAGCGCCTAATATAATTATCCCAGGGCCCTCTTTGCTTTACAGAATAATATATTTAACCACAAACAGCACCGCAAGCACATACATCAGCGCGCTGATCTTCTTGTCTTTCACCTTCCCGGTGGCC
>Ga0137308_102136_pt1 | contig 14756 bp, 9 predicted proteins | sample Inofrocosms_June_FD_97181 | JGI IMG/M metagenome (GOLD analysis project Ga0137308, IMG submission 97181) | Mouse cecal microbial communities from Vienna, Austria - N-Acetylneuraminic and N-Acetylglucosamine D2O microcosms_June | ecosystem: Host-associated > Mammals > Digestive system > Large...
AGCTCTTTCAGCCGGGCCTGCTGGTCGCTGATTTTGGCCTTGACCTTTTCTATCTCGGCCATGATTTTTGCGCTCTTGCTAATCGCCATTGAAAACCTCCTGTCCTTTTACAATTATATTTGATAAAAAATTATCCAAAAGTTACAATTATATTTGATAATTCTAGTTCTATTACAATCAATGGCATCACCTCCAATCCTTTTTGGACACGAAAAAGGATGCATCTGCTTTTCACGGCTTTTGCATCCTTTCTTTGTGTGTAAACCACTCTTTATTCAGTTGCTCTATGTAACAATGCTTACAGCATCATTCATCATCAGGAATGGGATCCCAGATTCCTTCTGCTTCTGCACGGTTTCTGATATAATCCCTCATATCTTCAATGGATTGCCTTAACTCATCTCTTGTGAAATGTGCATTACTATGGTTCTCTGGATGATGGATCTGGTGTCTGACATATTCTGTCAGATCAAGATTCCAGGTCTTCGTATTACCATTTTTCACATACAGGTATGGTCTTTGTGGCCTTCCATTTTTGTAATCATTAAGCCATTGCTGGAATTCCAAAAAGCCATATAACTCATTGTGGTATTCTTCAGTAACTTCTCCATAAGCTGCGTAATTCACTTCATTTAATGACGGATACTGCAAAACCGCAGGTTCCACAGAAAGTATTCGTTTCCCATTTTCGTCTTCATAAATCAGCCGGAGATTTTCAAAGTCAAGCTCCTTTACAATGACTGGGCTGTGTGTCGTAAGTAAAATCTGCGTATTAGCTGCCTGGGCCAATTCTTTCAGAGCCTTTATCAGCACTCTCTGGTTGTTGGAATGCTGGGAAGTTTCCGGTTCTTCAATCGCATAGATGATGCCTGTATTGTCGCCTTCCTCAGCCCTTCGCTCGGCCTCCGCCCTGAAAAAATTCAGCAGAACAAGCCGCTTGACACCGCTTCCTCGTTTATTGATTGGGATGTCCTCATCACCTGAAATAGACACAGCTTTAAACACATCTACCCATTTTAGCTTGTCAGCTGTAGGAATAACCGGATTTAAGCTGTTTGCAACAGCAGGATCCATTTCCCGCAGCTTTTCCAAGGTTCTGCTTGAAACTTCTTTTAGCTTAGTTTCTACAACCTCAGCTACCGAAGCTAAAGTTTGCTGCAATTCTTCATCATTGATGATCTGTTTAACCGCCTCTTTTAACGGATCCTGGACTTCGCTGTCGCCATCACTGTTCTTACGATCTGACTGAAACAGGGAATACACAGGCATATAAGAAGACAGCTTATCCCAGATTTTTTTTGCATCTTCTTTTGAAACGTCAATCTCAATATCCTGCAAATTGAGGTCATCAGCATAATGCTCCCAAATAGCTCTTCTCATTGTTGCATTGACGCTCTGGTTTTCACATTCTATGCCTTTGCCTGTGATAATACGTTTAAGGTCTGCGTTCTTTTTGAGAAGTAAGTCTTTGCAATCAGCATTTGTTGGATGTTTTGCTCGGATAAATACAGAAGCCTTTCCGCCACTTTTGTACTTCTTCACCACTTCCAGATATCCATCAGAGTTCAACATATATTCACTGCCAAGTGTAGTCTGCACTGCTGAATCTATAATAATCGACTCCGGCAGTTCTGAAAAACATGCAGAAATGACAGTTTCGTTGTCGCCATTCCTTGATGCCTGGATGTTAAGATCAGTCTTATCAATCTTAATCACCCCGCTCCCATCATTAAAGAAAATATCTAACGCTTCAAGAATTGTAGATTTACCTATGTCATTTCTTCCAACTAATACAGTAAGATCATCAAAACAAATTACCGTTTCTTCTTTGTAGCTTCTAAAATTCTTTATCTTTATGGATTCTATTTTCATATTATGATTTCCTCCTATTTTACAAATCAATAACAAGAACTACATTTAGTCTTATGCTTCTTAATGCTTTTTTACCTTAAAATTTCCCCCATTTTGTTCTTCCATCAACTTCATCAATCTTCCCCATCATCTCCTTAATCTCGTCTTCTGTAGCTGTTGTTATCACATTTCTTTCAGGAAATTTTTCCGGGATGTTCATTCCCCCTTCATAGTTCAAGGCATATTTCAAAAGTTGGAAGGCTTTTTTTGAATAAGCAAATCCGGCATCCACCTCATACATCAATCCTAATCCTCTGAAATCATCTACATAATCACCATTGCCTCCAATTGTCCCTTCTTTAACATTTTCTTGCAGGAATAGAAGATCTTCTTCCGTCAGCATTCTGATGCACTGCCCAAGTTTAAAAAATAATCTTTTATCAATTTCATGCTTAGCAAAAGCCCTGGAAATATTTGCCAAGTACACAGCTTTCTGGATAGTTCCACAGTCATCAATCAGTTTTACAATCCTCTTTGAGTATTCATGAAGCCTATTAGGATCACCCGCATAATCGGCTTCATCATTCAGGCTTACCTCTGCCAATGAGATTGCCATCTTTTTCAGATTATCCTCTACAAATTCTTTCTTTTTATAGTCATATTCATTCAGATTTAAAATGTAGGCCTCAAAACATTCAAAAAAGATTCCATCTCTTATCGTTGACGGAAGATTCTTTATGTCTTTAATAAGGTCTAAAGCTGCTACTGGATCCAGGCTAAAGACATCAAGGAGATTGTGGTAAAAATCCTTAGCTGCCGTCTTCGCAGTTTCAGAAGATACTGTGTTTTTCATTGTGGATAACATATCCAAAAAATCACCTCTTTCTATGATTGCAAAGATCCGTTCCCTGTTCATTACTCATAAACAACTTATCATTCAGTTCTGCAATCAATGTTTCAATCAATTTTCTGTTTCTTTCATAAGAACCTCTCCTGATCTGGACTTTCCGCTTTACATCACCATAAGTAAACTCCTTTCCTCCGGCCTTTTTCTTTTCGTATGCGATCTCAGTGTATCTCCGCCGGATCCATTCTTCCTGCGTTTCGCAGACTTCATCAAAAAACTCCTGCATTTCCGGCAGATAGCGCAACCTGCCATAGATATCGTCCCTGTTTATCCCGGCTACCCTTGCCAGCCAACTGATATTCATGCGCTTACGTTTATCCCCGGATGACTGGATTTCTGCATATGCCGCCTTTAATTCCACAAGGGCGGCTTCTCCCCATTCATTCCACTTGGGTTTATCAAATTCGTGGATCAGTCTGGCATGAATCCATTCCGGTTCTTTGCAGATCAGCCATTCATAAGCTCCTGGGATACGTTCCTTCAAATCCTTGCAGGACATCACAGGCATCTTTTGTAGTTCCTCCTGGACACGCCGACGATAGTAAGCAGTTTTGTCCTCATTATTATCGGCGTCACGGGAATAATAGCTCGCTTTACGCCTTTTCTTTACATCAATCCCGCTCTTTTTTGCATACTGGCCAATCGTACTGGCACCAACACCCAACAAGTCAGCAACTTCGTTCAGTGACAGCTCAGGATCGGAAAGGCATTCTTTCAGACGCTGCTCAAATAAAAAACCTCTGTCTGAAATACATGGTTTTTTAAGATACTCTTCAAAACTTTGTTCCGGGTCTGACCGGCGGTAGCGCATCCCACAATAAGGGCATTCAAACCATGCCCACACTTCATCCCATTTCTTGCAGATTTCCACCCGCCTTGCCCCATCTTTCCGGTAATGGCTACACAGCTTATTCGTGCAGGGCCAAGGCCCATTCCCATATGGCAGTTCTTTCTTTACTTCTATATTAAGGAAACTTTCCACTGAACCGGCGAAAAATCTCATCAATAGGATGTGGTGGATTGGGCGGAGGTTGAATCCAATACTCTCCTGCAGGTATCTCAGCCAGTATAAGGGATCCCCATCATATGGGAGCAGTTCCGTAATAAATTCCTCATCATATCTTTTTACAAAATCATGTCGTAGGGCTTCCTTATTGATGGCTGTCCCATGAAAGTCTGTATAACCCTGTTCTCTCATGAGCTCCCTGTATTTACTGCTGATTGGCTGATGCCCACCGAACCGCCTCCCGTTTCCCAGCAACCACTCTGTCTCCTTCGCAATGGAAAGATATTCTTCCTTATATAACAGGCCCTGGCCTTCTGTTTCGTTATCCATATTACGGAGGACATAAGAGGCGGGATATATCCGCACCCGCATTTCTTCAAAAGGGGAACTGCTGTTTTGAATGCGGCAGCCATGTTTCGGACAAACCCTTACGCCTGGCAGCTGCGGTAGCCTGTGCCAGTAAGCCTCCCCATATTTCCCCATGTCCTCCATGGCACATTCAGGGCAGTAGCGGAGATACTGCCCCGCAAAAACATATTTGCTTTTGCTTATCATCCTATGTACCAGGCTGGCTATGCCTCCTTCCGGAATGCCATCCCGGATCACATTCTCCATCTGTTGATACACATCTTTGATATGTGAGATGGAGTGGTAAGGGTAGGCCGTATGTTCGCAAATTAGCTTCTTTCCGGTAATGCCACTGTCCGGGCTGACCCAGTATCCCAGCCGTTCCAGTTTTCTTGGGAAATAAACAGTAGATGGGAGCAGTGACCTGTCACATCCGAAAAATATCTCTGTCGCCGTCTTCGGGGAGATTATTCCGCTCCGGACATAGTAACGGCTGAAAATACTGTAAAAACATTCGTCTGGATATGGTGTTGGGAAAAAACTTAGCCTGCGCATCCTTACCACTCCGTTTCATCTACAAGCCCTTTCTTTTTCATATCTTCATAACCGTCACTTTTCCGCAGGTCATCCTCATGTGCCTCTGTTTCCGGTTCATCCGGCGTTTCTGAAATATACAGGTGGTATGCTTCCTTAAAAGCCTCGCCGGCACTAACCGGATTTTTATGGGACGCGATCACTTTCCCGGCAAGACGCTTAGCCATGGGCGGTTCCACATCCACCTCCAGCAGTTTTACTACCGTCTGCTCAAGCACGGTAAGTTTCTTTTCTGTTGATTTTTCACTGATTTCCGGCTTTACAGCCTGGTATGCGGACAGGTAATCCTCAATGCTCACCGGCGTGATATCCTCATACCGCAGTATCTTTTTCCTGTCGCCGCTCCGCAGGGCATCCAGCATCGGCTTTACGAGGCTGAGCTTTTTCTCTGCCACCTTATGTATGTCTGCGGCACTGAAACTTTCCTTCCCGCCTGTGATCGCTTCGATCTGCACGATAGCGTACAGCTTCACGGCGATATCAATGATTCCCTGGCTTTCATCATAAAGCGTATTGACCATCTCATCTGTATAAGGGACGCTCTTCCCTGTCCACTGGTAACGCCACATGGATTTTACAAATACCTGCCATGCTGCGTCATTTTTCATTCTGTCCCAGATTAAATCTCCCTGGCCGCTTCCCCTCCTTGCCTGCCGGAACTCCCCCTGGAGAATCGACATTGCTTTCGTTGTCCCTATCATGACAACTGGCAATCCTATGGTATTCACCAGCGTGACAAAGAAATTCAGCATTTTATCAGAACCGCCGCCTTTTGCTTCACTTAAATGCTGTATCTCGTCAATCACGAGGATACCTATCTGGAACTGCCTTACAAGCTGTGTCATAATGATCAGCAGCATATCCAGGGAATACCTGCCTTTTGCATACTGTTGGAAATAATCCGTCCCGGCAGCCAGATCCAACGCATAGAAAAACTGGTAGCACAGCTGCTTAAGTGACCCGTCATGCGGGCAGTCCAGCTTCAGCCATACCAGCTGCGTGGATGCAAATGGCATTTCCCGGTATCTTGTGTGGATGATCCGTTGCGGGTATAGGGAAAGGATTTTTTCTACTGCCGTGCTTTTCCCGACCCCGGACACGCCAATGATGGTGAATCCGGATGCTGCCGACTTCGTGCCACGCAGCATATGGTAGCCGCACTTATCCTTCATGGCTGCGAACCCATCGGCAAATCCTGAAGCATATTCTGGCGTTAACGGGTTCCTGTACAGGTAGCCCTGGCGGATGCTCCTGGATATGCGCTGTTCAATATCAATGTGCTGCTCCAAAGGCTGGAAATACCGGAACAGCCTGTAAATGCAGTGCATCCGGTACTGTATGTCCAATTCCCGCTCCCCATTATTATAAGCTGCTTTTTCCGAGAGCATCTGGACTACCTGATCACTGGGCCATATATATGGAAGCGCTTCAATCAGGGGATTTCCCTGATACTCCGGAATCAGCTGTTCCCGGTAGTCTGCTTTGGTTGTATAAGGCGTCATCTTTGATTTCTTCCTCCACCTGTTGCTGTATCAGCCGCATGACAGGCGATATTTCCGGTTCTTTGGATGACTGTACCACTTTTTCATCCTGCTCAGTTTCCTGCCCTGTAAATGCTTCTTTTTTACGGATTTCTTCCTTCTCGTTTTTCCGGTTGGCACGGATATTCCTGAGCCGCTCCGCTTTTGATGCGGCATTGTCAGCGCTGGATTTTTGCTCTGCCGAATCTACAATAGATTCAATCTGTTTCCCAAGGTTGATTTTTGCCTCAAGTTCTTTTGCTTTGAGTTCCTTATTTCGGAGTTTCTCTTTCTCCTGCTCATACCAGACTTCGTCAAGCTGTTTCCCTGCATATTTCGTTTCCCATTCTACAAGCTCACACCGGATTACCTCCGTACCCGTTGGGTTTTCAACAAGGATTGCGCCCATATCACGGGGATCATAATAAATTTTCACCCGGTACGTCCCCTTTGCCCTTGCTTTCTCAAACCATAAGCCTTTGAGTGCTTCTTCACAGGAATAATACATGCCTTTAAAACGGATGCCCCGTTCTGTCACGGATGCCCTGTCCATCGGCAGAAGCGCCAACCGCAGCGTATCTTTGGGGACAGTCTTAAGGCATCCGGAGCAGTAGCGGATCCCGAAATTCCAAAGTTCCAGAGGTACCGCATCAACGCCCATCTGCATCATCTGCTCATTTTTTTCAAAGTAGTCCATGCTGTGGCTGTTATTATAATAGAGTACGCAGCGGATGATGATCTCCGTAAACTGCCGGATATCAAGCTTTGCATCCAGACGGTAATCATGGCCTCCACGCTCGCTCATATCCGGCAGGACTTTCCCTGGAAGAAAGGGCAGGGCATTTGTGTTGATTGTCCGGAAGTGCTGCTCGATAATCCCCTTCAGATCAGCCCTGTAAGGCGGGGCGTTCTCGATGCGTACCCCAAGCATCTGGACAAGGTTGTCCGCAAGCCTGCTTTCCATCTCGCCCCTGTCCCCAAGGATTGCCGTGGGGATATGGCGGCATGGCCATTCATCCTCTGTGATCTCCACCCCATAGGATGCGCAGTAAGCTACTTTATCGCTGGCGGCATTTTCAATCGCCATCATTGCGCCTGCCCATGACGGCCCTTCCAGCCCGACATACATCCCGGTGACCATCCGGCTGTAGCTGTCCACAACGAAATACATAACCGGGCGGCCTATGATATCGCCCCGGTCAAATTGCGAGACCAGGTAGATATCGCCTACCGTTGCATCAATCTGGTACTTTGCCCCTGGCCCCATCAGTTGATAGTCCGACCTCCTGGTGATTGCACGTCCAGTCAGTTCAAATTTTGCATCCCCATCCCTTTTCTGTTTTACAGTTTTAATGTCAAACGACTTCTGGAACCAGTAACGGAACTGTCTGATAGACGGTATCTGGTCTGGCGGCAGAAGCGCCAACTGCCCAGCGCCATTCATAATGGCATAATTATCTGCCAGCATTTTTTCATATGTCGATACCAGTGTCGCTTTCTTCTGTGTAAGGTAGTATTTTTTGACTGCTTTGGAGAAGTTTTTGATATCATCACTATTTAACACTTTTCCAAAGCCGCCTTCATGCCTTGCGGGTCTTCCCTGTTTTTTCTGGCATCCATTTATGCCTGCCCTTTTCCCGCTCTTTCTTCGATCTATAAGAAATGCATTTGGCGTCTTTCCATTTTTCCAGTATCTTACAAGGTAACGGTACAGATTGTTATACGGTGTCCCCAGCTTTTTAGCTGGTTCCTGTAGTAATTCCTTCCGGCGCTTTCTGTCATATATATCAGGTTCATACGTAAGCGCACTTTGCAATGCCTCCCATAGTTCATCCCGCCTCTTTTTTGACGATTCCGAAATACCTATATCGCTTGTTTCTGAGGATGTCTCTTCCTTCTTTTCAAACCGGCCACTGGAGAGCCCTTCTTCCAACAGATTATACTCAAACTTCTCCGGCATCTTATTATCATCCATACTGATCCAATACCCATAAATTAAATCAGGGGAAATCCACAAAATTCTATACTGTTTTTCCTGTTCAATCTCTGCAACAACCTCATTCAAAAAGATGACGCATCCCATATGCCTTCCCATCCTTTGTTTCTGCCAAATTGATTTCCTTATCTAAATCCAGGATAATCTGTTTCTCATAGACAAGCATTTTAAAGACAGCAATCCCGCTCCCTGCCCCCAGCCCGAAATCATTCTCTACATATTGTAAGATCACCATGATTGGGTAACTTCCTTTATCGTAAAGTTCCAGGAAAGCTTCTTTACACTGGCAGAGCTGTTTATCGTCTGGTATCAGGCAGCACACGTCTTGTCCTGAACATAGCCACTGGATATTGCGGACTTTTGTCCTTGGGATTTCATTTTCTGTTACAAGTTTCCAGTCAATGCCCTGGTATTGCCAATAACGCCTCTCTATCTCAAGTTTCTCCCGCACCCGTGCTTTTTTTAACTCCCTGATTGGCTTGATCGCTCTGGCAGCAAGCCCATTTCTGGTTGTAATGAGGAAATCACTTGTCATTATATAAGGGAATCCACTTACTTTATCGTAGGGATACCTGATACCTGCTGTTTCCGCAATAGAAATTGCCGTTGTTAGATCCTCTAAAGGATATTGCTCTCTGATATCTTGGGTCTTTTCTGACCAATCAAGCAAATAAAAATACTCTAACTCAAGGTTCGACATAAGGTGGTGTACCCGGCCGGTTTTACGGCCTTTTACACGCGACACAATTCCCTGCGATGGAAAGTCCTGTATCTGGATCCATGGCTTATAATCATCCAATAATCCCTGTCCCCTTCCTTCAGCAAGGTATTTACGGTACTGGTTTTCATTCCATACACGCTTATGTTTTGCCATAGGCGCACCACCTTTTATCAAATATAATTGTAATTTTCACTCTATAATATCATATATTTTGTCACTATTCCTCCGTAATTCAATTTTATCATATTTAATTGTAATTTATCAATCTTTTTTGTCATTTTATCAGTTATAATTGTCACTCGACACCTCCTTTTCATGGTAAACGCCCGTAGGCGTAGAAGTGGGCCTGCCAGTAGCTGCTGTTTAAGTTGGCGTAGCTGATGGGGTAGAGTAGGAAAGCGCCGCCTTGCCACATTTCTATGGTAGGTCTGCGCAGCCCCCTCCCAAAACCGTGCTTGCACCTCTCAATGCACACGGCTCGCCCTCTTTGCTCCATTGCAGAAATAACTCTTAGAATCCATGATGTATTTTCTGGTGGCAGTCATAGCAAACCACCAAAGTTTTGCGCCGTTTTGCTATCATTACCTGTTCCCACGGTTCTTTTCCTTTCAGGTTCTTCACCTTGTTTACATGGTGAACCTCCAATTTCCCACCTGCCTTTCCGCAAAGTTCGCATATTCTGGCTTTTAACCGGTCATCAATCGTGGTTCTCCCTTTGGAAATAACCGTTACTATCGCAGGCTCTATGTCCTCACACTTTTTGCCGTCAATCTCATTGAACTTTGTAAGGCGGCGGATTTTCTTCCCGGCTTTCGTTTCATAGGGAATCCCCCAGCGTTTCTCACCAATGCGGTACTTGTCATAAATTTTAGACAGCTTGCACCGGTGTTTGCCGGACAGTGTTTTCAGACAGCTGTACTCCATTAGATAGCTGAAATAGTTTAGGTTCCGGTAATTGCTGGCAAGATGATAGTAGTTGCATATCCCCCTTAGTTCAGCGTCAAAGACCGTCACAATCTCTAAATCTGTGTGGCGCAACAGTGACAGCCTCCCAGCCGGTTCCAGTTTCCCGTTATCGGCTCTTTGTTTGACAATGCCTTTAGAAAACAGAAACTTTTCGATTTTATCCTGGAAGGGTATCAGTAATTCCACGGTATTATTCATTGTGCGCTGTCTGCATTTCTTCCACGGCTTCACCTGCTGGTCACGGCGCACCCGCACATCATAGCCCAAAAATCTTGCGGGTGTACTGCTATGGGTTATCAGCGTCTTTTCTTGGCTTAGTTCCATTTTCAGGGTATCTTGGATAAACTCCGTGAGTTTCGCCTTAATCCATTCGCAGTCCTGCTTGTTCCCATTTACGGCAATCAGGAAATCATCAGCGTAGCGGACATATTTAATCTTTTTGTCATCGCATAGCTTCGCCGGGGTTTTATACAACTCTCCCGACAGCTTCTTGTATTCCGCTATCAGCAGGTCACGCTCTGTACCGTCCTCCCGGCGGTCTATCTTTCTTTTGAGGTTTGCCCGCTTTCTTGCTATCGCCTGATATGCCGGCGTTGTTTTGTACGGTGTCTTGACATCAAACTCCTTTTTCAATTCCTCAACATAGCTGTCCAGTTCATTCAGGTAGATATTCGCAAGGATTGGTGAAATAATCCCGCCCTGCGGACAGCCGCTGTAAGTACCATAGTATTTCCAGTTCTCCATGTAGCCTGCCTTTAAAAACAGCTGAATGAGGTTTAGGAATCTGGCGTCCCTGATTTTCTTTTTTAGTACGGAAATCAGCACCGTGTGGTTGATGTTGTCGAAACAGCCTTTTATATCGCCCTCAATAAACCAGCCTGCCCCAATAAACTCCTTCTTGAGTTGCGCTAATGCGGTGTGGCAGCTTCTTCCTGGGCGAAACCCGTGTGAATAGTGTGAGAAAACCGGCTCGTAAACTGCCTCCAAAACCATTCTCATGCTTTCCTGAACCAGCTTGTCCGCAAAAGTTGGCAGCCCTAAAGGGCGCATTTTCCCGTTGGACTTCTGGATATAGGTTCGGCGTACTGGCTTCGGGCAGTATGTTCCCGTCCTCAACGCTTCAATAATCCGCTCTACATATACCTCACTGAATCCGTCCGCCGTATCCTCATTCACGCCTTTTGTTCCAGCACCGTCATTTGAGTACAAATGCTGGTAGGCGGTAAAGTATATATCCGGGCGGAGCAGATAACGGTAGAGCCTTGTAAATATTTCATCATGGTGTTTCTTTGAGTTTTCCTGCAATTTGGTTAAAATCTCCATTGTTGGTTTCATTGAGGTTTTCCTCCCTAATCAATTTTTGATTTTAATTCGCTCAGACTGCTTCCCTTCGCCATGTGAGCGGCTTTCCCGCATCCGTATTTACGGCTTTCCCTGTCTTTTCAGGGTTCTCGGACTACTATGGAAGCTCCGTTGCCATGCCAGATTTTCAGTGTCTGCCACATAGCCCTTGCGGGCATTCTGGTTTAGGCAATCTCCAGTTAACGAAAGTAGTAGGTAAGTGTGAATTGTCGGATATGCTTTCGTTCCGTTGACACCGGTTCTCCGGCGTGCCGTGCGTGATAATTGATAACCTGCCGGAAGGCAACCCTTTCCGGCATTGCTGATAACGTGTCTGAAGGTTCGCCTTTCTAACACTGTTCGCACCATAGGTTTCAGGCAAATTTCCTATGCCCACACTGAACAGGGACTGGGAACTCACAAGATTCAAACCCAGAATTATCCTCATATTCACTTATCCTTGCGGTTCAGTCGCACCCGATTGCCTTTAGGTGACTTTCCGCTTTCCTGACGTGCTATGTTCCCGTGTCAGCTTTCGCCTTTCGGTTAGTCAGGTGGATTCCCGTGTTATCTTACGGGGTAGTACCTTCAATCTATCCCCCTTTCATCTACTTCTACTTTCGCCCTATCTGGACGCACGGACCCACAGTGGATCATCATGCCGTTCCCCACACAGATGCCGCAATGGGTCACACCGTCCGGGTTGGGCGCGTCATAGGTGTACTTGAAAAATACCAGATCGCCAGGGCGGGCATTGGCGGGGGAAACCGGGGTACAGACGTTGCAAAGCCCCTGCGCCCCCAGCCGCCCATAGTTCCAGCCGCTGTGATTGATGACCCAGGACACAAAGCCGGAGCAGTCGAAAGAGGTGGACGGGCTGCTGCCGCCCCAAACATAGGGATAGCCGAGATATTTCTCGGCTTCGGCCAGCATCGCCGCGAAAACCTCATCTTCTAAAGCCTCCGGCGGTACGTCATAGTCCAGATAGTCCTGCCGCTGGGATGCGTTGGGGTATTCGCTGGTGGGGAACAGGTCGGGCCGGTTGCCCAGGGTGGCGATATACACGGCGTAAATGTTCATCCCTTCCTCGTCCAGCAGATAGATGGGCAGATGGGACAGGTCAAAGTTGTCCAGCGTCACCGTACAGATGGAGTATTCATATGGTTCATCATCCTCGTCATAGCGGGTCTCCACCGTTACCGTTTCCGTGAGGGTGTACTGACGCTCAAAGAGCATTTCCAGGGTCCCCTGCACCTGTTCCAGCGTCCAGCCGCCCCGGTGGTAGGCGTTGAGCAGGGCCATCAGTACATAGGGGTCATGGCCGATCTCGTCCAGGTCATAGCTGTATTCGTTATAGTCATAGGTACTCTCATAGCTGTCCAGATAGCTTTGCAGCTCGTTTTCCATCCCGGCGTAAGCCGCCTCCGCTCCCAGCATGGCATCATCACTGGAGGGGTGGGTGGAACCGCCCAGCACGGACAGAACGCCCTCCGCCAGCATGGAGCAGGAGGACATCCCATTGAGAAATATGGACACCACCAGAAACAGGGCGATCACAATGAGAAAGCCCTTTTTGTGTTTCCAAACGAATTGATGGACCTTTGCACTCTTTTCCGCCGCACGTCTCGCGGCTTTCGCCGCGTTCTCCATTGTGGCAGTAACGCTCTCTCCGGCCCGCACCGAGGCGGCATACTGTTTTTTGATTGCCCGCTTCTGCTGCCAGCGGGAGACGGGATTGCTGGTGAGCTGAGGATTGTCCTGGAGATGTTTCTGGTAAAGGGCGTTTACGTTGGCCTTTTCCATCTTCATTTTTGCCTTTGCCGCCTCCCGGTAGGGGCGCAGCTTTTGAGAGCGGTAGGAGTACGCCGCCAGACGCACACCGCTCTCGGCGGATTCCTCCAGCCGGTGGGCGCTCTCTACGCCCACATTGTCCTGCTCGGCCTCACTGATCTTCCGATGGACCGTACCCGCCGCCGTATGGACTGGCGCGGATGTGACCGCATGGGACAGCTTGGAGACGGGTGCGGGCCTGTCCACTTCCTCAAACCGCAGGCGGGTCTTGGCTTTGCCGGTGGCCGGGTCCACAGTGCGCTGCTTGACCGGCTTTTTCTTCTTTGGAATTTTCTTCCGTGCCGCATCTGCCTGATCTGCCGCCTTGTCCGCACGGCGAATATGTTCCTTCAGCCGGGGGTCTCCGCGCTCGGCGTCGGTGAACTGGAGACGGGGATTTTTAGGCTGGCTCACCGTTCTGTCCCTTTCAATTTCTTGCCAGGTTTAGGGGTAGAAATAGCAGCATTTTCCACTTTTTTCTGCTCCAACTGTTGGCGAACAGAGGGTTTCTCATGTTTTCCACGACACTGCTCCGCTGCTTCCTTTAATTCATCCACAGCATCTTCCGCCGAATAGATTATGCGGTTCATGTCGGCAAGCACGGAATGGATTGCACGCATTGGGGACAGAACAGCGGTCTCAAACCGCCCTACCTGACCGCCATCCACCTGTTGGGTCTCCCTGCCTATGGCAGTATGTCCGGCGTTTTTCAAATGAGCGCCTGCGCTTCGCAGTTCCTCTCCAATGGTTTCCACTTTTCTAATAGACGCCTGGATGTCCTGCATCGAATCAAAGGTTTTATCCTCCATAGATTTCAGCATGGTTTGAACGCCCAGGGTGGAAATCGCTGTGTCCAAGGCGGTGATACCTAACCGCTTGACATCCTCTAAAGTATTTTTTGTCCAAGAAATGATCTTGTCCTTTACAGCAGCGAGCTGATTGCGGGCCTGCTCCAACTTTTCCTGCACAGCCTGGAGCGCATCAAGCACCTGGTCCTTCATAGATGCCTGCTCCGGGACTTGGGTCTGCTCCAACTGTTTCCTGATCTCCTGCAACTCTGCCAGTACCGAGCTGTACTGCTGTTCCATATTGTCTACACATTCAATCAGCCACAAAAATTCCTCTGCTTCTTCGCCTTTTCCGTTTTCTCTCATTAAACAGAGCATCTGTTGAACCGCTTCATGGTCTTTCAAAAAATCCATATGCAATTACCTCCTACGCCTTATCCAGAAATTTCCTGCGGTTTCGTTGTCATAATGCGGTACAGTTCGGTATCCTTGGGGAATCGGTCTACAAAGGGCAAAATTACGTTGCCGTAGAACAGCAACCCCTCGCCCTCGCCGGAGTGGGTGACATAGGAAAGCTGGTGGGGGCTGATGTTGAGCTGCTTGGCAAGGATTTTCCGATCTCCCGCCGCCTGATTGAGCATATAGATGAAGTCCGAGTTTTCCAGGATATTGGAGATTTCCGGGCTTGCCAGAAGGTCTTTGCTGTTCTGCGTGATGCCAGTGGGAATCCCGCCCCACTTTCTGAACCGTTTCCAAATCTCCACGCTCCAACTCGCCAGCTCGCCTTTCAGCAGAAGGTGGAACTCATCGACATAGTAGCGGGTGGTCTTGCCCGCCGCCCGGTTGACGGTGACGCGGTTCCATACCTGATCTTGAATGACCAGCATC
>Ga0137308_102138_pt1 | contig 14708 bp, 12 predicted proteins | sample Inofrocosms_June_FD_97181 | JGI IMG/M metagenome (GOLD analysis project Ga0137308, IMG submission 97181) | Mouse cecal microbial communities from Vienna, Austria - N-Acetylneuraminic and N-Acetylglucosamine D2O microcosms_June | ecosystem: Host-associated > Mammals > Digestive system > Large...
TGAAATTTGAATTGCAAGTACAAATAGGATTAAATGAAGATGACCTATATAAGGTAACGCTTGTTTTGAATGGTACAAAACAAGATGAGTATAATGTTGTTATTAGCATATCTGGTTTTTTTAGAGTTGAAGGACAAGTGGAGGATAAGATAGTTCGAGAGTTAATAAATAAGAATGCTGTGGCAATTTTGATGCCTTATCTCAGAAGTGAGATTACGTTGTTAACAGCACAACCGGATACTGATAGTGTTGTGCTTCCACCATTTAATATTAATAAGATGTTTGAAAATTAAAAAGCGCATTTGGGATATCAGATTATAAGATGACAAGATAACCGATAACAGAAAAAAGGCAGGAATTACATCCTGCCTTTTTACACTCCCTATTTTACCTTCACAGTCCTATACACTCCATAACGCCCATAATAGGTCTTCTTGCCAACCGTCTGATAAGCCCTGACCCTCAGCCGGATCACATCTCCTGATTTGAATTTGTTAAGGTGGGACTTTTTGAGGGAGCCCCGTTTCACTTTCTTGGTGTGGACCTTTTTGCTTTTGTTGACCCGATATTGAACCTCATATCCGGTGTATGCTTTTGAAGCATTTTTGATTTTAAACAGGATGTTTCCTTTTCCGGAAGATGCCAGATTCCGGATGCCTGTTGTTTTGGGAATCACAGTCACAGTAAACTGTTTTGACGCTGCCAGATAATTTTCATTCTCCGCCGCGCGGACAGTGATCACCGCTTTTCCAACGCTCACGAAACGAATTCGGCCATTTTTATCCACCCGGGCTGTATTTGGGTCTGATGAGGTAAATGTCAGTTTTGTATTTGCCCCGGAAATCTTCGCGGTGACTGATTTTCCTCCGGTTTTTCGTTTCAGGGAGGCGAAGGAATTTTTTAACCGCTGGGCTGCCTTTCCCACAGTGACGGTGACATCCTGCTCCATGCCCAAATCATCCGGGTCCAGAGGAGTGTAAACCATGGTAAATACATATGTACCGGTCTTGGAAGGCACGGTCTCCGGATTTTTAAAGGAAAAACTTCCCGGTGCGCTTCCCCCGGACGCTGATGCCTGGGACAAAGACTGTCCGTAGGTCATGGAGACCTGTGTGGGGAATTTTACGGCCTCCACCGGAGGATTGCTGTAGATGGCCCGGGCCATATTGGCGTCCATGTAATCCATCAGGACGATTCCCAGCTTTTTCCCGTTCCGGTAAGCACGGGCGTCACGGCTTAAAAACCATGATGCCATGTCCCTGGCCCCTTTGATGATGACCATAGGATCGGTACAGCTTGTAAAATTCCAGATATAGGCTCCGGCGGGAATCTCCCCTCCGTTGGCCTGAGCGATTGTTTTTTCTACGTGGCTGCGTTTGTCTGTCACATTGACGGTGTACGCATCCTGCACCCATACCCGGCTGCCATTAGAATCGTAGATCTGGCGGGCTCCGGGAATTTTATCATAATCCCCGCCCCAGCCGCTGTTCAGGTCCAGTCCGAAATAGGTTTCCTTGCTGGCAGGCCGATAGCTGCCGAAGGAAAATGCCCGCATGAGCACGATTTTTCCCCGGACTTCTCCCAGCTTGGGGATAGAGGCAGTCTCAGGTTTGTAAATGGGATAGCGGCCGCTTTGGATATTGTGGTCCAGGGCTCTGGCCACATTTTCTACACTGCCTTTGGTTCCCTGGGCGCCTGTTTTGATGATGATTGTCTCACCAGGATTTGCCGCGAGGAATTCTTTTGCCTTCTGAAGTACATCCTGGAGGCCCAGGTGGCTGCCATCCTGCTTGCGGCACTGGGCATACTGGCCCCCATGTACGATATCCGGATTGTCATTGTTGTCTCCTTCATAAATCCGCAGGTCTAAGGCACGCACCCCTGCGATGAACTGTTCTTCTACGAAAAGCTGCTGGCATTTGGAGACGGATACACTCTCCGAATCACTGAAATTCAGTCCGAATGCTGTGGTGCAGGCAGTACCAGTGTCGTGGGTACCTGGAATGTTAATATCTGACAACAGCACATCGTCCGACAGTTTGGACATCCACTGAACAGCCTCCGCATTCTGACTGTTCACGTTGATCACCTCTACCTGCCAGTCCATGGGTGTGCTGCTGATTACCAGTTTCACACCGTCGGCGTCTTTTGTCTCTTTTAGCGCCGCGTATTTTCCGGTATATGCGTTCTGAATCCGATAGACTCCATCTCCCTGGGCTACGAATCTCCAGAGCTGGCTCAGGCTGTCGCCGACCTTCTCCCAGCTATGAATAGCCGTGCCCTCTTCATATCTTCGGCCGTCTACTTCCCAGACTGTTCCCAGGCTGTCCTCTGAGATGGTCATGCACCCCAGTCTGTACGCCTGGTAAGTGGCATCCCATTCACAGTTGAACTTTGAGCTGGTTCCGTGCAGCCAGAGCTGAAGAGCGGACCCATTTTTCTTGGAATCGTTGCTGACATTTACATTGCGTTTATAACCTTTTGGGTAGATCATGCAGATTGTTTTGGGAGCCGTATTATTTTCAGGCAGTTTCTCTGCCCCAGCGGGAACATCCACTGCGGCATTTTCCACCACCCATTCCATAGGCTTGGAAGACGTGGCCACTTTGCGTTTCAGTTCGATGCCCTGGTCTTTGTCCAGGCCGATGTACAGCTCTTTCTTTTCATTATCCCCTTTTTTTGACAGGATATAATAAGTATTTTTCTTTACATTCCCCTTAGAATCTTTTACCGGCACAAACCGGAACAGCTGATTGTCCTGGTCTCTGCTCTTTTTCCCATTGTGCAGTACCCGGCCGGTCTTGCCGTCGTCTTTCTCAGAGTCAATATAATAACCAGAGCCGCTGTACTTGATGCTGTAGTAATACACGCCCCCGTCTGATTTCTCCAGCTTCACATCCATGGTGCAGTCACGGCCGCTGTTTTCATCCAGATGGACGCAGGCATTTTTCCCGGTGCCGTTGGTATTCCAGCGGTATTTCTTATTAGCCGCCGGGTAGATCATCAGGTATTGGCTGGTGTCCAGCCGGGCAGAAGCCAGCGCCCCTGCCATCAACTCCGGCTGGCCGATGATCTCAGCATTGTTGTCGGAAGGCGTTTCCCCGTTTTCTTCCGGCTGGGCATTTTCACCTGATACCGATGGTTCTTCCGGTATTTCCTCGGATGGAGATTCTGATGGATCTCCCGCTGTCCCTTCCGTTCCTTCCGGCGGCGTTTCCAGCTCATCTTCCAGGCTTTCAGCAGGTATTTCTCCGGGAAATTCTGATTCGGGTTCGTTCCCTTCGTTGTCCAGAGTTTCCCCAGAGGTTTCTGCATCCAGCCCATCTGCATCAGCATTGATTTCTGGAGATTCCTCCTGCAGGGCTTCCTGTTCCGGATATCCGTCATCCAGCACTGCCGCCCCCGCGTACGTTCCCCATGTTCCGGCCAGCATAACCGCCGTCAGCACAGCCGCCAGTATCTGCCGGCTTTTTTCTTTCCAAAATCGCCTCATATTTTCCCCTTTCCTGTTCATAACAATTTCAAGTTCCTGGCCGCCAGCACAGCTTCCGCCTTGCCGGAGACCCCCAGTTTCCTGTAATTTTGTTTGTTGTGATACCGCACCGTCTCCACGCTCAGGGACAGCTGCCGGGCAATCTCGCTGACGGACAGCCCTTTTCCCTGGAGCCGCAGGACGGCCAGGGCGTGTTCGCTGAAATCAGGTGCCTGTGCGGCCTGATTTTTCAGATACATAGGATAGCGCAGAGCCATTTTCCGGGTCTCATCTAACAGCTTCCTGAACCAATCTTTATCCAGGACATCCCCACGGCTCCACTTCTTGCTCCCCCGTTCCAGCAGAGGGAGTACTGCCGCTCCTTCCTCACTGGCCAGTCTCACAAAGCGGTACTGGCAAAGCTGGGGCAGCAGGGCATCCATATCTTTGTACCAGTCCTCCCGGTCCATCCGGTATTTCACAACAGCCGCCAGCAGGCCCGCTTCCATCTGGATATATGTGCGGCTGTATGCCCTGGCATAATCCAGAAGTTTTTCCAGGAGCATGTGGGCTCTTAAGTATTCGCCGGACTGGAGATAACACCGGACTTTGGTGAGATACTGGTAACGGTTCATAATGAAGAATTCCCGGTCTTCGTCAGGGGCTTTCTCCATCCACTCAGCTGTCAGCTTCCGGTCGCCGCTGTACAGAGCCATCCGGCATTTCAGGGCCTGCAGATTGGGAAGAAGCTGTACAGCGCCTTCCTCTTCTACTTTCTTTTCGAAGGAATTCAGGATATGGGCTGCCATATCCTCATTACCGTGAAAAAGCTCCAGCCGTACCTGAAGACCCACACAGACAAACTCCATCTCCAGCATTCCGCCCCGCTCTGCCTGGACTTTTCCCCGGCTCAGAAGTGTCAGCACTTCATAGGTATCATCCCCTTTTTCATAACTGCTCTCTCCCAGGGCGGTGGAAACCAGACCTTTTCCAAATCTTCCCAGCGCACGCTCCACCAGCCCTCCCACAGCCGCAGCCAGCTCCCGGTCCCGCCTGCTCCATCCGCAGAAGTCTTTTCCTCCGTTCATCAGCGAAGGCATGTTGCTGGTGACGGAAAACTCCGGCAGGGAAATCCCCCGGTCCCGGATGAGCGAGGGCAGGCGTTTGAAAATCCCCAGAAGATCCCCGCTGCCCCGATGGGGAAGGGCAATGTCCAGATAGGCGAGAGAACTGAAAATCTCCCGGCGCTGGGCTTTGTGTGCGGCGCGCCCTCTGCTTTCCAGCTGGCTGTACCAGTATTCACTTTCTTCCATGCGCATGAGCAGGGAATACAGCATGCTCATGGCTGTCATCAGTTCTGTACTGCCATATATGTCCTCTTCCCTCAGACTCAGGTAATACTGCCGCAGCTCATAATAACATCCATTCCCAGGATTTCGCCTGGCATTTAAAACCAAAAGTTCCCGGATACGGTCAGTGTGTCCGGACTGTCCATACATAGCCAGGGCTTCTGGGATCTGCCCATGTATCTCATAATACAAACCTGCATTGTACTGGTATTCTTTTATCCGTCCTCTGAACAGCCGCTGGGCCCGCTGCATCAATGTCTTCCTGAGAATGGGCCTGAGCCGGCAGACCTCGCCTTTCCGGAACAGGAAATTCCCGGTAGTGCAGGCCCGCTCAATCATTTCCCTGGCGCGGCAGTCTCCAGTAATCATTTCCGCCAGGGGGACGGTAAACGTGTCCACTACACTAATTTTCATGAGAAAATCCAGAAGCTCCTTGTCCCATCTGTCCAGGACCTCATGTTCCAGATATTCTCGGAAAATCCGGGCATTCTCATCCACCAGCTTTGGGGTGTACGGCTTTCCATCCGCCAGCATCCGGGCCAGATGGCAGACTGCGCAGGCGTTCCCTTCATTGTTTTGGCAAATCTGTTCCACAGTCCCTTCATCCAGGAAAATGCCGCATCCGGACAGATACTCATAAACACCCGCTTCGTTCAGCCGCAGATCCTCCTCGCCGATAAGGATAAAACCTTTTTTCAGATACAGAGGCATCAGCCAGGGGGGCGGCACACTGCGGCTGATTAAAATCAGCCAGACTTCTGGATTATCCGCCAGGGCAAATATTGCCTCCCGCTGGGGCTTTTTCTTTAAAAATTGTAGATCATCCACCACTGCCACAAGACTGTGGGGCAGGCCGTCCGGCTCCCGGGCACCGAATCCGTCCTCGATACAGGAAACATAACAAAAATCCTGGCACTCTTTTTCCAGATATCTTCTGGCCAGCTCAGTCTTACCGAACCCGGTGGCTCCGTAAATGTACACAATATGGCCAATGTCCTGGGCTGCACGCAGCTTCTTCCATGCTTTTTCCGGCCGGATATATCGGTCTTTGTGACTGGGCATTTTCTCCCTCCTTTGCTTATTTTTCACATATTAACATAAGCGGAATGAAAAAGGAACTACCCGTTCGGGTAGTTCTGGATTGCAGCTTATGGTGGGAGAATATCTGGGGTTATAGGATTGCCGCATATATATTATTTCACGGAAAAACCTTTACACCTTGTCCAACGGGAAATTAGGTGATATAATTCTTTGTAATCTATTGGCAGAGAGGAACCAAATGATTCAAAAAGAAGTTTATGAAATTATGCATGGAAGCGAAAAAGCCGCCAGCCTGGATACAAGGGGACATTGTCATTTGTACGACAGCAGGCGGATGCCCTATCAGTTATACCTGGAGGAAGGCAGTGATTTGGATATTCTGGTAAACAATATCACCAATTTTTATTACTGGTGTGCTTCCAGGTTACTCACATTGGACAGGAAATACGCGAAGGAGATTTTGGCAAGCATTGGCGCGTCCCAGGCCAGGACTGACAGGGACCGGGCCCAGGTTGCCCTGTCTTATCACTGTCTGACTCTGACAGATATTCATTGGGTGAGAAAAGAGGGAGAAGAAGTTTCTTTTGAGGAGATTAATTTATATGAAAACCATTTGGACAATGCGCTGATAGATTTGTCACTGCGGGGACGTGAGATTACCGTGGAAAACAGCTATCTGATTTCAGATAATCTGTCCACAGGCGGGTGCTTTCCCAAGGCATGGCTGAGGGAAGGAGATACGTTTATTCTTTTGAAAGACGGAGCCGGCCATTGTGTGGAAGATGAACTTCTTGCCAGCAGGATATGTCAATGCTTTTGCTGCAGACAGGTAAAGTACCAGGAAACATGGTATGATGGACAGAAAGTATCATCCAGCAGGCTGATCACATCTTTGAGATACTCCATTGTGTCCAGAGAGGCTTTTGATGTCTATGCTCTGAACAGGGATTTGAACCCGCTGGAGTATATTCTTGAGCTGGATTCTTACTCCTATTATATGATGAATATACTGGATTATCTTGTGGGAAATACAGACAGGCACTGGGGAAACTGGGGGCTGTGGGTGGATAACAGCACCAATGAGCCGGTGGGACTGCACCCGGTTATGGATTTTAACCAGGTCTTTCGGGCGTATGATACCCTGGAGGGGGCAGTCTGTCAGACTGCACTGCCTGGGAGAATGTCGCAGAGAGAAGCGGCACTGGAAGCAGTGGAAAAAGCGGGCTTAAACCAGATTAAGGAAATTGACAGACGGTGGTTTGACGGCAGGGAACGGGAATATAATATGTTCTGTGCGCGGTTAGAGGTTTTGATACAAAAACATAAAAAGAAAGGAAAGATAAAAAATGACAAGTAAAGGACAAAGAACAGTAGAAAGACGCGAGAAAATGGCAGGTGGAGAGGGGCATACGCTGATTGAACAGCTGCTGACAGATGAGCAGAGAGGCGCTGGCTGCCGGATGTTTTCGGAAGTGACTTTGGAGGCTGGATGCTCACTGGGATGCCATGAGCACCATGGAGAAACGGAGACGTACTATATTCTCTCCGGGGAGGGGATTTATCAGGACAACGACACGAAATATCCGGTAAAGGCCGGGGATGTGACCTTCTGCGGGGACGGAGATGCCCATGGCCTGGAAAACACAGGCAGCGGTGAGCTGAAATTTATTGCCTTGATTCTGAAGAAATAGGCAAAATAGGAGCAAAATGAGATGAAAACAATACTATTTTTTGGGGATTCCCTCACCTGGGGTTACAATGCTGTTACAACGAGAAGATTCCCGCCAAAAGTCCGGTATACCGGGATCGTCAGCCAGAATCTGCCTGAGTGCAGAATCATAGAAGAAGGACTGAAAGGGCGAACCAATGCCCTGGACGACTGCCTGGAGCCGCACCGAAATGGAAACAAGGCGCTTCCCATGGTTCTGTGTACTCATGACCCCATTGACATTTTCGTGATTATGCTGGGCACCAACGATACCAAACATAAATTCGGCAATTCGGCTATAGAAATTGCCAAAGGGCTGGAGATGAATGTGCGTCTGGTGCAGTCTCCTCTCATGTGGGGCGGGGTGGAATCTCCTCAGATTCTGATTATATCTCCCCCAGAGGTTACTGCCGATTATGCGGGGGATGTGATGGAAGGTTCTTTTGATGAAACTTCCCAGAAAGTTTCCAGACAGCTGGCAGATGAATACCAAAAAATTGCAGAGCGTTATCAATGTGAATTTCTGGATGCGAAAGATTATACCGGCCCATGTAAAGAAGACGGCGTGCATCTGGATGCCCAGGGGCACGGGAAACTGGCGGCAGCAGTTACTGCGAAATTGAAGGAGATGCTGTGATTTTCTATCAGACGCAGTTGAATAATCAAGGAGTGATGGGTATGGGGGGCAGAATTGTTATGAAAAAGCTATTTCAAAAAATAATGGCAGCACTACTGGCTGTTCTGGTTTTCGGCGGTGTGTGGGCATTGCCGTCTTATGGGGCAGCGGCGGCCAAGTGTTATACTATCCAAAAAGGAACCACCACGGTCTATAAAAATAAAACGCTGACAAAGAAGTATGCGGTTATTCAGGGAAATGATGAAATTTCTATAAAATCAGTGTCGAAAAAAAGTGTAAAAATAACCTGGAAGGCAAAGAATAAAAAGACCAGAACCGGTTATATTCAGACCAGTGCAGTTTTTACAAAAACATCGGGGAAAAAATATACAGCAAGGGCAAACCTGAAACCCTGCCGCCGTCCCAAAGGCCCTGGGTATGGAAATATATCCTCAGGACAAAAGGTCACGGTGTTGGGGAACAAGGGGAAATACACTCAGGTTAAATATACCGCAGGGGGAAGCGTCAGGTATGGGTTCCTCACAACTGCTCAAACAAAGAAGTATGTGACTGCAAAGAAAACGCCGTCAAAACCTGCATCCGGCAGTGTGTCCTATGCACCGTATAAAGGGGTGCGTTACAATAACCAGGGCCTGAGCAAAGCCCGGCTTGCGGCGCTGAATAAGGCTAAGAAAATGGTGACTATCCGCTGGAAAGCTCCCTGCACTTTCCCCACCTGGGCAGATGGGAGCGGTACATTCAGCGAGGCTGTGGCCGAGGACGGAACCCGGAGCAGGAAATTCACAGCAGGGAAGACTTATACCGGAGTGCCTTACTCCATGACAGACCACAGCTATGACAACACGGCATGGGCTGATATTCTGAAAAAAGGTATCACCAAAAAGTCCATGACTGCAAAGTTTGGAAATAGTCCCAAAGCCGGTACGGCAAAGGGAATCGACTGCAGTTATTTTGTCTATCAGGCTTTGGGCAGTGCTGTGGGGTTTGACAAAATCGAGTATCAGATGACAACCACAATGCAGAACAGCAAGTACTATAAAAAAATAAAATGGGGGAAAATAAAACCAGGAGATGTGTTAATCAGCCCTCAGCATACCATGTTGTATGTGGGAACTGTGGGTGATGGATACGCCATCTTTGAGGCATCTTCTTATGAATCAAAATGTTCTTATAAAGTATACCCCAAGGAGTATGTAACCAGTAATTATGGGTGTTATAAATTCAGAGGGTTCAGTGATTAGATGAAACAGGGTGGCTGTCCCACGGCCACCCTGTTTCATCATCCGAAAGCAAAAGATGTATGTATGACAGCCGCCGCATGATTTTTGTCAGTTCTCTTGTCAGTCCCTTTCCTTTTTTCTTTTCGTTTTCAAATAATGTACATAGAAAACAGAACATATACCGCTGACAATAAAATCAAAAGCGGAAACCATGCATAATTCCAACAAGACATCATGGAATTGCGGTTCTGTCAGAATTGCGAATTGTAATATTATAGTAATAGGCGATGAAAGCAAAGTCAGGAACAGAGGAATCAACAAATATACCTTCCAGATGATTTGATAAGAATCAAGCAGACGGATATACACAATACTGCCCAGAGATATAAACAAAGCCATTCCTATTTCAGTAAAAATATGGTAGTATGTCAACTCCCCCCACCAGCCAAAGGTGAGGGATAAAATTGAATATGGAATGAACACCAGTATAAGCAGTCTGAAAACTGAGTATATTTTTTCGGCTGTATGTTTCTTGATTTTCAATTCAATATAGTCTTTCTCCATATGAATATTCCTTTGCTCTAGAGCGTGTTTGTAAATACCGATACACGAAACACCACTATTTGCGCCATTGCTGTGTTGTCTTCCATCGCCGTATTCAGCCGCCTTATACTGGAACAAATATCAAGCATTTAGTGTTCGAGTATTTATGAACGGGTGTATTAGTTGAGAGAACTTTTAACTGACCAGCTTATTAGCTGGGTGAAGGTTTGACCCTTCAGTTAAAAACATTTTTAAGAAATTTTGCCGTTATAGGCTCGTTGCCAATACGCCATACTTATTAACTAATTGGTTTTCTGTTCTAAATTCTGTAACTTTTGTACATGTAGTAGTACCTGGACAGTCAAAAGTTCTTTCTTGTATCAATATAGCACAAAGTCATATATGTTGCAATATTTGTATTAAAATTAATTAGGACAACAGGGTTGAAAGGACAGCATGCAGCTGACCGGGAACTTGTGCATTTGGATTATTCAAATCTTCGGGTAACTGCGTTTTGTCAATAACATACGTCCACGTCCAGTACACTTCATTCATCCACCTTGTACATGAAGATTTATTCGGCGTCATCTGCACAAGTATTTACCAACAGTTACTTACTTTGAAATTTGATCAAAAAAAACGGACACATCACACATACTGCTGTGTGATGTGTCCGCTGCCGATAAACAGGGGTATGTCCGCTCTAACGCAGGGTGGCTCCCTCCGGCCAGGCACCTGTCTCGTGGAATTCGATAATCAGTTTTCCCGCCAGGCGCATCTCGTCAATCCGTTCTTTTGTGTAGGCCGGAAGTTTTACTGTGGATACACTGAGTTCCTTCTTGGCAATCTGGAAACTTCCGTCTAACTCAGTGGATGCCATCAGATTGGTATACCGATAGATAACCACATCCTGGTCTTCTGATTCTTTTTCACATTTCAAACATTTCATGATTGTCTGCTCCTTCTCATTTCGTATGGTGTTTCAGATAAGCGGCCCTTCCTTCTTCGTAAAGGTTTCTGCCTTCGCTGTCAATGATAACCACCAGAGGCATGTCTTCCACATAAAGTTTTCTGAGGGCTTCTGCGCCCAGATCTTCGTAGGCAATCAATTCACTCTTTTTGATGCATCTGGCCAGAAGCGCTCCTGCGCCTCCGGTTGCGCCAAAGTAGACGCCGCTGTATTTTTTCATTGCTTCAATAACTTGTGGCAGCCGGGCGCCTTTTCCGATCATTCCCCGGGCGCCCACAGACAGCATAGCCGGGGCATAGGCATCCATGCGCCCGCTGGTGGTGGGTCCGGCGGAACCGATCACGTGTCCGGGTTTTGCCGGAGTGGGCCCCACATAATAGATTACGGAATCGGCCGGGTCAAATGGCAGGGGCTGTCCTTTTTCCAGTGCTTCGCACATTCGTTTGTGGCCTGCGTCTCTGGAGGTATAGATCGTCCCGGTGAGATAGACGGTATCACCGGCATGAAGACTGCGGGCAGTTTCCTCTGTAAGAGGCAGACGGATATGTTTTTCCATTTTAGATCACCTCTGTTCTATGGCGTGTCACATGACAGCTGATATTCACTGCGCAGGGCATGCCGGCAATGTGAGTGGGCATGGTTTCAATATTCAGTCCAATGGCAGTGGTTCTCCCGCCGAAGCCCTGGGGCCCGATTCCCAGTTCATTAATTTTTTCCATCATCTCTTTTTCCAAATCCCTGTAAAATGGATCAGGATGGGAGGAATCAATAGGGCGGATCAGCGCCTTCTTGGCCAGCAGGGCCGCTTTGTCAAAGGTGCCGCCGATTCCCACTCCCACCACCATAGGAGGACAGGGATTGGGTCCCGCCGCTTCAACCGTTTCCAGAATAAAGTCTTTGATGCCGGAAAGGCCGTGGGAGGGCTTGAACATACGGATAGCGCTCATATTCTCACTGCCGAAGCCTTTGGGGACAACGGATATCTTAATATGGGTGCCCGGTACAATCTCCGTGTAGAGCATGGCTGGGGTGTTGTCCCCGGTATTTTCCCGGCGCAGGGGATCTTTTACCACAGACTTGCGAAGATATCCCCTCTCATATCCCCTGCGGACACCTTCGTCCACAGCCTCAGACAAAGCCCCTCCCGTAATGTGCACATCCTGTCCGATTTCCAGGAATACACATGCCATCCCGGTATCCTGACAGATGGGCACCTGTTCCTGGCGGGCAATTTCGAAGTTTTCAATAATCTGGTCCAGCACGCCCTGGGCAATTTCCCAGTCTTCCTGCCTGCGGCAGCAGCGAAGTGCCTGCCCCACATCTTTTGGCAGCAGCTGATTTGCCTCAATACATAATTTCTCTATCACATCAGTAATCTGCTGTGCTTGAATTTCGCGTATGATATGATCATCTCCTTATGTCATGTATATTCTTTTTCCGGATATCTCGAATATAAAAGTTTCAGCAAAACAGGCGTTGCAATGGAAGATACAATAATCAGCAGGATAACAGCTGTAAAGTATACAGGTTCCATCAGACCCACAGCAAGCCCTTTCTGCGCTACAATCAAAGCCACTTCCCCCCGTGTCATCATACCTACACCGATTTTCAGGGAATCCGCAGTGCTGAATCTGCAGATTTTTCCTATGAGTCCGCAGCCAATGATTTTTGTAACCAGCGCTACCAGTATGAAAGCCAGAGAAAATAAAAGGATATTCACATTGAGATCGCTGATATCTGTTTTCAGACCAATACTGGCAAAGAACACAGGGCCGAAGATCATGGAAGAACTTACATCCATTTTCTTGGCTATGTAGTCAGAGTCTTTGATACTGCACAGGATAATCCCTGCCACAAAGGCTCCGGTAATGTCTGCGATGCCAAAATGAACCTCGGCAATGTAGGAAAGTCCGAAACACAGCGCAAGTCCGAAAATGGGAATCCTCTGGGTGTGGGGATATCTGTCGTCCAGGAATTTGAAAAACCGGTAGCTGATTAACCCCACTACAATGGAGAACAAGAAGAACAGCACAGTCTGGATGATCACCTGGCTGGACTGGGCTGAGTCGCTTTTAAATCCAATCACAAATGTCAGCACAATGATTCCGATCACATCATCTATAATGGCAGCGCTTAAAAGGGCAGTGCCCACTGTCCCCTGTAAATGCCCCATTTCCCGCAGTGCCTCCACGGTAATGCTTACAGAGGTGGCAGTCATAATGCAGCCGATGAATATGGCACGGTAAAATTCGTCCGTCCCCACTGCGGATGCTCCATAGAATCCCATGTACAAAAAAGTTCCTCCTGCCAGAGGGACTGCCACACCACAGCAGGCAATCAGGAACGCTACGGGGCCTGTTTTGATTAGTTTCTTTAAGTCCGTGGTCAATCCGGCGGAAAACATAAGCAGAATCACGCCGATTTCAGCCAGCTCAGCCATAAAGTCCGAACTCTGGACCAGGCCCAGAATGCTGGGGCCGATTAAAAGACCGGCTACGATCTCTCCGGCCACCTGAGGGGCTTTGCACCTGCGGGCCAAAAGACCGAAACATTTCGCGGTTACCAGTATAATGGCAAGGTCACGAAATATAGAATATTTATCCATTGTAATCACCTCCGCGCCTGTTTAATCTGTATCTCATCAGCCGTCCACCGCCCCAGTGAGACTGCGGATATCATCTATCCCGTATTGTTCAAGATATGCCTCTATGTCATCTATGATATCAGCCATGGCGCAGGGATTTTGAAAATTTGCCGTTCCCACAGCCACTGCGCTGGCTCCGGCAAGGATAAATTCCAGCGCGTCCTCAGCGGTCTGGATTCCGCCCATGCCGATAATGGGAAGTCCGGACGCGTGATGGGCTTCATAGACCATGCGGACTGCCACCGGCTTGATGGCAGGACCGGACAATCCACCGGTTTTATTTGCCAGAACAAACTTACGTCTGTGCACATCAATTTTCATTCCCGTGAGGGTATTGATTAAGGATATGGCATCTGCTCCGCCGGACTGGGCGGCACGGGCCATCTCTCCTATATTGGTTACGTTAGGGCTCAGTTTCATAATGACAGGCTGGGCGGCGTATTTCTTCACCGCCCGGGTGATAGCCTCCAGAGCGCCGGCATTTTGTCCAAAGGCAATGCCCCCCTCTTTTACGTTGGGACAGGACACATTGATCTCCAGCATATCCACAGGCTCTACAGACAGCCGTTCCACCACCTGGCAGTAATCCTCCTGGGTTCTGCCGCACACATTCACCACCACCCGGGTGTCATATTGTTTTAAGAATGGCAGATCCCTCTGGCAGAATACCTCCACGCCTGGGTTCTGCAGGCCCACAGCGTTTAACATGCCGCTGCTGGTCTCCGCCAGACGGGGAGTGGGGTTCCCGCTCCAGGGTACGCTGGCCACCCCTTTGGTTACCACAGCGCCCAGCCGGTTTAAATCTGTGTACTGGGCGTATTCCGTTCCGGAGCCAAAGGTGCCGGAGGCGGACATCACCGGATTTTTCAACGTTACACCTGCAATTTCCACACTTGTACGTATTTTGGTTTTCATAAGGCTACCTCCGTACTTAGGAAAACGGGGCCGTCCTTGCACACCCGTTTCCGGCACACATGTAAATGTTCATCTTCATGGACCGAGTCGCAGACACAGCCCAGGCATGCACCGATTCCGCAGGCCATGCGCTCTTCCAGAGACAGCCAGCAGGGAATCCGCTCTGCCGCCGCATAAGCCTGGACTGCCCGCAGCATAGGGGTGGGGCC